>Ga0181539_1001999_pt1 | contig 21383 bp, 17 predicted proteins | sample PEATcosm2014_Bin_46_FD_119767 | JGI IMG/M metagenome (GOLD analysis project Ga0181539, IMG submission 119767) | Peatland microbial communities from MTU Mesocosm Facility, Houghton, MI, USA - PEATcosm2014_Bin23_60_metaG | ecosystem: Environmental > Terrestrial > Soil > Wetlands > Peat | place... | reverse complement strand
CGTCGTGCCTTCCCTTACCAGAAGGTCGCCGAACTCTGGGCGGACGGCAAGACCATCGCCGAGATCGCCAAGACCATCGGCAGGGTTGGCGATGGCAAAGACCCGTACCATGCCCTGCGGGTATTCCTGACCCGGATGCACCATGGTTACAAGGACAGCCATGGCAAGCTGGTGAAGCTGCCGCACCGCGTATCGCAGAAGACGGTCAGGTTGGCGAAACTGGCAGGCAAGAAGGCGGTCAGCTAGGCCGGTTGGTCGGCTTGGAATCCATGGACACCCGAGACCGCAAACAGACTGGGCACATCTACCGCCGTGGCAACTGGTGGGTGCTTCGCTACCGTGTCGAGGTATGCGAGGGCGGGAAACTGCACGTCGTCCAGCGGGCGAAGCGCCTTGCGCCTGTCGGTGCCGACCACAAAACCAAAGCCAGCGTGCGCCATCTGGCGGTCGTAGCCCTTGAGCCCGTCAACAACGAGCGCCTTTCGGCGGCGGCGGTTACCACCCTTGGTGATTTCGTTTCCCGTGTTTACCTGCCCCATGCGAGCGACCAGAAACGTGCGTCCACCCGCAACGGATACCGAAACATCTGGCGTCGTTATCTGGCAGCTCAGTGCAGTCCATGGTGGCTGCGGGAGGTTCGCACGTGCGATGTGCAGCAGCTTATGCAGGACATCGCTGACCAGCACAACATCGGACGCACCACCTTGCGCCACATCAAGGCTCTGCTGTCAGGCATCTTCAACCATGCCAAGCAGCAGGGATACTTCGATGGTGCGAACCCGGTACACGGGGTTGCGATCCCGAAGGCTCGTCCTGCTGCCGAAACGTACGCTTACACGCTGGAGGAAGTGACGAACATCATTGCCAGCCTACCTCAGCCAGCGGCGACCATCGCTGCGGTGGCGGCGTTCACTGGGCTGCGGAGGGGTGAGGTTGAAGGTCTGCTATGGCAAAACTACGACGGGAAGGAACTCCGTGTCACACGTTCCGTGTGGTACGGGGTTGTGGATGAACCGAAAACGCCGAAGAGCAAAGCTCCTGTTCCAGTCATCGCACCCCTGCGGCGGATGCTGGATGCCTATCGAAAGACATGCGGGTCCCCGACAACAGGGGCAATGTTCGCCAACTCGGTCGGCAAGCCGCTCTGCCTGAACAACCTGACCAACCGTGAAATCCAGCCCCGGTTCGAATACTGCAAGCACTGTGGTCGCAGCCGTGCCGACCACGGCAACGGGCACGAATTCGAACGGGATGAGCACCGGGTCGTCTGGCGTGGCTGGCACGCTTTCCGCCGTGGGCTGGCGACCAACCTGTACCGAATTGGGGTGTCGGACAAGGTGATACAGGCAATCTTGCGCCACGCCAACCTGAGCACGACGATGAATGTTTACGTCAAGACCGTGGACGGCGACAGCGTTAAAGCAATGAAGGCGCTGGAGAACTCCGTGCGCCTTATTGTGCGCCAGCGGTCTACCCGGAACGAGAGAAGGCGTGGCAAACGTTGAAACTACAGGGTTTAATTGGTGGCGGCGAGTGGACTCGAACCACTGACCTACGGATTATGAGACCGTCGCTCTAACCAACTGAGCTACGCCGCCATCTTCAGGTATGCAACAGGCAGAAAAATGCGGGATGTCGAACGAGGGAGTCTCGACGATCTTGATTCTACGGACTGACTTTGCGAGTGTCAAACATTGCACATGCCCGAGGGGGGTCGGTGCCGGCAGGTCGAAAGCGGTGAAATGGAAGCAAGGCTAGGCAATCAGCTACTCTCGTCCAACTAATTCTGCCGGGCAGCGTCTAATCAGTTAGCGGAATAATGTAGCCGGAGAGCTGCTCGCGCCATCCGACACAAAGGTATAATCAAAGCAACAGGCCAGCCGTGACCGGGTGGCCGGAAGTTACTCACACATGTCCAAGAGTTCCAAGTGGTTCCTGATCAGCGTCTCCTCGCTCCTGGTGTTGTTTGTCATGCTGGGCAGTCTGGGAGTAAAGGCCTCCAACAAGAATGACGGAGCCTACCGTCAGCTCAACGTCTACACCGAAGTTTTGCAGCGCATTCGCACCGACTACGTTGAGGAGCCTAACATTCAGAACGTCACCGACGGCGCTCTGCACGGCCTGCTTGAGTCGCTCGATGCCGATTCGAGTTACCTCAGTCCCGCCGAGTACAAGCAGTACAAGCACTTGGGCGAGCAGAAGGCCGGTATCGGCGCCGCCATCTCCAAGCGATTCGGCTATGCTGCCGTCATCGCCGTTATTCCGGGTGGGCCGGCGGAAAAGGCCGGCATAGCCAATGGCGACATCGTCGAATCGATAGAGGGCAAGAGTACGCGCGAGATGTCGCTGGCTGAGGTCCACGGTGTTCTCGGCGGCGAGCCGGGTTCCACCATCACGGTATCGGTTGTGCGGCCGCGCCGCGCCCTGCCGCAAAAAGTCACCATTACGCGCGAGGTCGTGAAGGATCCGGCTGCGGCAGCCAGGATGCTTGAAAGCGGCATCGGTTACATCGAGGTGGACAGCTTCCCCAAGGGACGTGCACAGGAGGTCGCCGGCAAAATCAAGGAACTGCAGCGCCAGGGCGCCAAGAAGCTACTCCTCGATTTGCGCAACTCCGGCGACGGTGACGAGGCGGAGGGAATCGCTGTCGCGAATCTGTTCCTTAATCACGGGCTGATTGCCTATGTGCAGGGGCAGCGCTTCGTCCGGCAGGATTACAATGCCGATCCGGCCAAGGCGGTCACCGATCTGCCTCTGGTCGTGCTGGTGAACCGCAGCACCGCCGGTCCGGCCGAGGTTGTAGCCTCAGCCATTCTCGGCAACGCCCGCGGCGACGTGCTCGGGGATAAGACCTTCGGCTCCGGCTCGATTCAGCAGGTTCTGGAAATGAAGGACGGTTCGGCGCTGTTATTGTCCGTGGCCAAGTACTTCGCGCCGAGCGGCAAGGCGATCCAGGATGTCGCCGTCACGCCCAACATTCTGGTTGCGGACGCGGCTGACGAATTCGTTTCGCCCGATGATGAGCAACAGGACCAGCCCCAGGCTGAAACTCCCAAGAAACCGCATCAAGACGAGCAGTTGCGGCGCGCCATCGAGGTGCTGAAAAACCTGGATCAGAAAGCCGCATAGACGAGTTCTTGCCAACCGTTACACCGCTACATTGAACCGCGGGCCGCAAGGTCCGCGGTTTTCGTTTGCGTGGGGCGAGCGTCTTAATCTCTCGCCACCAGTTCCAGTCTTGGGGATAGATGGTGAGAAGGCCTGTTATCGACAGCTACCTGCCAAACGTTAGTTCTCCATGGCCAGCGAAGCCGTGTTCAGCCCTTCGCCTTCGCTTCCCAGGCGGCCATCTGCTCGCGCGCGTCTTTGGCGTCCGGGGCATCGGGAGCCAGTTCGAGATAGTGCCGCATGCACCTGGCGGCACCCGCGTAGTTGTTCTGCGCGGCATGAAAGGTCGCCAGACTGAACCAGCCGTCCGGCCACATGGGCTGAATCTCCAGCGCAGTCTCATAGTGCTCGATGGCGGAATCAAGATCCTGGGCATCAAGCGCCTTATCGGCCAGAACCTTATGCTGCTCGACTTCGGGACTCAGCGGCGGCTTGGCGGGATTCTCTCGCCACGCCTTGGCGGCAGCGCTGAAGGTTGCGGAATCTTCTTGGTGATAAGCGGCATAGACGAGCCGGTTAAAGGCATCGGCAAAACTGCGCGCTACCGATTCATCCAGCCAGGAAAGCACCGTTGGCCCTCCAAAGGCGGCGCCCTCAGGGGTGGGCAGAAAACCGACAACGTAGAGTCCTCTCGGCGAATAACTGGAGTGCGTCGCTGCAGCAGTCTTGTCTTTCTCCAGACGATACACCTGGAGATAGTCTGCTTTGTTGAAAGTGATTGAGACCTTGCCGGCATCGTACTGTGGCGTCTTCATGGAACTCATTACAAACCCGGTCCATTGATAGTTATGAGGCGAGGCAAAACTAAAGTCGGCGGAGCGAACCCGGACATCCGTCGCCGGTGAAAGCGTGTGGGCCACACACGCCTTGAGCCCAAGAGCTCCCCCACATGCACTTACCGTGCCCACATACCTTCTGGCAATCGCATCTCTCAGCACAGCGCGGGCCTGAGGGACCGAAAGCGCCATGGCATTTCCGGGCGGAGGATCGCCTTTCTTGATGGAAAGAGCAGGTGCTCCGCTGGCAGGTTCGGAGTCAGCCTGGCTTGGTGGCGTTGCAGCCTTGCGGGCCTTTTTGGTACCCCCCTCTTGGGCGTGCAATGCACAGTGGGCCGCGATCAATAGCACAACAACCAGCGCAGACCACAGATTCTTGCTGCTCATTTCATCCTCCTAATATCGGTACTGCCTCTCAGCTTCGAAATTGATGAGCTGAAAAGGAAGCTGCCCTGCCGCGATGGAAGAACATATGAGGGGCCTACAGCCACTAGAGTGATTCTTTGCCGATTCTGTGCACCTGGATGGCTGCTGTCAAGCCGAAAAGTCTCGCAACGGCTGTCTTACAAGCCGCATACCTTTTGAAGCGGTCTGGCTGGCTGATTTCGTTCGTTTAGAACCAGCCACTTAGGGCAGGAACTGCTCAAGACCTTGTATTGCCGGGTGCCCCGTTCTAGCGCAGCTAGGGCGGGGTAGTTGGAGCTCCCGTAGTATCTATTCGCGACATTCTCCAATGTTCGCGCGCTTTGCTGTGATGACGAAACGAAAGCCCCACCCAAGCTTTCGCTTGAATGGGGCACCCGATTAACGAGAAACGATCAACGTGAAACGGCCTAACGTGCCGTGGCCGGTTTTTCTTTCGCTTGCAGTAATTGCCGGATGACGTACTGCAAGATTCCCCCGTGACGGTAATACTGCGCCTCCTGCGGCGTATCGATGCGCAGCAGCGCCTCGAACTCCACGACGGCGCCATTCTTGCCCGTGGCTTTGACCTTCAGGTGCCGGCCCGGCTTGAAGTTGTCGATCAGCGCTTTGACTCCCGTGATTTCAAAGCTCTCTTCGCCGCTCAGTCCGAGCGTCTCCGGGCTCTTGCCGGCCGGGAACTGAAGCGGCAGAATGCCCATTCCGATCAGGTTCGAGCGGTGGATGCGCTCGAAACTCTCGACGATCACGGCCCGCACGCCCAGCAGCAGCGGACCCTTGGCCGCCCAGTCGCGCGACGAACCCGAGCCGTACTCCTTGCCGGCAAGAATCACCACCGGCACCTTCTCCCGGCGGTATTGTTCGGCGGCTTCGAAGATGGTCGTCTCCTTGCCGTCGGGCAGGTGGCGGGTGAACGGGCCTTCCTTCTGCGGAATCAGCTTGTTTTTCAAGCGCGTGTTGGCGAAGGTTCCGCGCATCATCACCTGGTGATTGCCGCGGCGCGCGCCGTAGGAGTTGAAATCCGCCTTCTGCACGCCCTTCGCAATCAGGTATTGTCCCGCCGGACTGTCGGCCTTGATGCTGCCGGCCGGGGAGATGTGGTCGGTGGTAATGCTGTCGCCAAGCACGGCCAGCACGCGCGCGCCCTTGATGTCCGTGATCTCCGGTAGAGCCAGCTTCATCCCTTCGAAGTACGGCGGATTCTGCACGTAGGTGCTCGCGGCATCCCACGCGTAGGTATTGCCCTCGGGCACCGGCAGGGCCTGCCACTGCGCGGTTCCCTTGAACACTTCGCTGTAAGTTTCGCGGAACATCTGGGCGGAAACCGACTTCATGGCATCGTCGACTTCCTTCTGCGTGGGCCAGATGTCCTTCAGGTAAACCGGCTTGCCGTCGGAGCCGCGGCCCACTGGTTCTTTTTGGACATCCCAATCGGCGTGTCCTGCCAGGGCGAAGGCCACCACCAGCGGCGGCGCCATCAGGTAGTTGGCGCGCACTTCGGAGTGAATGCGGCCTTCGAAGTTGCGGTTCCCGGAGAGCACGGCAGCCACCACCAAGTCCTCTTTACCGATCGCGTCGGAAACCTCCTTGGGCAGTGGCCCGGAGTTGCCGATGCAGGTGGTGCAGCCATAGCCGACCAGGTTGAAGCGCAGCTTGTCGAGATAGGGTGTCAGCCCGGCTTTCTTCAGGTACTCGGTCACCACCAGCGATCCGGGCGCCAGCGAGGTTTTCACCCACGACGGAACCTTGAGTCCACGCTCGACGGCCTTCTTCGCGACCAGCCCGGCGGCCATCAGCAAGGCGGGGTTGGAAGTGTTGGTGCAGCTCGTGATCGCGGCAATCACCACGCTGCCGTGGCGCAATCCATGGCCGTCGGCACCTTTTTCTGACGCCGGTGGAAGCACGGTTCCGGGCTTCACCAGCGCAGGCAGCGCCTCCCGGAAGGCGACAGCAGCCCGGCTGAGCGGCACGCGGTCCTGCGGGCGCTTGGGGCCGGCGATGCTGGGTTCGACGGTCGCCAGATCGAGACTCACCACGTCAGAGTACTCGGCTTCCGCTGTCGCCGCAGTGTGGAACAGGCCCTGCTCCTTGCAATAGCTCTCCACCAGTTTGACTTGGTCATCGGAGCGTCCGGAAAGCCGCAGGTAGCGCAGCGTCTCTTCGTCCACCGGGAAAATTCCGCAGGTGGAACCGTACTCGGGCGACATGTTCGCGATCACCGCCCGGTCGGCCAGCGGCAGATTGGGCAGTCCGGGGCCAAAGTACTCGACAAACTTGCCGACCACGCCCTTTTTGCGCAGCATCTGCGTAATCGTCAGCACCAGGTCGGTCGCGGTGGAACCCTCCGGCAACTGGCCGCTCAGGCGCACGCCCACCACCTGCGGGATCAGCATCGAAATCGGCTGCCCCAGCATGGCCGCCTCGGCCTCGATTCCGCCCACACCCCAGCCGAGCACGCCAAGACCATTGATCATAGTGGTGTGCGAGTCGGCTCCAACCACCGTGTCCGGATAAGCGACCTGCTTGCCGCCGTCTCCCTTTGCGGCAAACACTACCCGCGCCAGAAATTCCAGGTTGATCTGGTGACAGATCCCGGTATCGGGCGGAACGATCGCCAGGTTCTCGAAGGCCTTCTGTCCCCAGCGCAGGAAGGCGTAGCGCGCGCGGTTGCGCGAGTACTCAGTCTCGGCATTCAGCTTGAATGCCTCCGGCGTGCCGAACTCATCCACCTGCACCGAGTGGTCGATCACCAGCTCCACCGGTTGCAGCGGATTGATCCGGCTGGCATTGCCGCCCAGCGCCTTCATGGCATCGCGCATGGCTGCCAGATCGACTATGGCGGGGACGCCAGTCAGGTCTTGCAGCAGCACGCGGCTGGGCATGAACGCGATTTCCTCGGTCGGAACCTTGGTTGTCGAATAGGAGGCCAGCGAGCGAATCATCTCCGCCGTAACCGACTCGCCGTCCTCGCGGCGCAGCAGGTTTTCCAGCAGGATGCGCAACGAATATGGCAGCCTCGCCATCTTCAGGCCCTGTTTTTCCAGGGAATCTAAGCGGTAAATTTCGAATTCGCGGTTTCCAACCCGCAAGACGGAGCGACTGCCAAACGAATTTTTCATAGAGATCGCCTATGCAGAAGAGAGTAGAGAGTAAACGCCGGAGGGCTGGCGTCCCACACCACGTCACCCCACCGGTAACATTACAGTTTACGACTTCTCGCGGCTAGACGAAAGTGTCGATATTGTCTGCCGGCTCGCCAAGCTCAATTCGGCGCCAGGCTTCCCATTTGCCATTCAGTGACGAAGAGGTTTGACACTGGAATCCGGAAAACAATACCCTTTGAGCATTACCAGGACAGATGTCAACCTGAACCGCGAGCTTATCGACATGAGAATTCTCGTACTTGGCAGCGGCGGCCGTGAACATGCCCTCGTATGGAAGCTGATGCAGTCCCAGCGCGTGCAAGAGATTTACTGCGCGCCGGGAAACGGCGGCATTTCGCAGGATGCCACCTGCTTGCCATGCGATCTTAAGAACCTTGACTCCATCATGGAAGTCGCCAACCGCGTTCACCCGGACCTGACCGTGGTTGGGCCCGAAGTGCCGTTGATGGTCGGCGTGGTTGACGAGTTTCGCCGCCGCGGACTGCCGATTTTTGGCCCGACCCAGGCAGCCGCTCAACTGGAGGGCAGCAAGAGCTTCGCCAAGTCCTTCATGCAGCGATTCCGCATTCCGACTGCCCATTACGCGGTTTGCGCCACCAACCAGGAGGTCAAGGACGCCCTCGGCCACTTTCACCATCCCATAGTGGTCAAGGCCGACGGCCTAGCTGCGGGCAAAGGGGTCGTGATCGCCGCCTCCCGCGAGGAAGCCGCGGCCACCGCTGCCGAAATGCTGAGCGGCAAGATGCTCGGCGACGCCGGGCGGCGTGTCGTGCTCGAGGAATTTCTGGAGGGCGAAGAGCTTTCCTTCCTGGTGGTGACCGACGGCGAGCGCATTGCCCCGCTGGTGGCGGCCCAGGATCACAAGCGCGTGGGCGACGGCGACAGCGGCCCGAACACGGGCGGCATGGGCGCTTATTCGTGCTCCGAAATCATCGACAACACCATGCGCGATTGGCTGGTCAGCCATATCGTCCGTCCGGTGATTGACGGCATGCGCGATGAGGGCATGACCTACACCGGCGTGCTCTATTGCGGATTGATGATGACCGCGCGCGGGCCGATGGTGCTGGAATTCAATTGCCGCTTCGGCGATCCGGAGACGCAACCGAGTTTGATGCGCCTGGACAGCGATCTCATCGATGCCTTCATGGCCAGCATCGATGGCAGCGTCAGCGATGGCGATTACAAGTGGTCGCCGGACCCCTCCGTCTGCGTCGTCATGGCCTCGGGCGGCTACCCGGGCAGCTACGAAGTGGGCAAGCCGATCGAAGGAATCGAGCAGGCGGATACCGTGCCCGGCGTCAAGGTGTTCCATGCCGGCACGACTTTTCAGGATGGGCGGTTCTACACGGCTGGAGGGCGCGTGCTGGGCGTGACGGCCCGCGGTGTAAGCTTGCGGCAGGCGGTCGACCGCGCCTACGAGGCTGTAGGCAAAATCCGCTTCGACGGCATGCACTATCGCAAGGACATCGCCCATCGCGGTCTGCAGACGCCCTCGGCACAATAGGGCGTGGGCTCACACCCGCCAGGCATGAGGAGGCAGATGAGCAATCCATTGGTTTCCATCGTCATGGGCAGCGACTCCGATCTGGAAGTCATGAACGAGGCGGCCAAGGCGCTCGATCAATTCGGAATCGCCTACGAGATCGACATCACCTCCGCCCACCGCTCTCCGCGGCGCACCAGCGAGTTCTCTCGCGCGGCGGCCGAGCGCGGCGTCAAGGTCATCATCGCGGGCGCCGGCGGTGCGGCGCACCTGGCCGGCGTCATTGCCGCCGAAACGACTCTGCCGGTCATCGCCGTTCCCATAGCTTCTACTCCGCTTAACGGCCTGGACTCATTGTTGGCGATGGTGCAGATGCCCGCCGGCATTCCCGTTGCCACGGTCGCCATCGGCAAACCCGGAGCCACCAACGCCGGCATTCTCGCCGCCCAGATCATCGCGCTCTCCGACCCCATGGTTGCCGGTAAACTTGAACAGTACAAAAAGAAACTGGCCGATGGAGTCGCCGAGAAGTCGCGTAAGCTGCGGCAAGCCAGAGCAAAGAAATAGACTCGCTCGTGTGCGCCAGCATAGTGTCCCAGAATGAAGTGTCATCCTGAGCGCGCCGGGGTCCCCGGCGACGGCCGCTTTTGCCGTTGCTGGGGTGGAGGAGCGAAGGATCTGCTTTTTCTCGTGCTAAACACAAGAGCTGATTCTTCCCTCCTGGGGTTTCTCAGAACGACAATTCAGAATGTCAAAGGAGCGGTGTTATAAAATTCCCTTGTAATTGAAACGAGAGGCTTGCCATGTCCAATGTTCCCGCTCTGAGCTATGCCGAGTTGCTTGCTTACACCGCCGAGGAGACCCGCCGTTGGCGCGCCTACTTTGACCAGAATCCGAAAGCCTTGGACGTGCCGATCGGCGGCGAGCGCAAGGACGTTCGCGGGCTCGTCACGCACATCTTTGTCAGCGAGTATCGCTGGGGGCAGGTCCTCGTAGGCGAGCACCCCACTCCACCCGACTCCTTTAAGCCGCAGAACATCGACGAAATCTGGGCTATTTATGCCACCGCGCGCAAACGGCTCGAAACCTGGGTTGCCGGCGCAACTCCCGAGGAGCTGGCTAAGATATTGACCGTCAAAACCGTCACCTACGGTGACACCGTGGCCAGCAAGCGCAAGGTCCTCAGCCACTCGCTGATCCACGGTATCCGCCATTGGGCACAAATCGCCACGGCCCTACGCCAGGGCTGCTTTGTCAGCGGCTGGTCGCACGACATGATGTTCACGCCCGCCCTGCGATAGGAAGCGTGTCCACTGCCTGCGACCTGCATGCGATAGGCGGACCTGGCGCGGCGGGCGAGAGCAATTCCCTTATCGGTGTATCCAAGAATACCCAAGGGAATGTCATGGCGACCGGAGCGCCGAACGTCACTGGCCGGAGCAGCCATGCTGCGTACCCGACGTTGCGTTCGAAAAGCAAGAGGCTATCCAGGCGCGGAGTGGAGCCACCTTTTGTTTTCGATAGCAGAAACAAAAAGGTGGCTCGACTTCGCTCGCCATGACAGCCTGGTATGCCGCATATGCATACTCGCGAGGCGGGTCTAACGCGGGGCCCCCGGCACGCGCCGTGGTCGCGCGTGTTGGGGCAGATGCCTGCGGTGCGGTCGTTTGGTCTTCCCGTGGCGTGCTATTCTGTGGTTGCTCTGCTCCGTATTCTGTAATGAAAGTCGTAATCAAGACTCCCGCCCCCGGAGCGGCGAGACAGAAGCTCGCTGGCCGATTCGCCTTTGCCGGCATGGTGATCGCATCCGCGGCAATCGGCGTCTTCGGCGGACTTCTGCTTGTCTATTCCACCGATCTGCCTCAAGTCAGCGAACTTGAGCGCTATCGCCCCAGTTCGGTGACGCAACTTTACGACATCAAGGGCAGGGTTATCGGTTCGTTCGCCTTGCAGCGCCGCATCATCGCCGCCTACGACGACTACCCCAAAGTCTTGCGTGAGGCCGTCACCTCGATTGAAGACAAAGGCTTTGAAACGCATTGGGGAATCGATTTCTGGCGTATTCTGGGCGCGGCCTATCGCGATGTGGCCTCGGGCAGCCGTGCCCAGGGCGGTTCCACGCTGACCATGCAGCTTGCGCGCAACCTGTTTTTATCCCCCGACCGCAAGTTCCGCCGTAAGTTTCAGGAGGTCATGCTGTCGATACAGATCGAGCGGCGCTTCACCAAACCGCAGATCTTTACCCTGTACGCCAACCAGATATTCCTTGGCCACGGCGTCTACGGTTTTGAGGCCGGCGCGCAGTATTACTTCAGCAAGCATGCAAAGGATCTCAGCCTCGAAGAGGCGGCGCTGCTGGCCGGTCTGCCGAAAGCTCCGAACTCTTACTCGCCTGTCAACTATCCCGAGCGTGCGTTGCGCCGCCGCAATCTCGTTCTCAACGCCATGATGGAGGACGGCAGGATCACGGCCGCGCAGGCCCAGCGCGCAAAAGACACGCCGATACGCCTGAACCTGCAGAGCGATTCCAATTCCATCGCTCCGTATTTCGTGGAAGAGGTGCGGCGCTATCTGGAAAAAAAGTACGGCACCGCCGATGTTCATGAGGGACGGCTAAGCGTATACACCACGCTCGACGTCGACCTCCAGCAGGCTGCCACCCGCGCCGTGCTGGACGGACTGGTTGCCTACGAGCACCGTCACGGCTGGGTGGGGCGTCTCCCCAATGTCATCGCCTCCGGCGGTGATATGGAGCGCTACGACAACCCGGACTGGCGCGAGTCGATGGAGCTGGGCACTTATCTTCATGGTCTGGTCACGCAAGTGTCGGCCGCTTCCGCCACGATTCGCCTGGGGCGGGTCACCGGTTTCATCGACAACGCCGGAATCAAGTGGACCGGGCGCAAATCTCCCGCGGACATCCTGAGCGTCGGCGACGTGGTTTACGCTCGTGTCCTATCGCTGGACGGCAGCCGCGCCCAGCTTGCGCTTGAGCAAGACTCCGGCATACAGGGAGCACTGCTCGCGCTCGACAATGCCAGCGGCGAAATCCGCGCCATGATCGGCGGACGCGACTTCGACGATTCCAAGTTCAATCGCGCGACCCAGGCTTTGCGGCAGACGGGCTCGTCTTTCAAACCCTACGTGTACACCGCCGCCATCGACCGCGGAGCGTCGCCGGACGACATCGTTCTGGACGCCCCCGTGACCTTCCAGACCGCCTCCGGCGCTTACACGCCGCACAACTACGACGCCAGGTTTGAAGGCAATATCACTTTGCGCCGCGCCCTGGCGCACTCGCGCAACATACCCGCGATCAAAGTGGCGCAGCAGGTCGGAATGCACACCGTCATAGATTATGTGCACCGTTTCGGCATCACCTCGCAGATGCAGCCATACCTGCCGGTGGCGCTGGGCGCGGCGGAGATCACGTTGCTGGAGCAGACCGCCGCCTATTCAACCTTCCCGAATGATGGCGTGCGCCTCTCGCCGCACGGTATCCGCAAGGTGGTCGACTATGACGGACACGTGCTGGAAGAAACCGTCCCCGAAGTCCGCGATGTGGTCAGCGAACGAACCGCGCGCGTCATCACCTCCATGTTGCAGGAAGTGGTGCAGCACGGCACCGCCTACCAGGCGGCGAAGCTCAAGCATCCCCTGGCCGGCAAAACGGGAACGACAAACGATTTCACGGACGCCTGGTTCGTGGGCTTTTCGCCCTCGCTTACCTGCGGCGTCTGGATCGGCTTCGACGAGAAAAAGAGCCTGGGAAACAAGGAAACGGGAGCTTTAGCTGCGCTGCCGGTCTGGATGGACTTCATGCGGGTCGCCATCGCCGGACACGAAGACGAACACTTCGCCGACTCCGTTTCGGGGTCCCCGGCACGCCCCGAAGTTGCGCGTGATGGGGCAGGCCGCCGGTTCATGAACCCTCGATAGCGCGCAAGGCGGATGCTTCCGGCTATCATCCAAGCGAGGCCCACTGAGTTAAGCTGAGTCGCCGCGGGCATCGGGAATTCGAGAGTGATGCGCTTACTTCGCACCCTGCTGTACGTGCTGATCCTTGTCGTCGTGGGGCTGATTTCCGCGCTGACCGCGATGCGCTACGCCATCCACGGACGCGAAGTGACTGTGCCCAAACTCACCGGGCTCACTGCGGCCGAGGCGCAACGCGTCGCCGCCGACAACGGGCTGGCCATTTCGCGCGATCAACGCTTCTACAGCAGCGACATTCCCGAGGGCCGCATCGTATCGCAACTTCCGCAGGCGGGCGCGCGCGTACGCACGGGCTTCCGTATTCGCATCGCCGAGAGCCTGGGCCCGCAAAAAGTCGAAATCCCCAGCTTGGTGGGGCAATCTGTACGATCGGCCGAGTTGAACTTGAAACAGCGGGGCCTGGAACTTGGCTCCGTCGCCCATCTTCCCACGGCCAATGCCGCCGCCGACCAAGTGATCGCCCAGAGCCCCACGCCCGACGCGCAACAAATCTCGACTCCCTCGGTGACTGTGTTGACCAGCGCAGCCCCGGACCCGGAAGCGTTCGTCATGCCGAACTTCGTCGGCTCAAAGCTCTCCGAGGCAAGCGCGGCCATCCGTGCGGTTGGACTGGTGGTAGGAACGATAGCTACCGCGCAGCCTGCGCCACCGGCCGCAACGAATTCCGATTCGGCTGGAACCCCCGCCGCTGCTCCTGCCGCGGCGAAAACGCCGGTGCCTGCGCGAACATCGTCCGATGCCACCATCATCCGCCAGACGCCGGCAGCCGGGCAGCGGGTTTTTCCCGGAACCACCGTGCAATTCGAAGTTGCGGCCCCGGCGCGATAGCCGTGGTCGCGCAATTCCCGGGAAAAAACCGGGGGCTGCTGGCATAATAGAGATATTCATATTCTTCTGGAGATACCATGCTGCGCGTTGGATTCATCGGTTGGAGAGGGATGGTCGGCAGTGTCCTCATGCAGAGGATGCGCGAAGAGAAGGACCTTGTCGGCGTCGAATCCGTTTTCTTTACTACCTCGAACGTCGGCGGCGGCGGTCCGCAAGAGGCCCGCGGCGCTGCGCTGCTGGACGCCCGCGACCTGAAGCAACTGTCAGCCTGCGACGTGCTCATCAGTTGCCAGGGCGGCGACTACACAACCGAGGTCTATGCGCCTCTGCGCAAGAATGGCTGGAAGGGATACTGGATCGATGCCGCTTCCACGCTCCGCATGAGCGGCGAATCCATCATCATCCTCGATCCGGTCAATGGCGGCATTATTCAGGACGGGCTCGCCAAGGGCTTGCGCTGCTACGTCGGCGGCAATTGCACGGTCAGCCTGATGCTGATGGCCACCGCCGCGCTCTTCCAGGCCGGACTGGTCGAGTGGATGACCAGCATGACCTACCAGGCAGCTTCGGGCGCCGGCGCCGCCAAAATGCTGGAGCTGGTCCAGCAGATGCGCTGCCTGACCGACCCGTCCGCCAAGACGCCTTCGGAAAACGCTCTCGAAGTCGATCGCATGGTCATCGAGGCACAGCGCTCTCCGTCGCTCCCCACGTCGGAAATCGGCGTGCCCCTGGCCGGCAGCCTGATTCCCTGGATCGACAAGGAAATGCCCGAAGGACAGACACGCGAAGAGTGGAAGGGCATGGCGGAGACCAACAAGATCATGGGACTCAATCCGCCCGTTCCCGTCGACGGCATCTGTGTCCGCGTCGGCACCATGCGCTGCCACAGCCAGGGCCTCTGCGTAAAGCTGACCAAAGACGTTGCGCTGGCCGAACTCGAACAGATACTCGCGGCCGGCAACGATTGGGTGCGTGTGGTTCCCAACAATAAGGACGCCAGCGTTCGCTGCCTCACGCCGACCGCTGTTTCCGGCACGCTGACGGTGCCCATTGGCCGCCTTCACAAGCTGAAGCTCGGACCGCAATACCTCGGCGCCTTTACCGTGGGCGACCAACTGCTCTGGGGCGCCGCCGAACCACTGCGCCGCATGTTGAACCTGGTTCGCGCCCACGTCAACGCCTGAACGAGCCGAAGCCCCCACATTCGCCGAAAATCGGCGGATGTGGGCCTCCAGCCAGAAATCCTATATCCTTCGCCGCGGGTGTCATCGTGAGGAGGTTCGCCGCTTTTGCGAACCGACGTGACGATCTATGCATTTCACCGGGCGTCACCCGCAGGCCGAAAAAAAACAAATACACGGACCCTTACGTCGCGTCGCCGAGTTCCTTCGCTACGCTCAGGATTTCGCCTGCGGGCTCAGACGCCCGCAAAACGGCTTAACCTCAGGGTGACACGCTGGAATTATCGTTTTTGGAATACACCAACTCTGACGCCGCTCTAACGCTGAGTCGCTTGTGTGCCTTGCGCCCCTCCGGCATTCCGTACGTCGATCTTCGCGTCCACGACGCTACGATTGTTTCCGTAGGACTGTGCAATCCGGCGCGCGGTCTCTTTTTCACGGGCGGTGGGCACGCTCCCGCTGAGTTCGATCTGCGAGTCTGAAACCTCTACATTGAAACTGCTGCTTGCCAGCGAGGAGTGTGCTCGCAGCGCGTTCAGAATTTGCTCGCGCAGCTTCTGATTGTCGCCATCGGGCGCCAGTGGAGTCCCCAGCGAAATGAACTGCGTAGCGGCGGTGCTTTGCGCACTGTCTCCGGCTGTTGCGCCGGGAGTTGCCGCCTCTCCGCTTGCGGGCGGCGAGCCCGACACTTGCTGCGAAGCGGCATCTGCCGCCGCAAGAAAAAGCGCCAGTATCAGCAACAGTAAGCGGCCGCGCATACCTGCCTCCAACCGTTCTCTGTCTTAAATGATGCGCCGCGGATAAAAGAAGTCTGCTCCCTTCGTAGAGAGACGAGAGCTGCCTCTCCGTCCCGCGACTCTGGTTGCCATCTCATTGGAAACGCAGGCCAGTCGCGAGATCCCGGAAGATACAGGCTGCCGTAAGAACTCTCCGGAACGGAGTTCCCGGCCCTTGCTGATTGTCTCCATGGGCTCGGTCGCTTGCTGGGCCGGGCCAAGGAAAGTAAACTTTCGATTATGCATGTGCACGCAGGTCGGGTGGCAGGGCACTCGCACGGCGATCATTGCTCGCGCTTGCGAACCGGGCGAATCCTGAAGATCTCGCTGCTGCTCACCGCGGCATACATTCTGTTGCTGGTGGTGGCTGGCGTGCGTGCACGAAGCCTGGCCCTGCTGTCGGAAGCCGGGCACAATCTCTCTGATTTCTTCGCTTTGCTGCTGTCGTCGTTGGCCGTCTACATGGCGGAGCGGCCGCCCAGCTCCACCAGGACTTATGGTTATCATCGCGCCGGTGTTCTGGCCGCGCTCTTTAACGGCGGTTCGCTAGTTCTGATCTCTCTGTGGATCGTCTACCAGGCGGTGCAGCGTTTTTCGCACCCGGTGGCTGTGCATGCCGGGCTGATGATGGGCGTGGCCGCCGCCGGCGTGGCCTTGAATGGCGCCATCACGTGGCTGCTTTTCCGCAGCCGGCAGGACCTTAATATCCGCAGCGCCCTCATCCACGAGGTTGGTGATACACTTTCGACCGCAGCCATTATCCTGGGTGGCTGGACGATTGCGGTCACCGGCCACCAGTGGATCGATCCGGCGCTGTCGATTATCATTTCCGCGCTAATTATCTGGTCGTCGGTGTCCATCATCGGCGAGAGTCTCAACATCCTACTGGAAGGCACTCCACGCGGAATGCGGCTGGAGGAGATCGCGGCGGCGGTCGGCGAGATCGGCGGCGTGAACGATGTGCACGACCTGCACGTTTGGAGCATCGGTTCGGACACGCACGCGCTTTCCTGCCATATCGGCATTGCCGATATTCCGCCGTCCGCCAGTGAGCGTATCTTGCGCGAAGTCAGGCAGGTGTTGGCCACAAAGTTTGAGATTCATCACACCACCATCCAGTTCGAGCATGCCATCTGCGAGATCGCGAATGGTTGTGTGATACCTGAGAGCGGAGGTCACGGTCATGTGCAGTAATTTCGGTTTTAATCCTCACCCCAGCAGCACGCCTTGCGAATTGCAAAAGGAGTGGGCCGGTTTGCTTAAGCGGTTGGTTGCCTATCTCCGCTCCAAGTTCCGTGCCCGGCCCATGACGCTGGAGCCCAGCGACAAGCGTCCGGAAGCTCTGAACGTGCCCAGAATCCGCTCCAAATGAGCATCGAGGCTGTATTCCGCCGAAGGCTCCGCCGGGTGCCCCATCCTAGCCCGCTGTTGGCTAGGGTGGGGTAGTTTGCTTCTGCGAATCGTAACCTCGTCTCCAACCGCGGGGGGTAGTCCACTTCAGCCTTTGCAATCGCTCTAGTGCCGGAAGTGCCGCACTCCGGTCAACACCATGGCCAGTCCCAGGCGGTCAGCCGCTGCGATCACTTCCTGGTCGCGCACGGAGCCCCCTGGCTGGATGATCGCCGTCGAACCTGCTTTGGCAATTTCCTCCACGCCATCAGGGAACGGAAAGAACGCGTCCGACGCGGCAACCGTTCCTTTAAGCGGCAGCACCGCCTTCATCGCGCCGATCTTCGCCGAATCGACGCGGCTCATCTGGCCGGCGCCGACTCCCACGGTTTGTCCGTCGCGCGCGTAAAGAATCGCGTTCGACTTCACGTGTTTGCAAATCTTCCAGGCAAACAGCAGCGCCCGCATTTCTTCATCGCTGGGCTTGCGCCGCGTCACCACCTTCAGATCTTCCAGTTTCAGCGGGCGCACATCGCTGTCCTGCAGCAGCACGCCGCCGGAGACATTCTTCAGCACCCATGGCTGTTGTACCCCGGCAACCTCGACCAGCCGCAGGTTCTTCTTCGTGGCGAAAATCTTGCATGCTGCCTCGTCGAAGCCCGGGGCGGCGATCACCTCCAGAAAGAGCTTTGCCATTTCGCCGGCGGTTTCGGCGTCGATCGGGCGGTTGACGCCGATCACCCCGCCAAAAGCGGAAACCGGATCGCACTCCAGAGCGCGCCGGTAGGCCTCCACCAGCGTCTTGCCGGTCGCGGTTCCGCAGGGGTTCGTGTGCTTGATAATGGCACAGACCGGCTCTTCGAATTCCTGCGCCAGCTCCCAGGCCGCTTGCAAGTCGACAATGTTGTTGAAGGAAAGCTCTTTGCCCTGAAGTTGTCTTCCGTTGGCCACTCCCTTCCCCGAGCCGTCGCTGTAGAGGGCCGCTTTCTGGTGAGGATTCTCGCCATAGCGCAGGTCAAAGGCCTTTTGAAAGCTGAGCCGCAGCGTCTGCGGAAAGCCGTCGCCCGACGCGAGCTTGCCGGCGTCAAAGCTGCCGTTGGCATCGGGAGCCGGGACTCGCTCCAAGGCTGACGCAATCGCCGCGTCATAGGCCGCCGTGGTGGAAAATGCTTTTTGCGCCAGCCGCCAACGCGTAGCCAGCGAAAGCGATCCGCCGTTGGCGCGCATTTCGGCGAGAATTCCCGGGTAATCGCCGGGCGCGGTCACGATCGCGACATCGTGGAAGTTCTTCGCCGCCGAGCGCACCATCGAAGGTCCGCCAATGTCGATATTCTCGATCACATCGTCAAAGCGCACTCCGGGCTTCGCCGCGGTCTTTTCAAACGCGTAAAGGTTGACCACCACCATGTCGATCGGCTGAATTCCGTGTTCCCGCACGGCAGCCTGGTGATCGGGGTTTCCGCGAATGTGCAGAATGCCTCCGTGAACCTTGGGATGCAGCGTCTTGACGCGCCCGTCCAGCATCTCGGGGAAGCCGGTCAGTTCGCTGATGTCCTTCACCGCGATACCCGCTTCGCGCAGGGCCTTTGCGGTCCCTCCGGTTGAGATCAATTCAACTCCAGTTTGCGCCAGCTCGCGCGCAAACTCTACCACTCCGGTCTTGTCGGTAACGCTCAGAAGAGCCCGCTGGATCTTGGACATGCAATGCCTCGCAATTGAATCAGTTTAGCGAAGAGTGTACCAGCAGGCCCCAGGGTCCGGCGAACGCTCAAGTTTTTCAAAGTTTCAAGTTTCAAAGTTTCACGTTTCAAGTTTTCAAAGCTGTGAAACTTTGAAGCCTGAGGCTTGAAACGTGAAATGTGAAACTTTGAAATCGCCGGGGTGATTGGGGCTAATGTGGGTAGTTCTTGCGAAACTTTGAAACCTGAAACTCGAAATGTGAAACTCAGCTTCGCGCCTACAGGTTCGGTCTGGCCTTGATTTGCGCCCGTCCATTCTTCACTTCGACAGTGTACTTGACGCCGGAGCATCCGTAAGTATTTTGGATTTCCTTCGTTTTAGCCCGCAGGAAGGCCGCAAATGCTTCCAGCGAACCGCGGGCTTTGCCCTCGCCCCCGCTGCTTTGCATCGTCTCATACAGCCACCGGATGCCGTCTAACTCGTCTGAGTCCGCGAACAGCAGCACGGCCGACTGCTTGGGTGGAGCGACAGCAGACTGATCGGGGTCCCCGGCGAGCCCTGCTCGCTGGGGTGATTGATCGGGGTCCCCGGCGAGCCCTGTTCCCTGAGGTGATTGGCTGGCTTCGACCGTCCGCAGCCCCTGTATGCCGAGCAGGGCATCTTGTGGACGGCGATAACCTTCTTCCTTGATTCTAAGCTTCTGACGCCACAGATCGCTGTAAATGGCGTAGCGTTGCACCACGGTGTTGTATTTGAAGCGCTGCGGGGAAGATAGCCTCTGGCTGTCGGAGTATTTCTTAATCAGGCCCTGCACCCGCCAATCCAGCTCCGTTGGGGCTCGGCGCGAACCGCCACCAAAGTAGATGTCGTACTCCACCTTCAGTCGGCGGACGCTATCTTCGAAAAAGGCGAGCTCTTCGTCGGTGGTCACGTCAGTGTCTCAGCACGGAAAACGGGAATATACCACAACTTTCGGTCTCCGCCCCGCCAACCGCCGAATCGAAGGTAACGTCTCAGCCGAGAGCGGCCCTTTTGGGCTATATGGGATCGTTTCTTGAGCTCTGCTCGCTGGGTGATCGAAACTGCTCCGACTACCAGAATTTCTGTCCAGTGTTGACCACTTGGTAAACTCTTCCGGCATCCAAGTGTTGGTGAGCATGACTTTGAAGAAAATTCGCATCGTGATCGCCGACGATCACACCGTCCTGAGAGAGTCGCTCGGCGCTTTGCTCGAGACCCAGCAGGACTTCCACGTAGTTGGCAAGGCCTCCACCGGCGCTGAGGCACTGGACCTGCTGCGGCGCGAGGAGCCCGACGTTGTGGTTCTCGATCTTTTCATGCCCGGCACGGATGGCTTCGAAGTGCTGCGGGTGATGGAAAAAGCTGGCTTGCATGTGGCCTCCGTGGTGCTTACCGCCTCGGAAAGCCATCCCGATTACGTGCAGGTGGTGCGGCTGGGTGCGCGCGGCCTGGTGCTCAAGGGCGATACTCCGGAGAAGCTGTTCTCCGCCATCCGCGCGGTCGCCAGCGGGGAACTGGCCTTTTCCGACGAAGTCGCTCACGGTGTGCTCACCGCCATGTCGCAGGAAACCCACGAAGAGCGGGCGTCAAACCTGCACCGCCTCTCCGAACGCGAGCGTCAGATCGCTTACCTGGTGGCGCGGGGCATGAAGAATCGCGACATTGCACAGCAGCTCACCATCAGCGAAAACACCGTCAAGCGCCACCTCCAGAGCATCTTCAGCAAGACCGGGGCAAAGGACCGGCTCGAACTGGCCGTGCTTGCCTTGAGCGAAATCAGCAGCGCCGCTTAACCGCTGCTGAAAAACGCTTCCCGTCTGTAAAAAGAATCGAGCATCTACGGGCGAAGTTCCCACATCCTACCCGGGACAAAACAGCGCGGTCAATCGGACTCGCGCTGCGCGGCGAGGCCGCAAAATGCTTTTCCAAGGCCAGCCCTGGAGGCTCCCCGATGAAGGTAGTTGCGGCCTGCTTGCCAGTTTCGCTCAAAACCCCGCCGACACAATGGATGCAAGAGCGGTCATTGAGCCGGAACCTCCGATGCTCGGTCCGCATTTTGTGCGCGGCGAAAGCAGCGAGGCGGTCAAAGCCGCACGGCATGCCGCGAGCCTGGCCCCCGGAGCCAGTGTCAGCTCTCCCGACGTGATTTGGCATAACGGCCCAATTCTGCCCGCTACCGCTACCGCAGCCATCTTCTGGGGGAAGAAGTGGGCAAAGAGTTCGTTCGTCTCCGACAAGATAACCGGTCTCGATTCCTGGTATAAAGGCTTCGGCGGCAGCGGTTATGCCGCAACCTGTGATGAATACACAGGCAGCAGTAATGGCTGGTGGCCCAGGTTCGCCCGCTTTTGGCTAACCTGGGGTAGTTTCTTGGACTTCCCCCGCATGGTCGGTGAAACCTTTTTCCGGTAGACGGTTTCAAACTCCTTACGTTTACAAAACGGAAAACCACAACAGAGAGGGATTATGTCAGTCGTTTGGTGGATTATCGTCGG
>Ga0181539_1001994_pt1 | contig 21410 bp, 16 predicted proteins | sample PEATcosm2014_Bin_46_FD_119767 | JGI IMG/M metagenome (GOLD analysis project Ga0181539, IMG submission 119767) | Peatland microbial communities from MTU Mesocosm Facility, Houghton, MI, USA - PEATcosm2014_Bin23_60_metaG | ecosystem: Environmental > Terrestrial > Soil > Wetlands > Peat | place... | reverse complement strand
TTGTGTAGTCGCCAAACAGTAGATATGCCGCCCGGCTTTGCCTGCTGGTTCCTCCTGGCGCGCTCGGAAACTGTGAGGGCGGTAGCTGCTGCTGCCGCGCTCCAGGACGCTTCGCGCAAGTTCTGGCGATGACAAGCCCCGGGTGAACAGCCTTGCGGCTTTTCCCCTGCCGGCAGCGAAAAGTCCTGACGTTTTGTTCTGCTCCATTTTTTGTAGCCTCTGGGCTATTATTTGCTTGACAGGCGCTTTCCCGTGTGCTAGATTAAAATACTGAGGGCTTGCCGGGCGGGGCAAGCGTGGTCAGGGCGGTGGCGCCCTCGACATTGCGGCGTGGAAAGGTGGTCTTGGCGGCGGTTCGGGAATGGACAGGATGTCAGCAGGATGCCAAAGCTGAGAACATATTGAAAACAAAGGGTGTCAAACTGGAAATTTCCCAAAACGAAGCTGAGAACATATTGAAAATAAGGTAGTTAATATAAAAGCGAAGGTAAGGCGAAAGATCGACACTTTGTCCCCCCACCCAAAACCCCTGCAGTAACCCATCGTGAAGCCAGGAGCGACCCTGCTCGTCGAGCACCCCCCGAGGCCGCAGACCTGAATTGCCGAGTAGTGCCTAGTGTTGGTCTTTCACGGAACATTGTTCTTAATATGATAAACTTATATTGACTTATTAACATTTGGGTCTGACAGCGGGCCATTGAACCCCGCCGGGTGCGCGAGGCAAAAGTAGAAGGCTTCCGGCTTTCAATTTTATGTCGTGCATCCATCCCCAGGGTAGTGTCTCGGTTTGATGATGTAGCGGCGAGTTTACCTCGCCAAATGGCGGCGTAAAGCCGCCTCTACAACAAACTGAGACACCACCAACCCCACCCTTGCAATTGGAACCCTGGGGGCTTTCGATTATAATGGCTGCCGGTCCCGGTGGCTCTTCCTGCGACAAACTGTGGACTTTGGAAGAGTGGATCCCGATCTGTCCTGCCGCGCAATGCCTGAATTGGATGGTGATAAATGGCTGACCCGACAACCGTCTCCGCTACCGAGAACCGCGTCGTATACAGTGTTACGGAGATCATGAAATTCCTTCCGCACCGCTATCCGTTCCTGCTCGTGGACCGGATCGTGGAGCTGGACTCGCCCCAACGCATCGTGGGACTGAAGAACGTCACCATCAACGAAGCGTTTTTCCAGGGGCATTTCCCCGGCGCGCCGGTGATGCCGGGAGTGCTCATTCTGGAAGCGATGGCGCAGGTGGGGGGCATCATGCTTTACCAGGAGTTTCCCGAAGAGGAAAGATGTAAGAAACTCATCTACTTTACCGGAATCGAGAACGCCAAGTTCCGCCGCCCGGTGGTGCCGGGCGACCAGTTGCGCATCGAAGTCGAGTTGGTGCATCGCCGCAGTAACTTCGGCAAAATGTCCGGGCGCGCGCTGGTGGAGGGCAAGCTGGCGGCGGAAGCCTTGGTGATGTTCGCGATCTCCGATCGCCCAGGTCAACCACGCCCATGAACGTTCATCCCACGGCAATTATTCATCCTCGTGCGCAGATCGCCAGCGATGTCTGGGTGGGGCCGTACTCGCTGATCGGCGAAAACGTCGAACTCGGGGAAGGCACAGAGGTGATGTCTCATGCGGTCATCGACGGCCGCACCCGCATGGGCAAGAAAAACCGGGTATTTCCCTACGCCTCGATCGGGCTCGCGCCCCAGGATTTGAAGTACGGCGGCGAACCCACCCGCGTCGAAATCGGCGATGGCAATTGCATCCGCGAATTTGTGACGATCCATCGCGGCACGGTGGAAGGCGAGGGGGTCACGCACATCGGCGATCACAATCTGCTGATGGCTTACGTCCACATCGCGCACGATTGCGTGCTGGGCAACAACATCATCATGGCCAACGGCGCCTCGCTGGCCGGGCACGTGGTGATTCAGGACCACGCCACGGTGGGAGCTTTCACCATGATTCATCAGTTCTGCCGGATTGGAGCGTACAGCTTCCTGGGCAGCGCCACTTTGGTGAATCAGGATATTCTCCCTTATTCCAAAACCTCGGCACCTCGCCCCGTGGAGGTGTACGGCACGAACCGGATCGGCCTGGAACGCCGGGGGTTTGCGAAGGAAGACCTGAAGGACTTGGAGGCCGCGTTTCGCCTGCTCACGCGCTCGAAGCTGAATACCACGCAGGCGCTGGAAGCCATCGAGGCCAAGGGATTCCAATCTTCGCACGTCAAGGCGCTGGTGGAATTTATCCGCGCCTCGACGCGAGGAGTGGCAAAGTAGAACTATTTAGCCATTTTTTCATCGGGTCATTGAGTCATTGAAAAGCTGTCCGCTGCCCGTTGTAGTTAGCTTCAGTCTCTCGATCAGCTAGAATTACCTGCGATGGACAACGGACCAAGTATAAAAGATCGTCCTTATATGATCCGATGACCAGATGGCCTGATCTTTCAATGACCCAATGAACCGATGACCCAATGAACCAATCCTCTATCTCACCCGATCGTTACGCCATCATTGCCGGCAATGGGCGTTTTCCTTTTCTCGTGTTGGACGCTGCCCACGACCAGGGGTTGGAACCACTGGTGGTGGCCATCAAGGAAGAGGCCGCGCCGGAGCTTGCCGAGAAGGCTCGCGAAATCCATTGGCTAAGCTTGGGGGAAGCGGCCAGGTGTCTTGACCTGCTGGTGGCGGAAAAGGTCAGCAAGGTGGTGCTGGCAGGGCAAGTGAAGCACGCGCAACTGTTCAGCGCCATCAAGCCGGACGGCGTCATGAGCCGCATGTTGCAAGGGCTTTCGCGGAAGAACACCGACGTGCTGATTGGCGCCTTCGTGCGCATGATCGAAGGGCGCGGGATGCGCGTGGTGGATTCCACGCTCTTTCTGAAGCCGCTGCTGCCGGAAGCCGGCACGCTCACGCGGCGCGCTCCCGACGCGGACGAGGCGGCCGATATCGCCTATGGCCGCGAAATCGGCAAGAAGATTGCGGGGTTGGACCTCGGCCAGACCATCGTGGTGGCGGACCGCGCCTGCGTGGCCGTGGAAGCTATGGAGGGCACTGACGCCGCCATCCAGCGTGCCGCCAGCCTGAGTAACGGACGGCGGCTGGTGGTCGTCAAAGTAAGTAAGCCCGACCAGGATATGCGCTTCGATGTTCCGGTGGTGGGGAGAAAGACCATCCAGGTCATGCGGGAGTCGAATGCCACCGTGCTTGCCGTGGATGCGGGTAAGACTCTGCTTTTTGACCGGCAGAACCTGATCGCGGACGCCAACGAGGCGAAAATCGCCATCGTGGGGATGTAGGGAGCGAAACTCGAAAATCGAAATTCGAAACTCGCAGCCGGGGCATCGAATTTCGAGTTTCGAGTTTCGAATTACATGGGCGAGAAGATTCCGGTCGCGGTGCTGGGTGTAGGCGAGCATGGCAAGAAGCACGCGCGGGAGTTGCAACAGGTCCCGGGGGCGGAACTGGCGGGTGTTTACGATCTGCGTCCGGAGCGCGCCCAGGAAATCGCCGCCGAACTTGGCGTGCGTGCCTTCCAGAGCCTGGACGAAGCGCTCGCAGCCGTGCGCGCGGTGAGCGTGGTGATCCCCACCACCGATCACGCCGCCGTGGCGCGCCGAGCGTTCGCTCGCGGTGTGGATGTGCTGCTGGAAAAGCCCGTCACGCGGACCTTGCAGGAGGCTACCGAGCTTATTGAGCTGGCCGAACGCGGCGGGCGTATCCTCCAGGTCGGCCACCTGGAACGCTTCAACCCCGGGGTGGTAGCGGCCAAGGCCGCGACCACGCATCCGATGTTCTTTGAAATCCATCGCCTGGGCGTCTTCAGCCCGCGCAGCCTCGACGTGGATGTGGTTTTTGATCTCATGATTCACGATCTTGATCTCGTCCTCTGGATGGTGGATTCCCCTTGGAGCGATGTGCGCGCAGTGGGGCTGCCCGTGCTTTCCGACAAAGTGGACATCGCCAACGCCCGGGTGGAATTCCAAAACGGCGCGGTGGCCAACCTGACGGCCAGCCGGGTGAGCACGGAGAGGGTCCGCAAGTTCCGGTACTTTCAGCCCAATGAGTATTTTTCCATTGATTTCACGCGCCGAGATGCGACACTAATTCGGGTGGACCGCGATGGGCCAACCCCGCGGATTGCGTTCCAGAAGCTGACCACCACGCCGCAAGAACCCCTGCGAGCGGAGTTGGAGGCTTTCGTGGAGTCGGTTCGGACAAGGAGTCGCCCCTTGGTCAGCGGCAGGGAAGGAAAACAAGCATTGGCATTGGCCGAAAATGTCATGAATTGCATCGAACAACATGCGGCCCTCGTTAACGTCCCGATGGGGCGCTCGGTGGGGCAAAGTGGTGAGTCTTAGTATCTAATCAACATCCGGCGGAAAGAGAAATGTCTGGCTTGGAAAGCACTTGATGAGTACGGAAACCCCAATCGATGTCTGGCGTGCAGAACATTCGCCGACTGCGGAACGGCCGATCAACCTACTCCTGGACCTCGGCCCGGAAATGGAATTGGCGCGTTGGCGCCGGCGGGCGTTGTTCATGACTTCGGTGTTCCTGCACATTTTCCTGATCCTGATGCTCATCTTTGCTCCGGATATCCTCCGTCGCGGCCAGTTGATGATGGGAATTCCCGTCAGCGCGCGGCCGGAGCGGCAAATCACCACCTTATTTCTCCCCCCGGATCTGTTGAAGTCGCTGCGCCAGCCGCCTCCGGAAGCGCGCCCTTCTGACAAGAATCGCAACGCCCAGGGGCGCTCGCCCACGATTGATCCGAATGGCCTGCACATGCCCTATTCGCGCGGCAACACGCCCGAGCCCGAAATCGCTCATGGGGGGCCACCTTCACCGCCGCCAGCGGCTGCTCCCACTCCTCCCCCGGGCGGCCCCCCACAGCCGCAACCGGCTCCCCCCGCTCCCAAACCAGATGACCAGGCTGAGGCACGCTTGCGCTTGGAGGACGTCACTCCCCAAAGTGGGGGCGGCGGGGGCAAGTTCCATATGCCGTCGATGACCCCGGGGCAAGCCATCCAGCAGTCGATGCAAGCCGCCGCAAGGGGCGGATATCACCCCGAAAGTGGAGCGGGGGGCGGGGGCGATTCCGACATGGAGTTCAACAACCTGCACCCGAACTTCTCCACCGAAGCGCCCACGATCCTGTCGGACACGCGGGGAGTGGACTTCGGCCCGTACCTTGCCCGCATCGTCTACATCGTCCGGCGCAACTGGATTTCAGTGATCCCGGAATCCGCCCGCCTGGGCGAAAAAGGACGCGTGGGTATCGTGTTCGAAATCCTCAAAGATGGCTCGGTGCCGCAGTTGCGCCTGGTGGCTTCCTCGGGTTCCGATCCCCTTGATCGCGCCGCTGTGACCGGCATCCATGCTTCGATTCCTTTTCCCCCCTTGCCCCAAGAGTTTACGGGCAATCACCTGGTCCTCCAATTCATCTTCCTATACAACCTCACGCCCCAGTAGCGCCACGTTTGTCAGCCTCGATTTGCGACCGGCCACCGGGCTGAAACTGCGCAACAAGGCAGGCGGCAGACGGCAAGCCACGGACGCATTTTGCTTTGTGCCTGCTGACCTTCGGAATGAGCTTCAGGGGACGGCGGGGAGCAACACCGTGAACGTTGAGCCTTTACCCAACTGGCTTTCAACGCTGACGGTCCCGTTCATACGCTCGATGATGTGTTTGACGATGGAGAGTCCCAGGCCGGTGCCGCCCACTTCGCGCGAGCGGGCTTTATCAACCCGATAGAAGCGTTCGAAGATGCGCGGCAGGTCGTCGTGGGGAATCCCGATGCCGGTATCGGTGAGGGTGATCCTGGCGCGCCCGTCGTTGGTGCGAGTGACTTCCATCAGCACCTCACCGGAGGGCCGGTTGAACTTGACGGCGTTATCGAGCAGATTCACCAGCGCCTGCTCAATTTGCAGGCGGTCCCCGAGCACCTGCACGTCCTCCATGCGCCCGCAGGCCAAGGAGACGCCACGCACCCGCGCTTCTGCCTCCAGGGTGCGCAGGGCCGATTCCACGGCCCCACGCACCGAGACGGGTTCCGGTTCGGGCCGCGCCTTGCCCGCTTCCAGCTCCGAAAGCGTCAGCAGATCCGAGGCAATGTTGTTCAAGCGGATGGCGTGTGCCTTGATGATTTCAAGGAAGCGGCGATTGTTTTCCTGGTCTTCCAGAGCCCCTTCCAGCAGCGTTTCGGCGTAACCGCGGATGGCCGTGAGCGGCGTGCGTAACTCATGCGAGACGTTGGCCACAAAATCCCGGCGGATACGCTCCAGCCGCTCGAGGTCGGTGATGTCGTGCAGGATGGCAATAGCGCCGCGCGCCGTCCCCGAGGTGAGCGGGGCAGCCTGCACCTCAAAAACGCGCTCGGCCGCGGGAAGCTGCATGCGCCGCTTCACCGATTCGCCGGTGGTCAACACCCGGGTCAGAACCTCGCGCAATTCCGGCGCGCGCACAAGTTCCACCAAAGGCATCTTGGCGGGAATCGGGTTGGGCGCCCCCACCGCGCGCGCAAACGACTGATTGGCGAAAGTGATGCGCAAACCGCTGTCCACGGCGAGCACGCCTTCCACCATGCTGGCCAGAATCGCTTCGCGCTGCGCCGACTCCACACTCAGCCGGTCCACCAGGTCGCGAAGCTGCACGGCGGTGGTGCTGAGCGAGCGCCCCAGCGCGCCCAACTCGTCATCGGCACCCGGCAGCGGCGCCTGGGAAAAATGCGCGCCCACCAATCCTTCCGCAAAGGCGCGCAGCCGCGCGATGCGTTGAGTGAAAGACCGCGAGAAGAAGTAAGCGAAAATCAGCGCCACCAGCGCGGCGTAGAAGGACGCCCACAGAATTCGCCAGCGTACCGCCGCAATGGAGGAATCCACGTCCTCCAGCGGCACCGCCAGACGCAGAATGTATCCTGGTTCGTCGTGGTAAGTCAGGCGCAACGCCAGATAACAGAGATCGCGGTTGATGGTGGCGCTGTGGCGCGTGGAGCTGCCCACGCCGTTCCGATAGGCCGTCATGATTTCGGGGCGGGTGGCGTGGTTTTCCATGGTCTCGGGATCATGGTGGGAATCGGCCAGGGCCACGCCCTTCGGGTCGACAATCGTGACGCGCGCGCCGCAACGCTGCGCGGCCTGGTGCGCCCAATCTTCCAGTTGGGGGCGCGGAACAACGGCAGCTTCCGTTTGCAGAATTCGCGCTTGCGCTTCCAACCGCTGTTCCACGTTCTGCACTTCCCGATCGGCAGTGTAGCGCGTGAGGTAGAAATCCAGAACGACCAGGGTTACCGCGATCAGCACGAAGGCGCTGGCCAGAAGCTTGCGAAATATAGGGCTGCGGAAGATCATGGCATTTTGGATTTTGGATTTGCGATTTTGGATTGGGAAGAGAGTGGCCTGGCGTGGCTGCCAGTCCGGAATCCGAAATCAAAAATCCAAAACGGAGAATGAGCGGGGGCTACGACCGGCAGCCTCAGCCCGCCGGAATTACACCATACTGGCTCTTAGGGAGCAATGCTTTTGTCGCTTTGCGGAAAAACCAAAGCAATGGCGCCATGCATCCGTTTTGGGGTTTGAATTTGCGATTTTGGATCGGAGAGAGGGAGCGGACGCGTAGCGTCTTTGATCCAAAATCCAAAATCGAAAATCCAAAATTAATCACGCCCCAACTCCTTCCAGGACTTCCGGCGAGAAGCGATAGCCGCTGCCGCGTACCGTTTGGAGAAACTGCGGGCGGTTGGGGAGTTCTTCGATTTTCTCGCGCAGGCGGCGAATGTGCACGTCCACGGTGCGCGGGGTCACAAAGCGGTCACGGCCCCAAACTTCGTCCAGCAGGCGGTCGCGATCGAAAACGTGACGCGGGTGCGAAGCCAGGAAGTAGAGCAGCTTGAACTCGAGGCTGCTCAACTCCACCAGCCGCCCGCGTACGGTCACTTCCTGCGTGCGAGTGTCGAGACGTAAGGCGCCCGATTCCACCACCTCTTTCTTCTCCGCCAGGCGTTCCTGGCGGCGCAAGACCGCTTTCACCCGAGCCACCAGTTCGCGTGGGCTGAAGGGCTTCACCACGTAGTCGTCCGCGCCGATTTCCAGGCCCAGCACGCGGTCCATCTCTTCACCCTTCGCGGTGAGAAAAATGACAGGCAAAGCCTTCAGCCGGTCGTCGGCGCGCAAGCGTTTGCAAACTTCAAATCCATTTTCGTCGGGAAGCAGAATGTCGAGAAGCACGAGGTCGGCAGGATTGCGGCGCAGATACTCCAAGCCATCACGGCCGCGGGAGAAACTTTCGACTTCAAAGCCCTCTTTGCGAAAGTTATACCGCACCAGTTCTACAATGTCGCGTTCGTCTTCAATGATGATGACACGTTGACGCACGGTGGAATTATAGCACTCCAAATGTTACGGTAGTGTTAACAGATGAATGAACCCGCGTGACGCAACCTGTCGCCCGCTCTTGACACTTGGCGGGCTTGGACGACACCCAGTGGCCCCATCCCGAAACTAAGGCTTTGTCTAAGCCATTCACTTTCAGTGGGATAGGAAGCGCTCTGGTTTGGCAATGAAAACGCTCATATCCGCTTGGCTGCGCCAGACGAGGCCGGCTGCAAGCCGCGGCGGACGCCCCAAAGGGGATTTTCAGCCGTCGCTGCCTTTCTTGACCGGGAGCAGACAACGTGAGCGATACTACCTCCTTTGGACTGGCTAGAGCACACCCGATTCCGGCGGTCATTGGCGTGCGAACTCATCTTTCGATTGCCGAACAGGTCGCCCTTGCTTTCTTCGTCTACATCACCCTTGCCGCGTTCGTGTTCCATCTGGCCGCGCGCGACCTCGGCCTCATCGTGACGCTCAACACGGTGACACTCACCACCCTGATGGCGCTCCGCCGTTACCGTCAGCGCGCCCCCTGGCTTGCAGGCGCCGCTTACTTGTTTCCGGCATTGTTGATCCTGGTCGCCTATCGAGAATCGGGCCTGTTGCTCACCCCCGATCCCACCCACCGTCTGGATTACTTGTTCATCCAATGGGACCGGGCCTTGCTGCAAAGTCAGTTCGTTCAAGCCGTGCTGCAAGCCGGAGCACCATGGCTCCAGCACTACCTGGAACTTGCGTATCTGCTCTGCTACCCGCTGGTGCCGCTGGGGGTTGCCGCAGTTCATTTTGCAGCGCAGCGCGGCGCGAACGGCGTACTGTCCAGCAATGGCATGGATAACGTAACGCCGCCATCTTGGCGGCATTTGCCGGCAGGATGCCGGCGCTACAGCCGAAGCGTTGTGCCGGCATTTTGTGGACACTCCGAGCCCGCCGCCGCGAGAGGCAAGCGCGCCATGGACGACTTTTGGGCGGCGGTGCTGCTCGCCACCCTCTTCTGCTACGCCGTGTATCCTCTCTTTCCTCTCACGCCGCCGCGGGTGCTGTTCGGTGACGTGCCGGGTCCGCAAGTTGAACCGCTGCTGCGCAAGTGGAATTTCTGGTTGCTCGATCACTACAGCGTCCAAGCCTGCCTCTTCCCGAGCGGACATGTGGCGGCAGTGACCGCCGTGGCGCTGTCCGTTCGCAAGCACGCGCCGCGCCTGGGCGCCATGTTCCTCTTCCTCGCCGCCAGCGTGGCGCTCGCCACCGTCTACGGCCGCTACCACTACGCCGCCGACGCCGTAGCTGGCGCGCTGGTGGGAGTGGCAGCGTACGTCGCATCGAACGCCATCAGACATCGGGTGATCCGGTGATCGGGCCATCGGGAGAGAGGAACAAGGCTCAACCATGAAAGCCCGGGTCCGATATGCGTTGGTCTTTACGGGAAGCACCGTTGCCGGAGTCTACGTCCACGAAATCGGGCACGCGGTCGCAGGATGGACCTTCAACAGTAAAGGCAGTAGGAGCGGTTTGCGAATTCCCCACTCGCTCGGCTTGGACGCAGCTTTGAGAATATAAGTTCGAGACGCGAGCATCTAGTGTAGAATAGAGAGGCACAGTTCTTTAGCAATATGTGTCGAGCGACCGGCGAGCATTGCAACCCTCACTGTTAAGACCACAAAGAGCACTGTCGCCCATCGTCAACGGTGGTTGAGTTCCACGAATTGTCGTTCCGATCCTTCATTAGGGGTGTCCACGGCCTCTTCTCGGTAATGGGAGGGTCTTGAAAAATGGACAGCTAATTCCAGCCGTCCCTTTAGGGGAGAAGCTTTTGTCGCTTGTGCTGCAAAAACAGGATGACCGGGTCCGCGACCTCATCAACTTGGGCAAGGAACGCGGTTATGTCTCTTATGACGAGGTGAACGACCTCCTGCCAACCGCGATGCGCACATCGGCGGAGAGCAAAAGGTTGTTGTCCGCCTTCGAGCATCACAACATCCCCGTTTACAAAAACGCTTCTGGGGCGAAGCCGGCACGCAGTTTGCCCGGGGATACTCAACGCGCGGAATTCGAGGCGCGGGAAGATCCCCCCCGCGATGATGAAGCCGAGATCGAAGAGACCGCGCACCTGGAGGACAAAACCAACGATCCGGTCCGGCTATATCTCCACGAGATGGGCAGCGTCCCGTTGTTAAAGCGCGAGGGTGAGGTGGCTATCGCCAAACGTATGGAGCGCGGCCACGGGTTGGTGCTCAAGACCATTTCGCGCTCACCGCTGGTGCTCAAAGAGCTCATCGGAATTGGCAAGGAGATACGCAACGGGACGCGTTCGATTCGAGAGGTTGTCCAGTTCGATGAAGAAGAGTTGACGGTGGGGAAAATCGAGAAGAAGACCCGTCTCACGTTGCGGATCATCGACAAGATTGAGAAGCTTTACGCAGTGGGGCTTAAGCAGGCGGCTTGGCTAAATAACCTTCCGAGATCGGGCCAACGTGCTCACCTCCGAGCCCGACGCCGGTTGTCGCGGACGCGGGTTGAGATGTCGCGACTGGCTCGCTCGATCAGGCTCCACCCTCTCGAAAAGAAGCGCCTGATTGACAAGTTGCGGCACGCGGTGGAGCGGATGGATTCGCTGGGGCGCGAGTCCAGCCAGCTTGAGCGGCGCGCCGGCGCCGCTCGCGGGAAGGTCGCGGCATTACGCAAGGATCTGCGTTCGCGCCGCTCGCAGCTAAAAGAGAGCGAGGAATCGACCGAGGTCGGGCTCACCGCCCTAAAGCGTTCGCTCGTTCTGATCCGGCGCGGCGAGGCTGAGGCCGAGCGAGCGAAGAAGGAGCTGACCGAGGCAAACCTTCGCCTCGTGGTGTCCATCGCCAAGAAGTACGCCAACCGGGGCCTGGAGTTTCTCGACTTGATCCAGGAAGGGAATATTGGCCTGATGAGGGGCGCTGACAAATTCGATTGGCGTCGAGGGTACAAATTCTCCACCTATGCCACATGGTGGATTCATCAGGCGGTTTCGCGGGCGATCGCCGATAAGGCCCGCACGATTCGAGTGCCGGTACACATGTTCGGGGCGATCAATAAGCAGATTCGCACCAGCCGGCAGCTCGTACAGGAATTAGGCCGCGAGCCCACCTCCGAAGAGATCGCCCAGCGCTTGGAGGTAGCGGTGGAAAAGGTGCGCAGCACCAGGAAGATTGCGCAGCAGCCCGTGTCTTTGGGGACACCCATTGGGAAGGACGGAGAATCGGCCCTGGGTGACCTCATCGAGGATAAGACTTCTGCATCGCCGTCGGACGCGGCCATTAACCTCAACCTGAAGGAACGGGTGGCAGCGATGCTGAAGACGCTTACGGCGCGCGAGGAAGCAATTATTCGGATGCGGTTTGGCCTGGACAATGACAGCGAATGCACTCTCGAGGAGGTCGGCCGGACCTTTGCCGTTACTCGCGAGCGCATCCGCCAGATCGAAGCGATCGTGCTGCGAAAACTCCGCCATCCGTCGCGCTCGGGCCAATTCCGGCTCTTTGTCCAAAACTCTTTGTAAGACAAACCGGGGGGCACGCCGGTGCTCGAAATCGTGCTTCTCCGGCAATTTCGTGTCGTCAAAGGAAAAAAAATGAAAAACCTCTTTGTTGGCAATATGAGTTTCCAAACTACGGAAAGCGACTTGACCGCACTGTTCAAAGGGTTCGGCCAGGTTACACGGGTGCACGTCGCCATGGATCGGGAGACGGGCCGAGCCCGCGGTTTTGCCTTCGTGGAAATGCCCAATGATGAAGAAGCGGCCAAGGCGATTGCTGCCCTTAATGGAAAAGAGGTCGGTGGCCGCGCTCTTAAGGTGAACGAAGCACGTCCCAAGACGGAGCGGACCGCACCGCGGAGCAGTAAGGGTGGAGGGCGAGGACAGGGCGGGTTCTCTAACGAAGATTACCGTGAGGCCCCTCGCCAGCCGCGTGAACCGCGCTGGTAGTCCCCCACCAAGCGGTTGGGGTTTTGCCCGCTTACATTCGGATTCGAAGGAGACCCGATGGCCACTACATTCCTGAAGCGTCAGAAGGAAATGAAGAGATTGGAAAAGCAGCGCGAGAAGGCCGAACGCCGTGCCCAGAAGAAACTTGCCAGCCGCGCGCAAAACGAACCTCCGGTCGAAAACCTAAGTTCTGGCGACAATGAAGCCTCAAGCGCCAGCATCGGCACACCCTCCGAATCGGGGCCGCATAACTAATCCCCGAGCTTGGGCGCAGCCTCTTTTCTCCCTGCGAGATCTTTCTACTCAGGGCAGCCGGTCTTCTACGTCGCACAGAGTTTCCGGTCCATTCCAGAGCTACCCAGATTCTTGACTCGTCTCCAGCCCTTCCCATACGGATCGCTTTCTAACGGCAAGCTTTCTGGCAAACTCGAATTCCCAATTCCTCAACCCGGCGCCGGGGAGTTAAGTCTCTCCCGCGCGCCATTTTCAATAGCCGCCGTATTTGTGGATGGCGTTAATCATGGCGATGAAATTTTCGTGAGGGATATAGTTCACAATGCTGTGGCTACTGGCCGCTACCCACCGGCCGCCCGGCTTGAGTGCTTCCATGTGGTCGCGGACGTCGCGCTCGACGTCGGCAGGGGTTCCCTGGACGAGTGGCCACGTTATGTCTATGTTGCCAAACAAGGTCAAGGACGACCCATAACGCTTCTTGAAATCCCGATAATCAATCCCCGACGGATCCATGGGATGGACGGCGCACACTCCCATCTCGCGGAGCATTTCGATGCCGGCATCAATATTGCCGTCCGAGTGAAACATGATGGGAATCTTGGCCGCGCGGGCCGGAACCATAATGCGGTCGTAATGTGGGCGCCATATCTTCTCGAAGAGTTGCGGGCGCACAAAGAATCCTGTCTTCAAGGCAAAATCGTCGGCGCAGAAGAGGACGTCGATGCCAGCTTCGATGGCCCGGCGGGACAATTCCGCGTAGTAATCCGCCGAGCGTGACATCATCTCTTCGAAAAGGTCTTGCTCCTCCAGGATCATGACCATGCAATCATTCAGGCCAATCACGAACTCGTAAAGCGTCTGAAAGATCGAGGCGCAAAGGAAAACCACGCCGATGCCGGTGCCCTGAGCGGCGGCGACGTACTCCTTGACGTACTGAAGTCTTTCGTTTAAGTCCGCTTCGCCGGGCCAGACCACACGGCGAAGGTCGGCGCGAGTCTTGATGCTTCGGTCGGTGATAGGTCCAAGGCTTCCATCCGGCCGAAGGTGTTTGATGGGCGTCCAGATGGCCTCCAGCGCGATTACATCCTGTCCGATGGCGCGGCACAACTCGATGTAGTCCCGCGGATACATGGGGCGAGTGCCTTCCGCCGCCGCTGCGCCTTTGGCGGGATCGCCGCCCACTCCCAGAGTGTTGCCGGCGGGCCGGCCAAGAAGTTTTTCCACGTGCTGGTCCTCAATAAGAATCTCGAAATGGGGCACGCGATCGGTGCGCTCTCCCCGCAGGGCGGCGAGAAAGCGATCTTTGTGGGGTTCACCGGCAAAAGGTTCGATGCTCGACATAGGGGGCTCCCGGGCATTGCACTCAGTGGCGGACTATCTTTGGCGCGCTGCAAGCGCCAGCACTTTGGACGACCTTCAGGAACTTGTCAAGCCCACACGGTTCACCAGGGCAAAGCATCTTGTTATCGACTCACGGCTTCGGAGTGCGCAAGAACCTAAGCCGCGACCACCGAGACACGGAGGCACTGAGGAAACGTCCTTATCCTTTCAGTTCTCAGTGCCTCTGTGTCTCTGCTTTGAAAATGGATGTGCCAAAGGCACCTTGGACTGCGGCGGCTCGACGCCGCCTTGAAGTGTTGCCTTGGTCATCGTCCTCGGCGTTATTTCAAGGCGGCGTCGAGTCCGTCAACTGACGGACAGTCCAAGGTGCTTCGCGCATTTTCATGCACAGTGGCGAGACGGAGGCTCAGGGGAATCTGCGGTGAGAGGTTTGAATCGGGATTCGGGGCGCGGGACAAGGTGCTCGGGATTGGGGTTTCGGGATTCGGGGCTCGGGACTGACTGTTAGCTGTCGGCTGTGGGCTGTTAGCTATTCTCATCTTGAATCTGCCATTTTGAATTTGAGATCAGCCTCGTGCCCCATCCGAATTGAGGACGTGCGGTTGCCATTTGTGTATCGGGTATGAGAATATCCCAATGTCAGGACTGCGCTGACCGTGGCGACCCGCTAGGTTGCCCCATACCGGCAGAGTCCCATGTATAATCACGCGTCACTCTATCGAGCAGTTCAGCATTCGGAATTGACCAGCATGTGGGCCACCACTGGTATGGTAGGAGTCCTTGGCGCTACACTGACAATTTAGCGGGCACAAAACACTGGGGAAACCCGTGCTCACCTTCGCATGCACGCAGCAGCACGGATTGAATGATGCACCCCAAAGAATACTCGCAAGGAAGAGTGCGTGGTTACGACCAAAGAGGCAAAAACACGCATCAAATTCAACAGATGCTTGAAGATGCATGATGGGGCTTCCTCAATGACACCAAGGGCAAAGGCAATTGCAGAATGAATCTCGAACAGGCCTATTACGAATTGAAATTCGAAATCGCCTTTCTGACGAGCAAGGGAGATGCCTTCCAGACATTCTTCGAGAAGTTGATGGCAATGGCATACAGGGCAGATTTCATGGCATGCCGACCATGGGGCAACATCGGTGACAAGAAAAACGACGGTTTCCTGAAATCTGAGAGACGCTTGTTCCAAGTCTATGCGCCCAATGAGATGGAAGCGTCAAAGGCTATCACCAAAATCAAGGAGGATTTCGAGGGGGCCAAGGAGCACTGGGGGAAACATTTTGATAAATGGACTTTTGTCCATAATGCCATCGACGGTTTGCCACCCCACGTACAAGAATTGCTGCTCGATTTCGAGAATGCAAATCCCGGAATCAAGCTGGACCCGTGGTGCATCGAGGAGCTACGCCCAATCTTCCGCGCCCTTTCGATTGAGGACAAACAGTCTTGGTTTGGACTCGCGCCCACAGAGAAGACAAGTGCCAACCTTGGATTCAAGGACCTGCAAGTTGTGTTGGAGAAGATTTCGAGCGAACCCATGCCGGAATTGGTAACGGTTAAGGATGTCCCAATGGGCAAAATCGAGGCGAACGCTTTATCCGAAAGTGTTACCACGCTACTGAAAAACGGAATGATAAAGGCAGTGCTTGTTCAGAATTTCTTTGAGCAATGGCACGATCGGCTGTTAGGCGAGCGTCTAGCCAAAACCTTCAAAGATAAATACCTGACTCTGCGCGAACAAGGACTCACGCCCAATCTAATCTTCACAGAACTTCAATCCTGGGCAGGAGGCGATGAAAGGGGTAAGCCAGAGCATGAGTTGGCAGTTCTGACCGTGATCGCATATTACTTTGAGCACTGTGACATCTACGAAGAACCAAGGGACCGCGCATCATGATCCTTCCGTCCAAACACGTCTCACAGGATCGAGCCCTGCTCTCGATCGGCGCGAGAATCTTGCTCCACCTATCGCAGCCAAAAACAGCTTCAGCGCTTTGGGAGGAGATGCTGCCTCTTGCCGTCAGGAAAAGTGATGTCCTACCCCTGCACTATGACGAGTATGTGCTCGCCCTCGACCTGCTGTTTCTCATAGATGCCATTGAGATTCATAGCGGTCTGCTGCGCAGGAGGACGATATGATTCACCACATTTCGAGCAGCCTGGCTTCTTTCAAGGCGCTTGATTTTAATCCTGGACTAAATGTTCTTATTGCGCAGAAAGAGGTAGGAGCAACCGACAAACAGACTCGTAACCGGGCTGGCAAGACTAGCCTGATTGAGATCATTCATTTCCTAACCGGTTCGGATGCCGGGAAGGATTCCCTATTCCGCTCAGATGCGCTTGCCAATGAAACATTTAGCATGGCGTTCGATCTTGGCGCGGAAAATGTGGTTGTTGAGCGCTCGGGAAAGCAAAAAGCGAGGATCCGTCTCAAGGCGACGCACCTTTTGAATGGGAAGAACGGTCTCTCCAATCCAGAGTGGGTACAACTATTGGGCGAGAAGATGTTCGGGTTGCCCGAGACCCAGCAGACTCAAGGTCGCGCCCCAACATTCCGTTCACTTTTCGCCTATTTTGTTCGCCGCCAACTCAGCGGAGCGTTCACCTCTCCTGAGAAGCAGGCGGTCATGCAACAGTCGGTCGATTATCAGGTAGCCTTGCTGTTCTTGATTGGACTGGATTGGAAGATCGCAAGCGATTGGCAAGTCGTCCGGGACCGGGAAAAAACGTTAATCGAACTCAGGAAGGCAGCGGGTGAAGGCGCTTTCGGAAGCATTATCGGGAAAGCAGCTGATCTGCGCACTGAACTGACCGTAACAGAGGATAGGTTGCGGAAACTCCAGGCTCAAGTCGCTTCGTTCCGGGTCTTGCCCCAGTACCATGAATTGGAGGCGGAAGCCGACCAACTCACCCGAAGGCTAAACGGACTTGCAAACGCCAACGTGATTGATGCGGCAACCATCCGCGACCTTGAGCGCGCCATGGAAGCCGAGGCACCGCCGCCACTTCCCGATTTGGAACGCATCTATGCAGAGGCAGGCGTGGTATTGCCCGGGCTGGCCATAAAACGCTATGGAGAAGTGCAGAGCTTTCACGAATCGATCATACAAAACCGGCGCGACTACCTCGCAGGAGAACTAGAAGCAGCCAGACAGCGAGTTGGCGCACGGGAGCAAGAGAAACAGCAGCTCGACGAACGGCGTGCGACTGTCATGAGTGTTTTACAAAGTCATGGTGCTCTAGATCAGTTCTCCAGGTTGCAAGGCGAGGCAGCAAGGCTAGAAGCCGAGGTGGAGTCCCTGCGTCAGCGTTTCGAGGCCGCAGAGCAGTTGGAAGGAACCAAGAACGAGCTGGAAATCGAACGGAATCGCCTAACACTTCGTTTGCGGCGAGATTTTTCCGAGCAGAAGGACCGCCTATCGGAAGCCATTCTTGCATTTGAGGAAACCTCAAAACGTCTCTATGAATCGGCTGGCAGCATGACCGTAGAACCCACAGTGAACGGGCCGGCATTCCAATTCCCCATGCAAGGTTCACGCAGCAAGGGCATCAAGAACATGCAGATATTCTGTTTTGACTTGATGCTCATGCACCTCTGTGCGAAGCGGGGATTCGGACCTGGATTCCTCGTTCATGATAGCCATCTTTTTGATGGCGTTGATGGCCGCCAAATAATCAGCGCCATGAAAGTCGGTGCTGAAACTGCGGAAGCGTTGGGCTTTCAGTACGTCGTGACAATGAACGAGGACGATGCCTTTAAGGAAAAAATCGATGGCTTCGATCTGAAAAGGTATGTTCTTCCTGTCGTGCTGACCGACGCGAAAGATGACGGTGGGCTCTTTGGATTCCGCTTTTGATGGGAAACGAGTAAGTGTCGTGCGGACCCCCGCGGTAGGAGGTCTGCGGCATTCCCCACCCGCCAGTGCTCGCCAAGTCGGTCCACTATTGCCCCGCACGGCTTCACGCGTAGATTGACCGCATGTCCAGGTTGCGGCGTCAGTCCCCATACGACCGTGACACTCTCGTGACCGAAGCTTACCTTCCGGTTAAGCCTGTCGATGCCGCAAGGGGACTTTCGCCTTGGGTTGCGCAGGTCACGCTGGCGTAAAGCAATTGAAAATAAGATTCGCGGGATTAACCTATGGGCGTGACACTTCTCTTGAGTTTGCTTCCGGCGGTCGCTCTGCCCAAGGAGGGCCCTCTGACGGTGCGAATTGCAGTCTGTCAAATCCTGGCCATAGATGGCGATCGTGAAGGAAATTTCCGGCGCATCGAGTATGCGCTCGAGCAGGCTCGCGCCGAGCGGGCGGACATTGCCGCGTTTCCGGAATCGGTAATTCTGGGCTGGCAGAATCCTGACGCGCACCGCCTGGCCACGCCCATCCCCGGCGCGGACAGCGACCCAATCGCCGCGCTCCATTTTCTCCCTGCCGCGCGGCCCACACTCCCCCACATCGTTATCGGCGGTTGGGATCAGGAGGATGAATGAAATTGGGGGCGGAAGGGCCGTCCACCACTAAGATTGGCGGACCTTCAGCCGCGGCGACCCTTTTCCTGGCTGAACAGGGTTCAGCCCCGGCCGAGCGCCGCTCGGCCCTACGTATTGGGTCGCGGCCACGCCGCGCTGCATTTTCTCCCTGTCGCGCGGCCCACACTCCCCCGTATCGTTATCGGCGGTTGGGGTCAAGAGGATGAAAAGATTTGTGAGGCCGAACGGATTTCGGCCCTGGCCAGCGGTGCTCAGCCTTGTCCAAATTATGATCCGCATGAACGCGTTCGCCCCGAAGGATGAAAATGTGCGAAGCACCTTGGAGTGCGGCGGCGCGACGCCGCCTTGCCATGACGACGAGGACAAGCGCGCTCTGCAATGCGACGGGGACATAGGCGGGGTTGTAATGCGAGGAGAGGAAAGGCCGTCCTGCAATGACGATGAGGACAAAGAGACGACGAAGAGCAAAGCGGCGTCGAGCCGCCGCAGTCCAAGGTGCCTTCGGCACGGGTATCGGCGAAACAGCGGAGGGCGAGGCCGCTGGAATCGCTCGCGGATATGGACAGCATGGCGCCAAGAACGCAGCCGGACTCGATGATGCCCAACACTCGGATTGAAGACAATGGGCTTAAATCGTCCCAATCGCCGCGGAACTGGCTAATTTGACAGCCCTGAGCGCGCGCCGTCGCCATAGCGGCTTTGGCGCGTCGGCGACCGCTCGGCCCTACGTATTGGGTCGCGGCCACGCCGCGCGCCGCCCAACAGGAGAGCACCGGGGGCCGAGCGCCCTTCGGCCCCACGTATTGTGTTGCGGCCACAGCGCGCTGCGCCGCGCTCCATATTCTCCCTGTCGCGCGGCCCACACTCCCCCATATCGTTATCGGCGGTTGGGATCAGGAGGATGAATGAAGTTGCGGGGCGGAAGGGCCGTCCACCACTAAGATTGGTGGACCTTCAGCCGCGGCGACCCCGGCGACGGGCGGAACGGGGGTTCAGCCCCGGCCGAGCGCCGCTCGGCCCTACGTATTGTGTCGCGGCCACGCCGCGCGCCGCCCAACAGGAGAGCGCCGGGGGCCGAACGCTGTTCGACCCTACGTATTGTGTTGCGGCCACGCCGCGCTGCATTTTCTCCCTGTCGCGCGGCCCACACTCCCCCGCGTCGTTATCGGCGGTTGGGGTCAAGAGGATGAAAGAATTTGCGGGGCCGAACGGATTTCGGCCCTACAACGGCTCCTGAATCCCGAAAACGCAGTGACGAGTGACATGTGACGAGCAGGCACTTCAATGACGCGATGCTCCAGCCCCTAGCCCCCAGCCCGGAAAGCGCAGTGACGTGTGACGTGTGACGAGCAGGCAGTTCAATGACCCGATGACCCGATGGCAAAAGGGCCCGATTCCCTAGCCCCCAATCCCCAACCCCTAATCCCTAACCGCCGCCTCTGCTACAATGACCGCACCACTATGGCTGACTCGGACCTGACGCACAGAAAGATTGATCCCTTCTCCCGCGACGTGCTGGAATTCCCTGCCGTCATTGATCTGCTGCACAGTTATCTTTCCGGTCCCATCAGCGAGCCGCTGCTGGAACGGATTGAACCGCACACCCATTTGGAAAAGATTCGGCGCGATTTGGAATTGGCGGGCGAGGCGCGCGAGTACTTGCGCGAGGGGGCTCGCCCCAGCCTGGCGGCGCTGTGCGAGCCGAGCCCGTTGCTGGAAGAATTGCGGGTGGAAGGGCTGGCGCTCGCCGCGCTAGAGATCCTGGCGCTCGTGGAAGTGGCGCGGGCAGGATTGGATATGTACCGCACGTTTGCGAAGGCTCCCGCCCCGCGTCCTCCGGAAGGGGGCCGAACGCCGCTCGACGTTACCGAACCGCGCCCTGGGGAAGGGGGCCGAACGCCGCTCGGCCCCTTCGCTCCGCTCAGGGCAGGCTCTACCGCACCGTCGACCGCGCCGTCGGGCACGTCGCGCCTTACTGAGCTGGCGCGGGCGCTGCCGGATTTCCGCAGCCTGGTGACGGCGTTGGCTGGCAAGATCAATCCCGACGGCAGCGTGGACTCTTCCGCGAGCGCGGAGTTGGGGCGCGTTCGCCGGGCCATCGAGCGCGCCAAGCTGGAAATCCAGTCGAGCCTGGAGCGGATGCTGCGGCGCTATTCCCAGGACGACGTGCTTCAGGACGCCGTGGTGACCATCCGCAACGATCGCTTCGTCATCCCCGTCCGCGTGGAGGAAAAGCGGCGCGTCCAGGGCGTGGTGCATGGGGCGAGTTCCTCCGGCGCCACGGTTTATATCGAGCCGCTGGAGACGCTGACGCTTAATAATGATCTGGTGGAATTGCAGGACCGGGAGTTTGCGGAAGTTCAGCGCCTCCTGGGCGAGTTCACCCGCAAACTGCAAGCGCGTCGCGAAGACCTGAGACGCGCAGCGGATGTTTTGGGCGAAATCGACTGGGCGTTCGCCAAGGGTGAATTCAGCAAACAATTTGACTGCTGCATTCCGGAGATCCACCCAGAGCGGGCAATTTGTCTGCACGGGGTTCGTCACCCGCTCCTACTATTAGCCCTCAGTAGCGGGCAATCGCGGGTTATCCACCTTGACCTGGAACTGAAAGCGCCAAAAACGCTGATGATCATCAGCGGGCCAAATGCCGGCGGCAAAACCGTCGCCCTGAAAGCGCTGGGCATCGTGGTGCTGATGGCGCAGGCGGGGATCCCCGTGCCCGCCGACGAAGTCAAACTGCCGCTGTTCGGGCGCGTGCTGGCGGACATCGGCGATCAGCAATCCATCGCGGCGAACCTCAGCACCTTCTCCGCACACGTGACGAACATCGAGGCCATGGCAAATGTGGTAGGGCAAAACGATCTGGTGCTGCTGGATGAGATTGGCGCCAGCACGGAGCCCAACGAAGGCGCGGCGCTGGCCGTGGCCATTCTCGAACACTTTCGCCAGCGCGGCGCCATGACGTTGGTGACCACCCACCATTCGCGCCTGAAAGCCTACGCCG
>Ga0181539_1001992_pt1 | contig 21434 bp, 18 predicted proteins | sample PEATcosm2014_Bin_46_FD_119767 | JGI IMG/M metagenome (GOLD analysis project Ga0181539, IMG submission 119767) | Peatland microbial communities from MTU Mesocosm Facility, Houghton, MI, USA - PEATcosm2014_Bin23_60_metaG | ecosystem: Environmental > Terrestrial > Soil > Wetlands > Peat | place... | reverse complement strand
GCTCGCCACCACCCAGATCGCCGCCTTGACCACGACCGGAATCGGCTCCCTGTCCACGGTCGAGTTGCAGGCCTGGGACACCGCGCACACCCAGGCCCTGACCGCCACCCAACTCGCCGGGCTCAGCTCCACCGCCTTCGGCAACCTCTCGACCGGCCAGATCGGCGAACTCGCCACCAATCAGATCGCCGGACTGACTACGACCGAGATCGACAATCTGCCGCTTGCCGGGTTGCAGGCCTGGGACACCGCGCAGACCAACGCCCTGACCGCCACGCAAATCGGCGGCATCGAGTATTCCCAACTGAATAATTTCACGACCGGCCAATGGGGCGAGCTGACCTCGTCGCAGGTCCACGGTCTCACGACGACCCAGCTCGACCTGATAAACCAGGGCTCGCTCCGAGCCCTCAACTTCGACAACCTCACGACCACCCAGGTCAACGGCCTCACCGCGACCGTTCTCGGAGCCATCACGACGGCCCAGGTCGCCGCGTTGCCCGCCACGGATTTCGGCGCGATCGCCGCGGGATCGATCAGCGGTCTGTCCACAGGCGAATTGAGCGCCTTGACGACCTCCCAGGCCGCGGCGTTGACCAGCCAGCAAATCGCCCAACTGTCGACCGGGCAATTCTCGGCCCTTTCCAGCACGACCGGAATTCCGGCCCTCAGCACCACGGCGATCGCCGGAATCAACACGGCCGACATCGCCGCGCTGTCGACGACGCAAGGCAACGCGTTCACCGGGTCACAAATTGGGGCCATGACGACGGCCCAAGCGGTGGCGCTGATCGACCTGATCGGTTGACGCCGGACGGGCGCGTGGTTTCACATGGGCGTCGTCGGAGCGCGCCGCGCGCCCGGCGCCGTCCTGCGGCGCCTAGCGGCGAGCCGCGCTCGTCGACGCAACGGCGCGGCGCGGCGGGCTCATGAAACCGGCATCGATCGATTCCCACGGCGTATTTTTCCCGACTTCGACTTCGAAAGACGGGATCGCTCTCCATCAACTCCCCATCGGCGACCTTTTCGGTTGGGCGGAGCGGCTCAAGGCGGACGGTCAGGCCCCGATCGCCGCAGAGCTTTACAAGGCGTGGATCGCGCTCAACGGCGATAACGACCTTCTGTACGCCGTGTATTTCAACTACGGCGTCGCCCTTTCGGACCTCCCCGATCGCCTCGGCGCCATCAACGCATTTCGCGACAGCATCCGGCTGAAGCCCGATTTCATGCCGCCCCGCGTCAATCTGGGCCGGGCGCTCGAAGACGTCGGACAGGCCGGAGCCGCCGTCGCCGAATGGCTCGGCGGCGCCGCCAAACTGCCGGCCGTCGACGGCGAAAACGTCAAGCAGAAGACGACGCTGTTGATGCAGGCCGGCAGAGTGCTGGAAACCGTGCAGAAAGACGCCGCGGCCGAAGACGCGCTCAAGCAAGCCTTCGACATAAGCCCCTCGTCGACGGAGGCGATTCAACACTGGATCGCCCTGAGGCAACGCCAATGCAAATGGCCGACGATCGTCGCGAGCGAATACGTCGCCAGAGAAAAATTGCTGGCGGGGATTTCTTCGCTTTCGTTGTCGAATCTGTCCGACGATCCGATGTTCATACTGGCGACCGCTTACCGATACGGCAAGACGTCCATCGGCGTTCCGTCGGTCGCGCCGTCGAGACGCTTCGCGGACGCCCGCGCGGCCAAATCGCGCGCCAAGACGCGGATCGGCTATGTCTCCTCCGATTTGCGCGAGCACGCCGTCGGCTTCGGCATGAGCGAAGTGATGGAATTGCACGACCGTTCGCAATTCGAGATCTTCGCCTATTACTGCGGCATCGAGCGCGACGACGGGACGAAGAAGCGCATTCAGGGCGCCGTCGACAAATGGGTCGACATCAACCCGCTGACCGACGAGCAGGCCGCCACCCGGATCGCCGCCGACAAGATCGATATTTTGATCGACCTCAACGGCTATACGAAATCGGCCCGCAGCCGGGTCTTTTCACTGCGCCCGGCGCCGATCATCGTCAATTGGTTCGGTTACCCCGGCACGATGGGGACGCCGTACCATCACTACTTGATCGCCGACCCGATCATCATTCCCGAGGACAGCGAGGTCTACTATTCGGAAAAAGTCCTGCGCCTGCCCTGCTACCAACCCAACGATCGCAAACGGACGGTCTCGCCGCGCGCGCCTTCGCGCAAGGACATGGGGTTGCCGGAAGACGCGATGGTCTATTGCAGCTTCAACGGCGCCCAGAAGCTAACGGCCCGCATATTCAACCTGTGGATGACCATCCTCAAGAACGCCGCGAACAGCGTCCTCTGGTTGTTGGGCGCGACGGACGACACCAACGAACGACTGCGATCCTGCGCCGAGAACGCCGGCGTCGGCCGCGAACGAATGTTGTTCGCGGAGAAACTGGCCAACCCCGACCATCTCGCGCGATACCCCCTGGCCGATCTGTTTCTCGACAGCTTTCCCTATGGCGCGCACACCACCGGCGCCGACTCGCTTTGGATGGGGGTTCCGGTCCTGACGCTTCAAGGCCGGAGCTTCGCCTCCCGCGTGTGCTCGAGCTTGCTCCATGCAGCCGGCCTCGAGCAGTTGGTTTGCTCGACGGAAGCCGAGTACGTATCGAAGGCCGTCGCCTATGCGAACGATAGAAACAGGCTGCTGGCGCTGAAGAAGCATTTGCGCGACGGGCGAGACTCCTGCCTGCTGTTCGACACCGCGCGCCTCGTCGGCGAACTCGAAGCGCTGTTCCGGCAAATGTTGCGTGATCTCGGGGATGACAACTTACCGCGACCCGATCTCGGCAACCTCGACACCTATCACGATATCGCGGTAGGCCTCGACTACGAGATGATCGACGCCATGTCGGACGCGGATTATCGGACGCTCTACCGCGAACAGCTCTCGCGCCGACACGCGACCTATCCCATTGCCGCCGACGCGCGACTTTGGCGGGGCGGCGCCGATCCCGCTTGAATCCTCGATCGGGTCGCGAACGGACGGAACCGCAGGCCTTCGCCCCAAGAAGGCGCACGTGCGAATGAGCGGACGGTCGAGGCGAAGGTCGCATCCCAGGTGGCGGCGAAGCTGGGCGGGAGCGGGCGGCGCGCAAAACGCGCTTCCCGCGGCGCGCCGCCGGTCGAATTTGTGTGATATCGTTGTTCGTCTTCGGGAGCGCTCGCTATGATCGATCTGCATTATTGGCCGACGCCGAACGGCAAGAAGGTCACGATCCTGCTCGAAGAGCTGGGAACGCCTTACACCATCGTGCCCTGCAACATCGGCAAGGGCGACCAGTTCAAGCCGGAATTCCTGAGCATCAGCCCCAACAACCGCATGCCTGCGATCGTCGACCATGCGCCGGCCGACGGCGGGCCGCCCGTCGCCGTCTTCGAGTCGGGCGCGATCCTGATGTATCTCGCCGAGAAGGCCGGACGCTTCTATCCGCAGGACCTGCGTCGCCGTTACGAAGTCAATCAGTGGGTGATCTGGCAGATGGCCAATCAGGGCCCCAAGCTCGGCGAATGCGGCCATTTCCGGCGCCTCGGCGACAAACAGGGCGACCAGTCCTATGCGGTGCGCCGCTTCACCGACGAGGCCAATCGGCTCTACGGCGTCCTCAACAATCGGCTCTACGATCGGCGCTATCTGGCCGGCGACGAATACACCATCGCCGACATGATCAGCTATCCCTGGACGGTGAACTGGCAGGGCCAGGGGCAGGACATCGAAGAGTTCACATACTTCAAGCGCTGGTTCGACGAACTGAGCGCCCGCCCGGCGATCCAGCGCGGCCTCGCGGTCACCGCCGGCCCGGTGGAGGACCCCGAAAGCCTACCGGCCGAGGAGCGCGAGCGGCGGATGAAGCTGCTCTACAACCAGCGCGCCCGCCCGGCGCCGGCCGAAGGGGGCTCGAGCGCGATCTGACGGCCGAATTTTTCGCCGTTCGCGGCGGGGGGACCGAGGTTTTCCATGCAAGCCGACGATCCCTTCGACCTCGAACGCTTCGTGACCGCGCAGGCGCCGATCTTCGAGGCCGCGCTCGGCGAACTCAGGGCGGGCCGGAAGCGCAGCCACTGGATGTGGTTCGTGTTCCCGCAACTGCGCGGCCTCGGCCGCTCCGCGATGGCGCAGTTCTACGGCCTCGCCTCGCTCGAGGAGGCGCGCGCCTACCTCGCCCATCCCGTGCTCGGCGCCCGCCTGAATCTGTGCGCCGAGACGGTTCTGGCAATCGAGGGGCGAAGCCTCGGCGCCATTTTCGGTTCGCCCGACGACATGAAGTTCCACTCCTCGATGACCTTGTTCGCGCGCGCCGCCGACGACGAGAAAAGCCCCTACCGGCGGGCGCTCGATCGCTATTGCGGCGGCCGCATGGACGAATTGACGCTGGCGCTTCTCGACGCGGCGACGACCCGGCGCGCCGACGCGTGAAACGGCCCCCTCGCGATCCCAGCCCGTCCAGGAGACCGGCGTCGAACCCGCCGAGCGGCGTCGGAACCCCGGCGCCGCGCTCTCGCCGAATTGAGCTGCCTCAAGGCCGCCCGGCGCCGCGGCGTCTAATCCGAACGTCTGCCGCCTATGTCGGCGACAGCGCGCCCTGACGAGTTGACGCCCGCCATGTCGAAACGCCCACTCATCTTTCTCGGCGTTCTGGCCGTTCTCGCCGCGGGCGGCGGCTGGCTCTACCTGCACCGCGACGGCGCGAAGGGAACGAATACGCTCACGCTTTACGGCGACGTCGATATCCGAGAGGTGCAGCCGGCCTTCAACGACACCGGCCCCATCGCGACGATCACGGTGCAAGAAGGCGCGAGCGTGAAATGCGGCGATCTGCTCGCCACGCTGGACGATGCGCGCTACGCCGCGGCGCTGGCGCAGGCGAAGGCGCAGATGGAGAACCAGCGGCAGGCGCTGGCCAAGCTGCTCGCCGGGTCTCGTCCCGAAGAGATCGCGCAGGCGAAGGCGACGATGGACGCCTTGCAGGTGACCTATTTGAACAACGAGGCGACCTACAAGCGCTACGACGCCTTGGTCGGCTCCAGCGCCGGAACCATCCAGCAGCGCGACGACGCAAGAGCGGCGTTCGATTCCGTGCGCCAGCAATACGAGGCGGCGAGGCAGGCCTTTGTTCTGGCGGTCGAAGGGCCGAGGGCCGAGGACATTGCCGCGCAGCGCGCCGCCTATCAGGCGGCGCAGGCGGCGACCGCGCTGGCGCAGCGGCAGTTCGACGACACCCGCCTTTATGCGCAGTCCGACGGCGTGGTGGAGGACCGCATCCTGGAACCCGGCGACATGGCCTCTCCCGCCACGCCGGTTCTCACCGTCGCCCTGCTGAACCCGCTGTGGGTCAGAGCCTACGCTCCCGAGGACGAGCTCGGCCGCATCCGGCTCGGCATGAAGGCGAGCGTGAGCGCCGACAGCTATCCCGGTCGGACCTACGACGGCTGGATCGGCTATATCTCGCCCACCGCCGAGTTCACGCCCAAGACGGTGGAGACGCCGGAACTGCGCACCGCCCTGGTCTACCAGCTCAGGGTCTATGTGTGCGACGCGCGCGGCGAGCTGCGCCTGGGGATGCCGGCCACCGTGCGCATCGATCTGGCCCAGCCGGCGCAGGCGCCGCCGCCCGGTTGCGGAGCGAGCGATGCCGCCTCCCGATGAAGGCGCGCCGGCGCTGCGGCTCGAGGGCGTGCGCCGCAGCTTTCGCTCGGGCAAGCGCGTGGTCGCCGCGATCGACGGGATCACCGCCAGCGCGGCGCACGGCGCCGTCACCGGGCTGATCGGCCCGGACGGCGCCGGCAAGACCACCTTGATGCGGTTGATCGCCGGGCTGCTGCGCGCCGACGCCGGAAGGATCGAGGCGCTCGGGATCGACGTTAGGCGCGATCCGCTCGCCGTGCAGGCGCGGATCGGCTACATGCCGCAGCGCTTCGGGCTTTACGAAGACCTCAGCGTGCGACAGAACCTGGATCTGTACGCCGATCTGCAGGGCGTACCGATGCAGGACCGCCCCGCGCGCTACGCCGAGCTTTTGCACATGACCGCGCTCGGCCCGTTCACCGAGCGCCGGGCGGGACGGCTGTCGGGCGGCATGAAGCAGAAGCTCGGCCTCGCCTGCACCCTGGTTCATCCGCCCGAACTGCTGCTGCTCGACGAGCCGACCGTCGGCGTCGATCCGGTGTCGCGGCGCGAGTTGTGGCGGATCATCGACCATTTGACGCGCGATGCAAAAGTGACGGTGCTGTTCAGCACCGCTTATCTCGACGAGGCCGAGCGTTGCGACGCCGTGCTGCTGCTCCACGAAGGCCGGCTGCTGGGCAGCGGCCCGCCCGGCGCCTTCACCGCGGAATTGGCGGGACGCAGCTTCTTCGCCAGCGCCGACGTCGGCAAGCGACGCCTGCAGGAGCGGCTGGCGCGCGAGCCCGGCGTGATCGACGCGGTGATCCAGGGCAGCCGGGTCAGGGTGGTCACCGCCGCGCCGACGCCGCCCGACGTCGCCGCGCTCGCCTCGGAGCTGCCGGGCTTGACCATCGCGCCGACGCCCCCGCGCTTCGAGGACAGCTTCGTCGCCCAGTTACGCGCTCATGGACCCGCAACCCCAGTCGCTGAGGCGCCGAGCGCGCGGGCGCGGGTCGCCGCCTCGCCCGCCGAAGACATCATCGCGGTCGACCGCCTCACCCGCCGCTTCGGCGACTTCGTCGCGGTCGACAACGTCAGCTTCCGCGTCGCGCGCGGCGAGATCTTCGGCCTGTTAGGGGCCAACGGCGCCGGCAAGTCGACCACCTTCCGCATGCTCTGCGGCCTGCTGCCGCCCTCGGAGGGCTCCTTGCGCGTCGCCGGCTTCGATCTGCGTACGGCCGCCGCGCCGGCGCGCGGGCGGATCGGCTACATGGCGCAGAAATTCTCGCTCTACGGCGATCTCAGCGTGGAGCGCAACCTACGCTTCTTCAGCAGCGCCTACCGCCTGTTCGGGGCGCGCCAACGCCGGCGCATCGAGTGGGCGGTGAGCGAGTTCGGCCTCGCCGAGCAGATGAGCGCCAGCGCGCGCGACCTGCCGCTCGGCTTCAAGCAGCGCCTCGCGCTCGCCTGCGCGCTGATGCACGAGCCGGAGATCCTCTTCCTCGACGAGCCGACCTCGGGCGTCGATCCGCTCGCCCGGCGCGAGTTCTGGCGGCGCATCAACGCGCTGGCCGAGACCGGGGTCACCGTGCTGGTCACCACCCACTTCATGGAGGAGGCGGAATACTGCGACCGCCTCGCCATCATGGCCCAGGGGGCGGTGCTCGCCGAAGGGGCGCCCGACGAGATCAAGGCCGCCGCGAGGAGTCCCGCGCGGCCCGATCCGACCATGGAGGATGCGTTCATCGCAATGATCGAGGCGGCCGCCGCGCCGGGGCTTGCGTCATGAGCGGCGGCTCGCTCGGTCGGCTGCGCGGGCTGTTGCGCAAGGAGTTCGTGCAGATCTGGCGCGATCCGTCCTCGATCGCCATCGCCTTCCTGCTGCCGGCGGTGCTGCTGCTGCTGTTCGGCTACGGCGTCTCGCTCGACGCCGCCAACGTGCCGGTGGCGTTGGTGACCCAGCAACCGAGCGCGCTCGCCGAAAGCTTCGCCGCCGCCTTCGACCAGTCGGCCTATTTCCAGTCGCGACGCTACCTCAACGTCCAGGAGGCCGAGCGCGCCCTCGACGCGCGCGAGGTGCAAGGCGTCGTCTGGCTGCCCAGCGACTTCGCGCGCCGCGCCGGCTCGGGCGGCCAGTCGCCGATCGGCGTCATCGTCAACGGCGTCGACACCAACAACGCTCGCATCGTCGAGGGCTACGTGCAGCAGGTGTGGGCGGGCTGGCTGGCCGCGGAAGCGCGCAAGGCGGGCCGGCCGTCGCCGATGCCGATCGCCGTCGAGCCGCAGATGCGCTTCAACCCGGCGGTGAGCAGCCGCGACTTCCTCGTCCCCGGCCTGATCGCGCTGATCATGACGCTGACCGGCGCGCTGCTCACCGCTCTCGTGATCGCGCGCGAGTGGGAGCGCGGAACCATGGAAGCGCTGATGGTGACGCGGGTGACGATCCGCGAGATCATGCTCTCCAAGCTCATCCCCTATTTCGCCCTCGGCATGGGCGGCATGGCGGCGACGGTGGCGATCGCCATGTTCCTCTTCGAGGTGCCGCTGCGCGGCTCGCTGCTGACGCTGACCGCCGCGTCGGCCCTGTTCATGCTCGCCGCGCTGGGCATGGGGCTCCTCATCTCCACCTTCGCCCGCAACCAGTTCGTCGCCAGCCAGGTGGCGATCATGGCGACCTTCCTGCCGGCGCTGATCCTCTCCGGCTTCCTGTTCGACATCAACTCGATGCCGCGGGTGGTGCAGATCATCACCAACATTGTTGCGGCGCGCTTCTTCGTCGCCATCCTGCAATCGACCTTCCTGGCCGGCGACGTGTGGAGCGTCATCCTGCCCAACGCCTTGGCGCTGGCGATCATGGCGACCATCTTCCTCGGCGCGGCGCGCCTGCTCGCGCGCAAACGGCTGGATTGAAGCGATGTGGCGCAGCGTCCTCGCCCTCGTCGTCAAGGAGCTGCTGGCAGTGCTGCGCGACCCGAAGAGTCGCTCGGTGCTGATCCTGCCGCCGCTCATCCAGCTCATGGTGTTCGGCTACGCCGCAACCTACGACCTCGACCACGTGCCGACCGCCATCTACGACGAGGACCCGAGCGAAGCTTCGCGCGACCTGGTGGCGCGCTTCCTCGGCTCGCCGACCTTCCGCCTGGTGGCGATGCTGAAGAGCTCCGAGCAGATCGACGAGCTGATCGACGCGCGCAAGGTCGCGCTGGTGCTGACGATCGACCGCCGCTTCACCCGCGACCTCCTGACCGGCGAGCCGGCGCCGGTGCAGGTCATCGTCGACGGCCGCAACTCCAACACCGCGCTGCTGATCGAGGGCTACGTCAACTCGATCGTCACCGATTTCTCGCTCGCCTGGAGCGCCGCCCACGGCGGCGCGCCGCCGCCAGCGCTGCTCGACGTGCGGGCGCGCTACAACCCGACCTTGAGCTCGCGCTGGTTCTTCCTGCCGAGCATCGTGGCGCTGCTCACCCAGATCGTCACCCTGCTCGTCGTCTCGCTGTCCGTGGCGCGCGAGCGCGAGACGGGCACCTTCGACCAGCTGCTGGTGACGCCGCTCAGGCAGATCGACATCCTGCTCGGCAAGGGCCTGCCCGGCGTGCTGATCGGCATGATCGAAGCCTCGGTGATCGTCGCCGCCGCGACGTGGTGGTTCGAGGTGCCGCTGCGCGGCGGCCTCTTCGCCCTCTATTTCGGCCTGCTGCTGTTCGTCGTCGCCGTCACCGGCATCGGACTGATGATCTCGTCGCTCGCCGCGACGCAGCAGCAGGCGCTGCTCGGCGTCTTCCTGTTCATGGTGCCCTCGATCATCCTCTCCGGCTTCGCCACGCCGATCGCCAACATGCCGGTGTGGGAGCAGCACCTGACGCTAATCAACCCGATGCGCTATTTCCTCGTCATCGTGCGCGCGGTGTTCCTCGAAGGGGCCGGGGCCTCGTCGCTCGTCCAACAATATTGGCCGATGGCGGTCATCGGCGCGGTCAGTCAGGCCGCGGCGGCATGGCTGTTCCGCAGCCGCGTGACGTGAGCGGCTCGCACGTCTACCGCGGTTCGATCGCGTCGGCCTTGAATTCGTCCTTCAGGCCGACGCCCGTCATGCGTCTCGTCCGCGCCTCCCGGCAAAGATGGAAGAGCCGGCTCGCGGCTTCCTTGTACGACATGCCCTCCGGCCGGATATTGGAAAGGCAGTTGCGCTCGGCGTCGCTGCGGCCGATTTTCGGCGACCAGGTCAAATAGACGCCGAGGCTTTTCGGCGAGGTCAGGCCCGGCCGTTCGCCGATCAGCGCCGCGACCAGCGCCGCATCGAGAAGCTCGCCGATTTCGTCGCCGATGACCGCGTCGCCGCAACCCAGGAGAAGACCCTCGACGATGCTGGCCAGAACCCCCTCGGGATCGTCGGTCGGGTGGTTCGGCTGCAGACGCGAGGACAAGCGGCCCGGCAAGCCGATGGTGTTGCGAAGGCGCGTGACGACGCGGCATTTTCTTGCGATGGCGACGAGATCCTGCTTTCGGCGGATTTTGCTGACTGCCGCCGCCATTTCCGGCGTGAGCCCGGGGGCGAGGCTGTCCCCCGAACGCAACGGCGAGGCTTTCGCCAACAGGCGTCTTAAGTCCGGGAAGACGTAGCGTGTGCCGCTGAGCGTCGTCGCATACATGGCTTGGCGCCATCGCGAGGGGTGTTGCTGTCGGCTGGAGCCATCCTCGAGCGGGCTGATGTTATTGGGTCGGGCGGCGAGGTCAATGAGTTGTCGCGACGCGCCTCCCGCTGCGAGCGGCCGCGCGCCCGGACCGTTGCCGCTCGCGCCGCCCCTCGAATACCGCTGGCGGTGATCGTCCTCCCCAAGCGGCCGAGGCGGTCGGCGCGGCTCAGGCGGCGCACGAGGTGAGGGCCGGCGAGTCCCCAAACGGTCGAGAGCCCCCCGGTGCGGGCCGGAGGGCTCAGGCAGAGGGGGTGCTCTGGTGCGCGGGCCAGAGCCCCCGCACGAGCAAACTGTGCGTTTGCCGGCGCTTCGCGTCTATTCGGCTCTTCGGTCGATGCGCGGCGTTCGCCATCGTTTGCGGCGAGGGCGCCGCCGCCGGGTTTCGGTTCGGCGATCGCCGCGTATGCGCCGCGCCCCTCGTCATGGAGCCCTGAGCCGAAGCGGCCGGGGGAGACACGCGCGGATCGACAATGGGTCCGCGATGGCGACGTGTCGACTTGCCCTTTCGGTCGATTCGCGCGTCTACGCCCTTTGGACGATGATCGACCGCGCCGGCTCGCGCCGCGGCCAATCGCCGCGCGCGCCAGCCGATCCGCGCAGCGACTGTCGCAACGCCGTCGCCGCCCCACTCGCAAATTCGGCCAAATCGCTTTATAGGCCCGTGCCGGAACATCAAACCAGGAGGCGCGGACGCCTCCTCGACAGGAGCCTCCATGAAACTTTCCCCGCCAGCGCCGACCCGCCGGCTCGCCCTCGCCTTCGCCTCCGGCCTCGCCGCCGCCCTGGCGTTGGCCGGCGTCGCCCACGCGGACCCCAAGATTCTCGCCAAGGTCGACGGCGTTCCGATCACCGCGGACGACGTCGCCGACGCGCTCGTCGACATCGGTCCGGGCCTGCCGCAGAAACTCGAAGGGCCGGCGCGCGAGAAATACGTGCTCGACTATCTCATCGACTTGCGGCTGGTCGCCAAGAAGGCCGAGGCGGACAAGCTCGACACCGGCCCGGATTTCACCCGCCGCATGGCCTATTATCACGACAAGGTGGCGATGGAGGTCATGCTGGGCAATGTCGCGAAGGCGGCGACGACCGAGGAGGCCGAGCGGAAGGCTTATGACGAAGCCGCCAAGGCGCACCCCCCGGCGGAGGAGATTCACGCCCGCCACATCCTGCTGCCGACCGAAGAGGAGGCCAAGGCGGCGCTCGCGCGCGTCAAGGCGGGCGAGGATTTCGCCAAGGTGGCGGCCGAACTGTCGAAGGACCCGGCGGGCGACGGCGGCGATCTCGGCTGGTTCACCAGGGACAGCATGGTGCCCGAATTCGCCGACGCCGCGTTCAAGCTCCAGCCCGGCGAGGTCTCCGACCCCGTGAAGAGCGAATTCGGCTGGCACGTCATCAAGGTCGAGGGACGACGGATGAAGACGTTCCCCACGTTCGACCAGGTCAAGGACCAGGCGGCCCGCTTTGTCGCGCAGAAGGCGCAGAGCGACCTGATCGCCTCGCTGCACCAGGGCGTCAAGATCGAGCGCTTCGACGAGGAGGCGAAGCCGGCCGCCGACGCGGCGCCGGCGGCCGAGCCGACCACCCCCGCCGACGCGGCCAAGCCCAAGACGCCGTGAACGGCGCCGCAAGTCTTGCGAGCGTGATCTCGGAGGAGCCGCGCCCGGCTTTCCCGCGATCACGCCGTCGAGCCCGCAATTGAGGAAATGCGCCCGATGGCCGATCCCGCCCCGCTCTCCCCGCTCGCGCCGAAGAAATATCCCGCCCTGCCCGCGATCGAGGGCGTGCGTTTCGCCACCGTCGCCGCAGGCGTGCGCTACGCCGGCCGCACCGACGTGATGCTGGCGCTGTTCGATTCTCCGGCTCAAGTCGCGGGCGTGTTCACCCGCTCCAAGTGCCCCTCGGCGCCGGTCGACTGGTGCCGCGCCAACCTGCCCAAGCGCCAAGCGCGCGCGCTGGTCGTCAATTCCGGCAACGCCAACGCCTTCACCGGCGCTGCTGGCGCGAGCGCGGTCGCCGAGGTCGCCGCGGCGGCGGCCAAGGCGACCGGCGCGGCCCCGCACGAAATCTTCATGGCTTCGACCGGCGTGATCGGCGAGCCGCTGGCGGCGGGCCGCATCACGCAAGCGCTCGATAAGCTGGTCGCGGGCGCCAAGCCCGACGCGCTGATGGACGCCGCCAAGGCGATCATGACCACCGACACGTTCCCCAAGGTCGCCACCGCGCGGGCGAAGATCGGCGAGGCGGAAGTCACGATCAACGGCATCGCCAAGGGCGCTGGCATGATCGCGCCCGACATGGCGACGATGCTGTCCTTCGTCTTCACCGACGCGCCGATCGCGGCCCCGGCGCTGCAAGCGCTGCTGTCAAAATCCGTGCAGCGTTCCTTCAACGCCATCACCGTCGACAGCGACACCTCGACCTCCGACACGCTGCTCCTGTTCGCCACCGGCGCCGCGGCGGCGCGCGGCGCGCCCGAAATCGCCGACGCCGCCGACCCGCGCCTTGCCGCGTTCCGCCGCGCACTCGACAAGGTGCTCATCGATCTCGCCCAGCAGGTGGTGTGCGACGGCGAGGGCGCGCACAAGTTCATCGAAGTGCGCGTCGCCGGCGCCACCTCGCGCAAGGCGGCCAAGCGCATCGCGCTCTCCATCGCCAACTCGCCGCTGGTCAAGACCGCCTGCGCCGGCGAAGACGCCAACTGGGGCCGCGTCGTCATGGCGGTCGGCAAGGCGGGCGAAAAGGCCGAGCGCGACAAGCTCGACATTTTCTTCGGCGACATCCGCGTCGCCCACGCCGGCATGCGCGACCCCGCCTACGACGAAGCGTCGGCCTCCGCGTATATGAGGCGCAAGAGAATCGTCATCGCCGTCCACGTCGGCGTCGGCACCGCGACGGCGAAGGTATGGACCTGCGACCTAACCAAGGACTACGTCGCCATCAACGGCGACTACCGCTCTTGAACTTGCTGCTCGTCGTCGCCGTCGCGCTCGTCGACGCCGACGGCCGCGTCCTGATCGCCCGGCGCCCGGAGGGCAAGGCGCTTGCAGGCCTGTGGGAGTTTCCCGGCGGTAAGCTCGGCGCGAACGAGACCCCCGAGGAGGCGCTGATCCGCGAGTTGCGCGAGGAACTGGGCATCGAGGTAAAGGCGCCGTGCCTCGCGCCGCTGACCTTCGCCAGCCACGCCTACGAGGATTTCCACCTCTTGATGCCGCTCTACGTCTGCCGCCGCTGGGAGGGTTTTGTCCAGCCGCTGGAGGGGCAGGCGCTGAAGTGGGTGCGGCCGAAGGAGCTGCGCGCCTATCCTATGCCGCCGGCGGACGAGCCGCTGATTCCGCATCTGGTGGATTTGCTGGGGTGAAGCGTTGACGAAATGCATGTGCGCCGATCTGAGCATGGAGGCGGCCGGAATCGACGACGCTGAAACGCCGCGCCGAATTATCCCGCGCCGCCGGCGCGTCGCGGCGTCGCCTCGAATTGCTGGTTGGCGCTCGTCGCGCTAAGCTCATGCGGAAAATGACCTTCCTCCCGTGCATGTCGGCAAGAGTTCCATTCTGGCGGACGACGGCCATGACGTTGGTTATCGGCTGCGTCGTCGACCTGCCGGCGCCGGTTCATGCGGGTGAAGTCGAGATCAACATTTCGTTCAATCAGTCTTTCGATCGCGTTGAGCCCAGGCCTGGGTTCACCACTACCCATTACGAAATGGCGATAACGCTATCGTCGGGCGGCAGCGTGGCTCACAGGGAGGGCCATTCAAATATTAGAGGCACACAGATTTTCGCCGTCGACAAGACAATGCGTCTCGGCAAAAACGAGAAATTGGAATGGCGAGTGGTCGACAAAGACTCTCTCATCAATATATACGACTACAAATCGTTCAGCCGAGCTATCCTCGTGACGGTCCATGGAACGAACTGCACAGCCCAGATCGATTTTGAGCTGAAACCAGGGTTCTCCGATTACGAATACCGCTCTCAGCCGTCAGCGGTGCCGGCCGTGGCGCGCTCGGTTCGCGCCGATAGCGTGAGCTGCACGATCGGCCCGAGCCGGCCCGGCTGACGACTCCGCGACGGCGCGGATGCGGTCCGCCGTCAGCGCCGGATAGTTGGCGATGATCTCGGCTTCGCTCCATCCGTCGGCGAGTAGCCCGATGACGAATTCGACGGACAGGCGCGTTCCCGCGACCACCGGCTTTCCCGCGAGAATTTGCGGATCGAGGGCGATGGCGGAAGCTGCGGCGGTCATGACGGGAGGTCTCCAAACCATTCGACAATACTGCATTCTCTCCGGACGTGCGACCTCTTGATGGCCGCACCCGACGCCGCGCGAGCCAGGAGCGCCGAGGAGATCGGCCGACAGCGGCGAGCCCCCCCTCAAAGGCACATCCCCAGCCGCAGCGCGTCGTAGATCGCCGCGTGGGTGTTGCGGGCGGCGACGGCGTCGCCGATGCGGAAGAGCTGGAAGACGCCCGCGGGGTTGGCGCGCATCGTCTGCGGCCGGCCGGCGATCAGCGCGCCGTAGTCGACCGCGCCGAGATTGCTCGAAAGCGGCTTCAGGGCGAAATAGAGCTCGTCGAGCGGCCGCGTGCCGTGGTTGACGACGATCTGCTCGACGACCCGTTCCTTCACCGCCTCGACATAATCGCTGCCGACGGTCGCGATCAAGAGATTGCCCTCGCGCCGCGCGCTCGTGAGGCGAAAGCCGACGGTGAACGCCACGTCGCGCTTTTGCAGGCTGCGCATATAGGGCGCCAGGTTCATCGCCATCACCTCGGGCGCGAAGGTGCGGTCCGGCGTCATGATCTCCAGCTTCGCCCCGGCCGTCGCGATGACCTCGGCCGCCTGCAGCGCGGCGTGATCGCCGGCGTCGTCGAACAGCAGCACGTTCGCCGCCGGTTTCACGTCGCCCGACAGAATGTCCCAGGCGGAGACGACGAGGTCGTTCCCCTCGGCCAGAATCTCGACGTGCGGCAGCCCGCCGGTGGCGACGATGGCGACGTCGGGATGTTCGTTTAAGACGTCGCCGGCCTCGGCCCAGACGTCGAAATGGAAGGTCACGCCCTTCGCCATGCAACGCGCCATCAGCCAGTCGACGATCCCCATCATCTCGCGCCGGCGCGCGCTCCGAGCGGTCAGGCGCACCTGTCCGCCCGGCCGGCTGGCGGCCTCGAACACCACGACTTCGTGTCCCCGCTCGGCGGCGACGCGCGCGGCCTCCAGCCCGGCGGGCCCGGCGCCGACGATGACGATTTTGCGCCGCTCGGCGCTGAGCGCGATCTCGTGCGGCATGGTCAATTCGCGCCCGGTGGCGGCGTTGTGCAGGCAAAAAGCCTCGCCGCCCTGGTAGATGCGGTCGAGGCAGTAATTAGCGCCGACACAGGGGCGGATTTCATCCTCGCGGCCCTCGACGATCTTGCGCACGATATGCGGGTCGGCGATGTGGGCGCGCGTCATGCCGACCATGTCGAGCTTGCCGGAGGCGACGGCGTGGCGCGCCGTCGCCACGTCGGCGATGCGGGCGGCGTGAAAGGTCGCCATCCCGGTCGCCGCGCGCACCTCGCCGGCGAAGTCGAGATGCGGCGCGCTCGCCATGCCCTGCACCGGAATGACGTCGGTGAGGCCGGCGTCGGTGTCGATGTGGCCGCGCACCACGTTGAGGAAGTCCACCATGCCGCAAGCCTTCAGGCGTCGCGAAATCTCCAGGCCGTCCGCCTTCGTCAGACCGCCGGCGAGCGCCTCGTCGGCGACCAGACGCACGCCGAGGATGAACTCGGCGCCGACGCGCTGGCGAATGGCGGCGATGACCTCGAAGGCGAAGCGCAGGCGATTGTCGAGCGAGCCGCCCCAGGGTTCGTCCAGCGTGTTGGTCAGCGGCGACCAGAACTGGTCGATCAGGTGGCCGTAGGCCTCGAGTTCGACGCCGTCGAGGCCGGCCGCGCGCATGCGCTCGGCGGCGTCGGCGTAATCGGCGACGATGCGCGCGATGTCCCAGTCCTCGAGCCGCTTGGGAAAGGCGCGATGGGCCGCCTCGCGGTTGTGCGAAGGCGAGACGACAGGCAGCCAGTCGCCGCGGTCCCAGCGGGTGCGGCGGCCGAGGTGCGTCAGTTGGACCATCACCGCCGCGCCGTGCTCGCGGCAGGCGTCGGCGAGGTCGCGCATCCAGCCGACCACTTCGTCCTTGTAGGCGAGGATGTTGTTGAAGGCGGGCGCGCTGTCGCGCGACACCGTGGCGGAGCCGGCGGTCATCGTCAGCGCGACGCCCGCCTTGGCGCGCTCGACGTGATAGGCGCGGTAGGCGGCCTTCGGCATGCCGTCTTCGGCGTAGGCGGGCTCGTGCGCGGTGATCATCAGGCGGTTGCGCAGCGTCAGGTGCTTCAGCCGAAACGGTTGCAGAAGCGGATCGTTGGTCATCCCCAAGGCCTCGCGAACGGCTCTTTGGCGGCGAGCCTAGGGAGGCTGTTCACCGGTGTCAATTTCGGCGACAGGACCGTACAATCCCGTTGCGCGCCGCGTTGCAGGCGCCTAGGATCGAGCCCATGCGGCGGTCCAGGCAAAGCGAAACGGGTTGGCGCGGCTCGCGCGAGGGATGGCTGGCGGCCGCCTACGACAGCCTCGTCGAATCCAGCGTCGACGCGGTGCGGATCATGCCGCTGTCGAAGCGGCTCAATCTTTCCCGAACCAGCTTCTACTGGTTCTTCAGGGATCGCGACGCGCTCCTCGCCGCCCTGATCGACCTCTGGCGGGCGAAGAACACCGGCAACCTCGTCAAGCAGGCCGACAGCTACGCCGAGACCATCTGCGAAGCGATCCTCAACGTGTTCGACTGCTGGCTCGACGCGACCCTGTTCGATTCGCGCCTCGAATTCGCGGTGCGTAGCTGGGCGCACCAATCGCCCGACGTCGCGGGCGAAATCGCCCTCGCCGACGCGACGCGCCTGAAGGCGCTCGCGGACATGTTCGTTCGCTTCGGCTTCGACGAACTCGCCGCCGACGTCCGAAGCCGGGCGATCTATCTCACGCAAATCGGCTATATCTCGATGAAGACGGAGGAAAAGGTGGCGCTCCGCATGAGGCGCATTCCCGAATACATCGGCGCCTTCGCCGGCGCGCCGCCGAGCGCGAGCGAAGTGGAACGGTTCTTCGCCCGCCACGGCTTCAAAGCCAGACGGCCTGCAATCGCGCGCGCGCAGGCGTCTTGAAGGCGCGAGCGAATGAGGAAACGGGGCGGAGAGCGAAACGGCGCTGCTCTTCGTCTTTGCGAGCGTGGAGCGCCGCAGTGATAGGGGAACGACAATGAAGGCATTGCTTGCGTCGACCGCGTTGGCCGCGGCGCTCTTGGCTCCCGGCGCCGGGGCGTGGGCCGCGGGTTGCGGCGACGTCACCATCGCCAGCATGAACTGGCAGTCGGCCGAAGTGCTGGCGAGCATCGACAAGATTATCTTGAGCAAAGGCTACGGCTGCAACGCCACCATCGTGCAAGGCGACACCGTGCCCACCATCACCTCGATGACCGAGAAGGGCCAGCCCGACATCGCGCCGGAAGGGTGGATCGACTTGCTGCCCGACGTCGTCAACAACGGCGTGAAGGACGGCAAGCTGGTGATCGCCGGGCCGGCGCTCGCCGACGGCGGCGTGCAGGGTTGGTGGATCCCCAAATTCATCGTCGACGCCCATCCCGACATCAAGACGATCGCCGACGCGCTGAAGCATCCCGAGCTCTTCCCCGCCCCGGAAGACCCGTCGAAAGGCGCCGTCTTCAACGGCCCGCAGGGCTGGGGCGGCACGCGCGTGACCGGCCAGATGTACAAGGCCTTCGACGCGCAGAAGGCGGGGTTCGTGCTGGTCGACACCGGCTCGTCGGCCGGCCTCGACGGCTCGTTGGCCAAGGCCTACGAGCACAAGCAGGGCTGGCTCGGCTATTACTGGGCGCCCACGGCGCTGCTCGGCAAGTACGAAATGGTCAAGCTCGACCCCGGCGTTCCCTTCGACGACGCCGAATGGAAACGCTGCTACACTGTCGTCTGTCCCGATCCGAAGCCCGACGCCTGGTCGAAGGACAACGTGGACACCTTGGTGACGGCGAAATTCGCCGGGCAAGCCAGCGTCGCGATGGACTATCTCAAGCACCGCTCCTGGGCGAACGCCACCGTCAACAAGCTTTTGGCCTGGATGAGCGACAACCAGGCGACGGGCGACGACGGCGCCAAGCACTTTCTCAAGACCAGCGAGGACGTCTGGGCCAAGTGGGTCCCGGCCGACGTCGCGGCGAAGGTCAAAGCCGGCCTTTGAGTTCGCGCCGTGAAATGAATGGAGCGGGAAAACCACTCGCGCAGGCCCTCATCCGGCCGGCTGGCGCCGGCCACCTTCTCCCGCTCGCGGGAGAAGGGTTCGCGCCCCCTCTCCCGCATAGCCCGTCGAAAGACGGGCGTTCTAGCGAACGCCCTATTGCGGGAGAGGGTTGGGGTGAGGGCGAGCGGCGCGCCAATCACCCGGAAACCGCACCACTCCCCTTGCGCCAAAGGGCAATTCGATGGACTGGCTGATCACTTTCCCGCACCTCAGCGACGACCTGCTCACCGCTTGGAAGAAGGCCGTCGACGGCGGCTTCCTGGCGTTCACACGGGCCTACGGCGACGCCATCGAACACTTTTTCGACCCCCTGCAATATTTTCTCATCCACTCCGAGCGCACCCTCCTCGGCGCGCCGTGGCCGATCGTCGTGCTCGTCTTCGCGGCGATCGCCTGGTTCGCCGGGCGGAGTTGGGTCGTCGTCGCGGGAACCGTCGCGACGCTCGTCGCGATCGGCCTGTTCGGCATGTGGGACAACACGATGAAGACGATCTCGATGATCGTCGTGTGCACCGTGCTGTCGATCGTGCTGGGCATCCCGATCGGCATCGCGATGTCGCGGTCCGATCGGCTGCAAAAGGCGGTCAACCCGATCCTCGACGTGATGCAGACCCTGCCGAGCTTCGTCTACCTCATCCCGGTCGTCATGCTGCTCGGCATCGGCAAGGTTCCCGGCCTCATCGCCGTCGTCATCTACGCCATTCCGCCGATGATCCGGCTGACCGATCTCGGCATTCGCCTGGTCGACCGCGACGTTCTGGAGGCTGCGGACGCGTTCGGCTCGTCGGGCTGGCAGAAACTGGTGAAGGTTCAGATTCCGCTGGCGCTGCCCACCATGATGGCCGGCGTCAACCAGACCATCATGATGGCGCTGGCGATGGTGGTGATCGCCTCGATGATCGGCGTCGAGGGCCTCGGCCAGCCGGTGCTGATGGCGATCTCCAATCAATATTTCACCCTCGGGGTGATGAATGGGCTCGCCATCGTCGGCATCGCGATCATCTTCGACCGCGTCAGCCAGGCCTACGGCCGACGGCTGCAAAAGCACCGGAGCGTCGTCCATGGCTGAACGTCCGGCCGAGCCCGGCGGCATCGACATCCGGCGCCTCTACAAGATCTTCGGCGAGAACGCGCGCGCCTGTCTCGAGCTGGTCGAACGGGGGATGAGCAAGGCCGAGCTGATGGCGCGCCATCGACACGTGCTCGGCCTCAAGGATGTCAACATCCACATGAAGCCCGGCCGCATCCAGGTCATCATGGGGCTGTCGGGATCGGGCAAGTCCACGCTCATCCGCCACATCAACCGGCTGATCGATCCGACCGCCGGCGAGGTGTGGGTGGACGGCGTCGACGTGGTCAGGATGGGCCAGAGCGAATTGCGCCAGTTTCGCCGTCGGCACACCGCGATGGTGTTCCAGAAATTCGCGCTGCTGCCGCACCGCACCGTGCTCGACAACGCCGTCTTCGGCCTTGAGATCAAGGGCCTCGCGCGCGCCGCCCAGGTCGAATCGGCGATGCGCTGGCTGGCCAGGGTCGGGCTCGACGGTTTCGAGGACCGCTATCCCAACCAGCTCTCGGGCGGCATGCAGCAGCGCGTCGGCCTCGCCCGCGCGCTCGCCAACGACGCGCCGATCATGCTGATGGACGAGGCCTTTTCGGCGCTCGACCCGCTGATCCGCGTCGACATGCAGAGCGTCCTTCTCGACCTGCAGAAGGAAATCCGCAAGACCATCGTGTTCATCACCCACGATCTCGACGAGGCGCTGCGGCTCGGCGACGCGATCGCCATCCTGCGCGACGGCGAGGTGATTCAGCAGGGCACTAGCCAGGACATCGTGCTGCGGCCGGCCGACGATTACGTCGCCAGTTTCGTCAGGGAAGTGAACCGCGGCCGCGTCGTCAAGGTCGGGGCGATCATGGGCCCCGCGCCGGAAGGCGCGGAGCCGCCGAAGCTCGCCATCGCCGCGCACGCCGTGCTCGAGGACGCGGCGCTCCTGCTCGCCGGCGCCGACCAGACCGCGCTCGCCGTCGTCGACGGCGCCGGTCGGCGCGTCGGCCAGGTCGACCTGCGACGGATTCTGTCCGCCATGGTGACGCCGGTCGCCGGCGCCGGCGGCGAGCGCCGCGAGCCTTCCGCCGCGCTCGTCGATTTCGCCCCTTCGGCGGGAACGGCAACGCCCGGTTAACGCCGGCCTGCCAGGATCGCCGCGTGGCGAGACCTCGCCACGGCCTGGTTCTCGCACGAAATGCCGCAAAACCGCCGGCCCGCACGCCCGAGCCCCGAAGACAGCCTCGCGCAAGCCGCCCTGCCCGCCGCGCCCGATCTCGCGGCGATCGTCGCCGCGTGGCTCGCGCGTCTGCGCTGCGAGCGCCGCCTCGCCGGACACACGCTGGAGGCCTATGGCCGCGACGTCAGGCAGTTTCTCGCCTTCCTCAGCGAGCGCTTCGACGCCCCGCCGGGAAAAGCCGATTTCGTCGGCCTCGTCACCGGCGATTTGCGCGCGTTCCTGGCGCGCCGGCGCGCCGAAGGGATCGACGGGCGCTCGCTGCAACGCGCGCTCTCGGCGCTGCGCTCACTGGCGCGCCATTGCGAGCGCGAGGGCTTAGGGACGGCGTCCGCCTTCGCCGCGATCCGCGCGCCGCGCGCCGCCCGCCGCCTGCCGCGCCCGCTCGCCGTCGCCGACGCCAAGGCGGTCGCGACCACCGCCGTTCGCGCGGGCGAAGCGCGCGAGCCGTGGATCCTGGCGCGCGACGCGGCGGTCCTC
>Ga0181539_1001991_pt1 | contig 21436 bp, 12 predicted proteins | sample PEATcosm2014_Bin_46_FD_119767 | JGI IMG/M metagenome (GOLD analysis project Ga0181539, IMG submission 119767) | Peatland microbial communities from MTU Mesocosm Facility, Houghton, MI, USA - PEATcosm2014_Bin23_60_metaG | ecosystem: Environmental > Terrestrial > Soil > Wetlands > Peat | place... | reverse complement strand
TTGCGTCTGCCCCTGCAGTACCGCGAGTATCTGACCAGGAAAGAGATTCCATTCCGCGAAGGCGAGAGGCTTGAAGGAGTCATTGAGCAGGCGGATGTTGCCTATATCACGCGCGTGCAAAAAGAACGATTTGCCTCGCAGGAAGAATATGACGCGGTCAAAGATGTGTATGTGATCAATGCGGAGACGGCAAACCGGATGAAGCCGCAGGCCATCATCATGCACGCCTTGCCGCGCGTTAACGAGATCGCCCCGGATGTGGACGCAAATGCCCGGGCCGCTTACTTCCGTCAGGCGAAGAATGGCTTGTATATCCGCATGGCATTGCTGAAATATCTTCTGTCCTAGAAACTGGCCGGGTCACTTTCCGATTTAGAAAGAGGAAAACGCGACAGTCGTCAATATCCATGCAGCTTTCAGAAAACGCGCCCGCTCTGGAGTCACACTGGAGACACAAAAGCCTTGTTAAAGGCGAGCATGGGTTCTGAACAGTACCATTTGATCAATTCTCTTAAAACATGATCATAAGTTCGTTGTGAACTTGGTGACGTCAGGCTGTTCAATACGGCTGACTTCGATTGCTCAAGGTCCGGGAGCTTCAGAACATGTTTGGGTGTCCGTTTGCGGTTTGTCTTGCTATTTGCCATCGGTAGGGCCTCCATTAGCCTTGGCAAAAAGCTTGATCCAGTTCGCTGCCTGGGTCTATCGCACCCTGGGGTGTTTATGAGAACTCTCCCGGCAGGACCCGGATTTAGTACGACCGAAGGTCATGTGGATGAGCGCTTTGGACTGTTGTCGCTAACGGAGATATTTGTGGGCACAACGATGAACGCAAGCCGACTTTACTTGGACCGGTTGTAAGATAATTGGATCGATGTTCTGGCAATTAGAATTGTGTCTTGTCGTAGTCAGTATGTGACAAGTCTACATCAATTGACGCACTGTTCAAGCTCACGCACTGTTCAAGCGCTGCTTGAACACTAGTGCAGCAGAGGGATTCAAATTGCTAATATGTGCTGATTCTAAACAAGTTATTGAAAATATTAAACGCTTAATACGGACAAAACGCAGAAAATATGGTTTTCACACACGGATTACTCACACGTAATATCGAACCGTGGCCATTCAGGAGCGGTTCAGTAGCTCCATGAGCGGGAAGCCTGCGAAAACCCAGCTTTTGCGCGCCATTTATCCGACAAAACAATAATTCTTCCAATCCTACTTTTGGCTGATTCATATTGTTATCGAGCAAGCGTAGGATTCTTTCGATTCGGGAATCTTCATTCCAATCGACCTGGCAACGGCCACGTGGGAGCGGAATGTGGAGTTCTGAACATTCACGGCTCGGTAGCGCGGGCAAGGGGTTGTAAGCGGCTACCAAGGCAACCGACAGCAGCTTACTATTCCTGCAACTCGCTTTACGCATCGCCAGAAACTTATATTCAGGAGGCTGTTGTGAGATTCATCCATGCAAAGCAAGTGCACGCACTGCTGCTCATCATTTTCGTTGGCCTCGCCGGTTTCGCTTACGGACAAGTCACCAGCGCCAGCTTGACGGGCAACGTCACTGATCCAGCCGGAGCGGCTGTGGCCGGAGCGATCGTAACCGTCACCAACATCGACACAAATTTGACGCAGTCCACCAAAACAAACGGCACCGGAACATACCTGATCCGGCCACTGCCGATCGGCAATTACACACTTACCATTGAGGCCGCCGGCTTTGCCCGCTATCTGCAGAAGGGCATCGTCCTGACGGTCGGTCTGGCCGCGACGCAGGATGTGCGCCTCAAGGTCGGCGCGGGCAAGGCAGAGACAATCTCTGTTACTGCCGAGGCCGAGTTGATTAACACCACTTCGGCCGAACTGGGAACGACGTTCAATGAAGCCGCCATCTCCGATCTGCCGCTCGATGGCCGCGATCCTTCGGGCCTCGTCTTCCTGGTGCCCGGCGCGGTTAACGTCCAGACTCGTGGCGGTGAAACCATCCAGACCGGATTCTCTTTCCCGACCGAGACCGGCGTCGGCATCGGCAGCAGCCGCAACGGCAGCACGTTCTATATGCTCGATGGCGTCACCAACATGGACAACTACGACGGGCTGGCGGGTACGTTTCCGAACTCCGACGCCACCCAGGAGTTCAAGGTCCTCACCAGCAACTTCGGCGCACAGTATGGCTACGGGCCCGACGCGGTGGTCTCCATCGCCACCAAGAGCGGCACCAACCAGTTCCACGGCGGCGCCTTCTGGTACGTCCGCAACAACGCCATGAACGCCACCAACTGGTTCAGCGGCCAGACCGATACGATGCGGCGCAACCAGTACGGCTTGTTCGCCGGCGGGCCGATCAAGAAGGATAAGCTCTTCATCTTCGCTAACTACCAGGGCACCAAGATCCTCTGGAACTCGACCGACACATTGACCAGCACGCCGACCACCGCCATGCTCACTGGCGACTTCAGCGGCTTGGGCGTAAACTTGGGCGGTCCCTTCAAATTGAACCCCGCGACCGGCCATCACGACCAGCTCGACACCAGCCTTACAACTTCTGCGTGTGAATACTCTCCTACAGCATCATGCAGCACTGTTGTTCCAGTGCAGTTATCGCCGGCCGCGAAGTATTTTGCGAGTCAAGGCATGATCCATGCTGCAACAACGGTGCCCAACAGCACGACTCTGAAGCCCGGGTTGCAGAGGGCCGACGGCGATATGATGTACATCTATCCCACCGTCCACAACAACTACGACGAGGGCACCCTCAAGGTGGACTACGACCTCTCGCCCTCGCAGAGACTCACCCTGCGCTCCTACACCAACTCCTACGGGTCTCCGTCGAGCGACGTTCCGGGCAACATGGAGAGCGCCTACAACCACAGCTCGTGGACGGCCAGCTTCTGGACGGAGATGTGGTACTTCAACAACCTGTTGCAGCACACCTGGACGATCAATCCGAAGACAGTCAACACCATCTCGGTCTTCATGAACCAGATGAGCTCGGACAGCGCTGCCCAGGAGTTCGGCAACGACGGAAAGGCGATGTGCTTCTCCAATAATAGCGGGGATCCCAATGGGGTTAATATTGGGGTCAACGAGCCCACGGGCAGTTGCTACATGGGCGCTCTGCGCATCAACTCGAACTACGGCTTTGAGAGCGGCTGGGATGAGCCCTCGCAAGAAGTCCGCACCACCCTCGGCCTGGTCGATACGCTGAATAGGCAGATGGGCAAGCACTCGATCACCGCAGGCATCGACCTGATGCATCAGCACGCGGTCGAGAATACGCAGTATCCGACGCAGCCGATGATCGCCTTTGGAAGAAATGGATCCGCTGGGACTGTTAATTCCTATACCAACAGTTCTAGTGGATACCTGGCCGACTTTATGCTGGGCTACGCATCGGGGTACTTGCAGGGCGCCGGCGAGATTGCCGATGTGGCCGGCTGGCAGTTTGGTCCCTTCATCCAGGACGACTGGAAGATTCTTCCCAACCTGACCATCAACCTGGGCCTGCGCTGGGATCCTAACACGCCTCCCGTCTCCCAAGGCGGCCGTGGCGCAGCCTGGATCCCCGGCACGGCTCCCGCCGGTATCGGTCCATTCGTGGATAACACCCCCGGCCAGCAAAGCACCGTGTTTACCAACGCTCCCGCGGGACTCGACTTCCCCGGCGACCCCGGCGTGCCCGATACCCTGATGAACAGCGACTACGGTTACTGGGAGCCTCGCATCGGCGTGTCCTGGCAGCCCAAGTTCCTGCACAAAACCGTTTTCCATGCCGGCTTCGGCATGTTCACCGGTCCGCTGCAGTACTCGGAATACAACCACGCCGCCGACGTCGCCCCCTTCAGCCCCACCTTTAACTGGTCTGGATGGGCTTATGACCCCACCTGCGGTGCTACCACATGTCCAGATTCTATGGCCAAAGGTGCGATCACCCCCTTTGATAACCCCTGGAACCCCAATGCTTTCGCGGATGCCTATGGCGGAGAGGTTCCTGATGGTTTAACCAGCAGCCCCTTCCCGGGAACATTCCCCTGGGCAACAATTTCCTACAAGCCGGCGAAAACCGTTGCCATTCCCAAGGGCCAGCAAATCGGCCAGGTCTTCTCGCGCAACTTCAAGCTGCCCACGACGTATGCCTGGAACGCCTCGATCGAGCAGCAGCTCACCCCGACAACGGCCGTCCGCCTGGCTTATGTGGGCAACGAAACCGATCACCTGTCGGTGCTCATCGACATGAACCCGCCGTATGCTAAAGCGTGGACCGTGAACTCGACCGTGGGGGACATCTTCGATGACCAGAGCTGGGCGACGGCGAGCTACAACTCGCTGCAGATCAGCCTGGATCAACACGTGTGGCACGGCCTCCAGGTGCAGTCCAGCTTCACGTGGTCGCATACCATCGACATCACCGGCTCCAGCAACGTGTCCTACGGCAATCCGGCGCTGGGCAATCCGATCAGCGCCAAGTGGAACCGCGGCAACTCCGGCGCAGACGTGCCGTGGGAATGGATCAGCAACTTTGTTTACCATGCCCCCTTGTTCAAGGAAAAGGGCAAGCTGATGGAAGAGACGGTCGGCGGCTGGCAGTTGAGCGGCATCATCACCTGGCAGAAGGGCAGCCCGTTCTCGATTGGCCAGTGGGGCACGGACCCCGGAGTCGGTATGTGGAATAACCGCGCCGACTCGGTTCCCGGCGTGGCCCCCAACATGGGCAAGGGCAGTCACTGGGATTGGGTTAACCCGGCCAAGGGCTACTTCAACCAGGCAGCCTTCACCCTTCCCACCTCCTGTAACGACCAAACGCCGGGATTTTGCGGTTTCGGCGACACAGGCAAGAACGCCTACTGGGGACCGGGCGTCTTTGGCATCAATGCATCGATACAGAAGAACTGGGTTCTGAGGGAAGGAAAGACCTTCCAGTTCCGCTGGGATGCCTTCAACGCCACCAACCATCCGGTCTTCTCCAACCCGTCGTCCACCGTTAATCAGGCTGTTGGTACTTTTGGCATAATCACCGGAGTGAACCAGCCTCGTTACTTCCAAGGCGCTCTTCGCCTCACCTTCTAACCATGCAACAAAAGGCCCGGACGGTGAAAATCGTCCGGGCCTTTTTTCGTGCCAACTTGGCTGATAACCGCCAGTTGATGAATACCGGGATTCGTCCCCTGGCACATTGAGCGAGAATGATAGAGAACGCATGAACGCCGTCTTACATCCTATTTCCTTGTCCTCGCGGGCGCACGGAGTCCCATGCGCCGCCAGGCTGCTGCATGGGCTTCTGCTGGCAGTCATCGGGATGCTCGCACTGGTTGCCCGAAACGCTCAGGCGCAGCAATTAGCCGTAGAGACGCTCACGGCAGGCAGCGAGGAGTGGAACTACACAATCCGAATCTGGCAATCCCAGGATGGTTTGCCTGAGGAAACAGTGCAAGCCTTCGCGCAAACTCCAGACGGCTATCTGTGGGTGGGAACCAGCAGCGGGTTGCTGCGCTTTGATGGGGCGCGCTTCCACCTGTTTGCCCATGAGAATACACCGGCCTTCAAGGAAAACAGTGTCTTTTGCCTGCTGGTTGCCCACGATGGCCGCCTTTGGATCGGCACCGACGGCAGTGGCCTGATCGAGTGGCAAAATGGCGTTTTTCATGCTTATCCGGTCGCCCAGGGCCAGACGGCCGACTTTGTGCGAGCGCTCGCCGAGGACCACACCGGCTTGCTGTGGGTTGCCACCGACGATGGCCTGTTCTGGGCCAAAAACGGCCGCCTGGAGCGCGCGGACAAGCCTCTGGGCTTGCCTGTCTTTAACGTGCATGCCGTGCTGGAAGACCGCTCCGGCCGCATCTGGGTAGGCGGCTCGCGCCTCTACTCCCTGAAAGACGGTCAGTCTCACGAGTATTCGCTGCCGGGCAATGACAGCAAGAATAAAGTGAAGTCCTTTCTGCAGACCTCGGACGGGGTGATCTGGGTGGGGACGGTTGGCGGACTGTATCGGCTGCCGCTCGGTCAGGACCGCTTCGAGCCGCTGCCGGGAGTCTCCAGCACCATACGATCTTTGCGCGAAACGCCCAGTGGTGAGTTGTGGGCCGGCTCCATCGGCGGGGGAATCTTCAGGATTCGCGGCAATCGCGTTACCCGTCTGAAGGCGCCCTCGCCCCTGATCAGCAACACCGTACTCTCCATCTTTGCCGATTCCGACCGCGACCTGTGGTTGGGAACCCAGGCCGGCATGATGCGCCTTAGCCGCACTCCGGTGCGTGTTTTGGCCCTCTCCGAGGTTGCCGACTCGGATTTCGGAACGGTTGCCCTCGATACAGACGGCTCGCTGTGGGCCGCTTCTAACCAACTTGTGCATGTGCAGGGAGGCCATGCCGCGCCGGTCAGATTTCCGGAACTGGGTGATGTAAGAGTTCGTAATGTGCTGCGCAGCTATGATGGATCGCTTTGGGTCGGAACTGATGGAGGAGGAGCTTATCATCTTTTATCCCCAGGAGTGCAGCATTTCACTACGCAAAATGGCCTGGTAAACAATTTTGTGCGCGTCTTTCTCGAGTCCAAGGACGGCACTCTTTGGATTGGGACAGATAACGGCGTGAGCCATCTCGATAAAGGAGGCATTCATAATTTCACAGCGCAAAATGAGCTGGTTTATAACAGCATCCGCTCGCTGTTGGAGGACCGCGACGGAACCATCTGGATCGGCACCGAGCGCGGGCTGAGCCAGTACAGGAATGGAAGGTTTTATCACGACGCGATGACTGCCGCGCTGGGCGACGAAAAGGTGTGGGCGCTTCATCAGGATATGGACGGCGGAATCTGGATCGGCACGCGCGCTCACGGACTTTATCGCTATCGCGACGGCCAGTTATCTCACTACACCACGGCTAACGGAATAGCCAGCGACAGCATCTATTCCATCCTCGAAGATAAGCAGGGCCATTTTTGGTGCAGCGGCCCTTCGGGAGTGATGCTGGCCAACCGCGCTGAACTGGATGCTCAGGCAAGCGACACGCAACAGAGGCTTTCGCTGCGCATTTTTCGCGCCAATGAGGGCGGAAAATCTGCACAATTTTATGGTGGAACACAGCCGGCAGGCGCTATCACCAGAAGCGGCGAAGCCTGGTTTCCCACCAGCCAGGGGTTGTGGAGCATCCGCCCGGATGAGCTGGAGCATCCGTTCTTCTCCAACCTCAATATCGATGCCGTTTCGGTTGATGGCCGCCCTGCCCCGCTGAACGGGAAACTGAGCTTGGATGCAGGCAGCAGCCGTTTGGAGATTGGGTATGAGCCAGTGTTGCTGCGCTCGCAGGAAGGACTTCGCTTTCGCTATAAACTCGACGGATATGACCGGACATGGACCTACGCAAGCGCACAGCAGCGGCTGGCGACTTACACCAATCTTCCCGCAGGCAACTACACATTTCTTGTGGAGGCCTGGGAGACGGATGACCCGGCTCATGACGCCCGCGCCTCGATTGGATTCATCAAGAGACCCTATTTCTACCGGACGCAGTGGTTTGTGGCTATCTGTGTGCTGTTCGCGGCGCTGCTATCTATCTTCGCGTACCAGGTCCGGATGAAACAGATTCACGACCTCTTCAAGGCTGTGTTAGCGGAGCGGACGAGGCTGGCGCGCGAGATGCACGACACGCTTATCCAGGGCTGCGTCAGCATATCCGCGCTGCTCGAGGCCGCGTCGAGCAGAGAGGTAGACGACAATGAGTCAAGGTCGCACTTGATCGACTATGCTGCCACGCAAATTCGCGCCACCGTGGATGAGGCGCGGCAGGCAGTGTGGAACCTGCGTGGCGAGGAACGCGCGCTCGTCGATTTGGAAATTGCGCTCCAACGCATGGCAGAGCGAATTGGCCGGGAACATGGCGTAGAGATGGTCTATCGTCTGCTCGGGAAACCATTTGCCATCGCCCTGCCTGCAACGCATGAACTCATGATGGTGGCCCGGGAAGCTGCGTTTAACGCGATCTTGCATGGGCACGCGCAAGAGATCGAAACGGAGCTTTCCTACACCGACGAGTCTCTTTCGTTGACTATAAAGGACGACGGGCAGGGGTTCGATGCCGCGAAAGCCTTCTCCGAAGAGCACTTCGGCCTGCGTGGGATGCAGGAGAGAATTCACCAGTTCAACGGAAAATTCGAGATTGACAGCGCTCCTCGACAGGGAACCTGTGTGCGGTTGGTGATTCCCCGCGCCGCCATCGCCATATGATGCGCGGGAACTCAAAGGTCTCGATGCCGGAGATGTGTATGCTGTCTTCCACGCCCTATAATCCGCTTATGCCGCCGATCCGCATTCTTGTTGTCGATGATCATCCGATTATGCGGGTAGGAATAACGGCGCTCATTGGGTCAAGCAAGGAGATGGAGACAGTGGCCCAGGCTTCCAGCGGGGAGGAGGCGATCAACTTGCACGCGCTTCATCACCCGGACATCACCCTAATGGATTTGCGTCTGCCCGGCATTAGCGGAGTGGAAACGATTCGCCGCATTCGCAGCCAGTCCCCCAAGGCGCGGTTTATTGTGCTCACCACTTACGATGGCGACGAAGACATCTTCCAGGCGATGGAGGCAGGTGCCGCTGGTTACCTGGTGAAGGGCATGCCCCAGGAGATGCTGGTCAACGCCGTAAAGCGGGTTCATGCCGGCGGCCGGTTTTTGCCTCCGCCCATGTCTAAGGCGCTGGCATCGCGCATGCCCGATTCCAGCCTCAGCCACCGCGAACTTGAGGTGCTTGGACTGGTGGCAAAGGGAAAGTCAAATCGGGTGATTGCAGGCAGCCTGGGAATAACCGAGGCTACTGTGAAGTGCCACGTGAGCGTCATCCTGATGCGGTTGGACGCCAGTGACCGCACCCAGGCCGTGGTCATAGCGCTGCAACGAGGGCTGATTCACCTTTAGAAACACATCATCTTGATAGCTTAACCTGGTACTCGGGAAGAGCTTCCACTGAGTACAGGGCTCCAGCCTGGCCATCCTTGCCAAATCTTGGCCGTTTGCCTGGTTCAAAGAAGATGGGTGCCTTCCGGCTCAGCGGCAGGACCTGAAGCGTGAATGTGTGCGAGTCGAAGCCGGAAAGAAATCGCTTCAGGCCGATTTGCCACGCTGTCCCATTGAAAAAGTTATCGGTAAGCAGGCGGCTGCCCGCAAGCAAGCGTGCCTCATCGCCCTGATAATGCACAGTGAGATAGAGATCACTAAGCCCATTGAGCGCGTCCTGCGGAATCACAACTGTCCATTCGCCCGCCTGGCTAAAGCTGGAGTCCTCCGGCGCCATCACTACGACGTCTTTACGCCATGGCAGCGTGGGGCCGAAGACTGGCTCGGGCGCTTTGCCCACGGCCCGCGCCTGCGTCACCTGGAGTTCCACTTTTCGCTCTGGCTCATGCAAATTAAGGGATTGAAAGAGTCCGGCCTGATGGCCAGCCTCAACTTTGGCTGCCTCATTGCCGACAGTGAAGTTGCCGGCAGGAAATAACGCCGCATGAAAGAGTGATTTATCGATTTGGCGCAGTATTATATGCGATCCGTCGCCGTAAACCTGGACCTTGGCCAACACCAGCTGGTCGCTTCCCGCAACATTCACTCTCCAAAGATCTCCTGCCTGCTCAGCGTTAAGGATCACAATGTGCGTTACGCCTCTGTTCCCGTGAATCGTAATTGCCGTACTCAATCCCGGTTCAACGTCTCGCACGTTCAGCGTGTCTTCTGTGTTGGAGAGTATGCCACGCCCGGCATTGATCGCTGAAGCGTCTGCAGCCAGAAACGCAAACTCCGCGGCAATGCCCGGAATTGTCTTGAAGAAGACGTAGGTCTCGCCACCGGAGTGAATTTTCAGGATAAGCTGGGCAGTCGCGTAGCGCAGCGTGACGCCATCGAGATCAAGATTCACAGGCCAATAGAAGTAACTGTTGGCTGGAATGGTTATGGGCCGGGCTGGAATAAGAAGCGTATTACCAGGAATCTTAACTTCAAACTGCGTGCCGGGCCGTGACGGAAGCTCCCGCTCGCGGATATAGTTGTTCACAAACAGAAAGCCGCGCTGTCCGTCGATGCGCAGCGATGCGCGAATCACCGATGTATCTGTCGGCCCAGCAGGGTGCGGCGTTGGTTCTATGACGCGCGCCGGCGCCAACTGTGCGCCGAAGTCCTGGAGAAAGTAGTGGTCGAGCTTTAACTCCCGCAGCGTTGCGTTCATCTGGCCAAACTCGCCCAGAGGCGCCTGAAAGTCATAACCCTTGACGGGGACGTCGGTTGGATAAGCGGTGCGTTGCGACTCCTGAAGCGTGGTTATTTTTCCGTCAGGGTTCTCTCCACCCTGATACATGTAATAGCCGAGGAGATTGACCCCAGAACCAATCATCACGGGAATCATCGCAGGAATATCGCCCGTGGCCAGCAAAGGTCTGCGGTGATAGGTGTCCTGAATGCCGCCTCCAACTTCCGCGGTTAGAAAAGGTACTTTATTGTGCAGGCCGGCATCGTTCTGGTTGCCTGCTGCGGAGTTTTCGCCATCTTCTCTTTTGTTATCATCTACGCGACTGGCAAAGCGGAAGGAGTAGATTTCGGCTGGAGGAAAAGCTTGCGTGCCAGCGTTCCAGGGAGCATCGGGATAGCCGCCATAGACAGGCAAAACCAGATCTTCGGGAACCACCGCGTTGTCCCAGCCGGTTACGGTATACAAGGGCACATCCAGGCCGCTGTCAATGGCCACGCTCTTGAGCGTGGCCAGATGTTCGCGCCCTTGCCCCGGTCCACTCGCCGCATACTCATTTTCAATCTGGATGCCGATAACCGGGCCGCCGTCTTTCCACAGCAGGCCATGAAGCTGCTGGCCTATCTGCGAATAGAATTGCTTTACTTCGGCGAGATAGATGGGATCATTGGAGCGCACAGCACTCTTTTTGAGCACCCAGTCGGGAAGTCCACCGTTGCGTACCTCTCCATGGGCCCAGGGACCAATGCGCGGATAAAGCAACATTCCGTGTTTGGCGCACAGTTCGGCAAATTTTCTCAGATTGCGCTGACCGCTCCAATCGAACTGGCCTTCAATCTCTTCATGATGAATCCAGAAAATGTAGGTCGAGATGACATCAACGCCACTGGCCTTCATCTTGAGAATTTCTTCTTCCCAGTATGTCTCCGGATAGCGTGTATAGTGAAACTCGCCCATGACAGGAATCCAGGGCTTGCCGTCTCGCATCAGGTACTGGCTATTGACAGTGATCGTACTTCCGTCAGGTGCGCGATTCGTGCCCAACTGTGTGGGAACAGGCCTGGGTGCGGCATTGGAAGCCGTTGCGTCAAATATCAGGCGATTGGCAGGCGGCTGTGCGCACAGGCAGCACGCAAAGACGAGCACAACAGAAAATACCACAAGAGGACGCATAACTCTCATGCCTTTCAAAGCACGCATATCCAGTCAGCAAACCAGTTCTTCCGAACTTTGCTTTCCACTCCGGCACGTATGTCGCCTTGTGGCAAAGAGCCATTAAGCGCTTCTCGAACCGATGAGCGCATATTACTCCGTTCGAGTACAACTTAAATCCGACTAAAGTCGGATTGTGTGGATTCACTTTGGATGCGGTGGCATTTATGGAGTCCAGGATGCCGACTTCTCGAACGGTTTCCTCAAAGTCGAGGCGGTGCTCCTGGCAAATGACGGGCAAACTAGAAACTAAAGCTCAGCAGGGGTAAACAGTGCGTTCCTAAACTATTCGAGCTGGTTACATGGAAAACATAGTTTGCGTGAACAACTGACTCCAGCAAAAGACACGAGATGAAGCCGGTCGAATAAAAGATCAAATAATGTGTTTGTTATTGATAATAATAGACATATATGGCGGAGGAATGGGATTCAAACCCCCGGCCGCTGTTGCCAAGGTAGGCCATCCGTGCTCCTTCCAAAAACCGTTATTTATATATAGAACGTCTGTGTCGCCAGAAAGGATTTTCGGTTGTTGATAAATCGCCAATTCACTTGTTGAGGACTGATCGGGGGTCTGGTCCAAGAGGTTAAAATACTGGAAGTTTCCGCCCGCGCGGAAAAGGGCTTCGGCAGCTCAGGGCGCTGAGAAATCAGTACCACTCCTACTTTCGTCGGATGCAAGCGGGCATCGACGCACATAGCATAAAGATGCAAGTAGGAATCCCGCCATGCCACTCGTGAGCAAACTCCGCTCCTTCCTCGTTTTCATCCTGGCAATCGTGGCTGTCCTTCTCAATGGTTGCGGGGGTTCAGGTTCGTCCAACAACGTGACTCCGCCCCCGGCAACGGCACCCACCTTCTCGCCTGCCGCCGGAGCCTACACGACGGCGCAAACCGTCACCATCTCCGACGCCATCGCCGGTGCGACGATCTACTACACCACCAACGGAACGACGCCCACCACTGCCTCAAATGTCTACTCCGGCGCGATCACCATTCCGGCGACTCCGGCTACCGAGACCATCCAGGCTATCGCCGTGGCAACGGGCTACGCAAACTCCCCGGTCGCATCCGCCGTTTATACGATGGCCTCGCCCCCGGCAACGGCTACCGTCGTTGGAGCCGATGTCGGATGGCTGACCCAACTGCAGAGCATGGGCTATACCTGGACCGATCCCACCGGCGCAACCGGAAGCGCGCTGCAGATTCTCAAAAATGCCGGTGTTAACACCATCCGCATTCGCACATTTGTGAATCCCACCATCACCCCCGGCGTCCTGGGCGTGGGCGACAACGATCAGGCAGGCAGCATCGCTCTGGCCGTGCTCGCCAATTCGATGGGCTTCAAGATCGTGATCGACTTTCATTACAGTGATACCTGGGCCGACCCTAGGCATCAAACCACTCCCGCCGCATGGTCGACCGAAACCTATGCCCAGCTGCAAACCGACGTCTACAATTACACCTACAACTTCATGACGGCGCTGGCGGCCGAGGGAATCAATCCGCAATATGTGCAGGTGGGCAACGAAATCAACTCTGGAATGCTCTGGCCCGTTGGCTCAGTTGGCGCCACAACCCCAAACGGCAACAACTTCACCCAGATCACCGGCCTGATCAACAGCGGCTACAGCGCAGTGAAGGCGGTCAGCACCACCACGCAAGTCGTCATCCACATTGCCGGTATCAGCAATCTCAGCGACTTTGAGTGGTTCTTTGACGGGCTGGTGGCCGCAGGCGGAAATTTCGACGTGATTGGAGCCTCCTATTACGACGGGCCGACAAACATCACGACGGTTGCCACCAACCTGAATACGCTGGCCGCCCGCTATAGCAAGCCGGTGCTTATCTGCGAGATCGGCTATTTGTACAGTGATCCAACCGACGCCTACACCGATGTGCAAGGGGCGATCCAGGCGATGAATGCCGTACCCAACAATATGGGGCTGGGAGTGATCTACTGGGAGCCGGAAGCTCCCGACGACGCCGCAACGGACAATTACACGATGGGCGCTGTCACCGAGAGTTCAGGAAAAGTCTTGCAATTTACCACGGCTATCAATGCATTTTGAATGGACACCCCATCTTTTCGCGCTCTTTGTGAAAGGATGGGGTATCCCGCTAACTCGCTAACTCAGCTCTTTTGCTATTGCTTCCCCAGCCCGTCCCCCTTGTGATAATTCGGATACGGCGGCACGGGAATCGCCGGCACCGGATGCGCCTTCAGCTCCTCCATCACCATCCGCACGCCGGTTTCCAGTTGGCGGTCGTGTCCGGCAGCCGCATCCTTGGGCAGGTCCTCGACAACCACGTCGGGAGCGATGCCGTGGTTTTCCACCTCCCACTCGCCGTTCAGTCCATAGATAGCGTAGCGCGGCGCGGTCACTGAGCCGCCGTCAATCAGCGTCGGAAATCCGCCGATGCCCACCAGTCCCCCCACGTCCGCGTGCCCACCAGCTTGCCGATGGCCGCCTTTTTGAAGTACCACGGCATGGCGTCGCCGCCCGAGCCGGAGTTCTGGTTGATCAGCATCACCTTGGGCCCGAAGATTGCTCCTACCGGGTCGTGCATCGGCTTGCCGTCGCGCTCAATTGCTCCCGAGAGCGGTGTGCGCTTCAGCACATCCACCACGTAGTCTGCAATGAAGCCGCCTTCGTTGTAGCGCTCGTCCAGCACCAGCGCCTGCTTGTCGAGTTGCGAATAGAAGTAGCGGTTGAAGTTGGTGTAGCCTGCGCCGCCGGTGTTGGGCATGTAGACGTACGCCACCTTGCCGCCGGAAAGCTCGCTCACCTTCCTCCGGTTACCTTCAATCCAATCCAGGTTGCGCAAGCCGTCCTCGTCGCTGATGGGCACCACCGTCACGTCGCGTGCGTCCTTGCCGTCGGCGTTCGCGCCCACGCGCAGCACGGTCTGCTTGCCGGCCGTTGCGTCAAAGAACTGGTAGAGGTTGTCGCCGGCCTTCAATTCGCGGCCGCTCACCGCCAGCAGGTATTCGCCTTCCTTCACTGAGACTCCCGGCAGCGTCAGCGGCGATGCCAGTCCGGGCGTCCAGTTCTGCCCGCCCAGAATCTTCGCGATGCGGTAGCGCCCGTTTTCCACCTTATAATCGGCGCCCAGCAGCCCGGTCTTTGCATCGTGGTCCGGCTGGAATGGCGACCGGATGAACATGTGCCCGATCGTCACTTCGCCCAGCATCTCCGTGGAGAGATAGCTGAACTCCGTGCGTGAGGCCAGCGCGTCGAGGTAGGGCTTGTACTTGGCCTCGATCTTGGGAATGTTCAGGCCGTGCGTGTGCGGATCGTAGAGAAAGTCGCGCTGGATGCGCCACGTCTCGTGATACATTTGCCGTCATTCGGCGCGCGGATCGATCACGGTTTCCATCCCGCCCAGGTTCAGCGCCTTGCCTGGAGCGTTGTCGCCCGTCTTCAGGTCGTCCGCCGAGGCGCTCGTTGAGACCAGATCCGTACTGAAAAGTCGGCATCGCGACTGGAATCTCATGACCTGTGCCCGGGTGAGGCGATAACAGAGCGAGATGTGTGCGGAGTTGGAATCGGCCGCTGGTTCACACGACCCTGAGAATCCACCCCTCGACAGCGGCGGCTTCTTACTCCTCCGACGTCAGCGGCGGATTTAGAAAGTCCTGAGAGAGTTGCTCTGGTCTGTCTGTTGCAGCCACGCTGCCACGACGTAGGCGGCTTGCTCGTCCCCGTCCCGGCCTTCCTTCGAGAAGCGCCGTCGCCGATGACTCTTCCGTAGCTGAACCTGCACCGGCGTGCTACGGTCCTCGGCAACATAAACCCGGAGTCCCCTTCAACTGAAGTCGAGGCCTTCAGCGCCGTAGTAGTCGATTCCGATATACGTTCGAATTGGAGCAACCTCGGCCTACCTGGTGTTTTGAGCGTGTCTGCATAGGGTATACGCCAACCTCACACTCCTGCTTGACACTTTTTATGTCTATTTAGGGTGCCAATCTTATATTCTTGACATTTCCTAGAAAACGTCTGGACTCTAACTAGACACTTTGCTTGGGAGGTCAAGATGACAGCGGCGAAAAGACACGAAAAAAGGGTGGGGTACATCAGGGTCAGCACGCTTGACCAGAACACCGAGCGCCAGCTGGAAGGAGTCAAGCTAGACAAGGTGTTTACCGACAAGGCGTCCGGAAAGGATACGGCCCGGCCACAGTTGCAGGCTGCTCTCGAATACCTCAGGGAAGGCGACCTACTGCTGGTTCACAGCATGGACAGGCTCGCCAGAAGCGTCGATGACCTCCGAAGAATTGTTCTCGACCTCACCAAGAGTGGTGTCCACGTTCAGTTCGTCAAGGAGAACTTGACCTTCACAGGAGAAGACTCCCCGATGTCCAACCTCCTGCTTTCCTTGCTGGGGGCTGTGGCTGAGTTTGAGAGGTCGATGATCCGCGAACGGCAGCGGGAAGGAATCGCACTGGCAAAAAAGGCCGGCGTCTACAAGGGCCGAAAACCATCCCTGACGCCGGTACAGGTCGCAGAGATTCGTAAGCGGGTCGAGGCAGGGGAGAAAAAGGCCACGCTTGCAGCTGAATATCAAATATCGCGACAAACGCTGTACGCGGCTCTTGGTTGACTCACTTCATAGATGACCCGATGCGGAGCGCAGTCCGTGAGCCACCTTCGGTTTTCATCTGTCCAGGCAAGACGGCATCACGACTGAGAATTCAGGTCCTGGCTGTGATTGAAGATCGCCGGACCAATCGGCATTTTCCGGTACCGATCCTGCCCGCCGGACTGAAAACTGGCCGATTTGGGCGTCGGTGGGCTGAAAACCTCAACTACGCTGGTTCAATGGGGTCCCGGTTCACGGCAAGTATTGGCCAAAGAGTAACTTCCGAATAGCCGACAAACCAGGAGTTGGCCAATTCAGCGACTGTCAGGTGCCCAACGAGCACCTCCGTTCATGCAAAGCCTTGCGTTCATCAACTGAGATTCAGTTTCCGGATTGTCGCTAGCCTTGTGATCGCGCTGTTGCCGCTTCCGGCAAACTGACAACTGACTGGAAAGGCGGTGAACCGAATCGAGGAGGATAAAGTGAGAGGGACCAGTGTCGGAGAAATTTACGAGGAGGGCTCTCGATTATGCGGGCGAGTCCAGGACGACACGGAACCGCCCGGTTTTTCACCGCAAATGCCGGGATGGTCTCTCAATTCCTCTCGGAAGGGGCAGAATTCCACTGAATCGGAGCCGAAAAAGGAGATTCCGTTTAATGGGATCAAGCCTCCCATTCAGTCCTCCTCCATCTGTGGGGATAAGAACCAGCTTCCTTGAGTGGGGCTTTTCCTTAGTGTACGCCGATCTTTGGCATAGGTGATTGCAGTCACTTTGGATGGCGCTCCCGGGTCATACAATGGCATGCAGACTGGACATTGGCTGACATTTGAACGGGGAAGGAATCTGTATGGATCTCGGCTTTATTGAGAACAAGACATACGACGAAATTTCGGTTGGTGACACAGCTAGGACAGAGCACGTTTTAACCACGGAAGACGCGATGGCTTGGGCCTCGATTTCCGGATTCAACTCCGTTCTGGACTCCGATGAACTCATCGATCGCGCCGTGAGCAGCATGCTTCCGACAGGACCAAACATGTGGTGTGCCTCGCTCATCTCCGGTCTTTTCGCCACGAATCTACCCGGGCCTGGATGCTCACTGACGAACGTGTCGCTCGCGTTCCATAATCTCATCCGTGTCGGAGATCGCATTTTCGTCAAGGTCGAGGTTACGGCCAAGGACGATTCTACAAAGGGGGTTACATTCGATTGCGAGGCAAGCAATAGCGCCGGCGCGTCCATCTTTTCGGGTACGGCCCAGCTCATCGCGCCTTTGGAAAAGCTCCGCTTGTCCACGCTCCCGGTACCCCAACTCATTGTGAACAATCCCTATCGTCACTACCGCTATTTGATCTCGCGTGCAAATTCTAGGCTGGCTGTGAAAACCGCGATCGTTTGGCCGTGCGACGAACTATCTCTCGGAGGCGCCATCCAGGCATCCAAAGAGGGGTTGATTGTTCCGGTTCTTGTGGGTTGCGATGCGAAGATGCGCGCCTTGGCGGGCACTTTGGAACTCGACTTGGGATCCATTCCGATCGTTGACATCGACGATAGCAGCACGGCCGCCATCCGGGCCGTTGAGATGGCTCGTAAGGGCGAGGTCCAAATGCTCATGAAGGGCTCTCTTCAGACTGACGAACTCATGAGCGCTGTCGTGGCGCGCGAAGGAGGGATGCGCACAGGGAGGCGCTTCAGCCACGTATTTGCTTTGGATGTGCCTTCCTATCACAAGACTCTCTTCGTAACCGATGCGGCCATCAACTTCCAGCCGGACCTGGAGACCAAGATCGACATTCTGCAGAATGCCATCGACATGATGCTCGCGCTTGAGGTTGTGAACCCGAAGGTGGCCATCCTGTCGGCGGTGGAGTCAGTGGACCCGGCCATTCCATCGACGCTGGATGCCGCCGCTCTCTGCAAAATGGTCGATCGCGGACAGATTACCGGAGCCATCGTCGATGGCCCGCTCGCATTCGATAATGCCATTTCAAGCGACGCCGCGCGGATCAAGAAGATCAAATCGCCGGTCGCGGGAGACCCGGATCTTCTCATGGTCCCCAATCTGGAAGCCGGGAATATTCTCTTTAAGGAGCTTCAGTACTTGGCCGGAGCGCTCGCGGCGGGAGTTGTGGTGGGAGCTAAAGTCCCGGTGGTTCTCACCGGCCGTGCCGACGGAGAACTGGCTCGAACGGCGAGTTGCGCCCTGGGCGTCCTGCTCGCGAAGCCGGCGCCCGACCTGTGGTAAGCCCGCGGTTCATATCAGGCGACCCAGCGGATTGAGGTTGACAACCGATGAAGCGAACCGAAATTGGATGCTGAAATCCGGATCGCGGGATCGTCAGGTCGCATGTCTACCGCAGCGCCAACAAATTCAGGCGTGCCGATAGTGACTCGTGTGTGGCCATTGCTTTCGAGCAGAACGATCTTTTCTGCCCCGATAGTTCGTGGGGATTTTATCGCACCCATTAAGACCAGAGCTGCTGCAACCAAAGCGACGCCCGCTGCTGCCAACTTGAAGAACCGTTTCTCACTTTCCAGTCTGATAACGCGGTTCGTCGAAAGCTCGATCTCAGTCGCCATATTACCTCTCCAAGACCGTTTGCGTATCAAAAAGATGAAGGTCTCCCCCCGCACAGTTCCGCAGCATGTGCATTAAGGCTGTAGAAGGAAAAAGTAAGGACATGCGCATTCAGAGTTGCTGACTCGTCCCGTAGGCCGTCCGGCACATAAGCCCGTCGTGTGGTACAAGGGCTTCCTCTATCGGGCAGCAAGTTGGACGAAAGCGCGCCGTGTGGTTGCCAAGGTGGAGTTCCATGCCGGGGAGCTGTTCCCTCGGGTGGGCTACATCGTGACCAACACGCAGCTCAGGAACGGGAAGGTTGTCCACTTCTACAACCAGCGCGGCAAGGCAGAGCCATGGATCAAAGAGGGCAAGCAGGCGGTCAAGATGACCCGGTTGAGCTGCCACCGGTTCCGCAGCAATGAGGTTCGGTTGTGGCTCAGCATTCTGGCCTACAACCTTGGCAACCTGTGGCGGCGGCTGGCACTGCCGAAGGGAATAAATGACTGGTCTCTGATCAGCCTGCAGCAGAGGCTGGTGAAGACGGGTGGGCGGCTGGCAAAGCATGCGCGATACGACTGGTTGATGCTGGCGGAAGGACACCTGACGACAGCACGGTTCGCGGCGATGTTGCGCAGGATCGCGTTGTTGCCGCTTCCGGCAAACTAGCCGACCGACCGCAACGCCGCGAATTCGAATCACGGAGGGTAACGGAGGATGGATGGGTGTCGGCGCAATTGACTTGGAGGGCTCTCGATGAGGCGGGCGAGGCAAGGACGGCAGCGAATCGCCCGGCTTTTCCCTTGAAACTGCCTCGTTGGTCGCAATTTGCGCCAACGGGCGTACAATTGCCACGAACCTGTTTTCAAAATGGAGATTCCGGTTCAGGAGCAGGAATGGCCGCACCCGATCCCATCGTCATCGTCGGCGCCGCACGCACGCCGATCGGAGCGTTTCAGGGCGATTTGAAAGAACTTACCGCACCCGAACTCGGATCCTCCGCTATCCGCGCTGCAATCGAGCGCGCCAGCATTCCGCCTGATTCTGTCGAGGAAGTCGTCTTCGGATGCGTCCTTACTGCTGGCTTGGGACAGGCTCCCGCACGCCAGGCTGCCCTTGGCTCGGGGCTGCCGGTTGTTACGGGCGCAACCACAATCAACAAAATGTGCGGCTCCGGCATGAAGGCGGCAATGCTAGCGCACGATCTGCTGCTTGCCGGGAGTGCGAAAACCGTCGTCGCCGGCGGCATGGAGAGCATGAGCAACGCTCCGTATCTTCTTGATCGCGCGCGGGGCGGTTATCGCATGGGCCATGGACGCATTCTCGACCACATGTTCCTCGACGGCCTCGAAGACGCGTACGACAAGGGCCGTCTGATGGGCACATTCGCTGAAGATTGCGCGCAGAGCTATGGATTCACGCGTCTGGCGCAGGACGAATATGCATTGGCCTCGCTCACACGGGCACAAAAAGCCACCAACGATGGAAGCTTTGCGGCGGAGATCGTCCCGGTCACAGTGAATGCCGGCAAGACCGAACGCGTGGTGAGCCACGATGAACTACCGCTGAAAGCCACACCGGATAAGATTCCCCATCTGAAGCCGGTGTTTCGAGAGGGCGGCACCGTGACGGCGGCAAATTCCAGCGCCATCTCCGATGGTGCGGCCGCACTGGTGCTGATGCGGCGCTCTGAAGCGGAACGCCGCGGCCTCAAGCCGCTGGCGTGGATCGCGGGTCATGCCACCTACTCGAACGCGCCAGCACTGTTTCCCACTGCGCCCATCGGCGCCATCCGCCGCCTCGCGGAGCGCACGGGCTGGGCTATCGGCGATGTGGACCTGTTTGAGATCAACGAGGCCTTTGCCGTTGTGGTCATGGCGGCGATGCGCGATCTCGCCCTTCCCCACGAAAAGGTGAATATCCACGGTGGCGCCTGCGCTCTGGGTCATCCGATTGGAGCGTCGGGCGCGCGCATCCTTGTTACTCTGCTTGCGGCGCTCGCGAAGTACGGACTGCGCCGCGGCATCGCTTCGCTCTGCATCGGCGGCGGAGAAGCCACTGCCATGGCGATCGAGCGCATCAGCTAAGCGGCAACCCGCGACTCCGCTGCGCCTTATTTATGGCCAGCGCGTATGCCCTAACTTCGCAATGAAGTTTCCGCTCGCCCTGCCGCGTCGCGTGGGGCCATGGGCATACTAAGCAGGCGTACGCCTGTAGCGGCAAAGATGGCGTTGCCTACCGCGGGCGCAAGGCCCACGATGCCTGTTTCGCCTGCCCCCGCCGCAGGTAGATTCTTGCGGTCGAGGAGCACGATCTCGATCTGCGGCTCATCGCTGAAGCGTGGAAGGCGGCTCCTATTCTCTGAAGCCTGTGTGCCTGCGCAAAGGAAAAACAACAGAAATGCGCCCTTGACACTGTTGACTTGGTTAGAGATGTGACCGGTGGACAGAGTGGTTTGGAGAAGTGACCTTTCAGCCAAGCGTTTCCATAAAACCGAAGAAGAGCGATAAATGACTGGTCTCTGACCAGCCTGCAGCAGAGGTTGGTGAAGACGGGTGGGCGGCTGGCAAAGCATGCGCAGTACGACTGGCTGATGCTGGCGGAAGGACACCTGACGCGAGTGCGGCTCGCGGAGATGTTGCGCAGGATCGCGCTGTTGCCGCTTCCGGCAAACTGACAACTGACTGGAAAGGCGGTGAACCGAATCGAGGAGGATAAAGTGAGAGGGACCAGTGTCGGAGAAATTGACGAGGAGGGCTCTCGATTATGCGGGCGAGTCCAGGACGACACGGAACCGCCCGGTTTTTCACCGCAAATGCCGGGATGGTCTCTCAATTCCTCTCGGAAGGG
>Ga0181539_1001988_pt1 | contig 21439 bp, 17 predicted proteins | sample PEATcosm2014_Bin_46_FD_119767 | JGI IMG/M metagenome (GOLD analysis project Ga0181539, IMG submission 119767) | Peatland microbial communities from MTU Mesocosm Facility, Houghton, MI, USA - PEATcosm2014_Bin23_60_metaG | ecosystem: Environmental > Terrestrial > Soil > Wetlands > Peat | place... | reverse complement strand
TTCCGCCCGACCCGTCCGGCTATGGGCTCGCCGAGTCAGTTCCCTAAGCTCCGCATTCGTCAACGTGATCGCGTCTCTCATGGACGCGATTATAGTCTATAAATGGCTGTTACAGTCAACTAGTTTTGCTGCTTCTCCACCCGCTCCTCCGGTCAGCACGATTGACGAAATGTCCGCTTCCTGCGCGGCTTTCAGAGCTTCCAGCACATTAGGCGAATTTCCACTCTTGCTGATTCCGATCGCTATGTCCTCTACTCGGCCCAGCGCCCTCCGCAAACTGATACCTAAAAGCGCCTGCGGTCTGCCTTACGTGTTCGCGCTCGGCCGCCGGAAAATTTCCTGCTTGCTCAGGGCGCATCCAGCATTCGAATCACCCGCGCGTATGCCTGTTCGGGCCAATGCCTGTGCCGGTAGCCGACAACAGGCGCGCCGAGCACCCGCATCAGGTTTACGAGTCTCAGCTTCCAACCCATTTCGGGAAAGTAGTGTCGACAGAAGCGGCATCTGTGTAGAAAGAATCGCCAGCGGCTTGGAGGAGAAATGGCGAATTCGTTGTCTACCAGCGCGAACTCCCAATTCATAAAATGCTTGCGCAATGCCTTGCCGGGTACATGTGGATTATGACGCAGGTTCCAGTCTGCTATGTAAGTCAGCGATTGCTTGGCGGCTTGGATCCGTTCACGGGGATCGAGCTTGAAGGGCAGGCGGCTGAGGACCTCATTCATTGCGGTCTTTTGGGTAAGCGTTTCTGGTGGGGCGACACGATCCACAACCGATAGCATCACGTAAAAATATTCGGCGATGCTTAGCGCCCCTGCTGCGGTGCGGGTGCGGGCATTTTCGCGGTGTGACCGATAGTAATTCAAGGGCTCAGCAAGATAAGCGATTTTGCCTTCGACAGCCATTGCAGCAAAGACCTTGTAATCGCCACAAAGGCGCAATCCCTCGTCCGCGCGGCCCACCCTCTCGTAAACGTCCTTGCGAAAGAGTACGGAGCTCGCGTTCGGAATTGGCGCGGCAAGCACAAAGAACCGCTGGCATTCCTCAAGGCCATCCACGACGAAGTTGGCCGCCCAATGGTTTGCGTCCAGGCTAACCAAGTACAAATCCGCAAAGCCAAAACGTTGATCATTTTCCCCAATGCTCCAAGAGCGGCAATACGCGAATGTTACCGCCGTCTGCTCATCAAGGATCGGAACCATCCGAGCCAGGAAGCGAAAATCAGCGTAATCGTCGGACTCGGCGATCCAAATGTACCGCCCACGCGCCATCTGCACGCCCTTGTTCCACTGCTTGAACGGGGTCCCGGAATTCTTCGCGTTGAATTCGACCCTCACTTTGGGATTGTCCCTATAGGACGCAAGAATCTCGCGGCTATGGTCCGTCGAGCAGTCATCAAGCAGGATCAGCTCAAAGTCCGAATACGTCTGCGCAAGAATGCTATCAACGCGCCGCCGCAAATAGCGCGCGTGGTTGTAGTTCGGCACGATGACGCTAACCGTTGGTGTTGGTCCTGGTGGCATGATCTTGTTAGCGGACTGCGGCTGCAATCAAACATGTTGGAAGGGCCCTACGATGCACGGCGTTCAAATCGCTGCCGAATCAATCGCAGCTCCTTTGCCATCTTTAGCCGTCCTGTTAGGTATATCTCTTTAGATCGAGATTTGAGCAATCTGCCGATATCGCGACAAATCCCTTTCACAGATTCGTGCTCTCGCTTTTGTTGCTGCCACTGCCGCCGATAGAGAAGGCCGTGCTTGCTCGCAACGAACGCCTCGATCTGCGATTCGAATTCGCGGGTGCGAGTGATCATCGATCGTTCGGCCTGTCTATAGTCGAAAAACACCTCTCGCATGTAGGCAAATTCCCAGCCATGCTCCAACGCGCCAAGCCAAAAATCCCAATCTTCATACCCTTGGACGGGCATTGTACCATCGTAGCCGCGATTCTGTTCCCAAACAGAACGACGGTAGAGGGCGGAGGCGTGGATGTAATTCCACCTCAGCAAGCGATCCGGGTCAAACGACCCGGTAGTCCAGCGATCGTTGCGCGTCCCAAAACATTCCGCATCCCCATAGACGACGCCAACTTGCGGATTCGATTCCAGGATTCGAATCCCACGGTCAATCCATCCCGGGCGTAAACGGTCGTCGGCATCCAGGGGAAGGATATATTCCCCTCTTGAAATCGCGATCCCGGCGTTCCGCGCCGCCGCTAGCCCTTTGGTTTCTTGGCGTATTACCTTAATCCCCCGCGCGGACAGCGCATCGATTTCTTTGCGCGTTCGCTCATCGGTGGAGCCGTCGTCGACGACAATTAACTCAATATCGTCCCGCTCGATGGCGGTCGCGCTGCAGACGGCCTCGGGCAGAAATTCGCCATGATTGAAGCAGGGGATTACGACGGAAACCTGACAGGGCTTGGTCATTCTTTTAGCTCGAGCAACCGGCGATGTGTAACCTTCCAACTTGAAAAGTGTTCTTTATCGGCCGAGAGCCGTCGCGTTGGTCTTCGCGATCCATTCGCGGATGCGGCCTAAGTTCTTTTGTCCATACCAATCCCTTGCGCTGCAGAAAAAACGTGGAGGTAGCCGGGACGCGTTAGATTTTCGGGGCCTCGTTCCAAAGGGTTCGCTTCCGCTCACGTTTAGATTATCCCGTAACTGCCATATCCTCGCAATGGCCGGCGGGAGAACGTCCGCATGAAATTAAGCGTGGCAATGATCACGTATAACCACGAACGCTTCGTCGGGCAGGCGATAAGCGGAGCGCGATGCTCCGCCACCGTTGTCGGCCGTGCTGATGTACAGGATCTTCACGGCATTTAAGATGACGGTTTGAGAAGTCCCGGTCAACCCTTGAGCGCCCCTGCAATGCGCGTAAATGCCCTCTTCAGCGGCCGGCCCGCGACGATGGGCCGCACCAGAACCGCGCGTCCCGCGGAGACCAATGCTCTCCCGAGCCGCCCCTGCCGATAGTGGATGCCCGCCGCCTTTAGCCACGCATTGGCCAGCACCGACCGGTCAAAACTTTGGGCGTCAGGCAATTGCAAAAGCCCCTCAATCACTTGCAGCGCCGTCTCTGGGTCTGCCGCCCCCAAGAGGTCCATCCAATATGCATAAGTGTCGACGAGAGCCACGCGGATTTCCGCCGCCGTCACTCCAAGAGAGTCCAGCAGTTGTGGCGTTATTTCATCCACCTCTGACAGCGGGTCGGGCCTGCCGTTTCTTCTTTGTTCTGCAGCAGCGCTGGCGGCCAGCACGCATAATGTCTGATGCTCTAATTTGCGGACAGACAGTTGATTCCTGTGAATCCGATATCGCACCAAAACGTTATGTAGGTTGGCGAGCCTGCTCCGCTCACTCATCCTCAGCCACAGATCATAATCCTCAGAAGGGACAAAGATACTGCGATAGCCTCCCAAGGCGAGCACAATGTCTTTTCTCAGGATGACTGACGAATGGCATATTGGGTTATAGCGAAGGATTGCTGATCGTAGTTGTGAATCCTCAAGCGGATGCCGAATGATATCGATTGCGGCGCCGGAATCGGTAATTAATTCAAAAGCACCGCCCAAAACGCCGACTTCCGGGTTTCTTTCCATGAACGCGACTTGTTCTTCGAGTCGCCCGGGCATCGCCAGATCATCGGCATCGATGTTGGCAACATACTTCCCATTGGCTAGGCTGATCGCGAGATTGAGCGATGCGGCGCGTCCTTTCTTTCCGTTGCGCAAAACTCGAATTCTGCCATCACGGAGAACGTATTTCGAAAGAATATCAGCCGTCGCGTCTGTTGAACCATCATCAACGATGACGAATTCAAAGTCACGGAAGCTCTGATTAAGTACGCTATCAATTGCTTCTGATAGGAACGCTTCGCCATTGAAAACGCTCATCACGACGGAGACCGTGGGAGAACTCATGGCCGCTCCATCTCCCAAATCGAGCCGGCGGCTGTAGGATAGTGCCTATATCCCGGCGGTTCATGCTGGGCGATCTCTGCGAGGCGGTCCCTGTGTTTCACAGTCTTATCCATCGACCTGGAACGATATCTCGCGGGTCGTCCTTGGACGCCGGTCCAAACCAACTCTTTGGCGCAGTTACGATGCCACCCTTTATATCGGCGCCGAGCCACCCACCCCACCAGCTATACGAACTATTTGCCATAATCGCGTGGCCACACAGGCGCATCAGGTAGAGCTCGGCGTCTTCGCGCCCGAGGTGATGCTCGACTGTCCGGTCGAAGTTTCCGGCAATCGTCGTGTGATAGGGCAGCTTGAAATTCGCTTCGCACCACTCCGGATCATCCGAGAAAATAAAGAATACCGGGTCGGGCACCTTGGCTGCTATAAGCGCAGCAGCCTCGCGGTAGTAGTCCATCGGCAGGACCACGTGACAGGGATTCCCCAAATAATCGGTGCGTCGCACGGTGACGAACACCGATCGTTCGCCGGCGTCCAGGATCGCCCGCTCGGTCGCGATCGACCGTGCAGGGAGCGGCTCGCGGGGCAGCAAGCGCGCCCGCAGTTCGTCGCGCAGTCCGAAAAAATACTTCTCACACTGCCAATAACCGACGAGCGAGCATTTTCGCGGCGCGTTCTCAAACAGCTCAGGTTTGTACGAAAACTCCTCTTCGCGGATGATCTGGCCCCACAGGCTGTGGACCACTCGTGCGTCCACGCCTTTGAACAGCCCCAGTGAGTACATCCGGGGCTGGTTTGGCGTTGCCGTTTCGTACCATGAGACGTCGATCTTGAGGTCCACTCCCAGTCGTCGCGCCAGCGCCAGACCCGTCGCGTACTGGAAAATCTGATTCGCGCAACCACCCATCAGATAACTCGTCACCCCCGGCGCAGCCAGTTTTTCCCTCAATTTTTCCCTGCTGACGCCGTAAAAATACTGCCACCTGTGTAGCAGCGGCCGGCATAGCGATCGAACCGGGGCGGGCAAGACATGCGTCCACCTCGGTCGGTCCTGACCGCATGCTGCGGCATTCGTATTGCCTTTGGGCGCCATCCGTGCTCCGTTAGATCGTGAACTCATCTTTCGTCATTTTGTGTAACGGAAGCATCCGCACGAATACTTGCGTCCCTCCAACAAACAGGGATCGGCATTCTCAAAAAATTGTCCTTCGTTGGTTATCAACGTGAACTCCAGAAGAGAAAGGTCCGGGAACAAGTCCATCACTTGCGAATAAGAGTACAACCTGTGAGCATTAAAGCACACCCGCGGTGGGTCTTCCATCGGGACTACCATCAGGAGCTGCCCGCCCGGAGCCAGTACACGTGCCAGTTCCGCTGCCGCCTTGCGGTCCCCGCTTGCATCAAGCGCGTCTCCATATCGCCCCAGCCCAATGTGCTCTAAAACATGCATACAAGAGATGGATTGCAATGTGCCGGTCCAGGATGGCGGCAGACTGGTTAAGTCGGTGCTGTCTTCTTCGATGTCGCGGAACGGCAGTCGTGATTCTCTAATGTCGCAAAAAGTCATCGACATAAAAGCGGACGCGATCCCGACAAAATATAGAGAATCACCAAAGCTCACGTGAACCTTGGGCTTGGTTTTTGCCAGCACCCGCGCTGCCCAGGAGGTATGCAGAACGTAGTGCGGATCAAACCCTGTCTCAGGAGTGTCGTCGTTCAGGCAAGGAAACCAATCCGTTTGCTTCGGTTCAAACCGGCCATCCAAGCAGCTTTGTCCTTTAAACTGACTGAATTGCTCGGTGAATGCTTGCGTCGTGTGGCAACCTTCATTGATACGCGCCGGTGGAATGAACGCACGCTTAAACCTGAGGACTGCCCGATGCATCCAGCGCGGAACATATATCGGCACTAGCAAACGCACGAGGCTCATTTCCGGCTCCTGCTAATCACCGGGATGGCCTCGAACTGTATGCTGCAGAGCTTGGGCGCACTGTGAACTCCGACGGTAAGTTTAGCAAACCGCTCCATTCATCGCGCGGGTGTTGAAAGGATTGAGTGACGACATGGAATTCTGGAGCTAAATCCCCCATGTCTATTAGCTCCTCGCGGTCCCAGAAGCTCACCATCCACGTGTAAATGCCCGGCTTTAAGGGAAGCATGGGGAAGTGATAGACGAGGTCATGGACGCCAAGCTCGAGGTCTAGCTCGAATGCAGCCCAGCCCCACAACAATTGGCGTTCCGCGTTGTAAAGTGTGATGCCGTGAATACCGTGCTTAATGGGCTCGAGGAGCTTGAGCATGAACCGCACGGTGACTGGGCCTATGATATCGAGCGAGTGCGGTGAGGTGTTTTCTGGGCTAATGATTTCCCAGCCGGTGAAATGTCCTCGCGCATGGTCCCCTGTCCGGGAGCCAACGGGAGCGCCCTCGCTTTTGCTCATGGCAGCCTCGTAGGCGTTGACAACCGCTTCCGGAGAGCCGTCCTGCCGGACGGAGGCGGCCTCAATCCAGATCACGCGATGGCAAAGGCGGCGAATCTGATTAAGTTGATGGCTGACGAGGACTACTGTGCGACCGGCGCGGGCGACGTCGCCCATTTTGCCCAGGCATTTTTTCTGGAAGTTGATGTCGCCGACAGCAAGGACTTCATCGACGAGGAGGATTTCCGGCTCGAGATGGGCGGCGACGGCGAAGGCCAAGCGGACGTACATGCCGGAGGAGTAGTGCTTGACGGGAGTGTCAATGAATTTTTCAAGCTCGGCGAAGGCGACGATTTCGTCGAATTTGCGGTTGATTTCGCGCTTGCTCATGCCGAGGATAGCGCCGGAGAGGAAGGTGTTTTCGCGGCCGGAGAGCTCGCCGTGGAAGCCGGTGCCGACTTCGAGGAGGCTACCAACGCGTCCATGAATCTCCGCCCATCCGGTGGTCGGTTTTGTAATGCGCGAGAGGATTTTCAGGAGGGTAGTCTTGCCGGCGCCGTTGCGGCCGATGAGGCCGAGGACTTCGCCTTCACGGACTTCGAGGGAGACGTCTTCCAAGGCCCAGAAGGTTTCATCTTTGGGGCGACGAAAGACGGACAGAGGTGATTTCAGCATGCGGCTGAGCTGGTCGCGGAGGAGCGTGCTCTGCTGAAGAGCGCCGCGATGGTACCTCTTGCCGAGACCTTCGCCGTGAATGACGACTGTGCTCATTGATCGTTGGCCGCAACGGCTGAAGCCGAACGGGCACGGCATGCCGTGCCCCTGCAAAGGCAAAGAACCAAGGCGGAGCTAGACGCGGTCGGCAACGGTGCCCTCCATGCGCTGAAAGAAGAAGAGGCCGCCGAGGAGGACGACCATGACCGCGGAAGCGGAGGCGAGCATCAGCGGTCCGGGGGCGACGCCATGGCCCGTTAGGGCCCATCGGAAGCCGTCAATGACGCCGGCCATGGGATTGAGGCCGTAGAGCCACCGCCAGCGCTGTGGGACGAGCGAGCTGGGATAGACGACGGGGGAGGCGAACATCCAAAACTGGACCAGGAAGGGTACGACATAGCGGACGTCGCGATAGAGAGCGTTAAGCGCGGACATCCAGAGGCCGACGCCGAGGGCGGTGAGCACGGCGAGAAGCAACAGTACGGGCAGCCAAAGCACGGCGAGCGTGGGCTTAATGCCGTAGATGGTGGTGACCACGAGGAGGACGGCGAAGCCGATGGCGAAGTCCACCAGGCCAGAAACGACGGCGGAAATTGGGAGGACGAGGCGTGGGAAATAAACTTTAGTGATGACGCGCTGATTGTCTACGACGACGCTGGTGCAGTTCTGGAGCGCGGTGGAGAAGTAGGCCCAGGGAACGAGCGCGGCGAAATAGAAAACGGGATAAGGGAGGCCATTGGAGGGGAGCTTGGCGAGACGACCGAAGAAAAGAGTGAAGACGCCCATGGTCAGGAGCGGCTGGAGCACGACCCAGAGGACGCCGATGACGGTCTGCTTGTAGCGTACCTTGACGTCTCGCCAGACGAAGAAATAAAGCAACTCGCGATAGGCCCAGAGTTCGCCCAGGTGGAGGTTGAACAAGCCGCGAGGAGGTTCAATACGCATGATCACGGAGCCGTGGGGCAGCTTAGCGGCTGGCGCCGCAACGGATGGATTGGAAGTCACCGTGGCCATGAAATGCTTTGCATCAGAAGCGCGATGCGATCCTCTTATCAGATTAACAGAAATGGGCACAGGGGACGGAACCGTGCGAGTTCGCTGGGCGGCAGGATTTCTAGTTTAGCCGTGATTTCAGGGTTGCGCACTCTCCTTAAGTTGCTCCCTATCCCGTTGTTCAATCTGCCGCATCAGATCGCTGCGCCGGAAGAAATAGGAGCGGAGGTGGGAAGCCAGTTCGCCGGGCACAACGCAAAACTGGTTGTACGAGGCTTGGCGAAACGAGATGGCCCCGCGCGCCGGGATGAGGTGCGTTCCCCACTGATAAATAAGCCCCAGATTCCAGAGCACGAAGCAGGCCAAGACCGCAGAGGAAAGTCCCAGTGCAACCCGCAACTGGGAGAACTGCGCGGTTACGCGCTCTAGGAGGTAGGCCAGACCGAGAATGAAGAGCGGTGTCAAAGAGACAAAGAAGCGATTGCCGTAGGACGAGATGCCCGCCCAATCCGGATAAAAGGCAATGAAAAGATAGAAGGCCACCATGGCTGTGAAAAACGGGATTCCGACCGTGGGCATGCGAAACGTGAAGAAGAGCAATCCGAGAATGGCCAATCCTAGGAGCGGAGTCCACGACAGGAGCCCGTGATTGGAGGAGAACAGCACACAGAGAAAGACCGGAGAGTGCCACAGAAAATCACGGATCGAGACATAGCCAGTCTCGAAAGGCCTACCATACACAATCCAGCGCGAGACAAATGTGGGGATCATCACCACAATCACCACGAACCCAAAGAGGAGGTGCCGGGTCAAGAGTTCCAGAAAACTAGGCGAGGACGCGTGCCCGGAGCGGAGAATGTGTACGTACTGCCTCACGGCCTCGACAGCCAACACACTGACGACCATCAGATTGGCGTAATAAACGTCCAGCATCAGTCCTGCGATCGCGCCCAAAAGCAGCCATTGTGCCAGGCCCCGGTGTTCTCGCGTGGCATCCCAATACCAGAGAAACAGAGCAACCATGAAAGCGGAGTGGGCATGCGACCAGGACGGATTGAAGTACATGTAAACTGGGAGAGAACTCGCCCACCAGATCGCAATCGTTGCGACGAAGGACCACATTGGCCCCACGTATTTGCGGGCGAGACGAAAAGAGAGCAGTAAAGCAAGAAATCCGTACAGTCCCGTACCGAGGGCCATGGCGTACCGGTACGGAGCCGAGAAACCGTCGGCCGGAATTTTGGATCCTAATGCTCTCGCGAACAAAACGCCGCCATGCGCTACCAGGAGGAAGGGAGACCAGAGCATGGCCGGTCCGACGGTGAAATGGTTGTCGAGGTGGCCCGTGCGAGTGCGAAATTCCGCCTTGGGTTGGCCGTTCTCGTCAAGGCGGCCTTCCCGAAAACTGTCATTGGCCGCTTGATAATCGTGCGTGAAATCCAGATTGTGCTCGATGAGCGGGGCGCGGGCGTACGCGTAATAGCCGACGCCATCCCCTCGGACCCAGGGGTTCAGCAAGGGAAGCGTGAACAAAAAGATGACAAGCAGGATTCTTTCAAACTGGCACGACTGGGTTTGTAGTTCGGAATTCAAGTCAGTATCAATCCGCTCCGGAAAACATCGACTGCAAACTGGACCTGCCGTTGCCGCCCTGACACACAAGTGCAGCTGCAAAGCAGGCCGGGACGCCCCCATTTCAAGTGATTCTATAGGAGAGTGCGAAACCAGTCACCAAAAGATAATTATACTTCGTTAAAAACGACACTCAAGCGACGGAGCGCGTGGCCGTGGCGGCATCCGCCAGAAGCCCTTCCTTTTGCCGGAAGTAGGCAGACACCCGGTCAATGATTTCCGCCAGACTGGTCTGTGGGCGGAAACCGGTCAGGGAATGAAGTTTATCAATGCACGGCACGCGGCGCATCATATCCTCAAAGCCCGGCTCGTAGGCCTTGTCATACGGAACGAAGTGGATCGGCGAAGAACTGTTCGTGCGCTGTTTCACAATTTTCGCCAGGTTTTCGATGGACACCTCTTCGGTGTTGCCGATGTTCACGACTTCCCCGATGGCCCGCTCCAGGGGAATGAGGCGAAGAAGAGCTTCGACAGTGTCGCGCACGTCACAGAAGCAGCGCGATTGCTTGCCATCTCCGTACACCTCGATCGGGGTGTTATTCAGCGCCCGCTTCACGAAATTCGGTAGCACCATGCCGTAGCGACCGGTCTGGCGGGGGCCGACAGTGTTGAAGAAGCGCACCACGATGACCGGCTGCTTTTTCTCCTTCCAATAGGCAAGCGCCAGGAATTCGTCGAGGGCCTTGGAAGCGGCATAACTCCAGCGCCCCTTGGTGGTAGGACCGAGAACGAGGTCGGCGCCTTCATGGAAGGGCACGCGGGTGTTTTTGCCATAGACCTCGGAAGTGGAGGCAATCAAAAGGAGCTTCTTTTTCTTACAGGCAGCTTCGAGGATGAGCTGCGTGCCGTTGACATTGGTTTCGATGGTGCGGACAGGACTTTCCACGATGAGTTTCACGCCGACGGCAGCAGCGAGGTGAATGATGACATCCGCATCATCGACAAGCTCGGCGAGGAGTTGGCGGTTCTCGATGCCGTCGAGGTGGTACTCCAGGTGTTCGGAACCCTTCAGGTGCCGGATATTCTCCATGCTACCGGTAGAAAGATTGTCCAGCAGCACGACGCGTTCGCCCTGCTCGAGCAGTCTCTCTGTCAGGTGCGACCCGATAAAACCAGCGCCGCCGGTAATGAGATATCGCATGTAGCCTCCTCAAAGTTTCTCAGAATCGTCGAGGTCCGAAGAATGGACCGCGGCGCGGGCGGGGGACTCTTCGCTGAGCGGATCCAGGGCTTCCTGGGGACCATAGCCGTCAGAATAGATGTAATACCGGTAAGAATAGGAGTATCCCGTGGCGCTGACGTCGACGGCGTTGAGGACGACTCCCAGCAAATGGCTCTTAACGCCGGTAAGCAAGTCGCAAGTACGCGTAAAGGCTTCCTTGGGAGTTTCGCTGCTGCGAACGACGAGGAGCACGCCATCGGCCTGCACAGAGAGAATCACCGCATCGGTGGCGGCCATGATTGGCGGCGAGTCCATGACAATGAATTTGTATTTGGCGCGCAACTCCGCGATGGCATCCGTGAGTCTGTGCGAGGACAAGAGATCTGCGGGATTCGGCGGCAGAGGCCCGGTCGGAATCGCGGCGAGATTGGGGATCCCGGGATAAGGAACGGTGATCAGATCCAAAGAAGAGACACCGGCGAGATAAGAGCTCAACCCGGCGTACTTTCCACTCCCTAGCTTCAACAAGCGATCGATGCCCGGCTTGCGCAGGTCGGCATCGATAAGAACGGTTTTATCGCCCAGCTGGGCGAGGGTCACAGCCAGGTTGGCCGCGACCGTGGTTTTCCCCTCGCGCGGCAGCGCGCTGGTCACCAGGATGACCTGCGGAGGGCGATCCGGCTGCGATAACAGGAGAGCGGTACGCAGCGCGCGGAAACCCTCCGCTACCTGCGATTTGGGCAAGTGCTGGGCGACGAGTTCAATGCGCTTGTCGTGGCCGTTCGAGGAAGCCCCCGTGAGGAAACCTGCTCGCTTCTTGGAGGAAGCGCCATCGCCGAAGGCGGGCAGCACGGCAAGGGAAGGCAGGCGGGCCAGCGTTTCGACGTCATCGGGGGTCTTCACGGTGTTGTCGAGATACTCGCGGAGAAGCGCCAACCCGATCCCGCCGACAAGGCCGACAAGGAATGCCAATGCGATATTGCGCGCTTTGGCGGGACGTGCCGGCGTGGAGGGGATCATGGCGGGATCGACGATGCGCACATTGGAAGAGCGCAAACCCGCGGAGATGCCGGCTTCCTTGAGCTTGGTCAGGAGCCCTTCATAGAGGGCTTTGTTGGCCTCGGCTTCGCGGTTGAGGATGTTGTACTGGACCATCTTTTCCGACATGACGTTGGTATCGGCTTTTTGCTGGTCCAGGGCCTTGCTGTGAAGTTCTTCCAATTGCAGGGCGGCTCTGTAGTCGTTCTCCAGCTCGACGATGACACCCTTGCTTTCACGGGTGATCTGCTCATCCACATCCTTGATCTGAGCCTGGATGCGCTGCACTTTAGGAAAGTTCGGGCCGTATTGGTTGACGGCGTCGGTGTATTGCATGGAAAGATCAGCGCGCTTATTGTGCAATCCCTGAAGAACGCTGTTATCACGTAATTGCGGTACGGCTTCGAGTTCACCGGCCTTGGCAAATTCGTAGAGAGCTTGCTTCTTGATGCGCTCGCTTTGCGCGTCTGTGAGTTGTCTATTTAAATCGCCGAGGCGCTGCGTAGTCATGTTCTGCTTGTCGTCGACGCCCCAGATCTGATTCTGGCGCTCATACTCAATGCGGGCGTTTTCGGATCTTTCGACCTTGATCTTGAGTTCGTCGAGCTGGCCGGCAAGCCAAGTCGATGCATGCGATGTGGCTTCATAGCTTCTGCGGTAATTCTGCTCGATGTAAGTGTCCAGATGGGCATTGACCATGCGCGCGGCAAATTGCGGGTCAGTGGATTCGAAACTCACATCCATCAAGCGGGTGTTGGGAACGCGCTTGGCGCTGAGGCTGCCGAGAAAGGCACCGACTTCCGGTGGGTATTTCTGGTTGGCAAGGCTCCCGGTGGCAATGGCCTCAGATGGCCCGCTGCCGCCGAAGAATTCCGGAGTAGAGGCGAGGCCGCTGTTGCGGATAGTCTGCAGGGCCAGGGTCTCGCTGGTAAGAATCTTGGATTGCGTTTCGATGTAGTTATCCAGATCCATCATGTAGTCGTACGCATCAGCGCCCTGGAAAGGAAGAATATTGGCGTTCTCGCGATCGATTTCGATTCTGGCGGTGGCGATATACACCGAGCGCATGCGGAAGGTGGCAATGCTCACGATGGTAACGACCGCGAGCAGGAAGGAAAGGATCAGCCACTGATGCTTGCGCAGGATGAGGAGGTAGTCGTAGAGATGGGGCTCACGCGGGGAGAGATCCATGTGGGGAAAGCGGGAGGGGGAACTCAATAGTTCAACGGACCCATTCGATCCGGGGTCCCGCGGCATTATTTTTGTGTCGTCGTTCATCCCAAATCTCTCATTGATAGGCGACCCGGTAGATGGCCACAGCAGTGCCGACGGCAACTCCCAATGCCACAGCACTCAGCAGCAGTTGTTTGGTCCGGCTATCCGGAACGTAGAGAATATCGCTGGCACGCATTTGTAGGTCTTCGGATTCGCGATTAATAACTTTCTTGAGGTCGACTTCCGTTTCCGTCTGTTTGCCCTGGTCGTCCTTGCGAATGATTACGGCGTGGTCCATCTTGGCAATCTTCGTGAGACCACCGGCGAGAGAAAGCACCTTAAGGGTGGTCAGCTGTGTGCGATCGTTGGAAACAACGAATCCACCGGGACGGCTCACCGCGCCGAGAACATAGACAATGCCCGCGTGCGGAACGGTAACCACATCGCCCGCCTCGAGACCGATGTTGTTGTGGAGGTCACCCGCTTCCAGAAGCTCATTCAAGTTGATGGTAATGATGTTCGAGGAGGCCGAATTTTGTGCTGGCGTCGGAATGCCCGCGGCCGGAGGAGCCACCGTGTTCTGGGGCATCTGCGCAGCAGAAGGAAACACAGAGGAATCCGGCGCGGCGGTTTTTGGAGCTTCCTTGGCAGGAGCGGTGCCTGCAGACACATCGATTTCAGGAGGCTCGCCGGAGCCCGGAGCAGGTTTGTTTTCGGACGCCGCGGGTTCCGTGACTTCGATAAATGTTGCGGAATGCGGGCGGGAAACGATGACCGTGTCGCCGGCATCGTTGGAAACGCCGCCGGCTTGGGCCAAGACTTCGAGCAAGGTTACGCTGCTTTCCGCTTCGTAGACCATCGGGTGCTGGACGGCCCCGACGACAGTGATGGGCCGACTCTTATGCTCTTTCACCATGACACTGACTTCCGGATGACTGACTAGGCCATTGGCTTCCAGAACTTCGGCGATCTTCTGCTCCGCCTGGAGTTCAGTAAGGCCTGCGACGCGAAGCCGAATCGGTACAAGAGGAATACCAACCGTGCCCATTTGGCTTACCCGCAGTTCGCGTGTCAGCTCTGGTACATCAAACACGGAGATGTCCAGAACGTCGCCATTTCCAATAACGTATTCGTGTGGACCAGACTTCGCTCCGATGGAAAGATTGCGTATTCGATCGTTGGTCTGCTGCGGGGTTTCGAGGACAGGGGCGTCCTGCGCAAAAACACGGGGGGCGAGCATGAGCATGCCCGCCAGTATGACTGAACACACCTGCAATATGCGGTTCGCAACTCTCACTTCAATCATTAGGATGACTGACCCCCTGCGGCATTATACCGTTTGTAGGCCGGGACCTGCCTAGTGTTTTCGCATCAGACCGAGCGGCTGAATCCCCTGCAATTCGCACGGGCGGAGTGGGTTGAAGGCGGGCAGTGGCCAAATGCGCCGCCACAACAAATAGCAATGCGTTGGCTGGTATGTGCAGGTTAAAGTCTACCAAACTATGAACGAGTAGCCCACAGCAACCCACAAGACCGGACAGGTTCAAGGAGGCAGCGAAGGAGCTGCCGAGTTCCGCCAATCCCCTTAAGGAATCGAGTAACAGTACGCCCAGAAACCAAGCACAGCACAGCCCACCCAGAACGCCCGTTTCCGCCAGCGCCTCCAGATAGTCGTTGTGGCTGTGATTGACGATCTTGCCGTCATAGAGCGAATCGTAGCGGGGAAAGACCATCTGGAGCGTACCGAGCCCCGTGCCAATAAGCGGGTGGTCGAGAAAGATTTCCCAAGTGTCCGCCCGCATGGCCGCGCGTTTCCCCTCGGAGACTTCCAAGGACTGGTATCCCGTGAATCGTCCCAGGACCTGATGGACACCGATCCAGGAGACCGCTAAGACTGCGCACAAGACCACCATACCGCCCACGAGCATGTGTCTGCTGCGGACCCGCCGCACCAGCAGCAAGAGGAGGAGGATGACCATTTCTGCGGCCAGGCTGATGATGCCCCCGCGCGAAGCCGATAGGAGCAGCGCCACGATGGGCACGAGCGCGAACAACGCCACCAGGAAGAGCCGCTCCCGGCGGACCTTTCCGAGGACCAAGGGCACCAGGGCAATGGGGATCATCAACTCCGCAAAGCCAGCAAAGTGATTGCGGTTCACGTAGGGACCAAACGGAAGCCCGCCATAGCGCACGACACGAAACCAGTAGAGCTTGCCATTAGATGTGAGGTACTGGAGGATGGCGAAGATCGAGACGCAAAATCCCAACGACATCAGAAACCACACCAGACCACGCAAATGGTGGGAGCGGTAGAAGGCTTGCGTCAACAGCAACAGCAGGATCAGGTAGGCAACCAGGAGCTGCAGCTCTATGCGGGTGTGATAGAGGGACGCGGTGGTATGAAATATCATCTGCGCAAAAACCGGTAGTGCAAGAGTGGCCAGGGGCAAGAACAAAGGGGAGAGCACAACTTGTTCGGAACGTCGCCGGTATTGGCGGATGGCCCAGTACACCAGAAGCCAGGCCAAGCTGATTTCGAGGACAGCCTGGGACCATTCCTCCACACAACCATAGGCAAGAACACTGAAGGCCAGGAGAACGAAGATGGCGATGCGAAAGAGTCTCATGGCTTGCGAGGCTCCGAAGGTTGCGGCACGAGCGTGACGTCATCGACCCAGGCATTGCCTGAGATGCGCACATCCGGATTGTCACTGGGATCCCTGCGCACGCAAACCTGGACGCGGTGAATTCCCGGGCTGGCCGTCCACGGGAGCTCGATAACAGTCCAGGGAGTTGTGCCATGGATCTCACGCGAGTCCACCGGGGGAGCAGAGTCCTTGCCCAGGCCACGCAGTCGGAAGGAGATGCCCTGATTCGTGGTGAGTTTCTGCGTTTTAATCCAGCCAGAGAAGAGGTAGCGGGTGCCCGGTTCGACGATCCCCAAGGTGCAGGCGATGTCCAGATTCGGGTTTTGCTTGCCATCAAACGAAATCCGCAGCGACTGCACTCCCGAATGTTTTTGCGTAGTGTCGAAAGTCGTGCGCACTCCCTGAACAATGGGTTGACATTGCCAGGCAAAGAAATGGTTGCTGATGCCAGATTCGAAACTCGGATCCCAGATGACGGAACCTCGTGGCTGCCGGAGCGGCGGCAGATTCAGGGTGGCGATTCCCTGATCCCAGATGCGCCTTGCATCGGCGTCCTCGCCAGCGGCCAGGAGCGTATCAACAAGCCCGTAAAAATCGCCAATCTCGAGATGCGGATGCAAGGCCAGAAGATGCGCCCAGACTTCCTGGGCCACGGCCAGTTGATTGGCGCTCCTGGCTTCCTCCATGACATCAACATAAACATTCGCTTGGGCGGGCAGAACCTTCGTGAGGATATCGTCGAGGTTCGGGTCTGCCCGATAGACGCGGGAGAAGGCCGCAGCGGCACGGTGAGGATCGGCTTGCAGCGCGTGATGCAGTTCCTCAAAAGCGTGCGGCAGATCACCCGTGCGCAAAAGGTAGTTTCCATAGCGCCAGGCAACGTCCCCGGAAGCAGGGTAGCTTTCCTTGGCATGCAGGTAGGCATCGCGCGCCGCTTCCATATTCCCGTCCAACTCATACGACGTGGCGAGATCGAGCCACGCTTCGGTGTAATGGGGATCCAGAGCAATAGCGCGATGGAAAGAGTCCAAGGCGCGGTCGGGATTCGGGTCCTCGATATTAAATTCCTGGTAGTGGCCCAGGCGGAACCAGTACTCCGGATTGCGCGGCTCCAGACGCGCGGCCAATTCCAACTCCTTTGCGGTTGTTCCGTCGGCCGCATCCCCGGCAATGGCCATGCGAATGCCAAAAAAAGACACAACGATGGCGACCACTAGGGCCGCAACAACCAGGAGGCCCCGCACCAGGGAATCAGAAAGGCGAAGAATCATCTGAGGGTAACTGTGCCTAGCCGGGAAAGCAGATGCAAGGATAAATTGACGGGAAGGAAGGAGGAGCCCATTCCAAAATGGAGCAGCTCCTACTTTCCGTAAGCGCTGGGCCCGCGGTAAGTGCCAGACCACAGAACGCGTAGCCCCACGAGTCGGAGTGGCGGACGATTCCGTTCCCCGGTAGAATGCTAGCGATCGGGTTGGTCATCCATGCAAGTTTCGAAAACGCGATCTTTGCGTTTGAGCGGAAAGGCTAGCGTGATGCTTTCTTTCTCGGATCGCGTCGAAGTGCCGAAGCATGTGCTGGTGTGCTTTCTCGAAAAAGAGTGCGTGCTCCTGAATCTGGAAGCGGAAATCTATTACGGCCTGGATGAGACCGGTGCGCGCATGTGGCAACTGCTCACCACGGCGCCGAACATCGACAATGCCTATGAGGAGTTGCTGACCGAATTCGAGGTCGAGGCGGAGCTACTTCGTCAAGATCTTTCGGAACTCCTCGGGCTGCTGGTCGGTAAGGGCTTGCTCCGAATCCATTCTGTTGGTGTGGAATCGGCTCCGGCGATTTAGCGCGCTGGGGCGCTAGCCGGAACGGGTGGTGCAACGCGTGGAGCAAACGATTGGAGTTGATTTCGCCGCACGGCTGCCAGACTTCTTTCGTGGGAGAAAGAGAGAGCTCCTACATCGAAGAGCAGCCTGTGCACAGCGGATGCTCGGTTCGCACCCCCTCTTTGCCATCGGCCCCTGATTCCCTGAGAGGTGGATCGCTTGCGCAGAGGGAGGAGCTTTGTGTTCGTTCTGGCAACGATTTGATTTTCGACTCTGGTGGCAGGACAACACGCTTCGGGAATTCAAGGCATAACCCTTTGATGGCAAGGTGACGGATTGAGCGGAATTGTCGGCATTTTTCATCGGGACGGTGCGCCGATGGAGCGGGCGCTGTTGCAGTCGCTCGTGAATTTTCTCTCCTATCGTGGTCCGGATGCCCGCGGGAGCTGGATGGAGGGTTCGATTGGCCTAGGTCACGCGCTGCTGCAGACCACGCGCGAATCGAGCGGCGAGCGGCAGCCGGCAAGCCTGGACGAGCGGTACTGGATTGTTGCCGACGCGCGGCTGGATTGCCGGGCAGAATTGATTGCGGAGTTGCAACGAGCCAAGCGAGCGGTGCATGCGAAGGCGCCTGACTGCGAGCTGATTTTGCAGGCTTATGCCACCTGGGGCACGCCGTGCGTCGATCACTTGAGAGGCGATTTTTCATTTGCCGTGTGGGACGCGGGGCACAAGCAACTGTTTTGCGCACGCGATCATTTTGGCCTCAAGCCTTTCTACTACGCGCAAGTGGGAGATCTTTTTCTGTTCAGCAACACCTTGAACTGCATTCGAATGCACCCTCGTGTTTCGGGCGATTTGAATGATGCCGCGATCGGGGATTTTCTGCTGTTCGGGCTGAATTACGATAACGCGACGACGAGCTTTCGCGACATCCAGCGGCTCCCGCCAGCGCATTATCTCACTGTTTCGGTGCGGGGTGTACAGAGCAGGCGCTACTGGACGCCGCCGACGGATGGGCGGATACGTTATGGGAAGCCCGAGGAGTACGTGGAAGATTTCCAGTCGCTCCTTGAAAGGGCGGTAGCGGACCGTCTGCGCACGAACCACGTCGGGATTCTGTTAAGTGGTGGACTGGACTCATCGTCGGTGGCGGCAGTCGCCAAGGAGGTCGCGGGGAAAAGTTCTCGAGCCACGGAGATTCGGGCTTACACGTACGTTTATAATTCGCTGATCCCGGACCGGGAGGGCGATTACGCGCGCGAGGTGGGAGAGTTTCTGCGCATTCCGGTCAAGTTCATGGCCATGGATCAGGCCCAACTTTTCGAGCGCTACGACGATCCTGACCTGAGTTTGCCCGAGCCGGTCGATAATCCTTTCCTCGCCGTCATTTCTGACGCGTACCGCAGCATTTCCGCGGACTGCCGTGTTCTCCTGTCCGGGGAAGGGTCTGACAACCTGATGGACTTCCAGATGTGGCCCTATGCGGAAGACCTGCGGCGCAGAGGGGAATGGTGGCGACTTTTGACCGACGTGGCGAACTATCTATGGGTCCGGCCATTTCCATGGCGCGGCATTCGAGCCCGGGCCCTGCGACTTGCAAGGAAGGATCCCGATCAGCCCATCTATCCGGACTGGCTGGCTCCCGAATTCAGCCGTCGGGCGAATCTCCCCGACAGGTGGAAGGAACGGACCGAGCTACCAAAATCCTGGGTGGCGCATCCGATTCATCCAAGGGGACATGGATCGTTAGCGCTGCCGCAATGGACGAATATGTTTGAGCTGGAAGATCCTGGCGCGACAGGCTGTCTGGTGGAGACACGCTATCCGTTTTTGGATTTGCGGATGGTGAATTTTCTACTGGCGATTCCCCCTTTCCCCTGGTTCTTCAAGAAGACGCTCCTGCGCGAGGGAATGAGAGGACGATTGCCGGAGCGAGTGCGGACACGGCCGAAGACGCCGCTGCAAGGCGATCCTGTCTCAGCACAACTAAGACTTACCGGAGCTGATCTTCTGAAAGAGACGTCCTGGAGCACGGATTTGGATCGATACATTGGGCGTTCGGCGTTAATGGCACCACACGTTAGAATGAATCGAGAACAACTGAGTGTGAGCTTGAGGCCCTACTGCCTTAACAATTGGTTGCGGTCAGGGCCAAGATTTCGGTATAAGTTCTATGCTGAGATTTCCAATGACTAAACCAGTCAATCTGGAAGCGAAAAAGCCATATTCAAAGCCCACGTTCATCGTTTACGGGACTGTGCGGGATCTCAGGCTGCGAACTGGGACCAACCGCAGGGGAGATTGCAAGAGGTAACCTGCCCTCCAAAAGCTAATCTTCTCATCCATAGCCTAATTCTGTGCTCTCCAGCCGAGGCTTCAACCGCGATTCGCGAGCGGCGCACGCTGCGGTATCGCAACGTGGCCGGAAGCGAGCTTGCAGGGTATCTGAAAAAGTATTGCTAGATGTCGGATTCAATGGGTATGGCCTCAGGGCCCTACAGTCTTAATATTTGGTTGCAGTCTGGCCCAATAGTTCGGTATAACTTGTCTCTGTAAGCTCGTAATGGCTAAATCGGTCAAACGGGAACCGAGAAAGCTCTATTCGCAGCCCGCCCTTCCCGTGGTTCTTGGCAAGACACCCCTGCAGGAGGCAATGGCGAGACTATCGCCGGAGCGAGTGGGAACAGAGCCGAAGACCGCTCTGCAAGGAGGTCTTTCCCCCGCACGACCTAGACTTACGGGATCTGATCTTCTGAAAGAGATGTCCTGGAGCACGGATTTGGGCCGATACCCTGAACGTTTGGCGCTGATGGCAAGGCATGTTAAGATGCAGGTCAAAATGAATGGAGAACTACTAAGTATGAGTTCAGGGCCTTACTGCCTCGTTTGCGTGCAGTCGGCACGAAGAGTTGGGTATAAGTTGCATGCGGAGACCGATAATGGGTGAACCCGTAAAACGAGAACCGAAAAAACCTTATTCAAAGCCTTCGTTAACCGTTTACGGGACGGTTCGGGAGCTCACGCAAAAGCAAGGATACGCTGGCGTGAGAGATGGTGCAGTGGGTAGACTACAACCACCGAGGACGCACGTTTAGCGGTGAAGTGAGGCCTGAAAATGAGATTGATCGAGCAAACTCAAAGGCATCTGTAATCCGGCGGGGAAATTCTGATAAGCGCATGCTGAGGATGAAGCTGGACCGACTCAATTAGGATAAGTTCCCGAGGTTCTGTTCTCCTGATACCTGAAAAGAAGTGGATTGCACTCACACTGTATTTGGCCTAACAATTCGCTCCAATCTGTCTGTTCCGGGGCTGGCTCCATCGGAGGATGCCGGCAAGACTGCTGACCTCAGAATGTACCTCGGAGTTTCCCCTCATTCTGATCTTGGAATGGCCCGCCAACCGGAGGAGCTCACCTACGAGAGCTCTTACACCGATGCTTCCGGCAGCCCGGCACTGCGAATTTGGAGGTCTCCCGATGGTCTGTACTTGCGCCTGGCCTACTATGACGGAATGCAGTTCTGGTTGGAGCACGCGGGAAAAGAGATTTGGGCAATCTGGCCGGAGGGATCGACGCTCGAAGATGCAAGCTCTTATCTCCTCGGACCCATCCTAGGAGTAGTGCTGCGGTTGCGCGGGGTGACCTGTCTTCATGCGAGTGCCGTGGCTTTGGATGGTCACGCTGTGGCCTTCGTGGGAGCGGAAGGCGCGGGAAAGTCCACAACCGCCGCGGCTTTCGCGCGGGAAGGACACGGTGTACTTTCCGATGATGTCGTAGCGCTCACCGAGAATGAATCGGGATTCCTTGTAGTGCCTGCTTACCCTCATCTATGTCTCTGGCCGGATTCGGTGGCCACGCTATACGGTACTGCG
>Ga0181539_1001983_pt1 | contig 21500 bp, 20 predicted proteins | sample PEATcosm2014_Bin_46_FD_119767 | JGI IMG/M metagenome (GOLD analysis project Ga0181539, IMG submission 119767) | Peatland microbial communities from MTU Mesocosm Facility, Houghton, MI, USA - PEATcosm2014_Bin23_60_metaG | ecosystem: Environmental > Terrestrial > Soil > Wetlands > Peat | place... | reverse complement strand
GATAGCATGTAAAGATACTGCCACGGCCGTTGGAAGGGTAAAAGAGGGCTCCGATCCCAAAGAGGCTGCCATAGCAGGCGAAGGGGCAGATCAGGTTGCCCGGCTGGCGATTCTCAAGGAGGGCATAGAGACCAATCCCCGCAATTTCACTCGATTCGTGGTTATATCCAGGAATGAATCTCTTCCAGGCCCTCAAAATAAATCCTCTCTGATCTATTCGGTAAGCGACAAGCCGGGGGCTTTATTCGAGACCCTTCGGATTTTTGCACTAAACGATATAAACATTGTCAAACTCGAATCGAGGCCGATCCACAGCAGGCCCTGGGAGTACTTGTTCTATGTAGATTTGGAAACCGACGTGACCGAAGAGAGCCGGAGGCACATCCTGGCCGAACTGCTGGAGAAGACCGAGTTTTTCAAATTCCTCGGTAGCTATAACAAGGGCGCCCAGGTGAGTCATTGAGTACCAGTTCACCACAGAGCCACAGAGGACTCTGAGAAAAGCTTCCACAGGATTAACAGAAACGGCTACTTCTAAGCCCTGAAACCTTTGTTTATCTTACTGGATTTTGGTTTTCTCTGTGCCCTCTGTGCCTCTGTGGTGAATGTTTACGAAACTAGATCCGCCCCTTTCTGAGCACGGCAATCGTTGCGCCCCAGCCACCCGCCTCAGGGCCGGCCTCGCTGAACGAAATCACCACGGGATGACTCTTCAGGACCGCATGGACTGTCCGGCGCAGGACCCCCATGCCCTTTCCGTGAATTATTCGAACCTCCTCGAATCCCTTCTCGCTCGCCGCTTCCAGGTAGTCGTTCAAAAGGTCTTTCACTTCGTTTGGCCTGAAGGTATGCAGGTCGATCGAGTCTTCGATGGGGTACCGGATTATTTCATCTTCTTTCATCGTTTATTCTATTCTTGAATGGCTGTTCGCAAGAATGTTCTGGTAATTTGCGCCGAAATCTGTTTTGAATACCGGGCCTGATCGGCTGGTGTTAACTCATTGACCGGCAGACAAGAGGAAAGAATTGGATGCTGACAAACCTGGTATCGAATTTCGCAATATGGTGCCTTCATGGGGCAGGGTATCTCGGCGCGGCCTTCCTTATGGCGCTTGAGAGCATGATCGCCCCGGTTCCAAGCGAGGCGGTGATGCCTTTCGTCGGATTTATGGTTGCCGACGGCAAATGGAACCTCTGGACCGCTATTGTAGTAACAAGCGCCGGTTCGGTAGCTGGGTCCGCAATCTCTTATGCGATGGGCTACTACGGAGGGAGGCCGTTTGTGCTCAAGGTCGGCAGATACCTGCTTCTCAACCCGCACGACCTTGAGTGGACAGAGGATTTTTTCAGCCGCCGCAAGGGGACCCTGACTCTTTTCATCAGCCGGTTCATACCCGTGGTTAGACATCTTGTCTCCGTTCCCGCAGGGACAGGTAAAATGAGGCTTTTTCCTTTCCTCATGGCGACCCTTGCCGGTGCGACCCTGTGGAATTCTTTCCTCCTTGTTTGCGGGATGTACCTCCGTGAGAGATGGGATCTTGTTCAGCTCTATCCCCATCAGGTCGATATTGTGATAGTGGCGGCCCTGCTTGCCGGACTGGTCTTTTTTGTGAAGTTCCGTTACAAAAGCGAATTGAAGCATTAATCAACTGGATCTTACATCAAACTTCAGTCTTTAGCGTCTTCGCATAATCTGTTCTCCACGCTCTCCCTGGCCTGTCAATGACCAGAGGCGCTTAGCCGGGAACTTCCCGTGAGTCATCGGTAACTCCCTGCTCCTCTAAAATCGCCCTGCTTTCAATTTCCGAAAGAACGCGAATGACGCTCTGCGCCAACGTCTGGGGTAGGCCGGCTCTTTCGAGCTCGACGGCGGGGGCTTCCTGGATTGCATCCAGGCTGCCGAAGTGCTGGAGGAGCATCTGTCTTCTGCCGGGGCCTATTCCCGGAATGCCGTCCAGCGCCGAGGTGAGAAGCGAGACCCTGTGCACGTTCTGATAGTGCGATATGGCGAACCGGTGGGCCTCGTCCCGTATTCGCTGAAGCAGGTGCAGAATGTCCGGATTGCGGTGCAGAAAAAGCGGGTTCTTTCGACCTGGCAGATAAATTTTCTCGTATAGCCCTTTTCCCTTCTCCCCTATGTCTGATTCGCGCTCCTTGGCAATGGAGGCGACCGGGAGCGGCTCAGAAGTCCCGAGTTGCTCCAGCAGAGGCACGATCTTGTTCAACTGGCCCTTCCCGCCGTCGAGAAGAAGCAGATCAAGGCCTGCGGAAAGTTCCCGGTCGTTTTCAATAAGCCTGTCTATTACCTCGGCCATCATTGCCGGATCGTCCGGTTCGCTCTTTAGTCTTATGCGGTAGCGCCTGTAAGAATTCTTATCCGGGCGTCCATGTTCAAAAACAACAAGCGCCCCGACAGCGTGGTGTCCCTGGATGTTGGAAATGTCCACGCACGCGATTCGCGCGGGCGTTCTCGGCAGCTTGAGGAGGCGCTGAAGACCGTCTATGAGCGCCGTATCTCGCCTCTGCCAGCGTCTGCGGCTGATGAATCCCTCGCGAGCGTTAGCTTGCGCCATATCGAGCAGATGCTTCCTGGCGCCTCTTTTTACCGCCCAGATCCTTACGCGTTTTCCTTTCTTCTCCGATAGCCATTCTGAGAGAACCGTTTCGGAATCGAGCGAAATTGGAACGAGCACCTCGTCGGGAATGACGGCGCCTTCATAGTAGTATTGCTGAATGAAGGCCGAGACTAGCTCATGTCGATCCCCCTTGGCCTCCTTGAGGTCGAACGCCCTCTGGCCGGAATGCACTCCCTGCCGGATAAAAAGAACTACCAGTTCGCTCCAGCCTTCCTCCTGGTAGATGCCCAACACGTCCTGGTCGCGGAAGCGGTCGGATACGATATGCTGTTTTTCGATTGTGGCGGCGACATTTCGCAACCGGTCGCGGTAGAAGGCGGCCAGTTCGAACTGCAAGGCTTCGGAGGCCTCTTGCATCCTTTTTTGAAGCTGTCTCTGAAGTATGTCGGTCTTTCCTTCCAGGAATAGCACCACTTCCTCGACCATCTTCATGTACTGTTCCCGGGAAACTTTGCCTGCACAGGCGGCGAGACATTGGCCCATCGAAAAGTTGAGGCAGGGACGTTCCCGGGGGATGAGCTTTTTACCTTTGCAAAGCCTTAGCGGGAAAAGCTGGTGCAGGTATTTGAGCGTATCGCGGGCCGCTCGAGCCGATGGATAGGGGCCGAAGTATGCCGCTCCGTCTTTTTGAAATCGCCGTACTATGTCCAGCCTGGGGTAAGGGTCACGAGGGTCGATCCGTATCGAGAGGTAATTTTTGTCGTCGCGAAGCACGACATTGTAACGCGGGCGGTGTTTCTTTATGAGGCTGGCCTCAAGGAGCAGCGCCTCCTTCTCGGATGATGTAATGGCGTATTCGACATCGGCGGCCTTGGCGAGCATGATCCTGGTCTTGATATCTACTGCGTCGCCACTCCGGAAATAATTGCCGATCCGTTTCCTCAGGTCCCGGGCCTTTCCGATGTAAAGGATAGCCCCGCCTTCGTCCTTGAACATATATATGCCGGGCATGTGCGGAAATGCGGATATCCGGCCCGCAATGGCGGAAGGGCCGGGAAGCGCGGTTTCGGACTTATCCCCGGTATCGGACCCATCGGATCCGTTTTGGTTTTCGACTTCAAGTTTACGCATTTTTGTATCTGTTTCTAAGTTACTGGAATCTTGATTATCTCAATTTTAATTATAGCACAACTTTCGATCCGCTTCATCTCCCGCTAGGGGCCGCAAATAAGCCGCAATTAAGCTGGATCTCAAGTTCGTCAGTTGAGCGGGTGTAAAGCGGTCAGGCCCCGGCCGTCGGGGCGTAACTCTGAAAATCAGGGAAAGATCCACAACAGCGTGCCTCGCCATGGCGAAAGTCAATTGCGCCTGACGCACGCAGGCCCCTTCCCGGCGAACCATTATCAGCGCGCTTGCATCCGGACAGCCACTTAAACTGAGCCTGTCCATTGTTTCAACAATCAATGGCACGGGGTCGGGGCTGACCCTGTTCACTCTCTGTCCACTCCGCCGTGAAAGATTTTCTTCATCTCTGCTTTTTGCCGCTTCTGGTTGCCGTTTCTATTGCCGCTTCAGGTTGCCGCTTCTGGTTGCGGTTTTGCGGGGCCAAATTGTTCAAGGTATCCTATTAGGCATTGAGGAATTCAAGAATTTGGGAACTAAGGCGAATTGAAGAACTTTGTTCTTCAGTGCCACTAAAATTGAGGTTTAAAGTCATGTGTTTGCCGGCATCAATTCCACCAATCCCTGTGCTGCCGTCACCACCGCCGGCTCCCACGGACAATAATAGAAATACCGGCAAGAGTATGAACACAGATAAAGATGTGTCAGACTCAAACTCCAAACCGGATCAGCCGAGGATCACGGAAGTCCTCACGTTCGATCCCGTGGGACATCTTAGGTCGTCATTCGGGCACACAGCTATCAATATAAATGGCATGACATACTCTTTCGGCCATAATGGTTGGCAGCCGATAAAGACTGCCAAGTACTTCAAGGATAATGACTTTCGGGACGGCGTTGGGCAAGAACTGGATCTCACGCCTGAGGAACAAGATCTGCTCGTGAAAGTAATCAAGCAAGATATGGCGGACAATCCAAAGTGGAGTCCTCAAAATAGCTGTGTCACTAGAGTCCGTGACGTCCTGGAACAAGCTACCGGTCGAATGTTTGGGATTCCACCTCGACCACCAGTCACCGGCCCGTTGGATTTTCGTGACAACCTGGACAGGTTCGGGTACGTTACCAAAAAGAACCTTTATCCACGCAATCCTTCCAGCGGCGCAAACTGGTTTGATTACAATATACCGCAGCCATGGCTACCTCGCGGCTTCAGCGACGTGGAGAAATGAATGAAGCTCAGATGTATGCTAATAACCGGTTCTGTTACAGTGGCGGTGATTGCTCTAAGCGTGTGGTTGTTATTCTATTGCGGGTTCTTTTCGTCTTACCAGGAGGTACTCGTCTCACCCGGAATGACCTTGGCGACCCAGTGGCTGGAGCTGAAACCGAAGACGCCCATGAAGACGGCCGCCGACATGAGCGAGTTGCTCATGGAGGTGCCTGGATTGGTTTTGGATCAAGATAAGGCCGGCCGTTTCTTGCTCGCTGATGGCGCCCGATTTGAAGTTGAAGGCTATCTTACTACCGGCAAAGGCGAGAGGATTTACCTGGACGAGATCTGCGTCAGTGGGTATCGGGGTAGAACATATTTGGATTTATCCAGTACAGAACTGCAATGGAAGAAGAGGGATTATCTTTTCCGCAGTGTCACACTGCGCTCAAGCAGAGTCCTGACAACCGGAAAGGCTGTCTGGGTTTCCTATGATCCTCGAACGACGAAAGACGGTCTCCCTGCGCCCGAGTTGTTGGATTGGAATGACCTGGCCAAGGGTAAGGATAAATGACTTTCTACTGTTTCATGCGGTCCATAACGAACCTGAAGGATACAGAATGGAGTACCACCATACGTAGTGATTATGAGTTTCATGGGAGGACTAAAAATGCCCTTCGCCCCTTCTGCGTGGAAAAATAGCCCTTATCCGGCCTCGTTCCGGAGTCGATACGCTCGCCTGCCAGTTATCGGCAATGGCGGATTCCTGGACCCACGGCGGAAGAGCCAGAAGAAAATGCGTTGAGAGGGCAAAGATAAAAGGCTCGTACATGCCGCGCAATTCCATTAACTTTCGATCCTCTTCATCTCCCGCCCTGGGTCGCAAACCAGCCGCCATTAACCTGGATCTCAAGTTCGTCAGTTGAGCGGGTGGGAGGCGGTCAGGCTCCGGCCATCGGGGCGTAACTCCGAAAATCAGGGAAAGATCCACAACAGCGTGCCTCGCCATGGCGAAAGTCAGTTGCGCCTGGCGCACGCAGGCCCCTTCCAGGCCAACCATTACCAGAGCGCTTGTATCCAGAATCGACGTGAGCGCGGCGAGCCATGACTGGTTATCGTGTTGAGACCTGAAATAGGCCAGTACCGGATATGACAGGTGGCTTTCGAGCAATTCCGCGGACCATCTCTCCCACTCGTGTAAAAGCTCCCGGATCGATTCCATACCGCGCTCGTCATTGTGCCTGTACAGCATTTCGGCTGCCGTAGGCGGCGAGCCGGCACGGGCGTCCAGAAGAGAAATGTTGACCTCACGCCTGGAAAAGGAGCTATTCAGACCCGGCAGGTAGCCGATTACAATCGCCAGAAAACCAAGCCCCGTTCCCGCCTCTGCTACCGTCAGCAATCGTGCGAAAGCCGAGAGCGGCCGCACATCGCCCAATCCCAGCGTGAAGAAGGTTGTTCCGCTGTAATAAAGGTTTGTGATGAAGCTTTTCCGGTCTTCCGATATGGCTGCGGACCCCCAATGCAGGAGCCCAAATCCCAGCATTAGCATGAATGCCCAGAAAGTCAGGAGCACTATCAGGGAAAGCGGCCCGTAGATGCTCAACAAATTCTCCCTCGGGCGCCCGGCCGGCATCAGGTGTACAATCAGTTTCCAGGCGCGCCAGGTCACGCGGTAAAAAAAGCGGGTCAGCCGCACCCGTCGGGTGACCCGGCGCGGGAAAATAATGGTTTCGAACGCCTCCCATAGCACAAGGACTATCAGAAAAGCGCCTGCAAAGGCGAGAGCGACGGACACATTCATCTCCCTGCGGTGAATCGTTTACTGCGATTTTGCCCCGAAGCAATTGCTTTAAGGTGTTTGCATTACTAACTGTAAGATAATGATCTGTTGAGCCTCGAGCACGACTTGCATCCTGAATTGCTCCGCTGAGATCGATCTGGGGGTTTTTCTCAACTCAAAAGGATGTGGATAGGGTAGGGGAAAGTCTGACGCCTATCGCTTTGACCCAGGCTCGTTAAGTATGGATTTGGAGTTGCAAAACACGGAACTGTTAAGCAATATTGAAAGATGTTCTTTACAATGCTAAAATTCTTATTAACGATCAAAATCGGAATGCCTATGCGTTTTTCAAGTTAAACATGGAGCTTATCCAATGGCACTCAGGTTAATGCTCGCGGCTACCTTGAGGAGATATATCCCCGGCTACAACGGCGAGACCGGATATGAAGTGAGCGTCGAGCAGGCGTCGACGGTCCGCGATTTGTGTCGGCAGCTCCGAGTTCCCGAAAAGGAAGTGAAGCTGATCATGATCGATGGCGTTGCCGCCGGTTGGGATTCCATTCTTACCGGAAACGAGCGGGTTGCTCTCTTCCCCCCGATTGGAGGGGGCTAGGCGCCCGCGAGGGGTGGTTAACAAAATAGCGCCTCTATCGTCCTTTCTGATAATAAAACCTCATGCCGAAAAGTCCCTGAAGAGTTGACTACTGCTCATCCAAGGCTTCATTCTGGCTTCCAATCCTTACTCGATTCACCTCTTCACACTAATACCCATTAATCGAAGAACTTGAATATTAGCCTTCGTAACTCGATCCTGTATTGAGCAGGGGAGTTATCAACTGCGGGGATGGAGGTGTGTCCTGAAATTGCTAAAATCGGATCTCTTGGCACGGCACTTGATTTTTTGATTGTTATGTGGGATGGTTCTATGGCTTTCAATGTGTCCTGAAAGGTATTTAGGGCGGCAGATGACCCCAAAATGCCCTTCGAGATTCGTTGCTGGTCAGGTTGATGTGTTATTCGGATATAAACAGTTAGCCACCCCTGCGGAGTGGCACAACAACCCTTTGGATTAGCCTCGTGCTTGAATCTATTCAGAATCTCCGCCTCAAATTGAAGCCCGGTCAGGAGTCGGGGTTCCTTGGGATTTTTCAGAAGGGGGTTTATCTGAAGACCAGGGGGGGATTGCCCCTGTCTGAGGTTTTGGAGGAGGCCGGTTTTTCACGCAAATACCTCGAAGAGAAGGTGCAGACTGTTTTTCTCGACGGGAGCGCTGTCGACGATCTGGATTGTGCAATTGTCGAAGGCGGCTCCATGGTAGCCCTTTCCGGCGCAATGCCGGGGCTTGCAGGAGCAATTCTTCGGAAAGGAAGCCCCATTTCCGCGCTCCGATCGAAGACCTCCCCGGAAATGGGCACTCACCGTACCAAGGATACTATGCAAGCGCTCAGGCTGAAGCTCTTTAACACGATTGCGAATGAAATGGGGCCCGGACTTCTCCAGAGCGGGATACTTGTTAAAAGGTCGGATTTGGAGGACTTCCTGTCTAACAAGCGTAAATTGCTGGAAGAGGCGTTACTGGAAGCCGAACTTGACGGCGTCCCGATATCCCCGGCCGAACTGCTCGGTGGTAAATCGATTCGTTCAACGTATATTGTTCTTCAAATCATAAGTCCTGCCCCTTCGGTCTGACATCCTTCCTGCAAACACCGGGCGAGCCCCATTGATATATCACTTGACTGTTTGATTTTGTTATATGATAATTGATTGGTCTTGCTGGGTGTTCCACGAGCTTTTTCTACACAATCCAACTTCATAGTGCACTTCGGCATATATAGCGCCCAGCGAAACTTACTATTCCGATAAGGAGCCTTACCGTAGTGTCACCAGGAGCATAACGTAGTAACTGTCGTAATAGTGCAATTCGGCATATATAGCGTCCAGCGTAATTTACTATTCCGACTAAGAAGTCTTACCGTAGTGTCACCAGGAGCATAACGTAGTAGCTTTCGTGATTGTGCAGTTCGGCATATATAGCGCCCAGCGTAATTTACTATTCTGATAAGAAATCTTACCGTAGTGTCATTAGGAGCATAACGTCGTAGCTTATAGAAGCGTTTTTAGCTCGTGTCCATCCGGAAACATCGAATGAGACACTGATAGTTTTTGATGCGGATTTTTCGTCTTGGCAGGGAAATCGAGAGGTTGCGCGCAGACGTGAAAGAATTCCACGCTCCGCGAGGTGTGGAGATTGTTGACACCGCCAGGACGGGAAAGGGCTTTTTGGACGCCGGAGAATCCGGACATAAACGAGCTCGAAACAGCCATGGGAGATGTACAGTGCAACTGTCATGGCGTTTGGCGATGTGCAAGACTTGGCTCAAGGGGGAAAACTTATGCTCAAGATTCTAAGGATCGACTCGGGAGCGGCTGGAGGGCCGAAGGCAACTGAGGTCCCCACAGGAGAGTACACGGGATTGGGAGGCCGCGCGCTCACGTCCTCTCTGGTGGCCAAAGAAGTGCCGCCGCTTTGCAGTCCCATAGGCGCCGAAAACAAGCTGGTAATTGCCCCCGGCCTTTTGAGCGGCACTACAGCCGCCATGTCCGGACGGCTTTCGATTGGCGCCAAGAGTCCTCTCACAGGGGGCATCAAGGAAGCCAACGCAGGCGGCCAGGCGGCACAGGTGATGGCAAGACTCGGCTATGCGGCCATCGTTCTGGAGGGCAAGCCGGAAAATGACGATCTCTACAAGGTTTACGTGAATAAAGACGGGGTAAAGATCATCAAGGACAACAGTCTTAAGATGCTGCCCAACTATGATCTGGCAGAAAAGATGAAAGCGGAGTACGGCGACGGCGTGGCTTTAATCTCTATCGGTCCGGCCGGGGAAATGAAATTGTGCGCGGCTTCCATCGCCTGCACCGACATGGAGTTTCGGCCCACCCGTCATGCGGGACGTGGAGGATTGGGCGCTGTAATGGGATCCAAGGGGATCAAGGCCATAATCCTGGACGATTCCGGCATGAAGATGCGCACCCCCAAAGACCCCGAGAAATACAAGGAAGCCAACAAGAAATTCGTTGAGGGATTAACGAAGCATCCGGTGACGGGACAAGGTCTCCCCGCCTATGGGACCAATGTTTTGACCAATATTCTGAATGAAGCTGGAGGCTATCCCACTTACAACTTCAAGCAGGGCCGTTTCGAGTCGGCTCACATGATCAGCGGCGAGACCCAGGCCGAGACGGAAACAGCCCGCGGGGGTTTAGCCACCCACGGCTGCCACCGGGGATGTGTCATAAGGTGCTCGGGAACCTATAACGATAAGGACGGCCATTATCTGACCAAGCAGCCGGAGTATGAAACCGTCTGGGCCCACGGCGGCAATTGCGGCATCTGCGATCTGGATGCGATAGCCATGCTTGATTTTCTGGACGACAACTACGGTCTTGATACCATAGAGATGGGGGTAACCCTGGGGGTTGCCATGGAAGCCGGTCTACTTAAGTTCGGAGACGCTGAAGGCGCAATCAGGCTTGTCAAGGAAGTGGGCCAGGGCACGCCTCTCGGACGCATTCTGGGCAGCGGAGCGGCGGTGACCGGCAGGGCCTTCGGCGTTGAACGGGTGCCGGTAGTTAAGGGGCAGGCCCTTCCGGCCTACGATCCCCGGGCTGTGCAGGGTATCGGGGTAACCTACGCCACAAGCACCATGGGGGCCGACCATACCGCGGGATACGCCGTAGCCACAAACATTCTCGGGGTGGGCGGCAAGGTCGATCCTCTTAAACCCGAAGGGCAGATCGAACTTTCACGCAATCTCCAGATAGCGACTGCGGCGATTGACTCAACCGGCATGTGTCTCTTCATCGCCTTTGCTATTATGGATCAGCCTGAAACCTTCCAGGCGCTCATCGATTTGCTCAACGCCTTCTACGGCATGAGCATGACTGCTGATGACGTCGTGGTGCTGGGCAAGCAGGTCCTGAAGACCGAGCGGGACTTCAACGCGAGGGCAGGTTTTACCAATGCGCAAGACCGGCTGCCGATGTTTTTCAAAACCGAGCGGCTCGCGCCGCATAATGTAGTGTTCACTGTGCCGGACGAAGAGCTGGACAAGGTTTTTAACTGGTAGCCGTATTGACGGATAGAGGTTGGGAAGCCGGATAGCGGAGGGCGGATATCGAAATCTCCACCCTCCGCGAATCGTCCCTATCTTTTATCCCCGTGGTGCAGACAATCAAGGCTACCAAAGACATCGGACTGGATATCCTGGCGTATGGTTTTGCCTTTATAGGCTCTGGAGTTTATTCCTGGCTGCCGGGTAAGCCCCTGATGGAGCTCATCGGCAGGCTGCGGGAAAGGTACGCCCATGCAGGGGAGATCAAACCGGCATCCCCCAGAAGGCCGGGCAAAAAAGCCGTCGTAATATTGCCTGGCGACTCCGACGGATTCGTCCCCCTTTTTGGGAAAAGAAGTTTCATCGAAAAGCAGGACTGCTTGCGGACCTCCCAAGTCTTCGTTGACCATTGGATGGTGCTTGGTCAGAATGAGAGCTTGGGCTCAAACTACGTCACTTACAAAGCGCTGCATAGCTCGCACATTTCCTCCTTCAATGTGCAAGGCCATTGGCTCGATCGATTTTCTTTCAAGTTCGCTAAATTGGCCGCTCATATACCTATGGAAATTCTCTCTCGGCTCGCTATTTCGGCAACATAACCCCCCTTTTTTTGAGTTTAGTGCCGTGAGGGACTTTATGATTAAATTGTTTAGTAGCCAATTACAAATGTCGTCGTAGGGTTAGATTTACTCTCATTATTCACGATTTAAGATAATCCCCCCTTTCTTTAAATATTGGTTTGTCCCAAGCGGTGAAGAAACACAGGCCCATAATCACACCGCACCAAGATTATGGCACAAACAATACCTTGCAACCTTTACCGCTGGTGGCAAGGTCCACACCTTCCCGCCACTTCTCCAGAGGCAACGTATGCGTGATGATCGGCTCGATATTGAGCTTGCCGGCCGCCAGCATGTTTTCCATCTGGGTCCAGGTCTCAAACATTTTGCGGCCATGAATGCCGATAATTTTGGCCTCTTTGAAGATCACTTCAGGTCCGAGATCCAACGAAATCGGTTTGCCCGGCAAGCCGATCAGCGCCATACGGCCGCCTTTGCGCAAATACTTAAATGACTGTTTAAGTGCCTCCACGCTTCCGGACGCCTCGATCACAGCGTCTGTGCCAAATCCGCCCGTTTCGCGCAGCACAATGCCTGGCACGTCATCCTTCAGGGGATTTAAGGCCATGGTCACGCCGATACGATTAGCGATGGCCAGCCTGTCTTCACTGATATCGGTCGCGATTACCTTGGCCGCACCGAATGCAACGGCTGCGGCTGCGGCAAACAGACCGATCGGCCCGCAACCGAGAACCACAAGATTGGCGCCGTTCAAGTCCATTTCATGCGCCGAACGGAGCGCGGTTCCCAAAGGTTCCATCACCGCCCCGTGGGCATCCGGGATGGAAGTCGGAATTCGCCTGGCGCATACCGCCGGAATAACAGCATATTCGGCAAAACAGCCGTCGGTGTGCACTCCCCAGATTTTTATGTTATGACAGATGTGCTGCAGTCCATTCAAACACTGATAGCACCGCCCACATGGCACATGTGTGTCACCGGCCACCTTATCGCCGGGTTTATGAGTCGTCACCGCGGTTCCGACCGATACAACCTCGCCGCAAAACTCGTGTCCCATGATATAGGGCAGGTTAATCCCGGCATTCTGAGCCCATGGGTTCCATTCCATGATGTGCAGGTCGGTGCCGCAAAGAGCTGCCGCTGTCACCCTCACCAACACATCGTTTGGACCGGGCTGTGGCACCGGTACGGCTTTGATTGCCTGACTCTCGGGATTGTCCATTACCAAAGCTCTCATCATCGAGGTCATGTTGCCTAAACTCCTTCCCTTATCTTTCTTTACCGTCTTGCACTTCCTCAAAAGACAGCAGAACTAGTTCTGCAACATGGTTAAGGCAAGTAATGTGCCAACCGCAGTCGTGCCTGAATTCCGTCGCCTGGACAAAAAAAAACCGCGATGACTGCGGCAAAATGCCGCAATCACAGCGGTAAATAGAATCATTCCAAAACCAATTCTACATCAACCGTTCTATGGTGGACCGATCCACGCCAAGCCGTTTCGCAGCCTTTGTCTTGTTGCCCTTTTCTTCCCACAGCACCCGCCGTACCGCACCCCGTTTTATTTCTTCGAGAGAGTCGCCCAAAATCCTGTCTGCGTCAGCTACGGGCTGCATGTCCTGTTGAACCATCTCAATCCGCAGTTCCGGGATCATCAACTCTAAATCCCAACGTCCTGACGTTCGATGCCCGCAGAAAAGAACTACGCGTTCCATCACGTTTTTCAGTTGACGGATATTTCCCGGCCAGTGGTATTTGGCCAATACGTCGAATATGTCGGCCGGAATATCTTCGATCTGTTTTCCATGCTCGTGACAATAGCGCTGGGCGAAATATCGGGCTAACATAAAAATATCCCCCTGCCGCTCCCGCAGCGGCGGCACATGAAGCGTAAGCACGTTCAGACGGTAGAATAGGTCAAGACGAAGAGAACCTGATTGAACATGGGAAGCCAAATCGGCGTGGGTGGCTGCGATAACCCTGATATCCACCGGAATAAAGGAATCTGAACCGATCCGCATAACCTGGCGCTCTTCCAGTACTCGGAGAATCCGGGCCTGGACCCCTTTATCCATGTCGCCGATTTCATCAAGAAAAACTGTACCGCCGTGTGCCAATTCAAATAAACCAGGCTTTCCCCCCTTCTTTGCCCCGGTGAAGGCGCCCTCCACATAGCCAAAAAGCTCACTCTCCAGAAGATTCGGCGGCAAGGCGGAGCAATTGACAGCCACAAAAGGCCCGCGGCTTCGTGTACCGGCAGCATGAATTGCTTGGGCAAACAGTTCTTTGCCGGTACCGCTTTCTCCCTGGACCAACACAGTGGCATTCGTGCGCGCGTATTCCTTGGCCAAGCGGATCAACCGCCGTATCCGCTCATCACCGCTCAGAATATCCCGAAAAGTATACTTGGTTGTCAGGCCTTTTGCGTAAAGATCTTGGCGGATTTTCTGCTCTGCGTCCTGGAGTTTCTTGACTTCCTGAAAAGTTGCTACCGCCCCGTGAATTCGGCCGTTAACGACAATCGGCACTCGGTTTGTCACGATTCTGGTGTTCTTCAATCGATGCAACTGATCGATTTCGGCGACTCCGCTCTGCAAAACTTTGTCCAGGCGGGTATTGCGAATAAGTTGTCGCAGTGGTTTGCCAATCACATCGATGTTGTGAATCCCCAATATTTCTGAGGCAACAGGGTTTATGACCGTAATATGTCCCGTTTCGTTGATCGCGATTACACCATCATGTACAAAATCCAATACGACGCGGAACTGTTCCGTCTGTTTTTTCTCCTCATCGATAACCCGGATCAGGTGTGTGGCTTCCTCGTACGCCTGCAAGATTGCCTCCTCCCCGGAAGCTATCAGGCGTACATTAACATCTCCCAACCGAACCCGGCCAAGTACCAGGCTGTCACCGACCACCAATCGGATTCCATAGGACTCAATGAATGACTGCATACGAGACTGGATGTTCTGCCAATCCACCTGTTCTGGACTGGTTTCAATGATGACCTCTTTAGTCGGAATCCCCAACATTTCAGCCGCCCTTTGGCAGCCTTCCACCACATTGCGATACCCCACCACTCCCACCGGCGTTGAATAGCCACGCTCCGGCGCCAGCACACGCAATACATCATATCCGGTCACTTTGATTTCCACGACCGGTATCTCGATATGCTGTCGAATCATTGCCGCCGTGCCTCCCCGGCTGATAAGGACCCGTGTCCCATTCTTAGCCGCCGCCTGCGCCTGTTCTACCCCTTTTTCCAATATGCCTTCGCGAACGGTCAGCCCCAGATGCCTGTCGGCATTCACCCGTTTTGCTATCTGAGCCAGATCAGCGTATGGCGCTATCAGGCAAATCTTCTGTGAATACATCATTTGCATCACTCCCGGAGAGAAGATATTTGCATAATTTTCGTTCTTGATTTTACCATATTTCCAGGACCATTTTCAGCATCTTTGATTATTTTTTACTTTTCAGCGCTCTTTGAAGGGAAATATCTCCTTGTAAGAGGGATTAGCTGGAGTGCTATATTGGGCAGGTCGTTATGTCATGATTGACATAACACTGAGCCTCTGCTAATCTCATGAACGAGTTGGTTGCACATGTAGCCCTGGAGCTTGGAGGAATGATTCCCCTATGTTGCAACAATCATTTAAGGTTTTTATTTGTAGAACTTGAAGAGGCAATATCCGTGGGGAGACCAGCGATGGCAAACAGAGCATGGATGTTAATCGGAATTATGGCAAAAGATTCGGGTAGAGACAAGTGAAGTAATAGATTCCCAATAAAGGAGGACGGAGGGGAGGGGGTCGGAAGAATAGGGAAAATGGAGACCTGACCCGGTCCGGTGTCCCCGTAAATGGATTAGGCCGCGCTGGCTGCTGCAAAATACAGCAGCCAGCGCGGCTTTTTTATTGTGATAACCGCTGAAAGTAGTCGTCTTCAGCGTTGGTGCAGTTCTTGCTAAATCGTTCGAAGAGCTGCTTTTATTTGATATGTAAGAGAGGTGTCATATCGATACTCCGTGGTAAATTACAATGGAGTCTGTGTGTTTTACGGTTGTCAATCTCATTAGGTTCGGTGGATTTTACATTCGTCGCTTTTTAGACTGCTATCATTGATCTTGGTGGAAGATTCTGCGGGACAGTACGGGATATAGGAATTGTTAGGGCAACAACGGCTGAACAGTGGCTCCTACTACGACCGCGTGCGTTGCAACAGAGTATGGTTGGCAAGCGGCGATTGTAGGTACCGCCGCTTCAGCGGTCATTAGCGTTCTGGCGTGGTTTGTGGTGAAACCGGATCAGCCGCTTGTAAAAAGGCAATCCTCTTGTGGGGCGAAAAAAGTGGTGAAGCGAGGCATTGGCTAGATCTTACATCCAAATGAAAAAGGCGACATAAAGGCTTGAACAATAAGGCAAGAGGTGAGCGACAATGAATTTTATGGGTTATCGTCGGACGGACGGCGCCATCGGTATTCGCAATCACGTATTGGTTATCCCATCCGTGGTATGCGCCAACCAGGTGGCGAGGGGCATCTCGCAGTTAGTGTCAGAATCGACCTGGGTTGAGCATCAGCATGGCTGCACGCAATTGGGGGCGGATGCGGAACTGTCGACGCGGGTTTTGGTTGCTCATGGTACGCATCCTAACGTTTTCGGTGTCATCGTGGTCGGACTCGGTTGTGAGACGTTAAGGGCACAGGATGTCGCGGCCAAGATTAAAGCGGAGTGCCCTTATAAGCCGGTACATCTAGTGATCATTCAAGAGCAGGGTGGTTCGATAAAAGCTATTGCCAATGGCGCCAGCGCCGCCAGGGAGATGGTGGTGGCGGCTTCTTGCCTGGCGCGTGAACCGATCGATGCCGGCGAGTTGATCCTTGGTACTGAATGCGGCGGATCGGATACCTGCTCCGGTATATCCGCCAACCCGGCACTGGGGATAGCGAGCGACTTACTGATCGATGCAGGCGGTAGCGTTGTTCTGGCTGAAACAACTGAACTGGTCGGAGCCGAACATATCATGGCCGCCCGTGCAGTCAACGAGCAAGTGGCGCAGCGGTGTTTTGCAGTGATCGAACGTTGCGAGAGGCTGGCAAAATCGATGGGGGTGGATATGCGGGGCAGTCAGCCGACTCCTGGCAATATCGAAGGTGGCTTGTCTTCCATCGAGGAGAAATCCCTCGGCTGCGTTTACAAAGCGGGCTCGAAACCCCTGCAGGATGTGATTGACTATGCCGTGCCGGTTACGAAAAAGGGATTAGTATGGATGGACACGCCCGGGCAGGATATCGAACAAATTACCGGCATGGTGGCGGGCGGCTGTCATCTGGTTGTATTCACCACCGGCCGGGGGACATGTTGCGGCTCGCCGATTGCGCCGACAATTAAAATTGCGACCAATTCCGCTATTTTCAACATAATGAATGACAATATGGACTTAAATGCAGGCACAATAATAACCGGCGAAGAGACAGTAGAGCAGGTCGGAAGGCGCATTTTTAATGAAATGTTGCTAGTAGCATCAGGCAAGCTGGCAAAGGCTGAAGCTCTTGGGTTTAACGACTTTGCGATCAACCGGATCGGGCCGACGATTTAACCGGATGAGGAGGGCGCCGGGAAAAGAACGGAGGGATGGGAGAATGTCAAGAATTCATGCGATTGTGATGAAAGCTATTGATAACGTGGCGACAGTGGTGGACAATGTTGAACCAGATACGGACGTGGTTGCGGATATCAATGGAAAAAACGTCAGCGTCTGCATTAACATCAAGGAAAAGATACCGTTCGGCCATAAGTTCGCGCTTGCCGATATCAAAAAAGGTGAGGAGATAATCAAATACGGTGAGGTGATCGGCATAGCCACAGCGGATATTCAACCCGGCCAATACGTACATGTTCATAATCTGGACAGCCGCCGCGGACGAGGTGATATGTGACACTGACTCAGGTTGCTGCCATAGCCACGGTCTCCTCATCACTTGGCTTCATATAGGCGGATTCGAGGTTTTATCAGGAGTGTGATCAAAGTATGTCAGGGAATAGAACGGGTGCGTCCCTTATTTGTCCAGTGACTGAAACGGCCTCCAACGGCTTGTAAGCTCATTTGATGTTGGGCATCATCCCTTTTCTCAGATATAGGAAACTGGGAAAGCAGGGTCTCATTATGGGTGCAGCACGCATTATGTTTCATCGTTCGGATATCGCCAAGGAATTCCGCGCCACGGCGCACAAGGCATTAGACGAATGGATCGACGAACTGGAGGAGTCTTTCGAGAGTAATTCTGCTCCAAACGTGATGGATTTCCCGGGATTTTTCAGCAAAGCCGGGCTAAATTATTGGCGCCGAGTATGAAAACCTCCATTGAGCGACTGTTTGCTTCTTTTCTGGAACAAGAATGGGTCCAGTCTCCCCGGTGTGATCGGCAACTGCGGCGCAAGCGCTTTGAATCCAAACAAGTATCCACTCTCCTGGGAAGCTTTGTTCTCAAGGGACCCTACTTTTTCGTAAGTACTGTCGGAATAGATAGCGGCATTATAAAGCAGTATGTGCGACAGCCGCACGAGGATGAAGTCAGAACCGAGCAATTGCACCTCTGGAAAGACAACGACGGATGACATTGTCAGGAGCCGTTGTCCCGGTTTTTGGAAGACACCGACAAGTAGTTTACTCAAGGGCGAAATTGAGCCTTGCGCTACGTCCATTAATATATTTACGAGGAATGAAAGGAGGCGAGAGGAGGGGTAAAACTTTCGAGATGTCTACCGTGCAAGGAGCTTCGAGGTGGTTGAATCCTTTTAAAAGGAGGGTGAAGATGAAACGATTTATTAAAAATATTGCCTTATTAAGCGTAGTTTTGGGGTTGGCATTTTGCTTTTCGACCAGCACTCCAGCTACAGCAGCTGATGATACCATAAAAATTGGGCTCATGTATGCTCTATCCGGCAAGGGGTCATCGCTGGGAACAATGCAGATGGCTGCTGCAAAGTTCGCTGTCAAAGAAATTAATGACAAAGGCGGCATTAATTTTCACGGGAAAAAAGTAAAAATCGAGGCCATCACCGCTGACGATGAGACCAACCCGGACGCCGCCATCCGTAAGATGAAAGAGATGATCCTGGGTGAAAAGATCGTTGCCCTGGTAGGGGGAACATTCGCGGATGTCTCCATGGCCCTAAATGACCAGGCAAAAAGGACCCCGGTCCTCCTTTGCTGGACCAATGGCGTGCCCGAAAAAGTCTTTATGAAGGAAAACAAAGGTCCTTATAGCTGCACGCCCATGGCGAACAATCAATGTGCCGGTCGAGGTGCTGCCGGCTATGTGACCGAGAACATGAAGATGAAAAATATCGTGGCGTTAATGCCCGATTATGCTTATGGCCATGCCGCCTATGAAGGTATGGAAGAAGTGCTCAAGAAACATCCCGATGTTAAATATCAGGTCATCTGGACCCCTGTGGGAACCGCTGATATGACCCAATATTTGATCAGAGCTCGTGACGCTAATCCGGACATCATCATGATGGGCCAATGGGGAAATGATGCAATCAATATTCTGAAACAGGCATATGATATGGAACTCCGAAAAAAGACCAAACTCTTTTTTAACTATATGACGGATGCGTTTGCTGTAGGTATTCCGCCGGAGGCCATAGACGGTGTTACTGTTCAGATGTTCTGGTATCATGATATGTCAGGTTTTCCAGACCCGCAGGTTGTGGAGGCATCCAAAAAGATCAATGGGGAGTATTTGGCTGCCACAGGGGGGGCTTTGGATCCCTATGCGATGAGTGGTTATTGTGGTGTTAAGGAGGTGGTTCGTGCAATCGAGCTGGCACAATCGACAGATCCCCAGAAAACCTACGCCGCTTTGATGGCGCATCCGGATTGGAATAGCCCAAAGGGCCCGGCCAAGTGGCGCATCGACGGCCAGGTCGCATATAAATATGATTCTTTCATCGGGTTAGGCCTCCCCGCGAACCAAAGGGCAAATAAGTGGGATTATCTGAAGATCATCGATGCTTACAAAGGTGGGTCTTTTATGAAACCTCCAAGTGCATTGGGCTGGTAAAATAATGGTCCGGAGGGAAGTGGGAAAAGGATTATGACTCCACTTCCCTCTCTAATGCTTCTCGCATGTCATTTAATTTCAACAGGAAGGTTCAAAAGGCCAATTCATGACTGCCTTGATCCATGCTGAGGAACTGACAAAGCGATTTGACGGTCTGGTTGCGGTGAACCAGGTTAGTCTCCGATTGGAAGAAGGCGAAGTCCTTGGTATCATTGGTCCCAATGGGTCCGGAAAGACTACCTTGTTCAACCTGCTTTCGGGGTATTTCCCTCCATGTGAAGGTGCGATTTTTTTTGCCGGGAAGAACGTCACCGAAGTCCCAGCCCACCAGCGTGTGAAAATGGGAATGGCTCGAACTTTTCAGTTGGTGTCGGTTTTTGATAGTTTGAAAGTTTGGGAAAATCTGGTTCTTTCGAATCTCAGAACGAAAAAGGTTAAAGAGTCACCTCTAGGTTTCTTTTTTTCAGCCGCCCGTAAAAAGGCCACTTTACAAAGCTGTCAAGACGCTCTTGATCTCGTGGGACTTGCCAGTAAAGCTGAAACACCCACGTATGAACTATCATATGGTGATAAGAGAATGCTTGAAATCGCAATTGGTATATCCCTCAATCCGAGGATTCTCCTTTTGGATGAACCTCTGGCGGGGCTCAGTGACCACGAGATAGGCAGCGTACTTGAAATGATCAATCGTGTGAAGGAGAGTTTTAGTTTGGTTGTCATTGAACATAAAATATCTAAGATTGTCGATTTGGTGCAAAAACTTATTGTGATGAATGAGGGTAAAATCATATCCGAAGGTAGTGCTGAAAATTGTTTGGGAGACCCTAAGGTCAGGGAATGCTATTGGGGAAAGGAAGAATGAGATTACTCCAGGTAGATGAAATCAATGTCTCCTATGGCCGCGCCATGGTCCTCCATGACATCTCGATGCATTTGAACCAGGGGGAGATAGTTTTTGTTGTTGGCCGCAACGGAGCAGGGAAAACCACCTTGCTCAAAACTCTTATGGGGCTCCTGAAACCCTGGAAAGGGTCGATCCTTTATGAGGGTGAGAAAACTTTGGGAATAGGCCCGGTGAAATTGGCGCAAAAGGGCCTGCGCTACGTTGCTCAAGACAAGAAAGTTTTCAGTGGCCTAAGCGTAAAGGATAATATAGCAATTGCAGCATATAGTAATGCTGTATCGATGCCTGAGGCTATAACAAATGTAACCAGCATTTATCCTAAGCTAAATGATTTCATGGAAAATAAGGCGGGTGGATTGAGCGGGGGTCAGAGAGAACTTTTGCTTATTGGCCGTGCTCTTGTTGGACATCCGAAGTTGTTGCTTATTGATGAACCCACCGAGGGACTTGCGGCTATTGTCATTAGAGACATCTTCAAGATCCTAGTGCATATGAAGACGGAAAATATATCTGCAATTATCGTGGAGCAAAATTTATCTATCGTTAATCGACTGGCTGACCGTATATATGTCATGCGAGATGGACATATTATAAAAGAGATAGATAATTCAAGACAAACCGAAGACAGCCACGAATTGGAGAATTATTTGTAATGGATATCCTGAGAGCATTGGGATTTAGGGTTTACCCACAAAAAGCACTACCGGTATACAAAGAAATCTGTGTATTGACCATCTTTTTTCTGCTTTTGACGCCGATAATGCACATGTATCGAATTACTGATTTCATGATTTTCTGCATTTTTGTTATGTCCTTCGACCTGCTTTACGGATACCTTGGGCTGCTCTCCTTCGGGCATGTGCTTTATCTTGGGGCGGGTGTCTACATCTCGGTCCTCTTTTCCATTTATATTAATAGCAATCCTTTGCTGTCCTTGCTGGCTGGAACGCTTGGCGGGGGAATAATAGCAGCTATCCTTGGCTTAATTGTAGTGAAACTGGACGGGGCATCGTTCGCCCTGGTCAATTTAGCATTTAGCCAGATTGGATATTTTTTGGTGAGTTCAACTTTCCAAGAGCTAACTCATGGTACTGACGGCATTTCCAGCCGCGTTGAGGCATGGGGTTTTCTGAATTTT
>Ga0181539_1001969_pt1 | contig 21586 bp, 20 predicted proteins | sample PEATcosm2014_Bin_46_FD_119767 | JGI IMG/M metagenome (GOLD analysis project Ga0181539, IMG submission 119767) | Peatland microbial communities from MTU Mesocosm Facility, Houghton, MI, USA - PEATcosm2014_Bin23_60_metaG | ecosystem: Environmental > Terrestrial > Soil > Wetlands > Peat | place... | reverse complement strand
GTTCAAAGCCCAGATAGTGATGCTCCTGCATCAACGCCCGCCAAGCCACCCGCTCCTCCTGTCGGATCGGCCGCACCTCCAAACGGGGCTTCAACGCCGCGCTCTCCATGCCCGCAGGCTAGCGGATTCGTCGCAAAATAGCCAGCACCATTTCACCCGTGATTGTTTTGTTTCACTTGAAGGACTTTGACGGAGCCCTGGGGCCAATTGCCCGCTATTTTCGGTGTTTTTGTTAGGCCGAAGGGGCTGAGGAGAAAAAGGACAGGGGGGAATCGGGCCATCGGTTCATCGGCTCATCGGGTCATCGGGTCATTTAGCGATTTTGTGATTTAGCGATTTTCGGTCTTTGTTGGCTGATTGGATCTGGAATCTGGAATCTTGAATCCGGAATCCCGCCCTGGGCGGTGGCCATCGGGCCATACGATCTAATCCAAATCGAAATCCCGGATGGGCGGCCCGGTGGGCTGGTCCTTGGTTTTCTCGAAGGCTTCTTTGAACTTGCGGTCGAGCAACTCCGATTTGATCTTCTCGTCGTCTGCGCTTTGACGGAACAGGGCTTCGCGGCGATCGGCTTCCTTCTTCAGGAGTTGCGCGGCTTGCTCCAGATCGGGACCTTTATCTTGCTTGGGGGGCGCCTGATGGAACAGCACCTTGCCGAGTCCGGCGTCCACCGTCAGTGTGGCGCCACAGCAGGGGCAGACCACTTCCAGCTTTCTCGCGTCATGTTGGCGTCGCGACATAGTGATTGGATGCTAACCCCGGGCGGGCAGGCGTGTCAATTCGCGAGTTTGCTCCGGCGACCTGCGCACACGGTGCTCGCGGCAGGTTCAGTCGGCTGCCGGCCGTTGCTGGGGATGAAGCCGTTTCCAGCGCGCGGCGAAAAGAAAGAACACTCCCGGCCCGAAGGAAAAGAGCATCACGGCCACACCGAAGGCGATCCCCAGGAAGGTCCAAAAGCCTGCGCAGCAGTAATCCCGCGCTCGGGCCACGATGTGGGTCGGCACCGCGACCAGCAGTTCCAGGATGCTTCCTTTCAGGAGATAGCGACACTGCCGGGTCATGACGTCCATCGGCGCGGCATCGCGGCTGGTCCGGTAGAACACGAGGGTCCACACCGCCCACACCACGAAGATCACCGGAAGCAGAATTATCAAGCTGCCTGTGGCCTTATCCTTTCTGATGTATTCGTCCACCGAAATCACTACCCCGACGACGAGCAGGCCCACCATCAGCCCGGAAGCGAGGGTCGGCCAGAGCACAGACCGCCGGCTCGTGGGTCGTTGCAGGGCCAAGTCAACCGGGACCAGCAACATGACCGCCTGCGCCGCAAGCATCACTCCCAATCCGGCCCAGTACATCCATTCTGAAAAGGCTGAAAGCGCGTCACGCGCCGTCATGGCCGGATAAAAGGCGACGAGGATGAACGGCGAAGTCAAGGTAACGAGAACGAGCAAATAGAGAAAAACTACCAAGACGGCCCAGCGCTTCATGTGAAACCTCCTTGCTGGAAACTCAGAGGGTGAAGGCTGCAAGCATTATGCCACCCGCGTGCGCAAATCGCTATGGTAGGGCCTGCGGGGATTTCTCTCTCCCTATGCTCAGGACCGCCTGCGGCTCCTCAGAATGACAGTCCCAACGAGTTTTTCCGCAACCTATTAAGGTTCCTCCATTTGACTTTCAACTTTGCCACACTATCATTAACCCTTGAGGGTTGACTGTGTTGTTTCGTTCCGGCTATGCCGGGTGAGGGCTGACCATGCTTCGACCTGTGAAAATTCTTTTGGCGCTGATGCTTCTGCCGGTTCTGGTGGGTGCGCAAACGAATTCGGAGAAGGTGGCCCTGGTGGGTGGGCGCGTCATCGACGGCACAGGCCGCCCGCCGATCGAAAACGGCGTGGTGCTGATCTACGGGGGCAGAATTCGAGCAGTGGGGAAGAAAGCTATCAATAAAGCGGGCCAAGTGATTGTTGAAAACGCCCGGGTTCAAGACGACACGGGCAACATCTTCGCCGTGTCAAAGGAGGCTGCCGTACTGGTTCCGCCGGATGCGCGACAGGTTGACGTGACCGGCAAAACCCTGATGCCCACGCTCGTCGATTTGCACACGCACCTGGGGCAAACGATTAACGGCCTCGATCCTTCGCCCGACGCTTACAACGAACAGAACATCCGCGCGCAACTGGCGCACTTGCTCGCTTACGGGGTCGGGACCATCGCGGTGATGGGCACGGACCACGACCTGATTTACCCGCTGAGCGAGGAACAGCAGGCGGGGGAATTGCCCGGCGCACAATTCTACACGGCAGGACGCGGCTTCGGCGCGAAGGGCGGCGCTCCCGGTGGCGCCGGCGCCGCGTGGGATGTTTATCGCCCCGTGACTCCCGAGGAAGCCCGCGCCGAGGTGCGGGAATTGGCCGCGCACCATCCCTCTTACGTCAAGATTTGGGTGGACGATAGCTACGGCCGCGCTCCCAAGATGCCCCCGGAGGTTTACCGCGCCATCATTGAGGAAGCGCACCGCCACCAACTGCGCGTGCTGGCGCATGTTTACTACCTGGCGGACGCTAAGAGCCTGCTCGCCGCGGGCGTGGACGGCCTTGCCCACAGCGTGCGCGACCAGCCGGTGGACCAAGAGCTGATTGCCGCGTTAAAAGCTCGCAACGTGATCTATCTTGCCACGCTGGTGCGCGACGAATCGACGTTTGCCTATGCTGGCCCGCCCGCGTGGCTCGGCGATGCGTTCTTCCAGGCAGGACTTTTGCCGGGCGTGCTGGAAAAGCTCCAGAGCACGGAGTTCCGGGCGCACGCCGCCGCCGACCGGGACTTGGCAAGGAATCGCGCCAGCCTCACCATGGCGGAAAAGAACCTTAAGACGCTCATCCAGGCGGGTGTTCGCGTGGGCTTCGGCACCGACGCGGGCATGCCGAGCCGCTTCCTCGGCTACTTTGAACACCGCGAGTTGCAATTGATGGTGGAGGCGGGGCTCACCCCGATGCAGGCCATCATGTGCGCCACCCACAACGCGGCGAATTTCCTCAGCCACGATTTCGGAACCCTGGAGCCCGGCCAACGCGCGGATATCCTGGTGCTCGACGCCAATCCTCTCGAGGATATCCACAACACCGAAAAAATCGCGGCCATTTGGCAAGCCGGGAAACCCCTCAAACCCCTCACGGCAAAGTAAGGGCGGGGAACGAAGCGGAGGAATTGGGCACGCCTTGGATTGCGGCGGCTCGACGCCACCTTGCTTTGCTCCTTAGCTAGGGAAAGGAGCTGGTGAAAAGGCGGCGTCGAGCCGCCGCAGTCCAAGGCGCGAGCAAGATGTTCCCGCTCCCTGTCGTTCTGTGTCGCGGCTAATCGACGCTTATACTCCCCGAGACGGTGCTTACGTCCAACAAGAAACCGCCTCCACCGACTTTCCCCTCCAACTCATGTTTGCCGAAGGTGCCCTGCACGGTCATCTCGCGCGCGGTGTGGATGCTGCCGGAGACGGTTTGCGCGTGCAGCGTGAAGCCCTGCTGGCTGGGCAAGCGCACGGAGACGTTGCCGGAAGCGGTAGAGAGCCGCCAGGAGCCTTCGCCCTCGCCCTCCACTCGGATGTTGCCGCTGGCGGTTGAGGCGTGCACCGTGCCGTGAACGCCCTCGAGTTGCACAGTGCCCGAACCGGTGTTGACTTGTACCTCGCCCGGCGCGGTCTGGCGAAGGGTAACGTCGCCGCTGCCGGTTGAGGCATGCAACCCGCCTGCCACGCCCGTGGCGCGGATCTCACCGCTGCCGGTCGAAGCACGCACCGCTCCCTTCACCCCCTCCACGGAAATGTGCCCGGACCCGGTCGAGACCCTGACCGTGTCTCCGATGTTGGCCAGCTTGAGGCTGCCCGAGCCGGATGAAGCCTCCACCGGGCCGTTTAGGCCGCTTACATCCTGGTCGCCGGAGCCGGAGCTCGAGCGCAGGCGCGTGGCGGCAGGAACCACGATCTCGTAACTAATGGAGATGTTGCGCTGCAGGTCTTCGTCATCAATATGGCCTACTTTGACGACGTCGCCGTGCTGCTCAATGGGAGGGTTGGTTTCGAGGTAGCGGACTTTCTTTTCCGCGTCGTCGCCGTCGAGCCAGGAGCCGGAGGAGCGGATCGTGCCGCTGATGCGCATGGTGGAGTTGTCGCCCGTCCGCACGCTGATGGTTCCAGAGCCCGTCTGGACGTCGAGCTCCACGGGGCCAGAGACCTGCAAGGTGCGCTCGAAATGCCCTTCTGCGGCGCGGGCGGGCACGCTGAGGCACAAAGCCATAGCAGCGAGCGTCAGAATTCCCAAGGTGAACTTGCGGTAAGACTTCATAGGGACCTTCTCCTTTCAAACTCGTTTCTTATCGGTTATACGTAAATGACGGTCTGGAGGTTTAGACGAACTGAAGCCCGCACCGTGAGCCGACCCCGATAATTTTGCCGTCCCTGTGAAGTTCCCGTCCCCAAGAAGCCTCGGGAAAAAGTACAATGGCGCGCCACGGCCCGCCCATCCTCTGATTGGGCAGGGGGTTGCTGAACGCCGTGGCATCTTCACGGGTTCCCGAACTCTCTGCACTGACTTTGCCTTGACACGCAACTTCCTCTGGGTCACCCTGTCGGTGTTTGCGATCTCAGGTTTCCCCGCTGGGGGTGTGAATGCCTTGTGCCTTTCAACCGATAAGGGTTTCCATGGCTAAGGCGGGCTCTATGCTGGCCCTGCTGGTTTTCATTTTCTTCGGCTTCCTGAATTCAGCCTATGCGCAATTGCCTCTTTCCACCGGCGCTCCCTGCGTGGGGCAGAAAGCGCCCGGCTTTACCCTGCCTGACCAGAATGGCAAGCCGGTTTCGCTGGCCGACCTGTTGAAACCGTCTGCGGAGGCGAGGGGGAAGTCCGGCGGGCTGGTGTTGATTTTCTACCGGGGTTATTGGTGACCCTACTGCGTCTCCGAGTTACGGAGCTTCCAAAGCCAGTTGAGCGAGTTCGGCAAGCGCGGCATTCGAGTGGTGGCGGTCAGCGTTGACCCAGTCGAGGTCAGCCGCACGCTCAGTGAGAAGGCGGGCTTAACCTTCCCACTCCTTGCGGACCCCGAGATGAAGGTCATCCGCCCCTATGACCTCCTGCACAGGGGCGGCCACAAAGGCGTTGACATTGCGCGGCCCGCCGAATTCTTGATCGATCCCACCGGCGCGGTGCGCTGGGTGAACCTGACGGACGATGTCCGCGTGCGCGCTACCGGCGAGCAGGTCCTCAGAGAGGCGGACCGGCTCGGATTCGGCGCGCGCCCGTAGCCGGTCTGACATCTCACGGTCGGTGGAGTTCCGCGGCGTCCCGCCGGAGCGAGTAGACATCTATGAAGTGTTGTGGGGTGGCATTCGTAGAGGTGCCCTTCAGGGCGGCAGTCCTTCATTTCCCTCAAGCTGCTTGGCTGAACCGCTGTTGACTCCTGCTCTACGCCGTAGGAAGATATCGCTAAGTCGGCGGTCGGGGACCGCCCTTCATCCCAGTCCGCCGGCTCCAGGCCAGATCCCAGGAGGTTCTCATGGCCAGGCGTGCCCGGGTCATCTCCTATTTTCCCCTGCCTTTTCTATGCCTACTTGTCCCCATCGTGCTAACCGCCCAGCAGCAACATCTGAACCTTGACGCGAAGACAACCTGCGGTTGCAGCGTCGAGCGGCACACTCCGAACCTTGAGGAAATCATCGTCTGGAAAGTGGGCTCCCCTTACCAAGGGGAGACTCCTAATGCCACAATTCCTCCCGATCTGGAACGAAGCGCTCAGAAGATGGGCTTCAAAATAACAGTTAAAGCCTTCCCCGCGATGGGATTCGCCCAACAATTCTTCGAGGCGTTGGAAAAAGGCCAGGAACCCGACGTATTAGCCATCGACAATTACGGAATCATTAACGGCATTACCACTCCTCTTGGCGACTTCACGGGGATAGCCAGCGATGAGACCATTCGCGCGAAACTGGTGGAAGTTACGGAGTCCTTAAATGGGCTGGAAGGTCTAAATCAACTTGGCAATCGTAACGGGTGGGAGTTCTTAACCACGACATCAAAACACTCTAAAGCCGCGAAATCACTTGCCCTCCGGTCCCCAGAATGCAATCAGCGTTGGACCCTGACGCCTTTGACCCAAGACTTGCAAGAAAATGCGATTCCCATTGCTCGCGCTTACCTCCAGGGCGATAGATCATCCCTCGCCGCATGGGAAGACCCCGAGCGCCTTCATACCGACGTGGAGGATCCCAAGCAACGCAACGTCGCGGAGATAAAAGGATGTGGATATTGGGGAGACGAGCGCTTGGCGTTTGTGCCCATCGTTGCCAGTTACGAATCGGCAAGAGCTCTGGGACAGATCTCGCTGCTCCTGATACTTCGGAAACAGGATACTCAATGGCAGTTGCTTACTGCCAGCACCGACCCCATTTCGGTCTTAAGATTTCCGGAAGGGATTCCGAAGCTTGTAAGCTTGCTTGAGGAAATCGGAACTCCTCGGGAAGATCCCTTCCCGGCAAATCTCCTGGCGCCGGAAGACGGTCAATACCCCGTACCTGCTCAGGGCCAACGATTCGGCGATTTCGTTTGGCAGCCGAGCGCTTCGACCGACGTTGTCGCACAAATTATCGAGTTCGCCTATAACGACGATGCACGCCTCTTCCTAAAATTCTTTTCAGGGAACAGTCTTGCCAACGAACAAATTTCTGACGGCCAACTCTGGACCACGCGCGGTCTCTGGCGGTGGCGTGTCTGGTCCATTTCCGATTCCGGCGCCATATCATTTTCCGAGTCCCGCACTTTTTCACACTAAAACCAACCATCGCTTCTGACCGGCCCGGACCCACGGTCACACGCAGGAGCCCCTCCGAGGTGGAAGCTGAAGTGTTCTACCTCTCCCTGACTGTGGCGCGGGTCGCCCCGCGCCGCAGTAACGCTGACCCTCAGGTCAGCACCGGATGGCACCGCACAAATGCCGACCTCCCGACCATGTCGGGCTTGGTTCCGGTCGGCGCTACGCCTGCTCATGGTGTCTTGTCTAGATTTCTTGTCAGGATATTCCGACCTGACATTTTTACTGAAACATAGGTTGTAGCGTAGTCAACTTTGTTCTTGACACGCATAATAATCTTATGTACACTAATCCATGAGACTGGCACCCGCTGGCTGCTGGAGGCAATAAGCAGCAGGCAGTTGGCTGTACGCTGAGTGCATTCCTGGCAGGCTCCTTCCGGGAGGAATTGAATTGAGACTCCCATGGCCTTGATAGAAGATCCAGAAATGACGGATAAGAATTCGGCGGCAGATCGAGGCGATGCGCGGCGGTGTCTCCGTGGCCTCCGTGGTCGGCGAAGCTTCAACACGAAGGGCACAGAGACACTCCGCGCCCTCAGTGTTAAAGGCTTTAACGCACCGAGGACACAGAGGCGTGTTTCCAGCGATCGCAGCGAGAAAGGGTCGAGATTGGAGAAAGTCCCTTGCGACCCTGATAAGTTTTTGAAATAAAAGGATGTTAGCGAATGATTAGAAGAATCTCGATGATCAACGCAAAAAATCAAGCCTTTGAAAATAAGGGAGTTATGCTGAGCGAATTCAAGGACGGAGTGCTGACCCTAAGAGATGGTAAAAATGCAGAGTGCTCCTCAGAGTTTATTGAAAACAAAGGGGCAAAAGAAGTGGTCCTCAGGAGTTGATGAAAATAAACGGGTTACGCTACAATCGAGGCGAAGCCTGAATGTTATTGAAAGCAAAGGCGCTTATCGCGCTATTCACGGTCGAGTGCGAAACGAAGATGGCAAAATGCCAGAGTTATTCAAAAGGCCGCATTTTGTGGAGAGAAAATGAGAAAGCTGCTGACAGCGAAGTTGGTAAAAGCGGGTGGTAGGCGGGTACGCGTGGTTGGCCTCCTTGATAAGAAGGGGAGTCATTTTGCGGGCGGTTCACGAATCGCCCCCACTTCACCCGCGCTTGAGCTACTTCCAATCCTTCTGGATTTCGCTCGCGGCGTTGTTGCCGGGGGCGCCCATCAAGCCGCCGCCGGGGTGGGCGCCGGGGCCGCACAGGTAAAGCCCGCGAATCGGCGTGCGGTACTTGGCCCAGCCGGGCACGGGGCGCAGGAAATAGAGTTGGTCCACGCTCATCTCGCCGTGGAAGATGTTGCCTTCCGTCATTCCGTATTCTTCTTCCAGGTCGAGCGGCGACAGGACGTGCCGATGCAGCACGTGGCGGCTCTCCAGCACGAGCGTGCGCAGGCCTGCGCGCGCCAGATATCCGGCCGCCACCAGACCGTTGTGGCCGGCGCCGATGATCACCGCGTCGTATTCATTGGGCATAGAGCACCTGAGGCCTGCGTTATAATGCGGGCGCAAGCTTATCCGAGCATAAGAGGTGGAAGCAAGCTCTCAGGGCGGAGAAGATCTGATGGGACGAACGCAGGTGCTGGCAGTGGCGATTTTGGGCGCGTGGATCGCGTCCACATTGTGCATGTGGTTCGCGGCGACAAGAAGCTTTTCGACCGTCGAGAGCGTGTTGAAGCGCGCCGAGCCACAATTCTCGGAAACCACCAAACCCTTGGGCGAAGCCCCCACGCGCGTGGTGCTGCGCTATATGGCGTCGGAAATCAATCGCACGCTCTTCTGGGGGTACGGCGCGCTCCATATCGGGCTGGGAGCGATTCTGTTCCTGCTGCTCTGGCGGCATACGCCGCGCAGTGCCGTAGATGTCGGCGTCGTGGCGACCATGCTGGCTCTGTCGGTGATCCTGACGCTCGGGATCACGCCACTGCTCGTGTCGCTCGGGCGGAGCATCGATTTCCTGCCGCGCAATCCGCCGCCGCCGGTCATGCCGCGCTTCTGGGCGCTGCATGGGTTGTTCACAGGACTCGACGGCGTGAAGCTCCTCGCCGGGATCGGGCTGATGATCCGCTGGATTTTCCGGTGAGCGGAAGGCGGTAGGCACAAGGCAGTAGGCAGTAAGTATCAAGCGCCACGACATCGTTTACGTCTGGAAGTGCCATGACATCATTCACAGACGCAATGAGGGGAATGAGGGCGAGAGCTCCGCAAGGAGCCCGTAGGGCGGCTGGAGTAGCTCTCGCCCCCGCTCGAAGGCACTCGCGGCGAGCTGCTGCCTGCTGCTTACTACCTACTGCTTACTGCCTACTTCCGTCTGATTTGACACCCCCCACTGCATGGCGTAACCTAAGAGGTCTGGGGGCGTACCGGTTTCGACGGGAGCCCTTATGCTTAGGAGGCATGTCGGGGGTCCACACCACCCGTGATCGGCGTGGGACAAAGACAACTGCCAACACGCAGTATGCCTACGCTGCCTAATTAATTAGGTGGCCGTCTCCTCCTTTAGGCCCGCATGAGGGAACGAGGCGTCGCTTGGCGGGATGGCTTGGGATCAGTTGCCTCGGGATTCTGAGCGAGAGCCCTTCGCGGGGCAGAGGCTAGTTGGCGGTTCGTTGTTGCCCGTTCCTGAGGGCCGCCGGCGAAAGCTGGAAGCGAACTGGGATAAGCATGTAGGCTCCTAACCGTAAGTCTCTTCGGACGGGGGTTCGACTCCCCCCGCCTCCACCAGATCCTTCGCTATGCGCGCTCACCACCGTATGTTCGGTCATACAGGGGAGGTATTCCTGCCACGCTGTGACCCTTCGCCTGTGCTTGCGCAGTCTCACGTTTACTTTTGGAATGCCGTGTGATAAGTATGCGCCGATTGGTGGGAGACTATGCATCCTCATTTTGTTGACTACGCGATTATCGCCATCTATTTCGTCTTCGTGCTGGGAATCGGCTTCGCGCTACGCGGGCGAATGAAAACCAGCGAGGACTTCTTCCTCTCGGGGCGCTCGATTCCGGGTTGGATCACCGGCTTGGCGTTCATGTCCGCGAACCTCGGCGCCCTGGAAGTGATGGGCCACTGCGCCAACGCCGCCAAATACGGCATGTACGTTAACCACTTTTACTGGCTGGCGGCCATGCCGGCCATGTGTTTTGTGGGCGTCTTCATGATGCCGTTCTATTACGGCAGCAAAGTGCGCAGCGTGCCGGAATTCCTGCGCAAGCGCTACGATGAGAAGACGCGCACCCTCAACGCCCTTTGTTTCGCCTTCATGGCCCTGCTGGTTTCCGGCGTGGACCTCTACGCGATGGCGATTCTCTTTCAGCGACTGCTCAACTGGCCGTTTTGGGCGAGCGTCGTCGCCTCGGCGGTGGTCGTCGCCATCTACATTTACCTGGGCGGCCTCACCTCTTCGATTTACAACGAGGTCCTGCAGTTCTTTCTCATTGTTTTCGGATTCCTGCCCCTGGCCATTCTGGGCTTGAAAGCCGTGGGAGGATTTGCGGGGCTCAAGGCCAGCCTTCCCAATCCCGGCTATGCGCACACCTGGGCGAACATCTGGCATGCTGCTGACAATCCCATGGGCGTCAACTGGGTCGCTACGATTTTTGGCCTGGGTTTTGTCCTTTCCTTCGGTTATTGGTGCACAGACTTCCTGGTGGTGCAGCGTGGCTTGGCCGCCAAGGACATGGCCTCCGCGCAACGCACGCCTTTGATTGCCGCCGTGCCCAAAATGTTTTTCCCGTTGCTGGTCATCCTGCCGGGCCTGGTGGCCATCGCCTATTCACCCGTCCGGAACCTTTTGTGGGATCCGGCCAAGAGTGTCTACAACTACAATCAAGCGCTGCCGATAATGCTGGGCAGCCTTTATCCTTCCGGGCTGCTGGGTCTGGGCTTGACGGCGCTCTTAGCCAGCTTCATGTCGGGGATGGCCGGCAACGTGACGGCTTTTAATACGGTATGGACCTTCGACATCTACCAGACTCACATCAACCCCGGTAAGGAAGACCACCACTATCTGGCCATGGGCCGCGTGGCCACGATATTTGCGGTCGTCGTGGGCATCGGCACCGCTTTCATTGTGCTGCAATTCAACAACCTGATGGATTATCTCCAGCTCCTCTTCGCGTTCTTCAATGCGCCGCTCTTCGGTACGTTCCTGCTGGGAATGTTTTGGAAGCGCACCAGCGCCCATTCGGGGTTCTGGGGATTATTGTGCGGCATCCTGGCGGCCGCCGCGCATTACACGCTTTATCACTTTCACTACATCCACTATCCCAGCGACATGGCGGCAAACTTCTACCAGGCCATTTGGGCTTTTGCCGTGTGCTTCGGCGTCACGGTGGTGGTAACTTTATTTACGGAACCGCGCAAGGAAGAGGAACTGGTGGGCTTGGTTTATTCCCTGACCCCCCGACCCAAGACTTCCGACCTTCCCTGGTACGAACGCCCATCGATTTGGGCGATTGGAATTCTGGCCCTTTGCACGGTTTTGAACGTGATTTTTTGGTAGGAGTGAAAGTTCCGAGTCGAAGAGTTGAAGAGTTGAAGAGATGAAAAGTTGAAGAACTGGAGTTTCGACTTTTCGACTCTTCAACTTTTCGACTTTCAGCTACTGACTATCAACTTCAGGCGGGAATCAATGGGACTAGATATTCGTTTACCGATAGGAATCATCTTCACGATTTACGGCGTCATCCTGGCGACTTATGGGATGGTTGCCGACGCTTCCATCTTCCGGGAGAAATCCCTGGGAGTGAACATTGATTTGTGGTGGGGGCTGGCGATGTTGGTTTTTGGGGTCTTCATGGGAGCGTTGGCGTTCCGGGCTTCGCGGCGTAGCGAGCCATGACGGAGCTCCGCTGGAATCCCACGCTTCTTGAATGGGTTTCAACCGCCTCGCATCGCCAGGGGCGCCCCCAAATGCCCGAGGACTGGTGCCCCTTCTGCCCCGGCTCCGGGCGCGTGCCCGACCACTACGACGTCCACATTTACCCCAACGATTTTGCGGCCTTCACCATCCCGCCACCGTCACCGGCGATCAAGGGCGATGACTTTTACAAGGTCCGGCCTTCCCTCGGCAAATGCGACGTGGTGCTTTACAGCCCTGATCATCGAACCTCCCTGCCACAGCTTCCGGTGGATCACCTCGTCAAACTGGTGCGCCTGTGGCGAAGGCGCTTCCTGGAACTCAAGGCCACGCCGGGAATACGCTATGTTCTGATTTTTGAAAACAAGGGCGCGGTGATCGGGGTCACCATGCCGCATCCGCACGGTCAGATCTACTCGTTCCCCTTCATCCCGCCGCGCCTGGAAAAAGAGTTGTCGGCCGCTCGCGATCACCAGCGGCGGCATCGGCGCTGCTTATACTGCGACATTCTGAAGAAGGAGCGCCGCGACGGCAGGCGCATCATCGCTGAGAACGATGCCTTCAGCGCCTTCATTCCCTTTTACGCCCGCTGGCCGTTCGAGGTTCACATCTTTTCGCGCCGCCACCTGGGGACGCTGGAAGCCTTCCGGCCCTCGGAGGAGCGCGCGCTGGCGGAAATCCTGAAGTGGGTTACTTTAAAGTATGACAACCTCTACCAGATGTCTTTTCCGTATATGATGCTACTGCATCAGGCGCCCACGCGCGGGCAGTTTCCCTATTTCCATTTTCACATTGAGTTCTATCCACCCCACCGCAGCAAGGAGAAGCTCAAGTACCTGGCCGGCGTGGAATCCGGTGCGGGAACCTTTCTGAACGATTCGCTGGCGGAAGAGAAAGCCAAAGAACTCCGAGCCATTCCCCCCCTGCGGTGGGAGGATGTTGCAAAGCATGATTGACGACCCCGAGAGGTTTGCACCGGTTGTTCAAATTGGAGCGTAGGGCCGATTTCTGCCTACTGCTTACTGCCTACTGCCTTTTGGAGAGGGTATTGCAATGATTGAAGAAGCGTTCCAACGAATCTACGGTTCGCCTCCCGAGGTTGTCGTGCGTGCGCCCGGCCGCGTGAATCTGATCGGCGAGCACACAGATTACAACGACGGCTTCGTGCTTCCTGCGGCCATCGACCGGGCGATCACCTATGCGGGGCGCCGCCGCGCGGATCGCCGCGTGCGCGTTTACTCCAACGACTTCCAAGCCTCCGTTGAGTTTGACCTGGACGACATTCAAAAGGACGGCAAGAACACCTGGAGCAATTTCCTGCGTGGGGTGTCAAAGTTTCTGGAAGGGGATGGCCATCACCTAGCCGGTGCTGACATTGCCTTTGGAGGCGACGTCCCGCGCGAAGCAGGCTTAAGTTCTTCCGCAGCGGTGGAGGTGGGCGCGACGGCGTTTTGGAACAAACTCCTGGGTTTGGGGCTCGATCCCGTTTACGCCGTCAAGCTTTCGCGGCGCACGGAAAACGAATTTGTCGGCGTGCCATGCGGGATCATGGATCAATTCATCTCGGCTCTCGGCCGCCGGGACCATGCGCTCTTTCTCGATTGTCGCGACCTCACCTATCGTCACGTGCCGCTGCGGGCCGACGTGAAAATTGTAGTCTGCAACTCCGGCGTCAAGCGCGCGCTGGCGCAATCCGAGTACGAGGTTCGGCTGAAGCAGTGCCGCGAGGCCGTGGCGAAGATCGCCGCCACCGGCCGCGCGGTAAAGTCGCTCCGTGATGTGCAGCTTTCCGATCTCGAGGCCGCGCAGGGCACAATGGACAACCTGCTCTGGCGGCGCGCCCACCACGTCGTATCGGAAAACCAGCGCGTGCTCGAAGCCGTCAGAGTCCTCGAAAGCGGCGACTTGGAGCGGTTCGGTGCATTGATGAATCAATCCCATGAGAGCTTGCGCGATGATTACGAAGTGAGCTGCAAAGAGCTGGACACACTCGTGGAGCTTGCCCGCAAGCAGGACGGGGTTCTGGGTGCGCGCATGACGGGAGCGGGCTTCGGCGGATGCACCGTCAACCTGGTGCGCGCCGACGCAGCGGAAAGTTTTGCGCAAGCTGTGGGCGAAGGTTATGAAGAAGCGCTCGGGCTCAAGGGCGAGATTTACGTCTGCCAGGCGTCAGATGGCGCGCTGGTCTCCGCCTGAGCGCTGGATGCGCCCGGCAGCATACGCGACCCCTGACACGGCATCCTTCGACGGCCACGTACTTTCCATAGGCGAAGGTCGGTAATCCTGGGTTGGGAACTGCCGTCGCTCTTATGCTCCTTCGGTGGGGAAGTTGGCGTGAGGGTGGGTGGGGGACCTTGCACGATGTAGAAAATCAAACTGGCCAGGATAAATATAAGCAGCGCAAAAAGCAGAAACCGAGTGACTGGCCCCACCTCCGCTTCCACAAACGGCACGGGTGATCGGGGCTTTCTTCTGCGCGCCAGGTACCAGGGGAAAATGACGACGGGCAGCAGCATCGAGCCCACGCCCCACCGCAACGGCCGGGGAATGCGCTGCCGGAGCGCATCGAAAAACACCCATACACCGGCAAGGGTCTGTGCTCCCCCCATTGCCAACTGAGCCTTCTGCTCCCCCCAGAATCCTTGGAAGATGAGGGCAAGACCGAAAGAGATTCCCAAGACGGCGAAGAAAATCTGCCAGGGGTAGCGCACCGGTTCCGGCCCGGGTTCTGTGCCCGGCGCGCGCGCCGCAGGCGACACCACCTCTTGCGGGCGTCCAATCTCAGCAGGATCAATGGTGTGCTTGCACGCCACGCAAACTCGGCACGAGGGGGCAAGCAGTTGGCCGCACGCCGGACATTGAAACGGCTCGCTGGGGAATTCCGCAACGGGAGCAGGACCATCGACCGTCTCCGCTTCCGGGTTGGGCGAGCCAGCCTCTTGGTCCGTCTTTTGGCGGTTGAACCTTTTTGCCCACTCGCTCGGTGTTTCCATCCTTCACTCTTTCTCGTTCCAGCCTTCGTGTTCCTTCCAGTCTAACACCTTGCGGTACCCTTCGCTGCGCCGTAGTTGATTCCAGGTGCGCAAATTTCCTTCCTCGCGGTTCCCTCCCTGCGACTGGTAAAACCATCCAGCCTCTTGCGCCAGGGCCACGGCTTCGCCGGAGACATAGAACTCGTGATCCTCATAGTGATACGGAGTGGCGGGATGTTCCCTGGGGTTGAAGACGCGATCCACGCGCACCTCCAGGTTGGGGGAGATCGCGCCCGCGTGCAGCAGCGCTTGGAGCGCTTTCACCACGAAATAGTTATTCACGATGTGATCGATGTGGCCTTCCGCCGGGGGATGCGCGGTGAAGATGACCTCAGGTTGAAATTCCTTGATGATCTCTTCCGTGGCTTCGACCACGGAATCGCGCGCGAAAGGCAGATTGGGCCGGAACAGGCCGTCGTACGGCGCATGGTCGCTGGCCAAAAGCACGGCAAGGTAGGGATCGTTCGCGTGCGGGTGGTCATACCAGATTTTGCCCGTGCCGCCATCAGGCAATCCCAGGAAGATAATGTTTTCCGGCGCCACGCCGAGGTGGCCCATGGCCGCGCGCGATTCTTGCATGCGAATGGCGCCAAAGTTCAGCGCCTCGGCCGGTCCGCAGGAATGCTGAAAGTAGCGGTCGCATTGGCCCGCGTCCCCGCTGGTAAAATAAACCATGTGAAGGGGGACGTGATTTTCCACCAGGGCGCGAATGAAACCCATCTGACCTCCATCGTCGTCCTCATGCGCGCAGAAGAGCATCACCGACTTCGGTAGAGGATTGACCCCGAGTTCCAGCACGTTGGTGGCAAGGGTTTGTCGAGTGCCATCGGCGATTTGCACCTCCACTTGATAGAGCCCACTTGCTTGCGGAGGAAGCGGGAAACTCACTTCCTGCTTGAGCGAAGGACCGTGGGGGCTCAGGTCATTTCGTTCCAGAACCGTGTGATTGGCCAGCTCTTTTTCCCCCGGACCCAGCAGCCGGGCACGCACCGTAACCTGGCGCCACGGGGTCTCGGAGGGATTGGTCAAGGAAAATCTCACTTTGGCTTCGGATCCCGAGGCGAACAGGGTGTGCTCGGTTTCAAAATGAATGGCGGCCGCTCCGTAAGGCTCAAGCTGAAAATCCCGGTAATTTGGGATCTTGATCGCATCCAGGCTGGGGTAGGCGTATTGCTCGTGGCCAGAGCTGCTCGGGTAAGGCCGGGGCGCTTCCACTCCCGGGGGATTGACGAAGACCAGCGGAGTGAGAGCGATGGCGCCGACGCTTTTGCGGTCGTGGTCCCAAACCACCGCCGCAAATTGCTGGATGGCGGGCTGACCGACCTTTTTGGCGATCGCGCAACGGGAGACGTTGATCGAGGTCCGCTGATGCGGCTTGAGGGTGATGTCATTTTGCAGCTTACTGATGTCGGTCCCCACTCGCTCCCTTTGCTGGACAATCCACGGCCAGTAACGCTCGGAGAATTCCAGGCGCAGCCCCGTGAGGCTTTGGCCGCTGAGGTTTTCGATCGTCACGCTACAGCTGATTGCATCTCCGGAGGTGTAGTAGGGTTTGGCGACTTCAGCAGAAACAATCCGGATCGCCTGGCGATGGACAACGAATGAGCAGATGCGAGGAACTTCCTGAAGGGCTTCGTGGGATTTTGGATCCTCCTCCCGCAAGTCGATTTCGTACCTCCCCGCCAGAGCCCCGAGCGGCACCCTCCAAAGCGCGCGATAGCCTGGGGAAGACCCCAAAGCGCTACCCAGAAGCAACCCCTGCGCCACCGGCTTGTCCTCACCGACATAACGCACGGCAAAGAAGTAGCGAACTTGCGCTTGTTCCGCCTGCGGCGAAGGGAAAATGATTCTCAGTCCGACCGTGTCGCCGACATTGTAAGTGATTTGGTCGGTAACGGCCTGTAGCGAAGCCTGTGGGCGCGCGTTCAGCTTCAAGCTGGGCGCCCAGCCGAACCACACCACGGCCAGCAAGACAGCCAGCCCCGACGTCAGTGATTTCTCCCGGGTCGCGATTCTGCCCGCGTTGCACATGAAATTGCCTCTCCCAAAATTAATCAACCCCCCAAAGGTGGTGTGGGGGATTATAGATTCCTGGCAGAGGCGCGTCCAGCCGTGATCACTGTTTGCCCTCATTCGGGGGCGCGTGTGACAGGATGCCCCCCTGTTTACTCTTGCGTTGACAACGTCCTTGATTGGGCTTTCAATTGTGGCCTGCCGGGCGCCGCATTCGCCTCGGACCCTGGGAGCTCCAGCCGCCGAGTCCCAGCTCCGGACTCGCCCGCACGAAAGGAGTCTCCGTGAATCCCCTGGACGCCATCCTAAAACCAAAATCCATCGCCGTGGTGGGCGCCTCACGCCGAGAGGGATCCATCGGCCGCGAAATCCTGCACCAGCTCATCGAGTTCGATTTCCACGGCAAGCTCTTTCCGGTTAATCCCAAGGCAGATTTTATTCACTCCATAAAGGCTTTTCCAACCGTATCAGCGATTCCCGATCCGGTGGACCTGGCCATCATCGTCGTGCCGCGCGAAGGGGTGCTCGGCGTCATCGATGATTGCGGGAAGAAGGGGGTGACGGGCGTCGTGGTGATCACCGCGGGCTTTTCCGAAACCGGCGAGGTCGGGAAAAGGTTTGAAGCCCAACTGGGTGAGCGGGTCGGGCAATATGGGATGCGGATGATCGGGCCGAATTGCATGGGCGTGATCAATACCGACCCGGCGGTCCGCATGGACGCCACCTTTGCTCCCACCCTTCCCCTGGCGGGGCGCATTGCCTTCATGTCGCAGAGCGGCGCGTTGGGAGTGGCCATCCTGAACATCGCCCGGCAGCTCGACATCGGGTTCTCCTTCTTTGTGAGCATGGGCAACAAGACCAACGTTTCCGGCAACGACCTCCTCGAGTATTGGGAGGACGATCCGCGGACCGATCTGATCTTGATGTACTTCGAATCTTTCGGAAATGCCAAGCGCTTTATGCAAATCTGCCGGAGGATTTCGAAGCGCAAGGTCCTACTGGTGGTGAAGTCCGGCCGCACGGAAGCGGGCGCGCGCGCCGCTTCGTCGCACACGGGAGCGCTGGTGGCGGGCCAGGGGCTCGACGTTGCCACCGATGCCCTGCTGGAACAGTGTGGCGCAGTCCGCGTGAACACCGTGGAAGAGTTGTTCGACCTGGCCCTGGCTTTCTCCAAGAATCCCCTGCCGCGGGGCAACCGCCTGGGAATTCTGACCAATGCCGGCGGGCCCGCCATTATGGCCACCGATACGGCCATCGCCCATGGCCTGAGCATGGCCAATTTCTCCGAACGAACGTGCCACGAACTCCGCCGCTTGCTTCCTCCCGAGGCCAGCATCCAGAATCCCGTGGACATGATGCCCCAATCGGACCGCAGCAAGTACGATGCCTGTGCGCGAATCCTGCTGGAGGACGATGGCATCGACATGCTGCTGGTGGTTTTTGTTCCTCCCATGCTGATCAGCGCCATGGACATCATTCTGGGTCTGGAACAACTGCGCCCCAAATATCAGAAGCCCGTGGTGGGAGTCATCATGGCGAGGGAAGAGTTCTTCGTGGAGCTGAACCGCGATCATCCCAACCATATGGCCCTGTATATCTTTCCGGATTCGGCCGTGAACGCGCTCGCGGCGCTCGATCGCTATCGCGTGTGGCGCGAGAAGCCGGTGGGCGAATTGAAGCGCTTCGAGGTGCAGAGCGGCGCGGCGGAAGAACTGATTCAGCAAGTTCGCCGGCAGGGCCGGGGGCAATTGACGGCGGAGGAAAGCCTGCGCTTGATGGGGTATTACGGAATTCCCGTGGCCCAGTCCATCTCCGCCGCGAACTGGGAAGAGCTTGCACGCGTGGCCAAAGAGCTTCGCTACCCGGTCGTGCTCAAAGCGGCCGCGCCGGATTTGGTCCATAAGATGGACGTGGGCGGCGTGCTCGTAGACCTCCGTGGCCCGGAGGAATTATTGGCAGCCGCACAGAAGATGACGGAGTCCGTCACCAGGCATCGAGGGGACCGGGCGGGCGCGGACGGCTTGGGCTTCCTGATTCAGGAATACGTGCGCGGCGGCCGCGAAGTGATCGTGGGTATGACTCAGGACCCCAAGTATGGCCCGCTGGTGATGTTCGGGCTGGGGGGAATTTACGTGGAGACGATGAAGGACGTGGTTTTTCGTGTGCCGCCGCTCACTGATCTCGAGGCTCACGAAATGATTCGGCAGATTCGGGGCTTCGGCCTACTGAGGGGTGTGCGCGGAGAATCTCCGGTAGATTTCAACGCGCTCGCGGAAATCCTGCAAAGGTTTTCGCAGCTCGCGGAGGACATGCCGGAGATTGCGGAAATTGAAATCAACCCTCTGCTGGTCTTCCCCCAGGCTGGGGACTTTCGCGCCGTCGACGCGCGCGTGCGTTTGAGGGAGGAAGGGGAAGAATGACCCGCTTCCACCCGCCGATTCTCTTCACCACTAGGGGCGGTCATTTTGTCTGCTTTGTAGGCAGTATCATCTAGCCTCACTTTCTTATTGACAAAGGCTACGACTGTCGATATACTGGACTGGGTACTGGGCGCCGTTGTCAGGTGCCGGGTGCGGGAAATGCTCACCGGTCGCACCCTAAATCCTGACTTCTAATCCCCAATCCCGAGCCGTAGGCTTCCGCACGATGGAAACTTGCCCAATTTCGACCTTAGTCCTTAATTTTCAAGAAGTTCAGGCAGAGTTCGCAGAAAAAGATGTTATAAAAAATGCGTTGGAAGCCGTTATGTGTATGAAAACAAACAAAAATAGGATAAAATGCCCGAGAAAAAATCGGACAATTCTGCACAACCGACACGCTTTTTGCCGAAAAAAGCGCCTTTGTAAAGATATTTTGCCACTGCGAATTGCTTTTTCGCGCGTCTTATTGTGCAAAGTACAACCCGTCCTCGACCTCAGCGTGGCCGTCCATCACAAAGTCCGGGTTATGGCTTCGCAATTTGCTAGAATGGACCCCCGAAAATCGCAGCGGGCAGGAGGAATCTGAACATGTCAACTCGACGCGCATTCATGCAGAAAGCTCTGGGTGGTTCAGCCGCCCTGGCGGCCTATGGACTTTTCCCTTCCAGCCGTGTGCTGGGAGCGAATGATCGCATTCGCATTGGACTGATCGGAGCAGGCGGGCGCGGGACGCATATCTTTAAGGCGGCGTTGGAATGCCCCAACGTAGAAGCCGTGGCTGTGGCGGACGTTTACACGCGCCGCCTCGATGAGCTGAAAGCGATCGTTCCCGCAATCAAGACCTACCGTGATTTTCGCAAGCTGCTCGATGACAAAAGCATCGATGCGGTACTGATTGCCACGCCTCAGCACCTGCACGCGCTGAACTTCATCCCTGCCATTCAGGCGGGCAAAGACGTTTACCAGGAAAAGACCATGGCGTTCAATCCTAACCACGCCAAGCGCATGCGCAAAGCGCTGGAGGGTTCCGGACGCATCGTGCAGGTAGGCATTCAATCCACCAGTTCGCCCGCCGTGGAGCAGGTACGCGAATACTTGCAGCCCGAGCACATCGGCCAGATCACACAACTTCACACCTTCCATTATCGCAACGCTCCCTATGGCGGCTGGAAGCGCCCCGTTCCCGCCGATTGCGACCTTCAGCATGTGGACTGGAAGGCTTTTGAAGGAGAGGCGAAAGAATATCCTTTCGACCCCAATCGCCTGATCAACTGGCGCTTTTTCTGGGAATACTCCGGGGGAAACGTATTTGAGAACATGACGCACCAGGTGGGGTTCTGGTTCAAGCTTCTCAACCTGAAGATTCCCCAGAAGGTTACGATGGTGGGCGCCAACTACCTTTCACCGGACATGCAGGTTCCCGACACCATGGACGTGTGCATGATTCAGCGGGAGAAGATCCTGTTTACCTGGAACTCCATGTTTGGCAACAACCTGATGGGCGCGGGTTATGACGAGGTGCTCGGCAACAAAGGAACAATTCTCCGCGACGAAAGCTCCAACGTTCGCTTCGTTCCCCAGGAGAAGAAAGCTGTTGCTCCTAATTTGGGCGAAGCACCCGGCAAGCCCCCGGACATCGTCGGCATGAGTGATATCAGCGTTCTGCACATGCAGAATTTCTTCGACTGCATGCGCAGCCGTAAAGAAACCAATTGCCCCTTCGATCTGGGATTCCGCTCCGCCGTCGCCTGCCGCATGGCCGTGGAGTCTTACCTCCAGAGTCGAACCGTAAGTTGGGACGAGGAAAAGGAAGAGATCGTTTAGCGGGTTGCGGAAAAACGCCCGCCTGCTGTAATCATGGCCCTTCGCTGTCATCCTGAGCGGAGGATCTCGCTCTGCCGGAAAGGAGCCGCACCGTGGTCAAACGCATAGCCGCTTTGGTCCTTATCTTCCTTTGTACCTCCGCCGCCTGGATAATTCTGGGCACAACCATTTTTTCCCGCACGTATTCCTTTGACTCTGGTCTGAGAGAGGCGGTGGTTTCCACTTGGGGAGCGCCGCAAGAGCAGTCGCCTCCCACTGCCTCCTACGAAGTGCCCTCCACCAAGACGGTGCAGGTCCTTGGGCTTGGCACGCGGACGGTCAAGGAAACCGCGCCTGTATTCCTGCCCTTGGAGAGCAGCCGCATTGACGTGGCCATCAACCTTGAACCTCGGCAGAAGGGACTCCTCTGGTATCGCACTTATAAGGTTGCCTTCGCAGGAAATTACACCTATCGTAATACTGCGGATTCCGGGGCAAGGTGATCGCGATCCCGAAGGTGTCCCGATCAGGATTCCGAAATTGATCTGATCACGATTCCGGGATGAAGCTGATCACCGATTCCGATTTTAAGTGAGTCAGTTT
>Ga0181539_1001968_pt1 | contig 21595 bp, 14 predicted proteins | sample PEATcosm2014_Bin_46_FD_119767 | JGI IMG/M metagenome (GOLD analysis project Ga0181539, IMG submission 119767) | Peatland microbial communities from MTU Mesocosm Facility, Houghton, MI, USA - PEATcosm2014_Bin23_60_metaG | ecosystem: Environmental > Terrestrial > Soil > Wetlands > Peat | place... | reverse complement strand
GCCGCCGCCCTTTTGCGCCGGCGCCTGGCCGCCTTGGCCCGGCATGGCGCGCAGCGGCAACCGCCATTGCCGACAAAATACAGATAATATTCGCGCCCGTAATCGATGGTGATTTCCTCGTCCGGTTCGATCCGGCGCAAGGCGACGAAGACGATGCCGCCGTTGCGGCCGACGGCCTTCGCATTCGGCCGGCAGGAATGATTGAGGTATCGCGCCTTGTTCCAGCGCGGCGAGCCGTCGATGGTGCAGCGGCTGTTGACCACGAACAGGTATCTTGCACCGCGGTTGTCGAGCCGGACGGCTTCCTCCTCCGACAATTTCCGGCCGCGATAGGTCGCGATATAGGCGGCCCGCCTGATCGGCTTGGTTGCGAACAGCCCGAGCCCGGTCGCCGACCGGCCGATACGGAATAAGCGCGAAGGCATCGGCTTGAGTTAGCCGCGGATTCGCCCGATGTCATCCGCAATCCCCAGGAAAATGAAAGTGCGGACCGCATCCAGGCTGTCTCAGCTTCTTGCCGGCAGGCGACGCAGTCGCTTTTCCGTTTGAGGCGCTCGTCTAGCCGGGACACCTGCTACTCGGCGGGCGCAGTCGCTGCCGTGACGATTTTGCCGTCGATACTGCCGAGGAAATCGCGAAACGCCGGATTTGCTCGTAATGCATCCTGGCCGGCGGTAACGAGCGCTTCCACATCCTCTTTGGTCAACTTGAAGCGTGTCGGTATCGCATTGAGCGCGGTGGCGCGCCGGACCCCCAGCAGATCAAAATTGATGCGTCCGACGAAGAATTTGAGATCGCGACAATCCGACCTTGCCGCCGAGAATTTTTGCCGCTCGGCCGGCGACAGCCCGCAGCGCCAGCGCAGCAGCGCGTCGTGCCATTCCGACATCGTATGATCGAACGCGGTGAAGCTCGAACGCGCGCTTGAATCGATGGCCGTGTCCGCCGCCGCGGCCACGATATCGGGCGCGGTCGGCCCGTCCGGGCTGCGCGCCCAATCTCCCGAAGGACCGCGACCGGCGTCGACGACCAGGAACAAGACGCGGTGAATCTTGGCGGCCTGCCGCGCCGTGAGCGGTCCGTAGGGCGTGTCCGCCGACAAGCGCTCGATGGTAAATCCGGAGAGCCCGTAATTATCGACCAGCCCGCCGTCGAGCAGCTTGATATAGGGGACCGAGCCGTCGCGATAGCGCGCGATGGCGTTGGCGAGCGATTTCAGGAGCGGAGGCGACGCCTGGTTCTTTTGCGCGGCCGCGATCCAGCTCGGGATCGCTGCCTGACACCGGCCGGCATAGGACGCGAGAACGACCGGTGCAAAGACGACGGGGATGGCGGCGGAAGCGGCGACCGCGCTGGCGACGGGATAGGATTTCAGGTCGCTGCAAATGGCGTTGAAAGTCGTATCGTTGAAGACGAACGGCGTCCGGTTATAGACATCCGAGGCGTTGATCAGAATGCGCGGTCGATGCGCGCCGTTGAGATCCGCGAATGTGGCGCCGTTGAAAAGATTGGCATCGAGCCATTGCGGAAACTGTTGCGCATCGTTGACGCCGCCCTGATAGGCGCGAACGACGCTCACGGGCGTAAACGGCACCCGTAGCGATTCCTCGGCGTCGCGCAGCAGAAAACGCTCGCGGAAATCGGCGAGCGCGTCGCGGCCCTTCAATCCGAAATAGGCAGCGGTGATCGCGCCGCCCGATACTCCGGAAACGTAGTCGATGCGATCGAGCAGAGAACCGCTGCGACGGGTAGGACCGGCCTCGCTGCCGTCGAACGCCGACAACACGCCATATGAAAAGGCGGCGGCGCGGGTGCCGCCGCCGGAAAAGGCGAGCCCGATAAGGAGATCGTCGCCGTTCGTCGGAATGGCCTGGCTGGGATCCTCGATCGACGCATCGCCGGCCGCCAAGGGAACGTTGATCGGCGCATTGCGGATGGTGGCGCAGCCGCCTAAAGCGGCACACAAGATTATGCCGGCGACGTGCCCGAATTGATAGGTGAATGAAGTCCGATCCCGACCCACAGTTTATGATAAGCTGTTGAATTGTGATGATATTGAGACCCTGGACCGGGACGGGTAGGGCGGATTAGCCGAAGGCGTAATCCGCCATCTCGCAAGCCGAACGGCAGATCACGCTGCTAATCCGCCCTACGCCCGCCGGTGCCGTTTCAGCTCGCGCGCGAACCAGATCGCCAGCATCGGCAATGCGACCGCGACGGCGAGAAACAATGGCTTGGCGCCGAGGCGGTCGATGATCAGCGCGCCCAAGGCGACACCAACCGTCTGGCCGATGTAAAGCGCGGACGAGAACAAGCCGACCGCGGTGCCGCGCGCTTGCGGCGTCATCTGCGTGGCGTTGGTCTGCAGCGTATTGTGCAACATGTAGAAGCCGAGCCCGATCGCGGTCATGGCGACGGGCGCCGACCACCACACCGGTTGCAGCGCGAGTTGAATGTAAGCCGCGGCGAGGACGAACGAGCCGCCGATGGCGAGCCTGACCTGGCCGAGGCGATGCACGAACAGTTTCACCAGCGCCGCATAGATCAAGCCGCCGATGCCGAAGCAGGCGACGGTGGCGCCGACCAGCGTATAGCTGACGCCGAACCGCAGATGCAGGTCGGCGCCGACATAAGCGAGCGCGCCCCAGGCCAAGCCGCCCTCGATGAAAGCGGCGATGATGACGATGCGGGCGAACGGGTTCGAAAGCACTGCCGCATAGTCGGCGGCGAAGCCGCGCCCCCACCCCGGGGTCCCCGCGACGCAAGCGTCGCGGGGTGCCCCGTACCCTCCCCCGCGAGCGGGGGAGGGAGGGGAGGGGGAGTGGTGCGCCGATTTGCGGGTCAGCGGATTGACGGCGAGTTCGAACACGAGCCCGGCCGACGCTATCGCGAACATGCCGGCGAGCACCAAGAATACGTTGCGCCAGCCCAACAGATCGCCGAGCACGCCGCCGGCGGCCTGGCCGAACAGCTGGCCGAGAATTTGGCCGGTCAGATAACGCGCCAGGATCGGCTGCAATTTGTCGTGCGGCGTCACGTCGCCGACATAGGCCATCGAGATCGGGATCACCCAGCCGGCGGCCGCGCCGGTCGCGAGCCGGGCCATGGCAAGCTGCGGCAGCGTCGACACCGTGCCGCAGATCGCCACCAGGACGGTGGCGATGGCGCAGGTCAGCGCCACGGTGCGGTATTTGCCGAAGCGGTCGCCGACCGGGCCGATCACGAGCTGGATCGAACCGTGGGTGACGGCATAGGCGGTCACCACCATGGCGGCGATGCCGACCGTGGTGTGCAGATCGTTGGCGATCTGCGGCAAAAGCGAGTCCATCACCCGCACTTGCGCCTGGCTGGCGAAGCCGGCCATCGCGAGCAGCACGATCGAACGGATCGGAGTGCGATACGGCTGTGGCGGCACGGTGGTCGGCGAATACAACACTATCGGACTTCTACTGAGCCGGTTCGGCCGGAACCCAGCGTTGACAGTCAACGCGGCGCGGGCTTTCTACCCCGCAACGCGACGAAAGCGAAACGGCGATGATCGAGAACAGATACCAGCCATCCGCGGTCGAGGGCCGCATCTATGCAGCCTGGGAGGCGGCCGGCGCCTTCCGCGCCGGGCGGCCGGAGCGCGCCAAGGCGGAACCCTATTGCGTCGTCATCCCGCCGCCCAATGTCACGGGCTCGCTACACATGGGCCATGCGCTCAACAATACGCTCCAAGACATCCTCTGCCGCTTCGAGCGCATGCGCGGCAAGGACGTGCTGTGGCAGCCGGGCACCGACCATGCCGGCATCGCCACCCAGGCGGTGGTCGAGCGCCAGCTCATGGAGCGGCAAGAACCGTCGAGCCGCGCCATGGGGCGCGAGGCCTTCATCAAGCGCGTCTGGGAATGGAAGGCGGAATCCGGCGGCACCATCATCAGCCAGTTGAAGCGGCTCGGCGCGTCCTGCGACTGGTCGCGCGAGCGCTTCACCATGGACGAGGGACTGTCGCGCGCGGTGCTGAAAGTCTTCGTCGCGCTCTACCGCGAAGGCCTCATCTACAAGGACAAGCGGCTGGTCAACTGGGACCCGAAGCTCAAGACCGCCATTTCCGATCTCGAAGTGCAGCAGGTCGAGACCAAGGGCCATCTCTGGCACATCAAATATCCGATCGAGGGCCGCGGCGACTTCATCGTCGTGGCGACGACGCGGCCGGAGACCATGCTCGGCGACACCGCCGTTGCGGTGCATCCTGACAACGAACGGCTTAAAGCTTTGATCGGCAAGCACGCCATCGTGCCGCTGGTCGGACGGCGGATTCCGATAATCGCCGATGAATACGCCGATCCCGAAAAAGGCTCGGGCGCGGTGAAGATCACGCCGGCGCACGACTTCAACGATTTTGAGGTCGGCAAACGGCACGATCTGCCGCTCGTCAACGTGCTCGATGTCGACGGCCATCTCGACCTCAAGGACAACGCGGCGTTTCTGAACGGCGTGTCGGCATCGCCCGAACTCGATGAGACCTTGGCGTCGCACGGCTTCGATCGCTTCGCGGTGCGCAAGAAAATCGTCGAACGGCTCGAAGCCGCGGGCCTGCTCGACAAGATCGAGCCGACGACCCACGTCGTGCCGCACGGCGACCGTTCCGGCGCGGTGCTGGAGCCGTTTCTGACCGATCAATGGTATGTCGACGCCAAGACGCTGGCAGAGGCGCCGATGGCGGCGGTGCGCGAACGCAAAACCATCTTCGTGCCCCCGCAATGGGAAGCGACCTTCTTCAACTGGATGGAAAACATCCAGCCCTGGTGCGTGTCGCGGCAGATCTGGTGGGGTCATCAGATCCCGGCCTGGTACGGGCCGGACGGCAAGGTCTTTGTCGCCGAGTCGGAGGACGATGCGGTCGCCGACGCGCTCGCGCATTACACCGACAACGAAGAGATCACGGTCGAAGAAGGCCACGACATCGCCGCCGATCCAGAACGCCGTGCGCGCTTCGCCAACGAATATCTGAAGCGCGACGAGGACGTGCTCGACACCTGGTTCTCCTCCGCGCTGTGGCCGTTCTCCACGCTGGGCTGGCCGGACGCGACCACGGAACTCGATCGCTTTTATCCGACCAGCGTGCTGGTCACCGGCTTCGACATCATCTTCTTCTGGGTGGCGCGGATGATGATGATGGGATTGCATTTCATGAAAGAAGTGCCGTTCCGCGACGTTTATATCCACGCGCTGGTGCGCGATGCGACCGGCGCCAAAATGTCGAAGTCGAAAGGCAACGTCATCGATCCGTTGAACCTGATCGACGAATACGGCGCCGACGCCTTGCGTTTCACGCTCGCCTCGATGGCGGCGCAAGGGCGCGACATCAAACTGTCGACCCAGCGTGTCGAGGGCAACCGCAATTTCGCGACCAAACTGTGGAACGCCGCGCGTTTCGCCGAGATCAACGGTTGCGCCCGCGATCCGGACTTCGACCCGCGCCAGGCCAAGGACGTGCTCAACCGCTGGATCGTGCACGAGACCGCCAAGGCCGGCCGCGAAGTGACGGCGGCGATCGAAGCCTACAAGTTCAACGATGCGGCCAATGCGATCTATCGCTTCGTCTGGAACGTCTATTGCGACTGGTATCTCGAGCTGATCAAGCCGGTGCTCACCGGACCCGACGGCGCGGCGAAGACCGAGACGCGCGCCGCCGCGGCCTGGGCGCTCGATGAAATCCTGAAGCTTCTGCATCCGTTCATGCCGTTCGTCACCGAAGAGCTGTGGTGCGTCACAGCGGAGCAGGGCTTAAAGCGCGACCACCTCCTGGCGCTCGACGCATGGCCGCAGCACGACGGCCTCGACGATGCGGCGGCGGAGGCCGAGATCGGCTGGGTGGTCGATCTCGTCAACGCCATCCGTTCGGTGCGCGTGGAAATGAACATTGCGCCGGCCACCATGCTGCCGGTGGTGCTGGCTGCCGCCTCGCCGCAGACCGCGACCCGGGCCCGGCATTGGTCGGACTTCGTGCGCCGGCTGGCGCGGGTCGCCGACATTTCCTTCGCCGACGCCGTGCCGCCGGGCGCGGTGCAGCTCGTGGTGCGCGGCGAGGTCGCGGCGCTGCCGCTCAAGGGGGTGATCGATCTCGCCGCCGAGGCCGCCCGCCTCGCCAAGGAAATGGCCAAGGCCGACGCCGATATCGCCCGCGTTGACGCCAAGCTCGGCAATCCGAATTTCGTCGCGCGTGCGCCGGAAGAGGTGGTCGAAGAAGAACAGGAGAAGCGCACCGAGGCTCAAGCGCGCAAGGCCAAGATCGCCGAAGCACTTGAGCGTCTCAAGGGCGCGGCCTGAGGACATCGCCATGAAGATCTTTCTCGCCGGAGCGACCGGAGTGATTGGACGCCGACTGACGGCGCTCCTTCGCACCGCCGGACACAGCGTGGCCGGCACGACGCGATCGGCGGTCAAGGTCGAGGAACTGAAGGCGCGCGGCGTCCAACCCGTCGCCGTCAACGTGTTCGATGCCGACGCGCTGCGCGACGCGGTTGTCAGGGTGAAGCCGCACGTCGTCATTCATCAATTGACCGATCTGCCGCAGCTTCCAGATCCGTCGCAACTCGTCGAAATGCTCAAGATCAACTGCCGGCTGCGCATCGAGGGTACCGCTAATCTTGTCGCCGCGGCGCGCGCGGCCGGTGCGCAGCGGCTCATCGCGCAGAGCATCGCCTTTGCCTATGCCGCCGGTCCCGAGCCGCACGCCGAAAGCGATCCTCTCGCGTCGGCAGAGGGCAACGCGCCGGCCGCGATCACGGCGCGCGGCGTGCGCGCGCTGGAGGACGCGGTCCTCAATGCGCCCGGCATCGATGGTATCGTGCTGCGCTATGGCCGGCTTTACGGTCCCGGCACCTGGTTCGAGACCGCGAACGGCCGTGGGCCGCTGCACGTCGATGCGGCAGCGCAAGCGGCGTTCCTCGCCGTCACGCATGGTCGTCCCGGCATCTACAACATCGCCGAGGACGACGGCTCTCTTACGGTTGACAAAGCCCGTAGCGACTTGGGCTTCGATCCGGCCTTCAGGCTCCGGACTTAGCCGCCGCCGGAAACGGCTTACTCAGAAAGCGCGAGCCTCTTTCCCCGTAGCGCCACGGTCTGTCGGCCGCCTTGGTGATGCCGATGCGCGGGCCGGCGACGATCTCGACCTCACCTTGGCGCGCGAACAGCTCGAATGGCGGCGCGTTAAGCGGCAGGCCGTTGTGCGCTCCGGTAACGCGCAGCGCCTCGCAAAGCCGGCCCGGGCCGGAGCACAAGAGCCGCTCGTCAGTTAAGCCGCGGCGGCGGCGCATGGCAGGAAGCCCCTCGTTCGGCTCCAGCGCCCGGATCAGCACCGCGCTCGCCGAGCCCTTGGGCTCGCAGACGAAGTTCAGGCACCAGTGCAGGCCGTAGGAGCGGTAGACATAGGCATAGCCCGGCGGTCCGAACATGACCGCATTACGCGCGGACGGCCCGCCAAAACTGTGCGCTGCGGGATCGGTGTGGTGGTAGGCCTCGACCTCGACCAAACGGCCGCCGACGCCGTCGACCAAGAGCGTTGCGCCGATCAGATCGGGTGCAACCTCGTGAACGCTGCGGTTGAAGAACCCCTTGGTCAGTCGTTTCGGCACACCCCATCGTCGCAGCGCCGAAGGGTCTTGGTAAACCTTCGATTAACGGCGGTCCGCCGAACCGCCGAATCTGTGGCTTCGCGGCCACAGCTTCGGAACATTTCACACGATCACATTCCGGCCACGCCCAAGGCCGCTTTTTGGCCATAGGATTTCTGGAAATCGATTAGGACGGCAGGTCCGCAACCGGACTTCAAGCCGTTGCGTACTTCCGGATGACACGGGCGCCTGTTGCCCGAGCCCGGATGGGAGGGGCGAAGGGTCTAGTTCGGCCCGCTTTGATTTGATGGATGCCAAGACCGATTTGAAATTCCGGCTGCCAAGCCGCCACGCCACCGAAGGCGCCGATCGCGCGCCGCACCGCGCCTTCTATTACGCCATGGGGCTGTCGCGGGAACAGATCCACCAGCCGTTCGTCGGCGTCGCGACCTGCTGGAACGAAGCAGCGCCCTGCAATATCGCGCTGATGCGCCAAGCCCAGGCGGTGAAGAACGGGGTCGCCGCCGGCGGCGGCACGCCACGCGAATTTTGCACCATCACGGTGACCGACGGCATCGCCATGGGCCACGCGGGAATGAAGGCTTCCTTGCCTTCACGAGAAGTCATCGCCGACTCGGTGGAATTGACGGTGCGCGGCCACGCCTATGACGCGCTGATCGGCGTCGCCGGTTGCGACAAGTCGCAGCCCGGCATGATGATGGCGATGTGCCGGCTCAATGTGCCGTCGATCTACATCTACGGCGGTTCGATCCTGCCCGGCACCTTCAAGGGCAAACCGGTCACCATCCAGGACGTCTACGAAGCGGTCGGCAAGCACTCGATCGGCGGCATGTCGGACGCCGATCTCGAGATTTTGGAACAGAACGCCTGTCCGTCCGCCGGCGCCTGCGGCGCGCAGTTCACCGCCAACACCATGGCAACGGTGTCGGAAGCCATCGGTCTTGCTTTGCCGTATTCCGCCGGCGCGCCGGCGCCTTACGAGATCCGCGACAAATTCTGCATGCTGGCCGGCGAGATGATCATGGATCTGATCGCCAAGAACCTGCGCCCGCGCGACATCGTCACCCGCAAGGCGCTGGAAAACGCCGCCGCGGTCGTCGCCGCGACCGGCGGCTCGACCAATGCCGCGCTGCATCTGCCGGCCATCGCCAACGAATGCGGCATCGAATTCGATCTGTTCGATGTCGCCGAAATCCTGAAAAAGACACCTTATATCGCCGATTTGAAACCGGCCGGCCGCTATGTCGCCAAAGACATGTTCGAAGCTGGCGGCGTTCCGCTTTTGATGAAGACGCTGCTCGACCACGGCTTCCTCCATGGCGATTGCATGACCGTGACCGGACGCACCATCGCCGAGAACCTCAAGTCGGTGAAATGGAACGACGACCAGGACGTCGTCCGTCCGGCCAACAAGCCGATCCTGGCCGGCGGCGGCGTGGTCGGCCTCAAAGGCAATCTCGCGCCCGATGGCGCCATCGTTAAGGTTGCCGGCTTGGAACGGTTGCAATTTTCCGGCCCGGCGCGTTGTTTCGACGGCGAGGAGGCGTGCTTCGAGGCCGTGAGGAACAAGACCTACAAGGAAGGCGACGTGCTCGTCATCCGCTACGAGGGCCCCAAAGGCGGTCCCGGCATGCGCGAAATGCTGTCGACCACCGCCGCGCTTTACGGCCAAGGCATGGGTGCCAAGGTCGCCCTGATCACCGACGGTCGTTTCTCGGGCGCCACCCGCGGCTTCTGTGTCGGCCATGTCGGCCCGGAGGCCGCCATCGGCGGACCGATCGCTTTGCTGCGCGACGGCGACATCATCAAGCTCGACGCCGAGAAGGGTACGCTCGATGTCGAACTGAGCCAGGCCGAACTCGATCGGCGGGCGAAAGAATGGCAGCCGAGGCCGGAAGAATACGCCTCGGGCTATCTGTGGAAATACGCCCAACAGGTGGGTGCGGCGCGTCAGGGCGCGTTGACGCATCCGGGCGGCGCGGCTGAGAAGGCGTGCTATGCGGACGTTTGACGGGATAGCCCGCATCGCAAGCTGCGCGATGGCCATAGGCCTGGTCGGCGGCCTGTGCGCCGGTCTCGGCCTGGCGCCGACGCCGTCCTTTGCCTTCGATGGCTCCACGTCGCCGAGCACGGCCGCGCTGTCGCCGACCGATGGCTTGCGTCCCGGCGTGCGGCTGCCGACCGGCGAACAGGCCAAGGCGCTGACGGCGCTGCAATATGCGGCGGATCAGGGACAGCCGGTTGCGCAGTGGAAGCTCGGCCGCATGTATGCCGACGGCGACGGTGTGCCGCACGACGATCTGCGCGCCTTCGACTATTTCACCCAGATGGCGAACACGCATCCGGACGAGGCGCCGGGCACGCCGCAGGCGCGGTTCGTTTCCAATGCCTTTGTCGCGCTCGGCCGCTATTATCTGACCGGTATCCCCAATTCACGGATCGCGGCCGATCAGGCGCGCGCCCGCGACATGTTCGGCTACGCCGCGAGCTATTTCGGCGACGCCGACGCGCAATACGAGCTGGGCCGGCTTTATCTCGCCGACGCGCCTTCCGATCCGCATCAGGCTGCGCGCTGGTTCCAGCTTGCCGCGACCAAAGGCCAATGCCGCGCCGAAGCGGCGCTCGGCGACATGCTGTTCCGCGGCCAGGCAATGCCGCGCCAGGCCGCCCGCGGGCTGATGTGGCTCACGCTCGGCAAGGACTGCGCCGGCAGCGACGAGAGCTGGGTCAAGCCGCTCTACGACTCGGCCTTCCAGCGCGCCAGCGACGACGAACGCGCCATGGCGCTCGTTTATCTGGAAGATTGGCTGAAGGGCCGGCGGGATTAGGACGGGTCCGAAAACGCGCTGGGAATAGTTTCGGGAAATAAAAAGAACATGATTAGTTTTGGCGCGATCTCTCGTATCGCCGTTTTTTGTGCTGTGGGAATTTTCATTTCCTTCCGTGGACATCCGGCCTTTGCCGAGAATTCGCTTCCGGAGCAGTGCCTGCAATTCACCTGCAAACAGAGTCTGAAGCGGTGCAACAGCGGCGGCTACATGTCCGCCGTGACGGTGGACGCGAATACTGCAATTCCAGGCTGCCCAGCCGATGTCACAGTTTCGTACGACGACAATCAGTCGTCAAAAACCCCATTTCCGTATTACAGTTGCGGTTGCCGACAACCGAACATCACAAAAATCACGAAGTAGAACGGGCTAAGCTCGTTCCTTTGCCGCGATATCCAGATCGATCCACGCCGGCATCGCCTGCGGCGCCCGCGCCGCGAGCGGCCATGTTGCCGTGGCACCGCCGAGCGCGGCTACGGATTCCCGCCTTCCGATGTCGATGGTCATCTGTCCTTCGCCAATTGGATCGCGTCCGTTGCGCCGTGCCCCTGGAGAGGCCACGCGCTATGATCGCGCTACGCGCTGATGCCACTCATGCTCGGCAAGGATTGCGCCGGCAGCGACGAGAGCTGGGTCAAGCCGCTCTACGACTCAGCCTTCCAGCGCGCCAGCGACGACGAACGCGCCATGGCGCGGGTGGATCTGGGAGATTGGCTGAAGGCCGGCGGGATTGATAGAACCCGCGAATAGCGGATGGCGAGTAGCGAGTAGCGAGTAGCGAGTAGAAACGCTGTCCTACTCGCTACCCCCCATTTCTCTTGCGCTACGCTCGCTGCTATCCCGTCAACGCCGGGTAATCGGTATATCCCTTCGGTCCGGGCGTGTAGAACGTGCTCATGTCCGGGGCATTCACCGCGGCGTTGGTTTTCCATCGCGTGACCAGGTCCGGGTTGGCGAGGAACGGCTTGCCTACGGCGATCAGGTCGCACTTGCCGGCGGCGAGATCGCTTTCGGCGCGCGCGGCGTCGTAGCCGCCCGACAGGATCAGGGTGCGCTTGAACGTAGATCGGAACATCGCTTTGATCGAAGCGGGCACCGTCGGCGCGCCGTTTGCCGAGTGGTCGACGAGGTGGATGTAAATCAGTCCGGCCGCATTCAGCTTCTGTGCCAGATAGGTGTAGTCGGCTTCCATCTCCGGATAGAGCGGCATGTCGTTGAACACGCCGAATGGCGACAAGCGGATGCCGACCTTGTCCTTGCCGATGGCGGCAATCACCGCATCGACGACTTCCAGCACGAAGCGCGCGCGGTTCTCGATTCCGCCGCCGTAACCGTCGGTGCGTTGATTTGAATTCGGTCGGATGAATTGCTCGAGCAGATAGCCGTTGGCGCCATGCAATTCGACGCCATCGCAGCCCGCCGCCACGGCGTTGGTCGCGGCTTTGGCGTATTCCGCGATCGTGGTCTTGATGTCCGCCTCCGTCATCGCCACCGGGGTGGGATGCGGCTTCAGGCCCTCGGCGTCGGTGAACATCTGGCCGGCGGCAACCACCGCTGACGGCCCCAGCACTTTAGCGCCTGCCGGCAGATTGAGCGGATGGCCGATACGGCCGGTGTGCATAAATTGCATGAATATTTTGGCGCCGCCGGCATGAACCGCAGCGGTGACCCTTTTCCAGCCCGCGACCTGCGCATCCGAAAAGATGCCGGGGATACGCGGGTAACCCAGTCCGTTGGGAGAGGGCGAGGTGCCTTCGGTGATGATCAGACCAGCGGCGGCGCGCTGGGAGTAATACTCTACCATCAGATCGTTCGGCACATTGCCGGTGGCGCGGCTGCGCGTCAGCGGGCACATCACCAGATGATTCTGCAGCGACAGAGGTCCGAGCGTGGTCTTGGAAAACAGCAGCGACATGAATGGACTCCCGGGAAGTCGACGGACTTCCGCATTTGATTTGGACCGGTATAGAGACCAGTAGATGGGGGATCGAGCGCGAACCGCAATCGGTATCACCGTTGTGCCTGTGGCCGCCCGGATGGGGTGAGTGGCGCTGCGTTACTGCTTTAGGTGAAGGGCGAACGGACGCAGAGGACAACTTGTTTGTGAATACACGGCCTAACACAGCCGAATGGCGAGTAGCGAAGCCGTCTGCAATCAAGCTATTCAAGCTTGGATGGAAGAATCAGTATCCCCGACCCCGTATGAGCACAGCGACATGCCGGACAAAAAACTGCGCGTGATCGCTCCCGCATATGGCGGAGTCGGGCATCGGGCGGCGATTCGCGCCGGCCGTCGACTCATCGGGGCAACGCTCGCTGTAATGCACTGGTTGAGGTAGAGATCGTTCAGACGCAGATTATCCGATCGCGCCCAGCCAAAGAGCCGTCGGACGTCAAGTCCCGCCGCACAAACAATGAAGGCTCGAAACGATGTGCGAGCCCTCGTTCACTGAAGTGAAGTGAAAAAACGGAAACCTCGGCGATCAGTTATTCGCGACCATCGGCGCCGCCCAATCGAACTTGTAGTTCACGCCAAGCTTGACGAGATCGACCGTCTGCTTAACGCTTATGTTTTGGGTGTTGACCACGGCGACGTTCGGGAACGGCACCGTCACGCTGCCCATGCCGATGTGATCGTATTCGGCCAGCGTGGTCCAGTGATTGGTGAGCGCATATTCGAGGCCGCCCCCAAGCGTCCATCCCCACGCCGTCAGGTTCGTGCTGCCGGTGCCCAGGGCGAGAGCATTTGTATCGCCCAACAGATTGTACGTCGTGTCGGTCCAAGCGCCGCCCCCCTTCACGTAGGCAAGCGAGCGGTCCCAGGCGTAGCCGACCCGGCCGGTGATGGTGCCGAGCGAATTGACGGTGTGCTGGCAGTTGACGCCGCCGAGGCCGGAGAAACAGGTGTTTTCGCCACGCATATCCGCGGCACTGGCATCGGCTTGAACGCCCAGGACCCACGGGCCGGTCTGCCAATTTGCACCGATCTGGCCGCCGCCGAGCGGACCGGTGGCGCGAGTTTGGTCGCCAAACCCCGCCACATTGACGAAGCCGCCGGCGCCGACCGTCGATCCAAACGGATCGGACCAGTGATCGTCGCTCCAGCCGCCGCCCAGATGTCCGCCGATATAGAAGCCGGTCCAGTTCATCGCCGCTGTCATGACGGCCGCATGGGTAGGCACGCCGCTTCCCGTGGCGGCCCGCGTCATATCTCCCCAACGATAACTCGTTTGCACGAACACGCCGTAGCGGTCCGTACTGTAACGCGACGGCTCGATGAGGTTGGAGGCGGGGGCGGTGAGGAAGTTAAACCCCGCAGTGCCGGTGTTCATATTCCAAGCCCAGTAACGTCCGCCGACGCCGATGTTCCAGGCATCCGTAATCTTGTAGTCCAGTATCGCCTCGAGCATCACGCCATCGCCGCCGTTGGCCGCGTCGGGACCGAGCAGCTGGCGCCAGAGATGATCGTCCAGCGCGGTGTAATTCACCCACGGCACGTAGGCGGCATCGGCGGTCAGCCTCAGCCGGTCGCTCAACATGGTCTCGCTGGACAGGCCGATGCGCAGCGAGTTGAAGTGATCGTTCTCGGTCAGCCCGAGCAGGTTCGATGGCGATGATGGCGCGCACGCAGTATCGCCGGCAAGTTGGGCGCAGCCGTAGGTATTGATCGCCTGGGTATAGTAATTATAGCCGACGAATGCGCCGACCTTGGCACCTGGCGCCGTGAGGAAATTGTAGCCGAGGTCGATCGTGGCGTAGCCGATATGCCCCGAGGCGCTGGCCAGGGTGTTGGAATAGACTTTTTTGGCCGGAAAATCTTCATCGTTGAGCTGCCCGGTGTCGGCTCCGCCTGCGCCCAAATTTCCTTTGACAAAAAATCCGCTGACGTGATCCACGCGGGCAAACGTTTCGCCGGAGAGCGCGTCGAGACCGCCGTAGATGAGCCGAGAAGCGAGACTCATGGACGGCGTAAACAATGGCCCCTCGCCGTCACGTCCGGTGCTGAACCAGAGGCGCGCCCCGGTCTCCACCTCCCAATCGCTGCCGAGCGGCGGCGCAGCTTTCCACGCCGGCGCCTTCAGCGGCATGATCGTGTCGCTCATCGGCGGTGCGTCGGGGCCGCCGAACCGGTAATTGAGACCGGCGCGCACGATATCGGCCTTCAGATCGCTGGAATGCGTGAATCCCTGCCCGGCAGGGAGATTATTGGCCGTCACCGCCCCCGCCGTGTTGGCGAAGTCGACATAAAGGTACTCGGCCTTGAGACTTAACCGGTCCGTCAGCGGCGCCTCGACGCCGCCACCGACGGTATAGCCCGCTTTGACGGTGTCGAGCTTGCCGGATTCCTCGGCCGCGCCATTATCGACGAATGAGAAATCTGATTGCGGCCGGGTGAGCGCGAGACCGCCGGTGCCGTAGAAAAGCCAGTGGTTCGGAGCCACGAACCCGACGCGCGGCCGCGCCGTGAACAGCCAGTTGGTGTTGCCATAGGACGTGACGGTGAATAAGCCGCCCGGCGCTCCCGGATACGGGACTCCGCCGCTGTTCGTCGCGCCATTGAGATGCACGGCTTGCAGATCGGCTTCCACGCCAAGCAAAAGGTTGCCGGTCTGCCAATTGTAGCCGCCTTCGATGCCGGTGGCGAAACCACTCTGCCTGATGCTTTGGGTGCCGGACGCATTCACTGCCGCCGCCGACGCCGCGCTCATATAAGCGTCGCCCACGGTCGACGTCCTGGGATCGTATGATCCCCACGTACCCCCGGCCGTGACGCCAAGGTAAAAACCGGTCCAATTATAGACGGCGGGGGAAGCAGGCGCCGGCACCTTGACCGGCACATCGGCCGCCATCGCGCAATCCACGCCCGCAGCCGCGAACACTGCCATGGTGCCAAGCAAAAGCTTCTTCAAGACCGACCCTCACGTAGCGCGTCGGGCGACCTGCACGTCTTGATTGTACCCGCGTGTTCGGGGGGTCAAGTTCTAAATTGACTCTTCATTGTCTTTTCTGCGGAGTGCAGTACCAAGGACACACGCACCACTTCACGTTGTCGCGCAATTCGCCAGTGAACGCTCAATATCTAAACGACATGTAAACGATGACGCCGGGACGCCCACCGACAGCACCAGTGCTGCCCGTCATTATCGGGAGTTCGGCGCATCCCGCTGGCAGTTCTCGAATTGCTATTCCGCATTCGTCGCTCGCTATTCGCTATTTCGCGTTGATCGCGAGATCGATCCACACCGGCACGTGGTCGGACGGCTTCTCCCAGCTCCGCACGTGGCGGTCGATGCCGGCGTCGCTGAGCTTGTCGGCGGCCTTGGGCGACAGCAACAGATGATCGATGCGGATGCCGTTGTTCTTCTGCCAGGCGCCGGCCTGATAATCCCAGAACGTATAAAGTCCCGGATCGTCGGCGGTGGCGCGCAGCGCGTCGGTCAGTCCGAGATTGACGAGCGCGCGGAATTCGTCGCGCGTCTTCGGCAGGAATAGCGCGTCGCCGAGCCAAGCCTTCGGATTGCGCGCATCGGCGGCGGCCGGGATGACGTTGTAATCGCCGGCCATGACGAGCGGCTCTTCCAGCAACAGCCGCTGGCGCGCATAGGCCGCAAGCCGCTTCATCCAGGCGATCTTGTAGGTGTATTTCTCGGTGTCCGGCGGATTGCCGTTGGGCAAATAAATGCTGGCGATGCGCAGCGCGCCTTGCGCGGTCGAGATCACGGCTTCGATGAAGCGCGCATGATCGTCGTCGGCGTCGCCGGGCAGGCCGCTCGAGACTTCGTCGAACGGGAATTTGGACAACAGCGCGACGCCGTTGAAGGTCTTCTGGCCGTGCACGGCGAGGTTATAGCCCGCCGCCTCGAACGGCTCGCGCGGGAAGGCCTCGTCGACGGTTTTGGTCTCCTGCAGGCAGACGATGTCGGGCTTGCGTTCGGCGAGCCAAGCGAGCGCGGAATCGAGCCGCTGCTTGATCGAATTGACGTTCCAAGTAGCGATGCGCACGGGTTGTGAAGATGTTTAAAGCGCGAAACTTGTCCCGCAGCCGCATGAGGCGGTGGCCTGCGGATTATTGACCTTGAACGACTGCCCGATCAGATCGTCGACGAAATCGATTTCCGAGCCCGCCAGGTAATTGAGCGAGACGGGATCGATCAGCACGGTGGCGCCGTTCTGTTCGATCACGATATCGTCGTCGGCGCGGCTCCTCTCGGTATCGAATTTGTATTGAAAGCCGGAGCAGCCGCCGCCCTCGACGGAAACGCGCAGCATGGTGCCATCCGGCTCGCGCCTGAGGATTTCGCCGATCCGGTGCGCCGCCCGCTCGGTTACGGTGACGTTGGCGATCATTGCCGTCTCCGCTGTGGAAATCTTGCGCCCGCTGTGGGATCAGCGCCGATTGCAACGCCACCCAAAACGATAGTTAAGTGCGGTGCATGCCAAGGTCAATTGCCGAACTTGACCGGGCGCATGTGCCCTCCGGGCGGGCAGGTGGGGCCGGTGTGAGGCCAAGTGGGGCCGAGTGAGGCCAAGTGGGGCGATGGAAAAGACGATGTTCCGTGCGCCTTACGCATGCGATCCGGGACTGAGCCGGGGTCGGCTCCATGCCGAACCCGCCAGCAAGACCCGCTCAGCCTTCCGCCGCGACTGCGACCGCATCATCCATTCGACCGCCTTCCGCCGGCTCAAGCACAAGACGCAGGTGTTCGTCTTCGACGAGGGCGACCATTACCGCACCCGGCTCACCCATACGCTCGAAGTGACGCAGGTCGCCCGCGCCTTGGCGCGGCGGCTTGGGCTCGACGAGGATCTCGCCGAGGCGCTGGCGCTGGCGCACGATCTCGGCCATCCGCCGTTCGGCCATGCCGGCGAGCGCGCGCTCGACGAATGCCTCTCAGCCTTCGGCGGCTTCGACCATAATGCGCAGACCTTGCGCATCGTGACCGCGCTGGAGCGCCGCTATCCGAGCTTCGACGGCCTGAACCTGACCTGGGAGACGCTCGAAGGCCTGGTCAAGCACAACGGCCCGCTCACCGACCGCAGCGGAGCGCCGCTCGGCCGCTATAGCGCGCACGGGGTTCCGGCGACCATCCTCGACTATATGCGGCTGCAGGACCTGCAATTATGGAGTTTCGCCGGCGCCGAGGCGCAGCTCGCCGCGGTCGCCGACGACATCGCCTACGACGCCCACGATATCGACGACGGGCTGCGCGCCGGACTGTTTTGCCTCGACGACATCGCCGCCGTGCCGTTGCTGGGCCGGATCGTCGCCCAAATTCGCACCGACTATCCAGGGCTCGATAGCCATCGCATGGTGCACGAACTCGTGCGCCAATTGATCGGGCTTCTCATCGACGACGTCGTTGCCGAAGCCGGCAGGCGGCTCGCCGCGCTGGCACCGGACGCGGCGGACGACGTGCGGCGTGCCTCAGCGCCAGTCGCCGGTTTCTCGGCGGAATTGGCGGAAGCGGACAGTGCCATTAAAAGCTTTCTGAAATCGCACATGTATCGTCATGCTCGGGTCATGAAGGTGATGGATCAGGCCGCCGCCGTCGTGCGCGGCCTGTTCGCGCGCTACAGCGCGCATCCAGACGACCTGCCGGCGGAGTGGCAGGACGGGCTCGCCGGATTGGATGAAGCCTTCCGCGCCCGCCGCATCGCCGATTTCATTGCCGGGATGACCGACCGCTATGCGCTCGCCGAGCACGGCCGGCTCTTTGACTTGACCCCGGATTTGCGTTAGGCGCGCGCCAATAATGGCTGCAAATAACATTTTCGCCGAAATGCTGGCGCGCGTTCTGGGCGCCACCGAAATATTGATCGCCGCCGGTCTGTTGCCGGCCGCAATCGACCGCTCGCGCGTGACCATCGAGCCGCCGCGCGATCCGTCGCACGGCGACATGGCCACCAATGCCGCCATGGTGCTGGCCAAGGACGCCGGCAAGAAACCGCGCGAACTGGCCGAGGCGATGGCGGTGGAGCTTCGCGCCGACGACCTCGTCGACAAGGTCGACATTGCCGGCCCGGGCTTCATCAATCTTACGCTCAAGTCCGAAGCCTGGGTCGCGGCCTTGCGCAATGCCGTCAAGCTCGCTGCGCACTACGGCAAAAGCGACATCGGCGGCGGGGTCGCCGTCAATGTCGAATACGTCTCGGCCAATCCGACCGGCCCGCTGCATGTCGGCCATTGCCGTGGCGCCGTGTTCGGCGATGCGCTGGCAAGCCTGCTCGCCTTCACCGGCTTTGCGGTCACCCGCGAATATTACATCAACGACGCCGGCGCCCAGGTCGATGCGCTCGCGCGCTCGGCATTCCTGCGCTATCGCGAAGCGCTGGGCGAGGATATCGGCGTCATCCCCGACGGACTTTATCCGGGGGACTATCTCAAACCGGTGGGTAGCGCGCTCGCGGCGGAATATGCGGACGGCCTGCGCGGCAAACCCGAAGCCGAATGGCTGCCCGCCGTGCGCGGCAAGGCGATCGAAATGATGATGGCGGCGATCCGCGCCGACCTCGCCGCGCTCAATGTCAATTTCGACGTATTCTCTTCCGAGCGCTCGCTGATCGCTGGCAAGGTCGATCGGGTCGCGGAAACGATCGAATGGCTGCGTCAGCGTGACGAAGTCTACGAGGGACGGCTGCCGCCGCCGAAGGGGGCGCCGGTCGAGGACTGGGAAGACCGCGAGCAGACCTTGTTTCGTTCCACGGCATTCGGCGACGATGTCGACCGCCCGCTCAAAAAATCCGACGGCTCCTACACCTATTTCGCTTCCGACATCGCCTATCACCGCACCAAGATCGAGCGCGGCTTCCGCACTTTGATCGACGTCTGGGGCGCCGACCATGGCGGCTATATCAAGCGCATGCAGGCAGCGGTTGCGGCGCTGAGCGAGCGCAAGGCCGAGCTCGACGTGAAGATCGTGCAGCTCGTCAAGCTTTTGCGCGCCGGCGAGCCGGTCAAAATGTCGAAGCGGGCAGGGGAGTTCGTCACGCTTCGCGACGTCGTGGAAGAGGTGGGACCCGACGCCGTCCGCTTCATGATGCTGTTTCGCAAGAACGATGCGGTGCTCGAATTCGACCTTGCCAAGGTGCTGGAACAGTCCCGCGACAATCCGGTATTTTACGTCCAATACGGTCACGCGCGCGCCCAGTCGATCTTCCGCAATGCCCGCGCCGCTTTCCCAGATCTACCCGAGGACGTGGCCGGCCTGATCGAAAAAGCGAATCTGGAGCGGCTTTCCGACCCGGCGGAACTCGCTCTGATGCGGCGTATCGCCCTTTACCCGCGTGTCGTCGAGGCCGCCTCGCTGGCGCATGAGCCGCACCGAATTGCCTTTTATTTGTTCGACTTAGCGAGCGAATTTCATGCGCTTTACACGCTCGGTAACGCATCGCCATATTTACGCTTCATTATCCAGAATGATCGACAAGTGACGGAGGCGCGACTTGTGCTCGTACAAGGCGTGGCAACAGTGCTTGCCTCGGGGCTTGCGCTCCTCGGGGTCCAAGCGCCAAACGAGATGCGATAGTTCCTCGCGCCGTTTGCAGTGCGCCGCGCGAAGTACGCCGACCGATGCCGCGTAAACGCCTGAGGCGGGGCGAATTTTATGGCCGACAACAGTTTCCGCTCTTACCGCAGCCGCGATCCGCAGCCCCATGGCAGCGACGGCGGAGCCGTGGGCGGACGAACCGACGACCCGCTCGCCGAACTGGCGCGGATGATCGGTCAGAGCGAGCCGATGCCGGCCCCCGCCGCTTCGCTCGATGAGCATGCCGCCGCTTCGGACTGGGGGGCCGATGACCGCTATGCCGAGCAGGAAGAACTTGCTCCGGAATATTCGGACGACGGTTACGAGGAGCATTCCGGGTCGCCGCGGCTGCCGGATCCTTACGCGCCGTATCGACCCGCTCCTTCGCCGGGGGATGTCGGCTACGCCGCGCCGGGCGGCAATCAATTTCCCGGGCAGCCGCTGCGGTTGAACGGCGCCCGCGATGACGGAGGATACGCAGTCGCGCAGCCGCGCTATGGGGACGAACAGGAACGACAGCCGGCCTTCGGTCGGCCGCTTCCGGCCTTCCTGCCGCGGTCCCGTGACGACCGCTACGAATACGATGACGAAGAGCAGGCCGGAGCGGACGATCGGTCCTACGCCGCAGACGATGATGAGGATGACGCTCCGAGCGGTCGTCGCCGTGGCGGCTTCGTCCTCGTAGCGGCCGTGCTCGGTCTGGCAGTGCTCGGCACCGCCGGAGCGTTCGCTTACCGCGCCATGTTCGGCGGTTCGATGCTGCCGTCGCTGCCGCCGATTATCAGGGCGGACAACGGCCCGAACAAAATCCTCCCGAATGCCGGCCCGTCGCAGGGCAATAATGCCAACCAGCTCAATGCGAGCGGCAACATCGGTGAAAAGCTGGTATCGCGCGAGGAAAAACCGGTCGACGTGCCGGCGCCGGTGAGCACCGCGCCCCGGGTGGTGTCGACAATTCCGATTTTCCCCGCGCCGGATTCGCCGCCGCCGGGGGCTTTGGCATCGGTGACATCGGGTGCTGCGGCGTCCGCGGTGCCGCCCGCCATGTCGCCTTCGACCGCCACGCCGCCGCCACGGACCGTTGGGATGCCCATGGCACCGGCCGCGCTGTCGACTGAACCCAAGAAAATTCACACCCTTGCGATCCGCCCCGATCAATCTGGCGGCATCGATGCGACCGCTGCGGTCACGCCGGCCCCGCCGTCCGCGGCACGCCCGACGCCACCCCGGCCGATGCCGATGGCCGCGGCCATGCCCAAGCCGGCGCTGGCGCCCGCGCCACCGTCCGGCGGCAATGCCCCGCTTTCGATCGTGCCCTCCCAGGGCGATATCCCGGCTGCCGCGCCGGTGCGTAGCCGCACCGCCCTGGCGCAGCCGACGCCGATCAGTCCGGCGGCGATGAGCGGCGGCACGGCGTCAGCCGGCAGCGGTTATGCGGTACAAATCTCCTCGCAGCGGAGCGAGGCCGAGGCCCAGACGGCGTTCCGCGCGTTGCTGGCCAAATTTCCGGCCCAGCTCGGCGGGCGCGAGCCGATGGTTCGCCGCGCCGACCTCGGCAGCAAAGGTGTGTATTACCGCGCCCTGGTCGGTCCTTTCGCCTCGATGGAACAGGCCG
>Ga0181539_1001967_pt1 | contig 21599 bp, 22 predicted proteins | sample PEATcosm2014_Bin_46_FD_119767 | JGI IMG/M metagenome (GOLD analysis project Ga0181539, IMG submission 119767) | Peatland microbial communities from MTU Mesocosm Facility, Houghton, MI, USA - PEATcosm2014_Bin23_60_metaG | ecosystem: Environmental > Terrestrial > Soil > Wetlands > Peat | place... | reverse complement strand
GTGCTTTTCCGAGGTCGCCGCATAGAGCGAGGTCCACTTGTCGACGATCGTTTGCAGGCCCGCGGCGTCGGCGAAATTCACATCGGCTCCGGGCACGTCGAAGCCGAGATAGTCGCTGTGACAAAACACCTCGCTCTCGCCGGTCTCGGCGAGGATGATGAATTCGTGGCTCAGGTTGCCGCCGATCGGGCCGCTTTCCGCCACCATCGGCACCGAGCGCAGACCCATGCGCGCGAAGGTACGCAAATACGCAACGAACATGCGGTTATAGGCGTGCTTTGAGCCGGCGAAATCGAGATCGAAGGAATAGGCGTCCTTCATCAGGAATTCGCGCCCGCGCATCAGCCCGAAGCGGGGCCGCACCTCGTCGCGGAACTTCCATTGCAGGTGATAGAGGTTGAGCGGCAGATCCTTGTAGGAACGGACATAGGCCCGGAAGATCGCGGTAATCATCTCCTCGTTGGTCGGGCCGTAGAGCATGTCGCGCTCGTGGCGGTCCTTGATCCGCAGCATTTCCTTGCCGTAAGCCTCGTAGCGTCCGCTCTCCCGCCACAGGTCGGCCGACTGGATGGTCGGCATCAATAGCTCGATGGCGCCGGAGCGGTCCTGCTCCTCGCGCACGATGGCGCAGACCTTCTGCAGCACGCGAAATCCAAGCGGCAGGAAGGCATAAATGCCGGCCGCCTCCTGGCGGATCATCCCGGCGCGCAACATCAGCCGATGGGAGGCGATCTCCGCCTCTTTCGGCGTCTCGCGCAGATTTGGCAGGAAGTAACGGGAAAGGCGCATGAATCTCAATCAGCTCGGGAACGGGGTTGCGCCGGCAGTGAAGCCGTATCGGGCCCGGAAATACAAGTGCCGGGAGGTCTGGGCCGGTGAATAGTGCGCGGTCTCATCCCAGCAACGGAACATGAATCGGAATTTTTTTACCGGTTTCGACCGGAACATGATGACAACAGCCCGCAGATCGATTACGAAGGACCTGCAATCCCCCTCGCCGGGGACCTTTTCGGCGAAAAGGGGGCGGCGGTCCAAGTCTTGGGAGGATGACCCGCGAGCGTAAAGCATCGCCAGCCACGCGAAACGCCTGCTGCCGAGAATGAAGCGTGGGTTTGGGGTTAGACGAAGATTTTATAGCAGGGCCCTGGCCCTGCTTTTCTTTTTTGGGCTACGGCCAGGATCAATGGCAGGTTGCGCCTCATTATGAATAAATCGGATCGTTGCATTATCGTATATTATTGATAGTACTCACTTATTCGTAAATCCAAACGGCCGGGTCAACGCTTCGACGGTCAACAGGTGCTCGGTGTAGACGACATAGCAACCAGCATAGACCACAGCGGCGACCAGGGTCGTCCACAGCAATTTTCGTCCGAGCCTGAAGCTGGTCGGGGCGCCGGGGTCGGTGCCCGGCACCATGGTGGCGCCCTCGTGCTGACTGCGCACCCCCCAAGGCAGCACCGCGAACAGCACCACCCACCAGATCAAAAAGAAGACCGCGATGGCGGTGGTTACGGACATCTCAGCTCTGTTCCAGTTCGACCAAGGTGCCGGAAAAATCCTTCGGATGCAGGAACAGCACCGGCTTGCCGTGCGCTCCCGTTTTCGGCTCGCCGTCGCCGAGGACGCGCGCCCCCGCCGCTTTCAGCGCGTCGCGCGCGGCGCGGATATCGTCGACCTCGTAGCACACATGGTGCATGCCGCCGTCCGGATTGCGCTCGAGGAATTTCGCGATCGGCGACGTTGCGCCGAGCGGCTCCAACAGTTCGATCTTGGTGTTCGGCAGTGTGATGAACACCGTGGTCACGCCATGGTCCGGTTGCGGCACCGCGGCCGACACTTCGGCGCCGAGAACGTCGCGATAAACCGCCGTGGCCTTGCCGAGGTCGCGCACCGCGATGGCGACGTGGTTGAGCTTGCCGATCATGTTTTGGGTCTCCTGCGCCCGGCCGGCGTATCCTAGATCGAATAACCCTCCGCGACCAAGCCATGCCAGGCGCGGTAATCGATCAGACCGTCAGCACGTGCACCAGGCAGATCGGCTTTTTGTTCCAACGCTCCGCGATAGCGCCGCGCACGGCGCGCCGCACCGCTTCGGCGACAGCGTCGGGGTCGCGCCGCCGCGGTTTCGGCATTGATTCGAAGGCCTCCTCTATTGCGTCGCGCGCGATCTCCGCCATCGAAGCGCCGGCGGCGTCGACATCGGGCAAGCCGACAAGCTCGACCTCCGGATCGGTGACGAGAACCCCCTTGTCGCTCAGCGCCAAGGCCACCGACACGATCCCGGCGAAGCTGAGCTTGCGCCGCGCGGCCACCGTGCGAGCCTCGGCATTCACCAACAACGAGCCGTCCTTGTAAAGGCGGCCGGAGGGAATCTCGTCGATGATTTCGGCGGGGCCGGGCGCGAGGCGGATCAGATCGCCGTTGCGGCAGGTCAAGACCTGCGGCACGCCGGCGCGGCGGGCGAGTTCGGCATGTTCGGACAGATGCAGCGCCTCGCCATGCGCCGGAACGAGGATTTGCGGCCGCACCCATCCGATCATTTCGCGCAACTCGTCGCGGCGCGGGTGACCGGAGACGTGCACGAGATGGGTGCGATCGGTGATGACCTCGACCCCCTGGGTGACCAGACCGTTGATCACCCGCGCAATCGCTTTCTCGTTGCCGGGAATGGGGCGTGCCGAAAAGATCACCCGGTCGCCGCGCGACAACGTGACTTCGGGGTGTTCGTCCTCGGCGATGCGGGCAAGCGCGGCGCGCGGTTCGCCCTGGCTGCCGGTGCAGAGCGCCAGCACCTTGTCGGGCGGCAGATAGCCGTAGCTCTGGGCGCTGAGAAAATCCTGAACGCCGTCGAGATAGCCGGTCTCGCGCGCGACCTGGACCACGCGCTCCATGGCGCGGCCGATCAGCACGACTTCGCGGTCGGCGGCGCGTGCGGCTTCCGCGACCGCGCGCAAGCGTCCGACATGGGAGGCGAACGTCGTCACGGCGACGCGGCGCGGCGCGGTCCGGATCAGCTCGGCCAAGGTTTTGGCGACGTCCTTCTCAGAGGGCGAACGGCCCTCGCGGACCGCATTGGTGGAATCGCCGATCAGCGCCAGCACGCCGGCGTCGCCGAGCGCGGTGAGTTTCGCGGTGTCGGTCGGTGCGCCGATGACCGGCGTCAAGTCGATCTTCCAGTCGCCGGTGTGCAACACGGTGCCGGCCGGCGTGCCGATCGCGAGTGCGTTCGATTCCGGAATCGAATGGGCGACGTTGATGAAGTCGATGTCGAACGGGCCGAGCGTCAGGTGACCGCCCATCGGCACCACCCTGACCGGAACTTTCGGCGCGCCCGGCTCCGAGGCGCGCTTGGCCTCGAACAAGGCCGCGGTGAACGGCGTCGCATAGAGCGGGACTTCGAGCCGCGGCCACAGATCGATCAGCGCCCCCATATGGTCCTCGTGGCCGTGGGTCAGGACCAGGCCGAGGATGTTTTTGCGTTCCTCGATCAGATAGCGGATGTCCGGCAGGATGAGATCGACGCCGGGCAAATGCTCCTCGGACGCAAAGGATACGCCGCAGTCGACGATCAGCCATTGCCGGCGCCGGCGGTCGCCGAAGCCGTAGATCGAGAGGTTCATCCCGATCTCGCCGATGCCGCCGAGCGGCGCGAACACGAATTCATTGTGCGCCATCTGTTGCGCTTCCTGGCTCAGCCCGGGGCGGCGGCGGCGCGCCTGGCGCCGGAGGGTTCGAGCGGAAAGACGTCGCCCGCGGAAACCTTTTCTATGCCGCCCCCGGGCAATTCCAGCAACAGCCGCCCGGCGGGATCGAGGCCGGCGAAGCGGCCGTGCGTTTCGCCCGCGCCGTTGCGCACGACGATCGCCTCGCCGATGCCGTGCGCTGTGGCGAGCCAGTCGGCCAAAATGCCGGAAATGCCACGGCCGCGATCCCATTGCGAAAGCCGCCGGCACATCGTCGCGGACAAGAGCCGAAACAAGGCTTGCGGCGCGATGGCGGTGCCATGAGCTTTAAGATCGGTCGCCGGACGCCCGGCGGTCGCCGGATGGCTCGTGCAATTGGCGCCGATACCGATGACCGCGTTGACCGTTTTGTCCGCCCCGATCTCGCCCTCGATCAGGATTCCTGCGCATTTTTCGCCGCCGATCAGAAGATCGTTCGGCCATTTGAACCGAAGCTGCGGCGCAAGCACAGCCGCCTCGGCGACGACGGCATCGCGCAACGCCAAAGCGGCGACGAAGGCGAGTTCCGGCGCGCGGTCCGGTGGCGCGGGATCGCGGAGCAAAAGGCTCGCGTAGAGATTGCCCGCGGGCGAGACCCAGGAGCGGTCCAGCCGGCCGCGGCCCGCGGTCTGAGCCTCGGCGGTGACCCACAGCGGCCCCGTTTCGCCGCGCTGCGCGCGCCGGCGGGCTTCCTCGTTGGTCGAGCCGATCGTGGCCAGCCCCGCCAGTCTTACGCCCGCCGCGATCGCGATGGGGTCAAGCTGCATCAGAACAAGGAATGCGCGGCGGCGCTCGCGACGCCGACCAGCGGCCCCGGATAGAGGAAGAACAGGATGTTGAACAGGCCGCACACCGCCAAGACGACGCGAAGCTCGTAAGGCATCGCGTAAAAGCCTTCGACCGGCTCGTCGAAATACATGACCTTGATGATCGCCAGATAGTAGTAGGCGCCCACCACGCTCGCCAGCACGCCGATCACCGCGAGTACAAAGAGCCCGGCCTTGATGGCGGCGAGGAACACGTAGAATTTGGCGAAGAAGCCGGCGAGCGGCGGCACCCCGGCCATCGAGAACAACAGCATCGCGAGGAAGAATGCGGTGGCCGGATGAGTCCGCGCCAGGCCGGAGAGCTGGTCGATCGATTCCACCATGCCGGTCGAGCGCCGCATCGACAGGATCACGGCGAACACCCCGAGCGTCATGGTCATGTAGATCGCGATATAGACGAGCACGCCCTGCACGCCCTCGGGCGTGCCGGCGGCCAGCCCGATCAGCGCGAAGCCCATATGGCCGATCGACGAATATGCCATCAGGCGCTTGATATTGCGCTGGCCTATTGCCGCGAAGGCGCCGAGCCCCATCGAGGCGATCGAGACAAAGACGATGATTTGCTGCCACTGGGTTTCGATGCCGGGGAAAGCCACCACCGCGGCGCGCACGAACATGGCGATGCCGGCAACCTTCGGCGCGGCGGCGAAGAACGCGGTCACCGGCGTCGGCGCGCCCTCGTAGACGTCGGGCGTCCACATGTGGAACGGCACCGCGGAAATCTTGAAGCAGAAGCCGGCGAACAAAAAGACGATGCCGAAGATCAAGCCGAGGCCGCCATGGCTTGCGGCCTGCGCGATACCGGCAAAGCTCACGGTACCGGTGAAGCCGTAGACCAGCGAGGCGCCGTAGAGCAGCATGCCCGACGACAGCGCGCCGAGCACGAAATATTTCAGCCCGGCCTCGGTCGAGCGCAGCACGTCGCGGTGGCTTGCGGCGACGACGTAGAGCGGCAGGCTCATCAGTTCGAGGCCGAGATAGAGCGCGATCAGATCGGCCGCCGATATCAGCATCAGCATGCCGAGCGTGGAGAGCAGGACCAGCACCGAATATTCGAAGCGCTGCTGCCGCTCGCGCTCGACGTAATCGAGCGACATGGCGATGGCGGCGGCCGAGCCGAGCAGCGCCAGGATCTTGAGGAAGCGGGCGAAGTCGTCGACCACGAAGCTGCCGCTGAACGTCGTCAGCTTGCCGGCCGGTAACCACAGCAGCGCGCCGCCGGCGACCAGGAGCAGCACGATTGCCGCGCCGTCGATGCCGCGTCCGCCGCTGCCGCCGCGAAACACGCCGAGCATCAACAGCGCCATGGCGCCGAGCCCGAGCACGAATTCGGGCAACAGCGGAACGAGCGTGGGGAGTTGTGCAGCGTTCATGAGCTTTCCCCGCCTTACCGCGTCAACGCCGCCGCCTGCACGGCACCAAGCGCGTGCTGGTAGTTCTCGATCAACTGCGTCACCGAAGCCGACGACAGATCGAGCACGGGCTTCGGATAGACGCCGAACACGATGGTCAGAATCACCAGCGGCGCCAGGATCGTTATTTCGCGCCAGCCGATATCGCGAATTTGGAACAGGCTCGGCTTCTCCAGCTTGCCGAAGATCATCTTGCGGTACAGCCAAAGCGCATAGGCAGCCGACAGGATGGTGCCGATCGTGGCCAGCGTCGCCACCCAATTGTTGATGCGGAAGGTGCCGATCAGGGTCAGAAACTCGCCGACGAAGCCCGACGTGCCCGGCAGGCCGACATTGGCCAGCGAGAAGATCAGGAATACGAACGCGTAGACCGGCATGCGGTTGACCAGCCCGCCATAGGCCGCGATCTCGCGGGTATGCATGCGGTCGTAGACGACGCCGACGCAGAGGAACAGCGCGGCCGAGACGATGCCGTGCGAGATCATCTGGAAAATGCCGCCGGCAACGCCTTGCGCCGTCACCGCGAAGATTCCCATGGTGACGAAACCCATATGCGCCACCGAGGAATAGGCGATCAGCTTCTTCACGTCCTCCTGCATCAAGGCGACCAGCGAGGTGTAGATGATGGCGACGACGGAGAGCGCGAAAATCAGCGGCGCAAGGTGATGCGTCGCCTCCGGGAACATCGGCAGCGAGAAGCGCAGGAAGCCATAGCCGCCCATTTTCAACAGGATCGCGGCAAGGATCACCGAGCCCGCGGTGGGGGCCTCGACATGGGCGTCCGGAAGCCAGGTATGGACCGGCCACATCGGCATTTTCACCGCGAACGAAGCGAGGAAGGCGAACCACGCCCAGGTCTGCAAGGCGAGCGGGAACGGATGGTGCAACAGTGTCGGGATGTCGGTGGTGCCGGCCTGCCAATACATCGCCATGATGGCGAGCAGCATCAGCACCGAGCCGAGCAGCGTATAGAGGAAGAACTTGAAGCTCGCATAGACGCGGCGCGGGCCGCCCCAGACGCCGATGATCAGGAACATCGGAATGAGGCCGCCTTCGAAGAACAGGTAGAACAGCACCAGATCGAGCGCGCAGAAGGTGCCGACCATCAGCGTTTCAAGCACCAGAAACGCGATCATGTATTCGCGCACCCGGCGCTGGATGGCGTCCCAGCTCGCCAGAATCGAAATCGGCATCAGCGCCGTGGTCAGCACCACGAACGGCAGCGAAATGCCGTCGACGCCCATCGCATAAGTGATGGTGCCGCCGAGCCAGGGCTGCCGCTCGAGGAACTGGAAATCCGCGGTCGAGGGATCGAAGCGCCAGATCAGGATCAGCGATATGACGAAGGTGATCGACGTCGTCCACATCGCCACCCAGCGCGCATTGCGCTTGCCGGCCTCGTCCTCGTCGAGGAAGAAGGCGATGAACAGCGCGCCCGCGACCGGCAGGAAGGTGACGACGGAGAGGATCGGCCAGCTCGTCATCAGTGCACTCCCGCGAACATGAACCATGTGGCGAAGGCTGCGACCCCGATCAGCATGGCGAAGGCGTAGTGATAGAGGTAGCCGGTCTGCAGCCGGACCACGTTCCTGGTCACGTCGAGCACCCGGGCGGAAACGCCGTCGGGGCCGAAGCCGTCGATGACGAAGCCGTCGCCGCCCTTCCAGAACAAGCGGCCGAGCCACATCGCCGGACGCACGAACAGGAAGTCGTAGAGCTCGTCGAAGTACCACTTATTGAGCAGAAATTTGTAGAGTGGGTTGAAATTTCGCGCCAAGGCGACCGGCAAATCGGGCCGGACGATATAGAACAGATAGGCGACCAATAATCCCCCGAACATCATAATCGTCGGCATCAATGAGATGACGAGCGGAAGCTTTTCCATGTTCTCGAAAAGCGTGTTCGCCGTGCCGAGATTGAGCGAGCTCCTGAAAAACTCGCCAGCTCCCTCGCCCTTGAATAGGCCCACAGCCAGCCAGCCGCCGACGATCGAGCCCATGGCGAGCACAGCCAACGGGACGAGCATGGTCTTCGGACTTTCGCGCGCCGCCTCGTAATGACGTTGGTCGTGCGGCGTGCCGCAGAACGTCATGAAAATGAGCCGCCAGGAGTAGAATGACGTCAATGCGGCAGCGCCCACCGTCATGAGGAAGCCGTAGCTCGCCATCGGATTGGTACTGACGGCGGCCGCTTCGATGATCGCGTCCTTGGAGAAAAAGCCGGCGGTCAAGGGAAATCCGGTCAACGCCAGAGTGCCGATCACCATCATCCAGAACGTGAACGGAATTTTGTGCCGCAACCCGCCCATGTGCCGCATGTCCTGCTCGTGATGCATCGCAAGGATCACCGAGCCGGAACCGAGGAACAGCAGCGCCTTGAAGAAGGCATGGGTGAACAGGTGGAACATGCCGATCGAATAGGCACCGACGCCCATGGCGACGAACATGTAGCCGAGCTGCGAACAGGTCGAATAGGCGATGACGCGCTTGATGTCGTTCTGCACCAGGCCGACGGTCGCCGCGAACATCGCCGTCGTCGCGCCGACGAAGGTGACGAAGGCCGCCGCGTTCGGCGCCAGTTCGAACAAGGGCGACAGCCGCGCCACCATGAACACGCCGGCGGTGACCATGGTCGCGGCATGGATCAAGGCGGAGACCGGCGTCGGTCCCTCCATGGCGTCGGGCAGCCAGGTGTGCAGCAGGAACTGCGCCGATTTGCCCATCGCGCCCATGAACAGCAGCAGGCAGACCGTGGTCAGCACGTCGACATCCCAACTGAGAAAGTGGAAGGTCTTGCCGACCAGGCCAGGCGCCTGGGCGAACACGGTGTCGAAGTCGATCGCGCCGGTCAGGAAGAACACGGCGAAGATGCCGAGCGAAAAGCCGAAATCGCCGACCCGGTTGACGAGGAAGGCCTTGATCGCGGCGGCGTTCGCCTCCGGCTTGTGAAACCAGAATCCGATCAAGAGGTAGCTGGCGAGACCGACGCCTTCCCAGCCGAAAAACATCTGCACGAGATTGTCGGCGGTCACCAGCATCAGCATGGCGAAGGTGAAGAACGACAAATAGCAGAAGAACCGCGGCTTAAAGGGATCCTCTTCCATATAGCCGATGGAATAGACGTGGACGAGCGACGACACGGTCGTCACCACGACCAGCATCACGGCGGTCAGCGAATCGATGCGCAACGACCAGGCCGAGTGCAGGTCGCCGGAGGTGATGAAGGTGAAGAGCGGAACCCGCGCCTCGTGACCGGCGACGCCCACGTCGAAGAAGGCGTACCAGGAAAGCACGCATGTGATCACGAGGAAGGTGCAGGTGACGAGTTCGGCGACGAGCGAGCCGGCGGCTGACGGCTCGTGGCCGTGCTCCTCGCCGTGGGCATTGGCGAACGCCCCGTGCGCCACGTCCGGCGCCGCATGCGGATGATCGTCGGGCACGAGCGGCGCGGCATGCTCGTCGTGCGGCGGCGCCGGATTCTCGCCCGGATAACGGTTGCGCGCACCGAGGAGCGCGATGACGCCGGCGATGACGGCGCCGAGAAGCGGCAGAACAACGATCGCTTCGTACATGCCGCTAGCCTTTCATCAGATTGATGTCTTCGACCGCGATCGAGCCGCGATTGCGGTAATAAGCGACCAGAATCGCCAGACCGATCGCGGCTTCGGCGGCGGCGACCGTGAGCACGATCAGCGCATAGACCTGGCCGACGATGTCGCCCAGAAAGCTCGAGAACGCGACCAGGTTGATGTTCACCGCGAGCAGGATCAGCTCGATCGACATCAGGATGATGATGACGTTCTTGCGGTTGAGAAAGATTCCGAACACGCCGAGCGTGAACATGATCGCCGCGACGGAAAGGTAATGGCCGAGCCCGATCGTCATGACAGCCCCTGTCCCGATTTGACCTTGACGACTTGGACGGCGCTCGACGGATGGCGCGCCACCTGAGCGGCGATGCTCTGCCGCCGCACTCTCGGCCTGTGATGCAGTGTCAGCACGATGGCGCCGATCATGGCGACGAGCAGAATGACGCCCGCCGTCTGGAAGAAGTAGACGTAGCGCGTATAGAGCACGAGCCCGAGCGCCTGGGTGTTGCTGATACCGCCCGCCAAGGGAAGCGGCGAAACGCCCGCCTTCACCGCGTCGGGTCCGATCGCCCAGGCGCCGACCACGACCAACAGCTCGGCCAACAGCACCGCGCCGACCAGCGCGCCGACCGGCAGGTAGCTGAGAAAGCCCTGCCGCAATTCGGTGAAATCGACGTCGAGCATCATCACCACGAACAAGAACAAGACCGCGACGGCGCCGACATAGACGATGACCAGGATCCAGGCCAGAAACTCGGCGCCCAACAGCACGAACAGGCCCGCCGCGTTGACGAAGGCGAGAATGAGAAACAGCACCGAATGCACCGGGTTGCGGGCGGAAATGACCATGAGGCCCGAGCCCACCATGACGGCGGCGAAGATATAAAAGAAGATCGCTTGGATGATCATGAGCGGCGGCTCTCACCGATAGGGCGCGTCGAGCGCGATGTTCTTGGCGATCTCGCGCTCCCAGCGATCGCCGTTCGCCAACAGGCGTTCCTTGTCGTAATAAAGTTCCTCGCGCGTCTCGGTGGCGAATTCGAAATTCGGTCCCTCGACGATGGCATCGACCGGGCAGGCTTCCTGGCACAGCCCGCAATAGATGCATTTGACCATGTCGATGTCGTAGCGCGTGGTGCGGCGCGTGCCGTCGTTGCGGCGGGGACCGGCTTCGATGGTGATCGCCTGCGCCGGACAGATCGCCTCGCACAGCTTGCAAGCGATGCAGCGCTCCTCGCCGTTCGGATAACGGCGCTGGGCGTGTTCACCGCGGAAGCGCGGCGACAACGAGCCTTTTTCGAACGGATAGTTGAGCGTCGCTTTCGGCTTGAAGAAATAGCGCATCGACAGCACGAAGGCCTGCGCGAACTCCTTGAGGAACAGCGAACGTGCGGCTTGATCGAGACTCATGTCAACCTCTCATGCCGCCGATGGCTTTGCCGAGCCAATAGCCCGCGATCGCAAGCACGGCGATGTCGGCTCCCAGGATCACTCGGCGCATGACCGAGAGCTTGTCGTCGAAGGCTGAGCGCTGCGCCTGTGTCTGCGGACCTTCCTGCGTGCGCCAGTGCCGCTCGATACGGCGGATCGCCGGCACGTAAATGCCGACGGCAACGATCGTTCCGGCAAGACTGCCGAGCCAGGCCGGCAGCGAGAAGTCCATGCCGCCCTCCGTTCATTTCGGCGCCCACCCCGCGAATTGCAGCACGCCGGCCACGATCGCGACCATGGCGAGCGAGATCGGCAGAAACACCTTCCAGCCCAGACGCATCAGCTGGTCGTAGCGATAGCGCGGCACGAACGCCTTCACCATCGAGAACATGAAGAACACGGCAAAGGCCTTGAGCACGAACCAGATCACGCCGGGCACCCAGGTGAACGGCGGCACCGGGAACGGCGGCAGCCAGCCGCCGAGGAACAAGATCGTGCCCATCGCGCACATCGTGCAGATCGCGACGTACTCGCCGAGCATGAACATCATGTAGGGGGTCGAGCCGTACTCGACCATGAAGCCGGCGACCAGTTCGGACTCCGCCTCGACCAGGTCGAACGGCGGCCGGTTGGTCTCGGCCAGCGCCGAGACGAAGAAGATGATGAGCATCGGGAGCAGCGGCAGCCAGTACCAGTTCAGCACCGTCGCCCACGGCAGGCCGATCATGCTGGCGAGGCCGTGGTCGCGCTGCGCCTCGACGATCGCCGTGAGATTGAGCGAGCCGACGCACAACAGCACGGTGATGATGACGAAGCCGATCGAGACTTCGTAGGACACCATCTGCGCCGCCGAGCGCAGTGCCGCGAGGAACGCATATTTCGAGTTCGACGCCCAGCCGGCCATGATGATGCCGTAGACGCTGAGCGACGAGATGGCGAAGATATAAAGTATGCCGACATTGATGTCGGCGATGACCCAGCCGGAGTTGACCGGGATCACCGCCCATGCCGCCAAAGACAGCACGCAGGTGACGAGCGGCGCCAGCAGGAACACGCCTTTGTTGGCGCCGGCCGGGATGACCGGCTCCTTGAGCACGAACTTCAACAGATCGGCGAAGGATTGGAACAGGCCCCAGGGCCCGACCACGTTCGGACCGCGGCGCAGTTGCACCGCCGCCCAGATCTTGCGGTCGGCCAGCAGGATGAAGGCTATGGCGACGAGCAATATGACGAGGAGCAGCACGCTCTCCGCCACCATGATGATCAATGGCCAGATGTAATCCCAAAAAAACGCGGCCATCGCCAGGTCCTCTATTCCGCAGCCGTCATGGTCGTGCGCCCTTGCGCCAGCGCCGAACATTCCGCCATCACCGCCGAACAACGCGCGATCGGATTGGTGAAGTAATAGTCCTCGACGCTGGAGCCGAGCGGCGCCTTGTCCGCACTGCCGCCGAGCGCGGCGAGCTTTTGGATATCGCCGGCATCGCCCGGTGCGATCTGCCCGATGCGCATGAAATGCGGATGCGCCTTGAACAGCGCCTGGCGCAACGCGGCAAGCGAGTCATAGGGCAGCCGATTGCCCAGCACGTCCGACAGCGCCCTTAAGATCGCCCAGTCCTCGCGCGCATCGCCGGGCGGGAATGCGGCCCGCGTCGCCATCTGCACGCGGCCTTCGGTGTTGACGTAGGTCGCCGACTTTTCCGGATAAGCCGCGCCCGGCAGGATCACGTCGGCGCGCGTCGCGCCGCGGTCGCCGTGGCTGCCGATATAGACGACGAAAGCGCCCGGCGCGACCTCGATCTCGTCGGCGCCGAGCAGGAACAGAACGTCGAGCGTGCCGAGCGCCGCCATCGGCCGCGCGCTCAAACCGCCCTCTCCCGGCACGAAGCCGAGGTCGAGCGCGCCGACGCGCGAGGCCGCGCTGTGCAGCACGCAGAAACCGTTCCAGCCGTCCTTGACCGCACCGAGATCGAGCGCGGCCTTGCCGGCGAGCGAGGCGACCGCAACGCCGTCCGCGCGCGCCAAAGCGGCGGAGCCGAGGATCACCATCGGGCGCGCGGCCTTCTGTAGCGTATCGGCGAAGGAATGCCGTGCGACGGCGGCGAGCGTTTCCGGACCGGCGCCGAGATAGTCGTAGGTGTAGGTAAGATCCGCTTTCGGCCCGATCACGCCGATCGGGAATTTGCCGGCGCGCCAGCGCTTGCGGATGCGCGCATTGAGGATCGTCGCCTCCTTGCGCGGATTGGAGCCGACGATCAGCAGCGCATCGGCTGTATCGATTCCGGCGATGGTCGCGTTGAACAGATAACTGGCGCGCCCCCAGGCCGGATCGAACGCCGAGCCGTCCTGCCGGCAATCGAGATTGGTCACCTTGAGCCGCGTCATCAAATCCTTGAGCGCGAAAATCTCTTCGACCGCGGCCAGATCGCCGACCATCGCGCCGATGCGCTTGGCGCCGGCTTTGGCGACTTTCGCGGCGATGGCGGCGAAGGCTGCGGTCCAACTCGCCGGCCGCAGCTGGCCGTTCTCGCGCACATAGGGCTGGTCGAGCCTCTGCGTGCGCAGTCCGTCGACGACGTGGCGGGTCTTGTCGGAAATCCATTCTTCGTTGATGTCGTCGTTGCTGCGCGGCAGAATGCGCATCACCTCGCTGCCGCGAGTGTCGATGCGGATGGCGCTGCCGAGCGCATCCATGACGTCGATCGATTCGGTCTTGTTGAGTTCCCACGGCCGCGCCGCGAAGGCGTAAGGTTTCGAGGTCAGCGCGCCGACCGGACAGACGTCGACCACGTTGCCCTGCAACTCGGAACGCATCGCGGTTTCGAGATAGGTCGTGATCTCCATGTCCTCGCCGCGGCCGATGGCGCCGAGCTCGGGCACGCCCGCCACCTCGGTGATGAAGCGCACACAGCGCGTGCACTGGATGCAGCGGTTCATCGAGGTCTTGACCAGCGCGCCGAGATATTTGTCCTCGACCGCGCGCTTGTTCTCGGCATAGCGCGTGGAATCGATGCCATAGGCCATCGATTGGTCCTGCAGATCGCATTCGCCGCCCTGGTCGCAGATCGGGCAATCGAGCGGATGATTGATCAGCAGGAATTCCATCACGCCTTCGCGCGCCTTGCGCACCATCGGCGAGCGCGTCAACAGCACCTTCGGCGAGCCGTCCTTGTTCGGCATCAGATCCTTGACGCCGACCGCGCACGAAGCCTGCGGCTTCGGTATGCCGGCGACCTCGATGAGGCACATGCGACAATTGCCGGCGACCGACAGCTTTTCATGAAAGCAGAAGCGCGGAATCTCCGCGCCGGCGGCCTCGCAGGCCTGGAGCAAGGTGTACTCCGGCGGAACGTCGATCTCTTTGCCGTCGACGATGAGCTTGGTCATGTCAATGCCACGTCAGCCGGAACAGCAATCCGGCGGTGATGGCGAGGCCGACAGCGATGTCCAGCCGCGCCAATGATGTGAGAACTCGCCAGAACCGCGGGGAAATTGTCATCGCGATCATCTCCCCTACTCCGCCGCGACCGAGACCGGCTCGGGATGCGGGTTCGCCGTATATTGGTCGATGCGCCGCTCGATCTCCGGCCGGAAGTGCCGCAGCAGGCCCTGCACCGGCCAGGCGGCGCCGTCGCCGAACGCGCAGATGGTGTGACCTTCGATCTGCTTGGTCACCTCCCACAGCGTGTCGATTTCGCGCTTGTGGGCGTGGCCCGCGGCCATGCGGTCGAGCACCCGCCACATCCAGCCCATGCCCTCGCGGCACGGCGTGCACTGGCCGCAACTCTCGTGCTTGTAGAAATAGGAAATGCGCGCCATCGCCTTCACGATGTCGGCGGACTTGTCCATGACGATGACGGCTGCGGTGCCGAGCGCCGATTTCTTCTGGACGCAGCCGTCGAAATCCATCAACAGCGAGTCGGCCTGGTCGGGGCCGGCCGGGACGAGCGGCATCGAAGAGCCGCCGGGAATGACGGCGAGCAGGTTGTTCCAGCCGCCGCGCACGCCGCCGGCGTGGCGTTCGATCAATTCGCGTAGCGGAATGCCCATGCTCTCTTCGACATTGCACGGCCGCTCGACGTGGCCGGAAACGCAGAACAGTTTTGTGCCGGTGTTGTTCTGCCGGCCGATACTGGCGAACCACGCCGCGCCGCGGCGCATGATGTCGGGCACTTGGGAGATGGTCTCGACATTATTGACGGTGGTCGGGCAGCCGTAGAGGCCCATATTGGCCGGGAACGGCGGCTTGAGCCGCGGCTGGCCCTTCTTGCCTTCGAGGCTTTCCAGCAGCGCGGTTTCCTCGCCGCAGATATAGGCGCCGGCGCCGTGGTGCACGACCACGTCGAAATCCCAGCCGTTCACGTTGTTCTTGCCAATGAGCTTGGCGTCATAGGCCTGGTCGACCGCAGCCTGCACCCGCTCGCGCTCGCGGATGAATTCGCCGCGGATGTAGATGTAGCAATGGTTCGCCGCCATGGCGCGGCCGGCGATCAGGCAGCCCTCGATGAGAAGATGCGGATCGTGCCGCATGATCTCGCGATCCTTGCAGGTGCCGGGCTCCGACTCGTCGGCATTGACGACGAGATAATGCGGCCGTCCCGGGGCGACCTCTTTGGGCATGAACGACCATTTCAGACCGGTCGCGAATCCCGCGCCGCCGCGGCCTCGCTGTCCGGAGGCCTTGACCTCGGCGATGATGGCGTCGCGGCCCTTGTCGAGGATCGCCTTGGTACCGTCCCAGGCGCCGCGCGCGCGCGCGCCGGCGAGACCCCAATCGTGGCGGCCGTAGAGGTTCTTGAAGATGCGGTCCTTGTCGGCGAGCATTATTTGCGTCCCGGTTCGGTTGCATCGGCGGCCGGCGGCTTCGGCGCCTCGTGGATGGTGGCAGTTTCCCCCGGCTTGTTCGCGTCGCTGTCGGTCGAAGCCGCGCCGGCCCCGGCATGCGATTTTCCGTTCGTCGCGTAGAGCGACGGGTCGGTCAGCGTCGTCTGCTCGCCGATCGGAGCCGACAATTGACGATCGATTTGCGGACCGGGTTTCGGCGTCCGCCCGGCGGAAAAATCGTTGATGATGCGGGTCAGGGTTTCGGCGGTGAGATCCTCGTAGTAATCGGCATTGACCTGCACCATCGGCGCGTTGACACAGGCGCCGAGACATTCGACCTCGGTCCAGGAGAACGTGCCGTCGGCGCTCACCTCGTTCTCGTGGCCGATCATGCGGTGGCAGACTTTCTTCAATTCGTCGGCGCCCCGCAACATGCACGGCGTCGTGCCGCAGAGCTGCACGTGGAAGCGCCCTACCGGTGACAGATTGAACATGGTGTAGAAGGTCGCGACTTCGAGCACGCGAATCTTCGCCATGCCGAGCAATTCGGCGGTCGCTTCGATGGCCCTCTGCGGCAGCCAGCCGCCCGATTGCTGCTGGGCTCGCCACAGGATCGGGATCACCGCCGATTGCTGGCGGCCTTCCGGATATTTGGCGATCTGCGCCTTGGCCCAGGCCAGATTGTCCTCGGTGAAGGCGAAGCTCGAAGGCTGTTTCTCGGCAAGGCGGCGGACGGTCATCGGTCGACCTCGCCAAACACGACGTCGATCGTGCCGATGATGGCCGAGATATCGGCCAGCATGTGGCCGCGCGATAGATAGTCCATAGCCGACAAATGCACGAAGCCGGGCGCCCGGATCTTGCATTTGTAGGGTTTGTTGGTGCCGTCGGCGACGAGATAAACCCCGAACTCGCCCTTGGGCGCCTCGACCGCGGCATAGACCTCGCCGGGCGGCACTTTGAAACCCTCGGTGTAGAGCTTGAAGTGCTGGATCAGCGCTTCCATCGAACGCTTCATGTCGCCGCGCTTCGGCGGCGCGATCTTGTGGTCGTCGACGGTGACGCGGCCCTGCCCGTCGGGGGCGTGTAGCTTCTCGATACACTGTTTCATGATGCGGACCGATTGCCGCATCTCTTCCATGCGGATGCAGTAACGATCGTAACAGTCGCCGTTCTTGCCGATCGGAATGTCGAAATCCATTTCCGGATAGCACTCGTAAGGCTGCGCTTTCCGCAGATCCCATGCCGCGCCGGCGCTGCGCACCATGACGCCGGAGAAGCCGCGGACCCAGGCTTCTTCAAGTTGCACCACGCAGATATCGACGTTGCGCTGCTTGAAGATGCGGTTCTCGGTCAGCAATGTTTCCAGATCGTCGCAGACCTTGAGGAACGGATCGCAGAAAGCGGCAATGTCGTCGATCAGTCGCGGCGGCAGATCCTGGTGCACGCCGCCGACTCGGAAATACGCCGCGTGCAGGCGCGCACCACAGGCCCGCTCGTAAAAGCCCATCAGCTTCTCGCGTTCCTCGAAACCCCACAGCGGCGGGGTCAACGCGCCGACATCCAACGCCTGCGTGGTGATATTCAGCAGATGCGACAACAGGCGGCCGATCTCGCAAAACAGCACGCGAACAAGCTGGCCGCGTCGCGGCACGGTAATGCCGAGCAGTTTTTCGGCCGCCAGGCAGAAAGCATGCTCCTGATTCATCGGCGCGACATAGTCGAGCCGGTCGAAGTACGGGATCGCCTGCGTATATGTCTTGTGCTCGATCAGCTTTTCGGTGCCGCGATGCAAAAGCCCGATATGCGGATCGACGCGCTCGACGACCTCGCCGTCAAGCTCCAGCACCAGACGCAGCACGCCGTGCGCGGCCGGATGCTGCGGCCCGAAATTTATCGTGAAGTTGCGTTGTGCGGCCTCGGCCATCACGCCACCTCTGCCAATTTAGCGGCCTTGGCCGCAAGCCGCGAATTAAATTTATCCCATAACACCACGAAGCGTTCGTGCCGGCCTTCGCCGATCAGATCGACGCCGTCATGCGCTTTGACCTTGAAGCTGAGATGCGGTCCCACGACTGCGGCGCATTCCACGTCGACGGTCACGGTCAACCCGGGCGGCGTTGCCGCGATGTGACTGACATCGACATGCACGCCGACGCTGCCTTCACCAGGATCAAGATGTGGCGCCAGAAGCTGCGCGCACGCCCATTCCATCAGCACGATCATGAAGCCGGTAGCGAAGACCTTCGGCATCACCGCGAGTTCGGCCGCCTCCGGATAGGTGTAAGGAACCGTCTTGTTCTCCGGCACGACGTAGCTGAAGCGATGGGTGAGCCCCGGTTTGAGGGTCGGCTTCATGTCACGACCCCTTCCCGCCCGCTTTCTCGTCGCCCGGCAGCATGTAGTCGGTGCCTTCCCACGGCGACAAAAAATCGAAATTGCGGAACTCCTGGGTCAGCCGCACCGGCTCGTAGACGACGCGCTTGAGTTCGTCGTCGTAGCGCACCTCGACATAGCCGGTCAGCGGAAAATCCTTGCGCAGCGGGTGACCCTCGAAGCCGTAGTCGGTCATGATCCGCCGCATGTCCGGATGCCCGGTAATGATCACGCCGTAGAGATCGTAGGCCTCACGCTCGAACCAGTTGGCGCCCGGAAAGACGTCGATAACCGAAGGCACCGGAGTCGTCTCGTCGGTCTCGGCCTTGACGCGGATGCGCAGATTGAGCTTCGGCGACATCAAATGATAGACCATGTCGAAGCGGCGTTCCCGCGCCGGCCAGTCGACCGCAGTAGCGTCGATGAAATTGCAAAACTGGCAGCGCGGATCGTCGCGTAAAAACCGCATGACCGAAACGATCTCGCCGACTTGCGCCGTCACCGTCAGTTCATGGTAAGCGACCGCGTAGCCGGTCACCGCGGGACCAAGCGCAGCGGCGATGGTTTTGCCGAGCGTATCGAGCGTCTCGTCCATTTTGTCAGCGTTCGATCGTCGCCGTGCGGCGGATCTTCCTCTGCAGCAATAATAAGCCGTACAGCAAGGCTTCGGCGGTAGGTGGGCACCCCGGCACATAAACATCCACCGGCACGATGCGATCGCAGCCGCGCACCACCGAATAGGAGTAGTGGTAGTAGCCGCCGCCGTTAGCGCACGAACCCATCGAGACCACGTAGCGCGGCTCCGGCATCTGGTCGTAGACCTTGCGCATCGCCGGAGCCATTTTGTTGGTCAGTGTGCCGGCGACGATCATGCAGTCGGATTGTCGCGGCGAAGCGCGCGGCGCGAGGCCGAAGCGCTCGGCGTCGTAACGCGGCATCGACATCTGTATCATCTCGACCGCGCAACAGGCCAAGCCGAACGTCATCCACATCAGCGAGCCGGTGCGTGCCCAGCCGATCAAATCCGAGGTCGCCGTGACAAGGAAGCCCTTGTCGGCCAGCTCTCGGTTAAGCTCGGCAAAGAACGGATCGTCGGCGCCGATCGGTTTTCCGGTACGCGGATCGAGCACGCCCTGGCGCGGGGCGACCACCGCGGGTTCGCTCAATCCCATTCGAGCGCTCCCTTCTTCCATTCATAGATAAAGCCGACGGTCAGCACCGCGAGGAACAGCATCATCGACCAGAAGCCGTAAAGGCCGAGCTTGCCGAACGCGGTGGCCCACGGGAACAAAAAGCTGACTTCGAGATCGAAGATGATGAACAGGATCGCGACCAGATAGAAGCGGACATCGAACTTCATCCGCGCGTCGTCGAAGGCGTTGAAGCCGCACTCGTAAGCGGACAGTTTTTCCGGATCGGGCTGCTTGTAGGCGACGACGAAAGCGACCACGAGGAGCACGAGACCGATCACGGCCGCGATACCAACAAACACGATCAGCGGCAGGTAGGCGAGCAGCAACTGGGCCAGTGATTGACTCATCGGAAGCCCTTCTGGTCGGCGGCCAAGGACATTTCCCGGGAGCGGGAAAGGGCCTCCGCGACTCGGTTCCGCCAGCAAGGGGATGCGCGTATCTGCCTTAAATTCCGGCAGATTCGCGGTGCCAGCCGAACGCTGCGACCCTTAGCGCAGCGCACAAGAAGGTGCAAGACAGACATGTGCGTGATCGTCACGTTGACGCCGCCGGCACGCCCGATATTACCAACCTGTGACTTTTTTTGAAGAGCGGTACCGTGACGCGGTGTATCCATACCTTGGCGAGTCAAGTCTCGCACCGGTGTCGCGGCACTGCGATCCGGTTCGCCGCTGCCGTGGGGGAGTGATCTGCTCATGCCTTTTGCATCTGCGCGTTTCATTGCCCCGTTCGTCGTCGCCGCCGCGCTCGGCATGGCAGCGGCCAATGCCGACGACTATCCGTCGCGGCCGGTGCGGGTGATCGTCCCGTTCGGCGCCGGCGGACCGACCGACGTTTACGCGCGCGACATCGCCGCCGAACTGCAGAAAACGCTGCATCAGGCCTTTGTCATGGAGAACCGCCCGGGCGCCGGCACGACCCTCGGCACCGATTTCGTCGCCAAAGCGACGCCGGACGGCTACACGCTGTTGATGGTTTCGGGCACGCAGGCGGTGAACGAGACGCTTTATTCCGACAGACCCTACCAATTGATGCGCGACCTGGTTCCGATCGCGCCGCTGATCGATACCGATCTGGTGCTGGTCGCCCACCCTTCCGTCCCGGCGCAGAACCTGGCGGACCTTCTGGCGCTGGCGCGGGCCAAGCCGGGCACGCTCAATTACGGTTCGTCGGGTCCCGGATCGAACTATCATATGGCCGGCGAGCTTTTGAAGAACCTGACCGGCATCGACATCGTGCACGTGCCCTATAAGGGCTCGACCGGCATGCGCGGCGACATTTTGAGCGGCCAAATTCAGCTCTTGTTCGACTCGATCCCGACCATGGCGCCGATGATAAAGGCCGACATGGTCCGCGCGCTCGGCACCAGCGGCGAAATGCGCTCCCCCATCCTGCCCGACGTACCGACCATCGCTGAGGCGGGCGTGCCGGGTTTCCAGGCAACGTTATGGGTTGGCTTCATGGCGCCCAAAGGCACGCCGCAACCGATTGTCGACCTCCTCAACCGCAACATCACCGAAATCCTGCGCCGGCCGGACATCAAGGCGGCCTGGGGACAGCAGGGCGCCACGCCCATGGTGATGACGCAGCGGGAATTCACAGCATTCATGCAGGCCCAGGTCGATAAATGGGCCAAAGTGATCAAGGACAACCACATCGCCCTCATCAATTAGGTGCACGCAATGAACGATATGACCAAAAACCTTCCCGCTGCGATTAAGGGCGAAGAGCACTGGACCAGCAAAACCGGCGACGTAAGACTCTTCCTGTTCGAGAAATACGCCGGCGATCCGAAGCACACATCCGGCACGATCCTGTTCGTGCACGGCTCGTCGATGGCGTCACAGCCGACCTTCGATCTTCAGGTCGAAGGCCGGCCCGATTCCTCGGTGATGGACTGGTTCGCGCGCCGCAGCTTCGACTGCTGGTGCGTCGACATGGAGGGCTATGGCCGCTCCGAAAAGAGCCGCGATAACAATGCCCCGATCGCGCAAGGCGCCGACGATTGCGCCGCCGCGGCGAGCTATATCCACAAGCTGCGCGGCAAGCGGCCGCTCCACGTCTACGGCATTTCGTCGGGAGCCCTACGCGCGGCTCTGTTCGCCCAGCGCTCTCCCGACCTGGTCGCCCGCCTTGCGCTCGATGCCATGGTCTGGACCGGCGAAGGCTCCCCTACCCTCGCCGAGCGCAAGAAGAAGCTGCCGGAATTCAAGGCCAAGAGC
>Ga0181539_1001963_pt1 | contig 21628 bp, 20 predicted proteins | sample PEATcosm2014_Bin_46_FD_119767 | JGI IMG/M metagenome (GOLD analysis project Ga0181539, IMG submission 119767) | Peatland microbial communities from MTU Mesocosm Facility, Houghton, MI, USA - PEATcosm2014_Bin23_60_metaG | ecosystem: Environmental > Terrestrial > Soil > Wetlands > Peat | place... | reverse complement strand
CTTTTCCTCCGGCGAGCGACAGCTCAAATCGCTGCAGGAAATCGTCGAGTGCACCGACGCGGAAGTCTATCTGCTCGACGAATGGGACGCCAATCTCGACTCGGCGAACAAGGCCAAAGCCGATGCGCTGGTCGACGCGCTCGCCGCGCGCGCTCGGGTCATCGAAATCTCACACCGCGACCGTCAGGCCTAGGCCTTTCGCCGTGGAATCGGCGATTTCCCGGCTTTTTCGGCTGTGATCCGCGGCACTTCCGTCCTTGCTGAATGTGGTATGGTGGTAGGTACTCCGACTGCGGCGCCGAGTAGACGCTCCGCCTGGCTGTCGCAGGATTTGTCGGTCGATCCAGGAGACGATCCATGAAGCGCCGCGACGTTCTCCGCTTGATTGCCGGCGCGGCAACGGCCGGCCCTTGGGCGGCGCGCGCGCAATCGTCGACGCACGAGTTCAAGCTCGGCACGCTGACGCCGGCCGCTCCCTTGGATGAGAAGACCCCGCTCGGCGCGATCCTGCTGAAGGGGCTCGAGCAACGCGGCTTTGTCCTTGGCAAAAACCTGTCTTTTGAAGCGCGGGCGGCGGCCGGGCAGGTAAGCAAGCTCGGCGAGATCGTTCGCGGAATGAAGTCGGATGGGGTCGGCGTCATCGTCGTGACAGGCTTTCCAACCGCGCTCGCCTGCAAGGCCGAGGCCATGCCGACGGTCGTCGCCTTGGGGGCCGGCGATCCGGTCGCGACCCACCTCGTCGACAGCCTGGCGCGGCCGGGCGGCACGGTGACCGGAATTTCGGACGACGCGGCGGCGCTCTCCACCAAGCGCCTGGCGCTGATCAAGCAGGCGGTGCCGAAACTCAAGCGCATCGCGATGCTGTGGAACAGGGACGATCTCGGCATGACGCTGCGCTACGAGGCGTCCGCCGGCGCGGCACACACGATCGGAGCGACAGTGCAGGCGCTCGGCGTGCGCGAGCCGGACGACTTCAACGGCGTTTTCGAAGCCATGGACCGCGATCCGCCGGACGCCATCCTCATGGTGGCCGACTCGCTCACGGTTCTCAACCGCAAGCGCGTATTCGCTTACGCCGACGCGCATCATATTCCGGCGCTTTATGAATACGACAATATGGTGCGCGACGGCGGCTTGATGTCCTACGGGCCCGATCTGAAGCAGTGTTTCGACCGCGCCGCCGATCTGACTTCGCGCATCTTCAAGGGCGCGCAGCCGGCCGATCTGCCGTTCGAGGAGCCGACGCGCTATCTGTTGGTCGTCAATCTGAAGACCGCGAAGGCGACTGGCATCAACCTGCCGACGGAGTTTCTGGCGCTCGCCGACGAGGTGATCGAATGAGACGGCGCGACTTCATGGCGCTCTTCGGCGGCGCGGCGGCCGGCTGGCCGCTCGTGGCGCATGCGCAGCAGAAAAGCCCCACGCGCACGATCGGCGTCATCATGGGCGTTACCGAAAGCGATCCGGACAGCCAAACGCGCATCGCCGCCTTCCGCGCCGGCTTCGAGGAACTGGGGTGGAAGGACGGCCAAAACATTCGCATCGAGTACCGGTGGACGGCAGGCCGGACGGAATTTGTCGATCAGTATTGCAAGGAGATTGTGGCGCTCGCCCCTTCGGTCATTCTCGCCAACAGCACGCCGGTGGTCGCGACACTGCAAAATCTCACCACGTCGATACCGATCGTTTGCGCGCTCGTCACCGACCCGGTCGGCCTCGGCTTTGTCAAAAGCCTTTCGCATCCCGGCGGCAATATCACGGGCTTTCTCTTCGTCGATCCGGAACTGCTCAGTAAGTGGACGGAGTTGCTCAAGGGCTCGACGCCGGGTCTCGAGCGGGCCGGCGTGCTCTACAATCCGGCGACTGCCCCGTTCTACCGGAGCTTTCTCAGCGAAATCGCAGCCGCGCAGCCGCCCGCCCAACTCGATCTGACGCCCATCCCGGTGGGAACCGCAGAGGAGCTTGAGAAAGCCATCGTCGCGTTCGGGCAGACTCCGGGCGGCGGTCTGATCGTCGGGCCGGACTCCTTCAATATCGTTCATATCGAACGGATCGCGCAGCTTGCCGCGAACAGCCGGTTGTCGGCGGTTTCGGTTTATCGGCCGTTCGCCGTGGCCGGTGGCCTGATGTCCTATGGGCCGGACACGGCGGAGATATTTCGCCGGTCGGCCGCTTACGTGGACCGTATCCTCAAAGGCGCCAATCCGGCCGAGTTGCCGGTGCAACAACCGACCAAGTTCGAATTCGTCATCAATAGCAAGGCCGCCAAGGCGCTCGGCGTCACGTTGCCCGCGACAATGCTCGCACTCGCCGACGAGGTGGTCGAATGACGCCGCGCAAGGATGCTAAGATCAAGAAATGAAGGCGGACGTGGACCATATCAGCGGCGGCGCGCTCTCCGGCAAGACGGGGATCCCGGGCCGCGCCGCATCGGCATCGGGCACCTCGATCGTGCGCAGCCGGCTTTTCATCAAATACGTCGCCTTGTTCGTCACCGTGGTGGTTGTGGCGCTCCTTGCCAATGGCGCATTCGAAATCTGGTTTTCCTACCAGGAGCACAAAAGCTCGCTGATCAAGATCCAGCACGAGCAGGCGCAGGCCGCCGCCGACAAGATCGAGGAATTCATCACCCAGATCGAAAGCCAGGTCGGCTGGACCACGCAATTGCCGTGGACCGACGGCACCCTCGATCAGCGGCGTTTCGACGCGCTGCGCTTGTTGCGGCAAGTGCCGGCCATCACCGAACTGGCGCAGATCGACGCCACGGGCCACGAGCAGCTCAAGGTCTCCCGCCTCACCATGGACGTGGTCGGCAGCGGCGTCGACTATTCGAGCAAGCCGGAATTCACCCAGGCGGTTGCGCACAAGGTTTATTTCGGCCCGGTCTATTTCCGCCGCGAGTCCGAGCCCTACATGACGCTGTCGCTCGCCGGCACGCGGCGCGACACCGGCGTGAGCATCGCGCAAGTCAATCTCAAGCTGATTTGGGACGTGGTTTCGGGAATCAAGGTCGGCGAGCATGGCCGCGCCTATGTGGTCGATAGCGACGGCCGGCTGATCGCGCATCCTGATATCAGCCTGGTGCTGCGCAATACCGACATGTCGCGGCTGGCTCAGGTGACGAGCGCCCGCGCCGCCTCGGCGACCGAGCAGGTGCAGGAGTCGGACGATATCGGCGGGCACCGGGTTCTCACCGCCTATGCGCCGGTCAATCCGCTCGGCTGGTTCGTGTTCGTCGAGACGCCGATCGAGGAAGCCTATGCGCCGCTTTATACCTCGATCCAGCGCACCGGCTTCGTGCTGCTCGGCGCGCTGGCGCTCGCTTTCATCGCCGGCATGTTTCTCGCCGGAAGGATGGTGGTGCCGATCCAGGCCTTGCGCGCCGGCGCCGCGCGCCTCGGCAGCGGCGATCTCAGCCAGCGCATTTCGATCAAGACCGGCGACGAAGTCGAGGCGCTGGCCAACCAGTTCAACGACATGGCGGGCCGGCTGGAGGAATCCTACGCCGACCTGGAGAAGAAGGTCGACGACAGGACCCGCGAGCTGACGCAATCGCTGGAAGACCTGCGCACCGCTCAGGACCGTCTGGTGCAGACCGAAAAACTCGCTTCGCTGGGCCAGTTGACCGCTGGCATCGCCCATGAGATCAAAAATCCGCTCAATTTCGTCAACAACTTCTCCGGGGTTTCGATCGAGCTGATCGACGAGTTGAGCGACGTTCTCGGCACCGTAACCGCGGACGATAAGACCCGCGCCGATATCACGGAGATCGCGGACACGTTGCGCGGCAATCTGGACAAGATCGTCCAGCACGGCAAACGGGCGGATTCGATCGTCAAGAACATGCTGCTGCATTCGCGCGAGGGCTCGGGCGAACATCGCTCGGTCGATATCAATGCCGTTGTCGAAGAAAGCCTCAATCTTGCCTACCACGGCGCCCGGGCGGAAAGGCAGGGCTTCAACATCACGCTGGAGCGGTCGTTCGATCCGGCCGCCGGCGAGGTCGACTTGTTTCCGCAGGAGATCACCCGTGTGCTCCTCAATCTGATTTCGAACGGCTTCTATGCCGCGACCAAGCGCAAAGCGCAGGCCGGCAATGACGGTTTCGAGCCGACGCTTGCCGCCGCTACCAAGAACCTCGGCGACCGCGTGGAGATCAGGATCCGCGACAACGGCACCGGCATCCCGCCGGAGGTGAAGGCCAAGATGTTCAATCCGTTCTTTACCACCAAGCCCGCCGGCGAAGGCACCGGGCTCGGGCTGTCTATCAGCCACGACATCATCGTGAAACAACATGCTGGTTCGATCGCGGTCGACACCGAACCCGGCAGTTTCACCGAATTCAAGATCGTTCTGCCGCGTACCGCAGCATCCATTGCCAAGTCAGGAGGACAGGCGTGAGTCTTCTCATTCTAGTGGTTGACGACGAACCCGATGTCGAACTGTTGTTTCGCCAGCAATTCCGGCGCGATCTTCGCGCCGGCCGTTTCGCCATGGAATTTGCCCAATCCGCGCCGGCGGCGCTGCAATCCATGAGCGCCGCGGGCGATGCCTCGCTTATTCTGATCCTGTCGGACATCAATATGCCGGGGATGAGCGGCCTCGAACTCCTGCCTAAAGCGAAGGCGGCGCGCCCCGACGTGCCGATCATCATGATCACCGCCTATGGCGATGCGGAGACAAAGCGCAGGGCGCTGGAAGGCGGCGCCGAGGCGCTGCTCACCAAGCCGATCGACTTCGGCCTCTTGCGCACCGAGATCGAGACGCGGGTCGTGAAAGCCGCATGACAGCTCGTATCCTGGTCGTCGACGACGAGCCGGACTTGGAGGCTCTCGTCCTGCAGAAGTTCCGCCGCCAGATTCGCGACGGGGCGATCAGTTTCCTGTTCGCCCACGACGGCGTCGAGGCCCTGGCGGCGCTGCAGGCCAACGCCGAGGTCGACCTGGTCGTCACCGATATCAATATGCCGAGGATGGACGGCCTGTCGTTGCTGCAGAAGCTGCAGGAGAGCGAGGACCGGGTGTCGGCTATCGTCGTATCGGCCTACGGCGACATGGCCAATATCCGCACCGCCATGAACCGCGGGGCGTTCGATTTCGTGACCAAGCCGATCGACTTCGGCGACCTGGAAACAACTATCGCCAAGACGATGCGGCACATCGAGTTTCTGCGCGACGCGCGGCTGCGTCAGGCCGAAGCGGAGCGGGCGCACGCGTCGCTGTCGCGCTACTTCTCGCCCAATCTGGCGCAACGGCTGGCCAGCGACTCCGCCGCTGTCGAACTCGCCGGGCAGCGCCGCGAGATCGCGACACTCTTCACTGACATCGCGAGTTTTACCGCGCTGGTCGAGACGTTGGAGCCGAGCGTGCTCGGAATGCTGCTCAACGAGTACCTTTCGGGAATGACCGACATCGTGTTCGTTCATGACGGGACTGTCGCCAAGATCGTCGGCGATGCCTTGCACGTGCTGTTCGGGGCGCCCGGCGAACAACCGGATCATGCCGCTCGCGCCGTCGCCTGCGCGCTGGAGCTCGATCGATACGCGCAGTCGTTCCGCGAGCGCTGGAATAAAAAGAACATCGCGCTAGGGGTCACGCGGATCGGTGTCCATGGCGGATCGGCGATCGTCGGGAATTTCGGCGGCGATCGGTTCTTCGATTACACCGCCTATGGCGATACCATCAACGTGGCGGCGCGGCTCGAAGCCGCCAACAAGCAGCTCGGCACCCGGATCTGCGTGAGCGCGACGCTCGCCAATAAAGTGCCGGGTTTCCGCGGGCGGCCGGTCGGGGACCTCGTTTTGCGCGGCAAAACCGAGGCGCTTCGGGCATTCGAGCCTTTGAGCGTCGAACAATACGAAAACCCCGCCACCAAGGCCTATGGCGAGGCATTTGCCAAACTCGAGGCGAACGACCCCAACGCGATGGCGGCTTTCGCTTCCCACGTCGGTAAACAGCCGCAGGATCAGCTCGCGAGCTTCCATCTCAAACGGCTCTTGAACGGGGCGACCGGCGTCCGGATTGCGATGGAATAGTCCGGCGGGGTCGGTCCCTTCCATACCCTCCTGCAAACTGCCGGCGGCGATGGCATAATGGATGCGGCGCGCCGCCATGAAGCGGCCACAACGGGGGGAAGTCGTGCGCGATAAGTTGACCGAACTGATGGAGGAATTGGCGCTCGCCAATCGCATTCTTGCTCATGAAGGCGTGCTCGATGCCTTCGGCCATGTCAGCGTGCGCCATCCGACCGATCCGGGCCGTTATCTGTTGTCGCGGTCGCGGTCGCCGCTCTTGATCGAGCCCGACGACATTCTCGAATACACGCTGGATTCGGCGCCGGTTCGGCCGCCGAAGGTGCATCTCTATGCCGAGCGCGTCATCCACGGCTGTATCTATCAGGCGCGCAGCGACGTCATGGCGGTCTGTCATCACCACGCCCCCGCGGTCATGCCGTTCTGTATCGCCGGCAAGCCGATCGTGCCGGTGTTTCACCTCGGCGCGGCCGGGGGCGCGGAGCCGCCGTTCTGGGACCAGCACGACGAATTCGGCGACACCAACCTGCTGGTCGTCAAGCAAGAGGAAGGTCACTCGCTGGCGCGCGCGCTCGGCCGCCATCCGGCGGTGCTGATGAACCGTCACGGCGCCACCGTTGTCGGCGGCGGCCTGAAGGAACTGGTCTCGCGATCGATCTTCATGTGCCAGAACGCCGAATATCAGCTGCGCACGCTCGCGCTGGGCACCCCGCAGCCGTTATATCCGGGCGAAGTCAAGCTCGCCGGCGCGCTTGGCCAGATGCCGAACGTGGTGACGCGGACCTGGGAATATTGGAGCATGCGGCTCGAAGCGGCCGGGGGTCTGCCGCCGCGTCGGACCGCCGTCAAAGCGGCGCGGCGGTCGGTGCCGAAAACGGCTCGGGTCACCCCACGGGAGCGCCGCAAGGGCAGGCGTCGATGATGCGGCTCGAGGCGTGATGCTGAAGTTCTCGCGTCGGCATCTCTTGGCAGCCGCGCTCGGCCCTTTTGCGTGCGCGAGCCTGTTGCGCTCGCGCCCGGCAGCGGCGGAGGAACCGCTATTTCCTGATAATTTCGTCTGGGGCGCCTCGACTTCGAACTATCAGATCGAAGGCGCGGTCGAGGCGGATGGTCGCGGCAAGGGCATCTGGGACGTGTTTTCCCATGCGCCGGGCCGGGTCAAGGGCGGCGACACCGGCGATGTCGCCTGCGACCACTATCATCGCTGGGTCGAAGATATCGAACTGCTCGGGCGCGGCGGCTTTACCGCCTATCGGTTCTCGACATCCTGGCCGCGGATATTGCCTTCCGGAGCCGGCAAGATCGAAGCGCGCGGCCTCGATTTCTATGAGCGGCTGGTCGACGGCCTGCTCGCGCGCGGCATTACGCCGTGGCTGTGTCTCTATCATTGGGACCTGCCGCAGGCCTTGGAGGACGACGGCGGTTGGCGCAACCGCGATGTGGCGGAAAAGTTCGCCGATTACGCCCGCGTCGTCGCCGTGCGGCTCGGCGATCGCGTCAAGCATTGGGCGACCTTCAACGAGCCGAACGTCCATGCGATCTTCGGCCACGGCCTCGGCGAGCATGCGCCGGGCGTCAAGGGCCTGGCGAACATGCTGGCTGCGATGCACCATCAGAATTTGGCGCATGGCCGCGCCGTCGAGGCGCTACGGTCGGAGCGGGGCGACCTTCGGCTCGGCACGATTCTCTCGCAGCAGCGGACGCGACCGTCCGCGGATCGCGACGAGGATCGCCGCGCCGCCGAACGGTTCGACGCGATCTGGAACGGCACTGCCCTCGATCCGCTCGTGCTCGGCGCCTATCCGGCCGCGGTCCTCGACGATTTCGCGCCGCTCGTCGCCGCCGGCGATCTGGCGACGATCCGGCAGCGGCTCGATTTCATCGGCGTGAATTATTATTCGCCGATGTATGTCGCCGACGCGCCGCAAAGCCTGTTCGGCGCCTGGTTCGGCGCGGTGCCGGCCGGCACGAGGTTTACGGCAATGGGCTGGCCGATCGACGCCTCCGGCCTCACCGAAGAGCTGATCCGCGTCGGCGAACGCTGCGGCGACCTCGATATTTATGTGACCGAGAACGGCGCCTGCTTCGACGATGCGCTGGCAACGGACGGCACCATCCACGACGACGACCGCATCGCCTATTTGCGCGATCACTTGTCCGCAGCGCAACGCGCGCTCGCGGCCGGCGTCAAGCTGCGCGGCTTTTTCGTCTGGTCGCTGCTGGATAATTTCGAATGGGCGGAAGGTTATCGACGACGCTTCGGCGTGGTCCATGTCGATTTCCCGACATTGCGACGCACGCCGAAGGCATCGTTCGGATATCTCGCCGGAATTATGCGGCGGACTTGACCAGGACGCTGACGAGCCGACGATCAGTGCGAGCCGCAATCGCCGTCATGGAGGATTTTCGCGCTCGACGACCACTTCGCGACCAGGCACTCGTTGGTGTTCGCCTCGTGCGTGAAGGTGTGCCCCGCTATCGTCTCTTGAACGCAGACCTTTCTCTTCTCGGTCGGACAATCGTCCGCGAAGGCGCGGCCGAACGGTACGACGATCACGAGCGCAACGATTGCGGCGCAGAGCGCAAACAATGGAGTCATTCCCAGAATTCGCATGCTTTTCCCCCTGAATGGATGGGGCCCGCAATTGGGCATCCCGCAGGGAAACCTAGCACAGACGTTCCGGGAAGCGAAGCCGGTCGAGCCGCTCCGCACGAACCCTCGTGCTTTTCCACGGATCAATTGCGGTCGCGGGCGGCGGCGCTGATCGCGCCGAGCATGGTCGCGCCGTCTTTCTTGAGAACGCCGCGCACCGATTGTTGCCGGCCGATCTGACCCATTTCGCGCTGGCGCTTGATCGTCGCCGTCGCCATCAACGGCTCGACGCCGAGTTCGCGCAGCGTGTCGGCCGCTTCCTCCATTTCGGCGGCGCGCCGTTCGCCGTGGCTTGCCATGCGTTCGAGATTGTAGGGCACGATCTTCGCCCAATCGAGACCGGGATAATTGTTCTTCATCGAACTCGCGACCTGTGCGATCACGCCGGCGCGCGCCGCGGCGAGGAAACATTCCAGCGTCAGCGCCTCGATGCCTTTGATCATCACGCTGCGCACCATTTTGATCGCAGCGGCGGCGCCGATCTCGCTGCCGGCGACGCTCGCGCGCATGTCGAGCGCAGCGAGCGTCGGTGCGACCGCTTCGGCATGAGGGCCGGCCAGCAGCATCGGCGTTCGATGCCGCGCCGGATGAATGGGCGCGAGCACGGCTACGTCGACATAGCGGGCCAGATCGTCCAACAGCTTCGCGGTCGCCTGCTTGCGCCCGGGCGACACCGAATTGATGTCGAGGAAAAAGGGTTCGCCGCCGATATGCGCCCGGACCGAAGCCGCCGCCTCGACGCTCGAGGCCGCGGTCACGGCCGAGACGACAATATCGGCGCCGTGAACCGCGTCGGCGGCGGAGCCGGCGCATCGCACGCCCGTTGCCGCGCCGGCCTGGCGGAGCCTGTCGCCCTCGTGGTGGGGAAACAGGATATCCCAGGCCGCCATGCGCTCGACGCCGGCCTCGCGCAGTCCGGCGGCGATCGCCTGGCCTGCCTCGCCGAACCCGATGAAGGTGATGGCTGGGTTCGAATTCGCCATGCTAGTTCCTTTGTGCCGATCGGACTATGATGGCAGCTTCGGCGCATATTTTGCAATGGCGCGGAAAGCGCATCAGCCGGCGATGTAGGGACCCTCGATGAACAAGCGATCCTGGTTGCCGTCAATGCCAAAGGTGATGTCTTACCGCCGGAAGGCTGCGCCGTTCATTGCTGCCGGCTCAAGCGGCGTGGCGCCGCTCTTCCGGTCGGTCTGATGTTGGTCGCGCGCAACGGCCAGGATCATCGCCTGTTGAGCATCGCGGAAGCAGCCGCCCGCCTGTTTGCGTCTTGAGTGCCCTCGAGAGCCGATATCGCGGTTTTTTCGCACTTGTTCTGCATGGAAGAAATCCGGCATGATCCGGCCAATGGCCCTAAGGAGCCGCTGGGAGGGGAAAAAATATGGATCGAAAATCGCAACGGAATTCCGCACGCGTCAGCCGCCGCGCCGTCGCCGTCGGACTGGGTGCCGGCGCCGTTGTCGGAGGCTTGGCGCCCTTCAATATCCTGCGTGCGCAATCGGCGGCGCTCAAGATCGCGGTGGTATTGCCGCGTTCGGGCTATCTCGCGCCCGCCGGGCAGAGCTGCCACCGCGGCGCGCTGATCGCGCCCAAAGTGCTCGCCGACTATGGCTACAAGGTCGACCTCGTCCACATCGACTGCGAGTCGAACGCCGACATCGCGCGCACCCAGACCGAGCGCGCGATCGATGACGGCGCGCAGGCGATCGTCGGCGCCTTCGATTCCGCCTCCACGCTGGCGATGGCCCAGGTCTGCGAGCAGCGGCAAGTGCCGCTCATCGTCAATGTCGGAGCAGCACCTCAGTTGACCGAGCAGGGCTATAAATTCCTGGTCCGCAATTTTCCGACCGGCGGCATGTTGGTCAACAACGGACTTCGGCTCATCAAGGACCTGTTGGACGCGACCAAGCTCGACGCCAAGACCGCGGTCTTCCTGCACGCCAACGACACATTCGGCACCGCGCAGCGCGCGGCGATGGACAAGCTGTTCCCGACCGCGGGGTTGCCGTTCACTCTGCTCGATTCCATCGCTTACGATCCCAAAGCGCAGGATTTGTCGGTCGAAGTGACCAAAGTGCGCTCGCTCAATCCGGATCTGCTTCTGGTGGTGACGCGGGCCGCCGACGCGATCAAGCTCGTCCGCGATATGGTGCGCCAACGTTTCGAGCCGAAGGGCCTCGTCTCGCCCGGTTCGCCCGGACTCTACGACGAGGAATTCTACCAGGCGCTCGGACCGCTTTCGGACTATGCGATCTACAACATCCCCTGGGCAAACCCGAAGGCGCAGATGACGCATGCCTTGGAGGCGGCCTATACACCGGCAAATCCGACCTTCCGCTTCGCGGTCGAGTGCTTCAATGTCGGCTTCACCTTCGAAGCGCTGCTGGTGGCGGCCGCCGCCTTCAAGGCCGCCGGCACCGCCAACGGCCCCGAATTGATGAAAGCGGTGCGTGCGACCAACATCGCCGATCATGTGATGATCGGTCCGCCGATCCGGTTCGACGAAAAGGGCCAGAACGTCGGTATCCCTTCCGCGGTGGTGCAGAACCGCAATAAAACTCCGACCGTGACATTGCCGGCCGATGTCGCGACGGCGGCGCCGGTCCTGCCCATGCCGGGCTGGCAGGGACGGACCTGAACGGCGCGCCGGCCCGCCGGCACGCAGACCGTCAGGCACTACGATGAACCTTGCGATCGTCGCCAACGTCGTCATCCAGGGCGTGCTGACGGGCCTCGTCTATGGCCTGATGGCGCTCGGCCTGTCGGTGATCTTCGGCGTCGTGCGCGTGGTCAATTTCGCGCACGGCGAATTCGCCGTCGTCGCCATGTATGCCGCCTACCTCCTGTTCGTGACACTCGGCCTCGATCCGATCGTGGCGCTGCTGCCGATCGCGGCTGCGTTCTTCCTGATCGGCTATGTCTTGCAGACGGTTCTGATCAACCGCTTCGTCGGCCGGGCCGAGCATGAACAATTCATCCTTCTGGTCGGCCTCGCCATCGTCATCGTCAACGGCCTGCTGATGATCTTCGGCCCGGATGCGCGGCCGACCAACCTGTCCTATTCGTTCGACAGCTACGCCATCGGCCCGTTGTTCGTCGACAAAGCGCGGGTCTATGCCGCGGTCGGGGCCTTGGTCGTCGCCGCGGCACTGTTCGGATTTTTTCGCTACACCGCAACCGGGACGGCGATCCGCGCCTGCGCCGACAATCTCACCGGTGCCGCGGTCGTCGGCCTCGACATCAGGCGGCTTTACGCCTTGACCTTCGGACTCGGCTTGGCTTGCGTCGGCGCGGCCGGCGCGCTGATGGTGCCGATCGCGGATGCGAGCCCGCTGTTGTCGCAGGCCTTCACCTTGCTGGCCTTTACCATCGTCATCATCGGCGGACTGGGTTCGATGGCGGGCGCGTTGGTCGGCGGTGTCGCGATCGGCGTCTCCGAGGCGCTGGCGAGCTTCTTCACCGCGCCGTCGATGAAGAGCATGTTTTCCTTCGCGCTGCTGGTGGCCGTGCTGGTGCTGCGGCCGCACGGTTTGATGGGCCGCCGCACATGAGGGACTTGTGGTCGGCCGTCCCGCGGCGTGGCCGTGTCATTTTGGTGGTATGGATTGCGCTCCTGATCGGCGCGCCGGCGGTGCTCGACCGCTATCTCATCTCCATCTTCATCCTGATCTTCTATTTCGCCTATGTCGGGCAGGCCTGGAACCTGATGATGGGCTTTGCCGGGCAACTATCGCTCGGCCATGCGCTCTATGCCGGACTCGGCGGCTATGTCGCGGCGATGCTGTGGTTCTATTTCGGCATCGGTCCCTGGCTCGGTGTATTCGCCGGCATCGCCGTAGCGGTGGCGTTCGGCGCCGCGATCGGCTGGCTCGGATTCCGCTTCGGCATCGAGGGCGTCTATTTCGCCTTGCTGACGATCGCGTTTGCCGAGTTCACCCGGATCGCCTTCGACAACATGGCGTTTACCGGTGGCGCCGGTGGGCTGTTCCTGCTCTATGATGCGCAACGCAGCCACGAATGGTGGAATCTGCGCGGCGGTCCGCTGTTGTTCTATTACCTCGGCTTGGCGCTAGCGGTCGGCGCGGCGATCCTCACCGCCTGGCTGTCCCGCTCGCGCATCGGCTATCAGTGGCTGGCGGTGCGGGAGGACCAGCAGGCCGCTCTGGCGCTCGGCATCGACGCGTTCCGGGTCAAAATGATCGCCGTCTTGATCTCGTCGGGCATGACCGCGATCGGCGGCGTTCTGCTCGCCTTCTATTACAACAATCTGTTCCCGGCGCAGGCCTTCGACATCGGCCGCTCGATCGAAATCATCCTGGCGCCGGTCATCGGCGGCTTGGGAACGATCTTCGGCCCGATCGTTGGCGCTTTCATCCTGACGCCGCTCGGCGAGGGTTTGATCGCGCTCACCGCAATTCTCGGCATCAATGCGCCCGGCGCCAAGGCGGTGTTTTACGGTCTGACGCTGATGGCCATCATCTCGCTGCGGCCGGACGGTGTGTGGCCGTGGCTTCGGAAAATGCTGCGCCTGGAGGAAACCGATTCATGACCGCGCTGCTCGCAATCGAGGGCGTGACCAAGCGTTTCCGCGGCGTGCTTGCAGTCGACGACGTGACGTTGGCCGTGCCCGAGGGTTCGATCTTCGCCGTGATCGGACCGAACGGCGCCGGCAAGACGACGCTGTTCAACACCATCGCCGGGGTGTTCGCGCCTGACGGCGGAACGATCTCTTTCGCCGGAAACCGGATCGACAAGCTGCCGTCCAATCAAATCTGCGTGCGCGGCATCGCCCGCACCTTTCAGGTGGTGCGGCCGTTCCCGGCGCTCAGCGTCGAGGAGAACGTTCTCGTCGGTGCGCTGTTGCGCCGCCGCGATATCCGTGCCGCGCGCGAGCGCGTGCACGCGCTGCTCGAGCGTCTCGATTTGTTCGACAAACGCCGGCAGCGCGCCGCCAATCTCACGTTGCCGGATCGCAAACGCCTCGAAGTCGCCCGGGCGCTCGCGACCGAGCCGCGCTTGTTGCTGCTCGACGAAGTCATGGCGGGACTGCGGCCGACCGAGACCGACCGCATGGTGGCGACGCTGCGGCAGATCAACCGTGACAGCGGGTTGACCATCGTTCTGATCGAACACGTGATGCGCGCGGTGATGGCGCTCGCTTCGCGCGTGTTGGTGCTCGACCACGGCACCGCGATCGCCGAAGGCGCGCCAGAAGCGATCGTGCGCGATCCCGCCGTCGTGCAATCCTATCTCGGTGCCGAGACCCTATGATGCTGCGCGTCGAAAACCTCGATGTGTTCCATGGCGACGTTCAGGCGCTCGATGGCGTGTCGCTCGACATCGACGAGGGGGCGATCGTCGCGATCGTCGGCGCCAACGGCGCCGGTAAGACGACGTTGATTCGCGCGATCGCCGGCATGAACCGCCAAGCGCGCGGCCGAATTGTCTTCCGCGGCACCGATATTTGCGGCTGGCCGAGCCATCGCGTCTGCGATCTCGGTATCGGGCAGGTCGCCGAGGGGCGGCAGGTATTTCCGACGCTGTCGGTCGCGGAGAATCTCGACATGGGCGCCATGCTGCCGCGCGCCCGCGCGCTGCGCGCCAAAAATCGCGAGCGCGCTTTCGCCTTGTTTCCGGTGCTCGCCGAGCGGGCGCGTCAGGCCGCCGGAACGCTCTCCGGCGGCGAACAGCAGATGCTGGCCATCGCCCGCTGCCTGATGGGAGCGCCACAATTGATCATGTTCGACGAGCCGTCGCTCGGTCTGGCGCCGACCGTCGTTCACAGCGTGCTCGCCACCATCCGCGACCTCAATCGCGAAGGCATCACTTGTTTGCTGGTCGAGCAGAACGTGGCGCTGTCGCTCAAGCTCGCGAGCCGCGCCTATGTGCTGGAGAACGGACGGGTGATCTTGACCGGCAGCGGGGCGGAGCTCCTTGCCGACGACCGGGTGCGTAGCGCCTATCTCGGGCTGTAAACCTGACCCTCGGCTTAATGCGATCCTCGGCTCAATGCGACGGCCGGCGGATGCGCTCCATCAGAGTGGCCAGGGCGCCGACCCGTGCGCTGAGCGGGGCCGTCGGAAATGCCTGGCGCAGCCGACTGTAGACGTCGGCCGCGGTCGGCGCTTCGACATCGGCAAGGGCGGCGGCCATGGCGCGGGCCAGATCGACTTCCGGCCGCCCGCTCAACGGCGCCGGTACGATCGTAACGTCGCCGAAGGGCACCGGTGGTTGGACGAGCAAGGTGATACGGCGGCCGGTGCCCATGTCGATCTCCAAATCGGATTCTGGTCTCGTCTCAACGCGCGCGCTGCTTCTTAGTTCCATTTCTTCCGTGTCCGCCTGCAACAGAATCGTTCGCTATTCCCTGTTGCCGTTATGCATCGTGCTGTATGACAGCGCATTGACATAACGTCGGATGCCGAAAATGGCCGTGACTTCAAGGAGGTTTTTGACATGAAGCTTTACTACTCGCCGGGTGCCTGTTCGCTGTCGCCGCACATCGTCTCGCGCGAAGCCGGCATCGCCCTCGATCTCGAACAGGTCGACAATCGAGAGAAGAAGACCAAAAGCGGCGTGGATTTTTGGAGCATCAATCCGAAGGGCCAAGTGCCGGTGCTGGAGCTCGACAACGGTCAACGGCTCACCGAAGGCCCGGTGATCGTGCAATATCTCGCCGACCAGAAGCCCGCCTCGGGGCTGGTGCCGCCGCCCGGATCGATCGAGCGCTATCGCGTGCAGGAATGGCTCAATTTCATCACGTCGGAGCTGCACAAGACCTACGGCCCGATCTTCCGGCCGACCACGCCCGAGGAATTCAAGAAACTGTCCAAGGAAAATCTCGGCAAGCGCTTCGACTGGATCGATCGGGAGCTTGCCGGCAAGCAGTATCTGATGGGCGACAAATTCACCGTCGCCGACGCTTATCTGTTCACCGTGCTGCGCTGGGCGCCGCGCGTCGGAATCGAACTCGACAAATGGCCGAACCTCAAGGCCTATGTCGATCGCGTGGCGGTCCGGCCGAAAGTGCAGGAAGCGCTGAAGGCGGAAGGCTTGGAGTAACCGTCATTCCGGGGCGCGGGCGTGAGCCCGCGAGCCCGGAATCTATAGCCACCGACCGTGCAAATTCTGCGTCGACGGTGGTTATGGATTCCGGACAGCCGCTTTCGCGGCTTCCGGAATGACGGGCTATTTCAGCGGCTGGCCGATCGTGACCGTGAGCGTGCCGACGCCTTCGACTTCACATTCGATCTTGTCGCCGGCGACGGTGGCGGCGACGCCCGAGGGCGTCCCGGTCATGATGATGTCGCCGGGGGCGAGTTCGACCATCTCGGAGAGCTTCGAGATGATTTCCGGCACGTTCCAGATCATCTGCTTGAGGTCGCCGTCCTGGCGCAGCTTGCCGTTGACCTTGAGCGTGATGTGGCCTTGCGACGGATGGCCGATCGCGCTCGCCGGCTTCAAGGCTCCGCACGGCGCCGAGTGGTCGAACGCCTTGCCGATCTCCCACGGCCGCTTGATCTCGCGCGAGGCGAATTGCAGATCGCGGCGCGTCAGGTCGATGCCGACGCCGTAGCCGTAGACGCAATCGAGCGCTTTCTCGGTCGGGATATTGCGGCCGCCGCTCTTGAGCGCGACGACCATTTCGACCTCGTGGTGCATGTCCTTGGTCAGCGACGGATAGGGCGAGGTGCCGCCGTCCGGGACGATGGCGTCGGCCGGTTTGGCGAAGAAGAACGGCGGCTCGCGCACGTCGTTGCCCATCTCCTTGATGTGCTCGAGATAATTGCGGCCGACGCACCACAGGCGCCGGACCGGGAAATATTGATCGGTGCCGGCGACCGGAATTGCAGCCTGCGGCGGTTGCGGGATGACATAGTTTTTTGCGTCGGTGCTCATGGTGGTTTCGCGTTGGAGGGGAGGAAGTGCGGGCGCTTATAGCCCCAGAGGGCGATCCGGAAAAGCCCGGCCGGACGTGATCCGGGGGTCGGAGCCGGATTTTCGAATTGATTATGTTCCTCTCGGTAGCGTCGCGGTCGACGTGACCTCGACAAAGCTTAAACGGAAGAGGCGATCGCGGCGATCGGCTGGGTTGCTGCCTCGGCGACCGGGGCGATGAGCGGCGGGATGAGAGGCTCCTGGGCAGACGGCTGTTCCTTGAGCTGCAAGCGATAGAGCGACGCGTAGCGGCCGCCCTTGGCGAGCAGTTCGTCGTGGCGCCCAGATTCCACGATCGCGCCGTTCTCGACCACGAGAATGCAATCGGCGTGCATGATCGTGGAGAGCCGATGGGCGATGACGAGCGTGGTGCGGCCCTTGCACAATTCGGCGATCGCTTCCTGCACCTGGCGCTCGGATTCCGAATCGAGCGCCGCCGTCGCCTCGTCGAGCAGGATGATCGGCGCGTTCTTGACCAGGGCGATCGCAATGGCGATGCGCTGCCGTTGACCGCCGGACAGCTGCAAGCCGTGCTCGCCGACCTGGGTGTCGTAACCGGCCGGGAAGCCCATGATGAAATCATGCGCATGCGCGGCCTTGGCGGCGGCGACGATTTCGGCTTCGCTGGCGCCGAGTTTGCCGAGCGCGATGTTGTCGCGGATGGTGCCGCGAAACAGATGCACGATCTGGCCGACATAGGCCATCTGTTGGCGCAACGAGCGGCGCGACACCTCCGCGATATTCTGGCCGTCGACCAGGATGCGCCCGGAACCGACATCGTAGAAGCGAAGCAGCAGATTGAGCACCGTCGACTTGCCGCCGCCCGACGGACCGACCAGCGCGGTGACCTTGCCCGGCTGCGCGACGAAGCTCATGTCCCGCAACACCGGCGTGTCGGTGCGGTAGGCGAAGTTCACATCGGCGAACTCGACGCGCGCGGTCGTCAGCGCCAGCGCCGGCAGACTGTCGTCGCTCGGTTCGCCCGGCGGACTGTCGATCACCTCGTAGAGCACGCGCACGCCGACGAGATTGTTGTTGAGGTCGATGTTGAGCCGCGCCAGCCGCTTGGCCGGCTCATAGGCGAGCAAAAACGCCGCCATGAACGACACGAACTCGCCCGGCGTCGCGCCGGTTTCGATGACGCGGTAGCCGCCGTAGATCGTGGCCAGCGCCACGGTAAACCCGCCGAGCATCTCCATCATCGGACTGGCGCGGTTCGAAACCCGCGCCATCTTGTTCGATTCGTGATTGACCTCGGCGACGCTCTTGCCGAGGCGGCGGCGCATCTCGTCTTCGAGCGCGAACGCCTTGACCATGCGCATGCCCTGCAGCGCTTCCTGCATGGTCTCGATGATGCGGGTGCCGCCGGTGAACTGCATCCGCGCAATGCCGCGCACGCGGCGGATCAGCTTGCGCAGAAAAAAGAAGGCCGGCGGTGCCATGATGAAGCCGGCGATCGACATCACCGGATCCTGGATCACCATGACGACGCAAAGCCCGATCAGCGACATCAGATCGCGGCCGATCGCGGTGATGAGGAGATTGATCACGCCGCTGACGGCGGCGGCGCCGGTGGTGAGGCGGGCGATGAATTCCGACGAATGCCGGTCGGCGAAGAAACCGATGTTCTGCTGCAACAGCTTGTCGAACATGCGCCGCTGATTGGCGGCGATGATCGAGTTGCCGATCCATGACAGCAGCACGGTCGAACCGTAGGTCGCGAATCCCTTCGCGACGAAGATCACCATGGCGATCAGACCGATGACAACGATGCCGTGATAATTGCGGTTGACGTAGGCCTCGTTGGTCATCGAGCCGAGTAGATAGGCGGTGAGCGCGGTCGCGGCGGCGGCAACCCCCATCAGCGCGAAGGCGATGGCATAGCGCGGCCAGTATCCGAGCGCCTCATCCAGCAACAGCCGGCGCACCAGCGCCAGCGTCGAATAGTTGTCGGCGACGTCGACCGTGGCAGGAACCGTAGCAGCTTTCATGCGCGTTCCATTTTACCCCGCGGCAACCGCGGCCCGCAGCCGGCCTAAGCCGCGTCCCACAAGTCGCGCTGCACAAGTCGCGTTCCATGCACGGACGGGCCGATATATTCAAGGGATTTCGGCGCCGGCGTTGCCGCGCTAAGCGGGGCGCGGGAACCGCCTCTGCAACTCGCGCTCCCAGGCCAGCGCATGGCCGACGATCGTGTCGAGATCGTCGAAACGCGGCTGCCAGCCGAGCGTCGCGCGCGCCCGATCGCTTGCCGCGACGATGCGGGCCGGGTCGCCTTCGCGGCGCGGCGCCGTCTCCACCTTGAAGTCGACGCCCGCTATGCGCTTGACCGTCTCGACCACTTCGAGCACCGAAAAGCCGTGACCGTAACCGCAATTGGCTATGAGCGACGGCCCGCCGGCGCGCAAGTGCCGCAAGGCATCCGAGTGCGCGCGAACGAGATCGCAGACATGGATGTAGTCGCGGATGCAGGTGCCGTCCGGCGTCGGATAATCGGTGCCGAAAACATCGAGCTTGCCGCGCAGCCCCAATGCCGCTTCGGCGGCGACTTTGATCAGGTGGGTGGCGGCCGGGCTCGCTTGGCCGGTGCGCGCTTGCGGGTCGGCGCCGGCGACGTTGAAATAGCGCAGGATCGCATGCGCAAGACCGTGCGCGCGGCTCGCGTCGCGCAGCATGATTTCCGTCATCAGCTTCGACCAGCCGTAGGGTGAAATCGGCTCGGTCGGCGCATCCTCCGTCACCGGGATGGCAGCCGGATTGCCGTAGACCGCGGCCGTCGAGGAAAAGATGAAATGACGCACGCCGGTTTTGACCGCGCATTCGATCAAGGCGCGGGAATTGACGGTGTTGTTGCGGTAATAGCCGAGCGGATCGCGCACCGAATCCGGCACCACGATCGAAGCGGCGAAGTGGACGATCGCCTCGATGCCGTGCTCGCGAATAAGCCGGGTCACGAGCGGCTGATCGCCGCTCTCGCCGACCACGAGCGGCACGCCGGCCGCGACCGCCCAGCGGTGGCCGGTCGACAGATTGTCGAGCACGACGACGCTTTCGCCGGCCTCGACCAGTTCGTGCACCATCTGGCTGCCGATATAGCCGGCGCCGCCGGTGACTAGGATCGCCATGGTCTTCGACCCCTTGCCAGTTTCGCCTCCGGCCTACACCGATTCGATGACTACGTCGTTATGCCGGCTGACGGCGCTGATCTGACGGAACCGCCGCCGCAAGGGCCCGGTGGGTGGCGGCAAGGACTGCCTCTGGCGCGATGTCGCCCATGCAGCGGTGGTGGCCGAGGCGGCAGACCGGCTTGTGGCATGGCCGGCAGGGGAGCGCACTCGAGGTTTCGATGGTCGCGGCGAGCGGATTGAGCGGCGCCCAGTGCCAGGGGCTGGTCGGTCCGAAGATTCCGATCGAGGGCGTCCCCAGGGCGGCGGCGACATGGAGCAGCCCGGAATCGTTGGAAACCGCGGCGGCGGCAGCCGCAAGCGCCAGAATCGCATTGCGCAAATCATCCCCCGTCAGGTCGCGCGCTGTCGTATCGGCGACGATTTCCGCAGCAAGGGCTTTTTCGCCGGGGCCGCCCACCACCCAGACCGCATAGCCTTCGGCGCAAAGCCGACGGGCGACCTCCGCATAGGCAGCGCTCGGCCAGCGTTTGGACGGCCCGACGGCGCCGGGAGCCAAGGCCACCACCGGCCGGCTATCGGCCAGGGCGCGCTTTTGCCGCCAGGACATGACCTCGCCCGGGGCAACCTCGAGTTCCGGCAGCGGCAAAGCCTCGGGCAGCTCGGCGCCGGCCGGAAGCGCCAGGGCCGCGCAACGGTCGACCATCCGCGGCAGCTTTTTCTCGCCGAAGCGGGGATCGTTGAGGAGGAAGAAGCGGGCTTCGCCGACGAACCCGGTCCGCCCGGGAATCCCGGCAAGATACGGTGCGAGCGCCGACTTCCAGGTTCGCGGCATGACCAGCGCCGTGCCGTAGCCTTCGCCTTTGAGCCGGCGCGCGAGCGTGAATTGTTCGGCCAAAGCGAGCCTGCTGCGCGGCAGGTCAACGACGATGGCCTGCCGCAGTCCCGGCATATAATCGGTCAGCGGTGCGCACAGCTTTGTCGCCAGGATATCGATGGGACGGTCGGGAAACCGCTGCCGCAACAGTTTTACGACCGTATGGCAGCGGACGAAGTCGCCGATCCACATGTACGGGACTACGAGGATGGGACTGCCGCTGTTATGAGATGAATTTTGATTCATAACTCTATTTCGCGCCGTAACGGTTCACTCGGCGGCGGCGCCCAGTTCTGCGCTTCCTCATAGCGCTTGGCGTAGCGGTAATAAGTCCCCTCGAAATTGCCAAAGGCGATGGCGAAGCCGGCCCAGCCGTCGATGAATCCGCGCTTGAAAATGTAGTGCTTCAGGAACGACCAGAGGCCGTGACCCAAGGCGCTTGCCATGCTCACTCGCTTTCCTGCCAGTTTCGGCACGCCGAGCGAGGAGTAGCGGTTGGCTTTTTCGAGGACCTCTTCGAAATTGCGGAAGGGAAACTGCCAGATCGCATTCCGCAGCATGCCGATCGGCTTGCCGGACAGGGCTTCATAGCCCTCGTGCACGGGCTCCAGCGTGTACCGCATCGAGCCTTTGCGAAACAGCTGCGGCTGGCGGAAGTTCGGGTACCAGCCCGAACCGCGGATCCAGCGGCCCATCATGTAGCTCTTGCGCGGAACGCGATAGATGTCGTGCGGAGCCTCGCCGGCAAGGAGTTCGAGAATCTCGTCGCGCACCGTCCGGGTGCATCGTTCGTCGGCATCTAGGCTGAAAATCCAGTCGAATTGGCAGGCGGCGATCGCGTGATTGCGCAAGTCGCCAAAGCCCTTGAAGGGCACTTGAAAGACGCGGGCCCCGAGCGCCTCCGCGATTGCGGCGGTGCCGTCGGTGCTGTGGGAATCGACGACCACGATCTCGTCGGCCCACAGCACGCTCTCGACCGCAGGCTTGATCTTGTCGGCAGCGTT
>Ga0181539_1001951_pt1 | contig 21714 bp, 17 predicted proteins | sample PEATcosm2014_Bin_46_FD_119767 | JGI IMG/M metagenome (GOLD analysis project Ga0181539, IMG submission 119767) | Peatland microbial communities from MTU Mesocosm Facility, Houghton, MI, USA - PEATcosm2014_Bin23_60_metaG | ecosystem: Environmental > Terrestrial > Soil > Wetlands > Peat | place... | reverse complement strand
GCGCTCAGCGACCAGGTGTTGGTCATGGAGGTGGTCAGCCTGAGAATGATAATCACATGGATTCAGGGTGAAGCATGAATCAATGACCGCATTCAGGTATTGCGGGTATTCTTCCTCTTTCTCTCTGTGTTTTTTTTGAAACTTCGCCGAGGAAGTAATCTCAAGCTCCTGGCATAGCTTCCGGCCAGCACCACGGTTCATCCCTCGGCTTTCCTTCGCGGCACCATCGAGTATATCGAATCGACCCCAAGCACGATTCTTCAGTGGCCATTCGTAGATACCAGAACCCCGACACTCTGAAGTACCCCATCGCGTCCTCAACAGCCATCATCATCGGCTTCGTTTCAAGCCCTAGATCAAGCTTCCCAGTAATCTCCGGCAGCTCCTAGGTTGCCCTGGAACTCTTCCAGTCTTCCCTTCTGTTGCCCGACAGTCCTTTTGTCATGTTCGCGCACATTCGGCCCCGAGCAAGTGTCGGCGCCTTTCACCGAGTTTAGGAAACATAGTGGTATCAATAAACACTAGGGCGAGGATGCTGACGCTCTGGGAAGACATGTAGGAATGGAGTGCAGGCTATCTTCTGGCGGTGCTCCGCGGAATCAGCGTGTCAGACACAATGGTCGTGAGCAACTCTGGTGCGACCAGAATAAGATAGCCTGCCCACCCTATGAAACCGAAAATCAGTGGGAGAACCGCACCGATTGCGACCCCGGCGGCTCCATACCACTTAACAATCTTGAAGTCTTCTCGGTCGAACATGAGGATTGCCCACGCCAGAACATACAGGAAGATTATGATCGGATTGGCTTCGAGGAAGCGAATCAGATCAGAGTATCCTGCAAACGCCTTCAGGCCGGTCGCAAAGAGGAAGGCGAGCACAATCGCCAGCATCAGCCCTCCCCCCGCGGCATGAGCAAGCGCATGGGGAGGCACGAGAAGTCGGGCGCGAGAGGTCGACCTTTCGGTCATTAGATCAAGAGCCCCCCAGCGCCTAGCGTTCGCCGAACAGTTTCATGGCGCCGTAGAGGACAGTTCCTACCACACCAATTACGATGGCCACCGCCTCTATCATCTCGGTCTGGCTCAGTTCAATGGCCCCCTGGCCTGTGTTCTCCAGTTGTTGTAGTGTCCCTTTCTGCTGCTGGTTCATCTGCTGGACTGCTGGTGTTGAGTTCAAGGCGTGAGTAAAGGCACCCCAGAATACCAACAGGACGATCCCCACTATCGCAGCGACCGTCAATCCGATTATCGGGCCCCCGATGTCGTCCGGCATTCGGTTGGCTAGGAACGCTCCACGCATAAAAATCCTTGTTTCGCTATTTTGGCCTAGGTCTTGGAGAACAAGAACTCCTGCTGATCTCGCGGTCCAAAGCGTCGAAGTCAATGGCTGGAAGGGGGCATTTGAGGGCAACCTTGTCGACGTTCGCCAGTCTGAGTCGGGTCGGAGGATGGGTGCTAATGTCCATGTTCAATTTCAAAGACCGCGCAACCCGCACGTTCTAACTCTCCCCTTTCCCCCTGTGTTCTTGCCCGTTTGCGAATCAAAACAAGCAACCGCCTTACATATTAGGAGCCACGCGAAACGGTAATCTGACCAGTAATCCCGCCCGAACGACACTTGAGCCAATGGCTAACGCTGGTAACTGAAGACGAACTGGGGGTGACCGTCAACAGTATGCTAAGGGATTTCGGCATACGTTCAGACTTCCCAGTGGACGTTGATTCCACCACGGCTCAGTTCTTCCCGGGTTCACTCGCATCAGTAGCCTACGTACCCCCTGGAGACGGCGAGATCGAGAGGATGATTCTGTTCAGCAATCTGCCTATTCGCAGGGACATTTTGGCCTTTGAGATAGGCCACCTTAAGTTGACGTGCATGCTGCTCCCCCACTTCGAGAAAACCGAGCCGCTGGCCCCGCCACTGATGTTCTTCGGGGTGTTCCACGATGAATTCTATGACAGATTGCTACTGTCGAGGGACCTCCCAGCGGCATCGTCCTCGCTCATGCAGTTGGAGGCGGAGAATCTCCCCGATGACTCCCAGATGTACCTCGACCTTTCAGCGGCCGCCATCCCCCAGACACCCCGGAATGTCAGAATGCTTCAACGAATGACTCAGTGGACATTGGACAAGATTGTATGTTCCCGTTCCCCAGCCTTGCACCGCTACCTCCCAGATTTTGACCGCGTGTTGGAACCATGTCGGAATTCAACCTTCAACGATTTCATGTTATTTATCGAGGCCCAACTCTCGTCAATGCCGGCTCTCCCGAATGCTACAAGTAGGTTCGGACAGAGTGAGCAGTCAGCAGTGCTGGAAGCTGTTGCACCCGTGCACAGGTATGTCTTCGGTAGACTAATCCCTCTACGTCGGGTTCGCTATTCGATTAGTTGCGCCTAATGGTACAGCGCCTGCTGGTTCATCCGGAGCGCCACTACTGACCGCAAGATCTGCATTTTGACCCTCCGTCCTTAGGTGGGAACGGTCTCATTCCTTTGGAGACCTCGGTCAGCGAGATCAGCCTGCTCAGCAGCTTGACCGTTTGAGTACCGTCCAAAGGAGGAATGTTGTTGTTCCTTCTCTCCAGTGCGGCCAGCTGACCCTTTAGGCCCGTCTCTCTCAACAGCGGTTGAACCGGGATTGAATGGTCTCCGAACCATCGCGACGATTTGTCATGCTTGGCCCCAATCACTACATTGATCGGGCGAATCTTCTGCGTTTTCGGTTTGTCGAGAGCAAGGTGTTCGTCTAGACTCACTTGATACCGTCTAGCGAAATCCGCTGAGATCCCTTCCAAGTATCTGAGTGAACTGCTGTCGGACTTCTCCGAGCACGTGAGGAACCCCGTGAAACGATACGGCGACATCCCTTGCGGATAGCTATGCTTCTGTGGCATGAAGAACAGGACGTCATCGGGTTCCAACCGCTTGCGAAAGTAGACGCCACAGACTGCCCACACGGGCATGGAATTCGACCAGAAGTCAGGATCTGAGATATGCGGCCCACGATCCCTGAGGTAGGCGTCCAATGTCTCAGCTTGATATTTGAAAAGGAATCCGCGCACAGGGCTAGACTTGCCCGTGGCGGTATTTGGTTCTTGGCAAGCCTTGAAACGTACGACGAGGTCCAACCTTAGTCGATAAACGGGCCGCCAAACCGTTTTTAGCCTGAACTTCCCGTGACAAATTCTAGATTGATTGGAATCATCTCTTTTCTGGTTACCCAGTATCCACTTCTCTTGATTCTCCCGATCATCATGGCGCTGAGAGTCGAGCGTCAATACGTTAGCAGGGTTGCCACCCTAACAAATACGGTGAGCATGTTTGTTGCCATAGCACCATTTTGGAATCAGACCAGATCTTGGCTTGAGATTTCAGGCATATCTTTCTTCCACGCGTACTTGCTCCTTGGCTTGATTCTTGGAATAGTCGCATTGATAAGCTACGTTGCTGACCAGAGCCTTGATAGTTCATTCTACGCGGTGACTTTTGTCCTTTACAATAGCGCCTTTGCTGGGATTGTCTGTTTGGCAGCCGCGACAATGAGCGCACAGAATGGTGCTATCATTCCATTCTCGTGACAAGCCCGGAGCGTTATCCTCTTTCTCCTGTGTTTTTTTTGAAACTTTTTCGGACGCCTCGACCGATTCTCATCCCGGTTCTCAGCCTCGCAACTTTTCACAAGGTTCTAAACCGCTCATTCCTCAATGCTAGTTTCCACTACATCCCATAAATCCAAGCAAAACGATGCGAATCACGGTTTTTACCTTCAATTTATGAGCTAGTTCGAATCCAACGCGCTCGATAATTGGATGCACTTATTCAGGGTGACTTGGATAACTGAGAGCGGCATTACGATCAGCCGCAATGTACGAGCGGCGTCAGCAGACGAGGCGGCAAAGTTCATCCAACCTCGAATATCAGACAGGGGTGATCTCTGTTGACCAGTTGGATGTACCCGAAGATTATTGAAAATCGTGTGTATTGAGCGCCTTGTCAACGCTCTCTTCAAGATATTCTATCCCGAATAGTTATATTAGCATCGGTTATTCTGGAACTGTGGCAGCTTCTCAGGAGTCTCTGGTGAGAGGATCTTCTCAAGACGGATTGATGAGCGGCCTAGAGTTTGTCTGGCTCGAGATCACTCCTCGGTGCAATCTTCAATGCCGACATTGTTACGCAGGCTCTTCCCCGTGGATGAAGGACCCCGGCTCCGTAGATTGGAACCGGGCCATAGATGAGTCGTACAAACTGGGGTGCAGGAAGATTCAATTCATAGGCGGTGAACCAACGCTTCATCCGCAACTCGGTGACTTAATATCAAGAGCGCGGACGGTCGGATACGAATTCATCGAGGTGTTCTCGAATCTTACTGCGGTCTCGGACAGACTCTTGGACAAGTTCTCGAGTTGTGGAGTCAGTGTAGCCACATCATTCTACTCTCGAGACCCTAAGATTCATGATTCAATAACTGGTCTAAGCGGGAGCTTTAATAGAACAGTTTCAGGTATTAGAAGGGTTCTGGCTCGCGGAATACCAATAAGGGTAGGCCTGATCCTAATGGACGTCAATAACCAGAAGGTCGATGAAACTATGAGGTTCTTAGCTGATTTGGGAATCAGCCCTGAAAAAATCAAAGTGGACGAGGTAAGGCCCGTAGGGCGAGGTCAATCTCTGGTACAATGTAAAGGGCAGGATGAGGCCTTGTGTGGTGCCTGTTGGCAGGGAAGACTTGCTATCACATACGACGGCTCGGTGTACCCTTGCGTATTCTCCAGGTACGAGTGCCTTGGCAATGCTAATCAGGATGAACTGATAGACATAGTATCGTCAGAGAAACTAAAGCACTTCAGGGTTCGAATTCGTAGGATGGAAAGAGAAAGGGAGGTGTGTGGACCGAATTGCAGTCCCGACCTGCCCCCACCAACAACGTGCAATCCTAGTGCAGGCTGTACGCCAGGCTGTAATCCATGTAGTCCATAAGCAATCCGAAGAGCGTGCGATGAATCTGGGAATCTGACCCAGCATGAGAAAACACCTTGACGGGCTATTCTCTGACCCTCGGTCTTAGGTTAGGATATTCGGAGATGACATTCCGTATGCACCGGTGGCAAAATCCCGGAGAATTCACGATCTCTTTCCATTCTGCTAGGTGTTCCTCGCCTGATGGCGATTCTTTGCCACACCAACTCCTGGATGGGGGTCGCCCTCGGAGAATGTGTGCTTTGTTTCCTTTTGATCGCACAAGATAGAAACTCTCTTCCATAACAGCCGGTAGGTGCGGTTTCATAAAAGGTTCCTCCTGTTATCCCGGATCATCAAGAGGATTGGAAAGCTAACAACTCTGTCTCCAAATTAGCCAGTCGATGACGCTCTTCCCGGATCATCGGGGGTTCTGGGTCTCATGCTGCCGTGAGACCTCGGACCATTTTCTTGGCGACAAGAATCCATTCTTCCTCTTTCTCTCTGTGTTTTTTGAATTTTCGGATGCGAACAGAATGTCTCCATCGATTCATAGGAGAGACGTGAACAAGGAATCACCCGGAGGCTTTCGCCTCTCCCATTGCTGTTTTGAAGGATAGGTTCAGAACATCGAATATCCAGAGGGCTTGATGTATTCCCAGAAGCTAAACTGCGATTGCTCGCGCATTCTTATGCTTTCAATTAGTAGCGTGATGAAGAACAGAAGTGAATCTCTCCCTGTCTCGAGGAAGGCCAGCGACTGGTCTTGTGCTCCTTTCTCATCAGAACCGATTACTATGCCCTGTTCGCTGGGATGGCCAATACCGATGAACTTGTTGAGTACACAAACTAGGTCTATCTGATGAATTTCTGGGACCGTCAGTCGCTGATATGTCGAAGTGAGATTTTCTCTGATCGTCGGCTGAGAACCATCAAATGCAAACAATACTGCATAGGGCCTCGGCTGCCTTGGGGTAGTTGTACCAGGCCAGATAGGGATTGTTAATTCCTTGACGCTCTGAGCGTTTAGAACCGCTTCTTCTAGCCTCGCCGCGTCAAGATTTGTCTTGACCTCACAAGAGGCGAAGATGCTCTCAACCGGAAACAAGTTCATTGCCGGGCTCCTCAGTGCGGGCATTCTAGTGTTCGTGATAATAACGTCAACCTGCTTACTGAATTTCCCGGTTCTATCGAAAATCTCGCCAGACTCGATCCCATACGTTTGTGGCAGATTCTCCCTTAGAAACTGCATCAGAATCATCTCTCTTTTTTCCCCTTTCTCAACTCGGTTTTGCCCTTCCTTAGTCAATTCGAAACTTGAAACTAGGGAATCAGAGATTTTGGTGAATTTATCTCCCAAGGCAGATGCCATGCCAAACAACCCCAGAATAATGCTATATTAGCGGTATTCTTCCTCTTTCTCCTATGTTTTTTTTGAAACATTTTCTGAGGACATAACCAACCTCCGGCTCCCGAGCATCACTCGAAACCTGGACTCCGGACCATCTGAGCCCGCGCCATGCACGATCTATTGCAGAACTCCGAGGAAGTGCACAAAAACCCATGGTCTAGAGGGTTTGTTGGTCGAGTAGAGCACTTAGGTCTGAAAAACTGTCGGGTTGCAACGCCTTGAAGTCCGACTGACGGACCTTGAGATATCGCCAATCCCTTTTGGTCAAACTGCTCGCATACTCGCACCACAGTATCGCTGCCCGATCTTTGTAAGGAACGTCTGGATCTTCTCGACCTTTCGTCTCTATCAGACAGTGTTCTCCATTTTCCAAAACCGCGACGAAATCAGGCTCATAGTATCTCAAGTTAGCGACTGAGTCGGTGTATTCAATCGAAAATCCGAATCGAGACGGAAGCTTCGAGAACCTCGACACGTCCTTTGCATTCTGCAGGAATTTCGCGAATTCCACCTCAAAGTCATTATCACATGGAACTCGATTGAAAATGCAGTGGGGCGCTTCATAAGTCGGTCTCGAATAAGCGAAAGGTTCCGTCTGCGAGAGTTTCCGCGGTGGTGAAACGATTTCTGGAATCCGTTGCTCAACAACTATTGCTCGCAAAGCCTTGACAAATGTTTGGACAACTACGTATTGACTGACATTCGTGCTAATGGCCCTCAAAATCACCGGGTCGTCGAGATTGACGGTCTCACCGAAGGCTATCTCTCGAAGAAACTGTTGTATTTTGGGGACGAGATATGCAAACTGGGACGGAAGTTTCAGGTCGTGAGCAATCGCCCTTGCGTAATAGGATATCACTTCCTGTGAGGTCTGAGCCTGTGGCATCTTGTATTGACGTTCCACAATCTTTTGTAGCGTGAGAAAGTCATATCCATCATATCGAAACGTCTCTATCTCGACGGCATTCTCCTTCTTCGGCAGCTTGGGGCACCTCATTGAATGGACTTCCATGGATGAGATTTCCTCTGACAGAGACTTTTTGCGAACAAGAATCGGGCTTAGAACTGGGATTTCGATATCCTTGTCTATTTTCTGGAGATCAACCTGAATCGTAACAATTTGAAGTTTGTCTTTGCCAAGTTCGAATGTGCCGAATTTTGTACCTTCGTCTGTTTCCAATTCTTCAACGAATTTCATAAAGGCCCTGTTACCTATCACATCTAATCTCTCAGTATAGGCTCCGAGAGTGTCACGAAACATTAAACGGAGACCTCGACCGATTGTTTGTTCCGGAAGAATGTTTGCCTTGGATGTGTAAGGTCTGAGGCCAACAACAACCGTGACGTTCTGGACGTCCCATCCTTCTCGAAGCATCAGAACACTGACGATTGCATTAACAGGACTATTTTCGTAATCCACCTCACGTGCTACTTGCCTTGCTTTTTCCAAGTCGCGCTTTGAAACTTCCCCCTTTTTGTCCGTATGAATGATTAGGAGCCTTTCATCTCCAAATTCCTCCGGGTAATGCACCCTCAGATAGTCTCCAACTTCGTCGGCTTCGTCCGTGCTGTTCATCATCACGAACAGTATCGGTTTCTTGCGAAGCGGCTTGAGCTGGTCTCGGTACTCCCTCCATCTTTCGACTCCCGAAGTCAGATAGGGCCTGTACTTCGTACTCGCAATATCTGAACGACCTTCTTGCATTCCAGACGCTACTCCCTTGAGAGGTCTCTTTACGATTGTATCTTCAATAGCACGTTTCAGAGGATAGTCATAAATCGTCCAACTAAATAGTGCCCCACTGCTGTATCTAGGCGTAGCCGAAAAGTCTAACTGAGCCCCTACGCCTCCAGCAACTTTGGCATTCAAGTCTCTGATGAGGTCGTTCCACTTCAGTTCCTCGTCGTGGGTGTGATGAGCTTCATCGTTCAGGACAAGGATAGGTCCTTTCCGCTTGATCAGGCGAGACACGAAATCTTCATTTTGAGTTTGATCGAATTCAGGCTTGGGACCTAAGACATCAGAAAGTTCCTTGGGTTCACTATCGTCTTCAGATGTTCTTCCGTACATTTGCTGAATATTTGTTAGAAAGACAACTCCCTCAGAATATGAACGGTCGCTCTCACCTCGCATATAACTCTCCAAATCCCAAATATTCACAAACTCAGGGGGTATGACCGGGTCTACCCGGAATATTCTACCACCGGCGAAATCTAATCGAAGTCTTTCGAAGACTATGACATTAGGGGCGATTAGTAGCGAGGTCTTCGAATAACCAGGAATGTTCTCCATGACTGCGTTGAAATACTGCCACGCGATTGCCAAGGACATTACCTTTGTTTTGCCGCTGCCTGTCGCCATCTTGAAGCAGTATCTCGCAAAATCATCATATTGCAGAAGTTCCAAGTTCTTTGAGTGGAGTGCGTATTGTTCGAGCATGGTCTTTTGTCGCCTGACTCTAGCGACTTCGTATAGGTACACGAGGGTCTCCATCGCTTCGCGTTGAGCATCATTGTATGCGAAGGGCTTGCCATTGGCAAGTCGGTGGTCCGAATGAAACCAATAATTCAGCAGAATCTTTGATGTCTCAGTGCACCCTACAGGAGTAGCGTATCCGCTCCTGACCCATTGATTCACTTCGTTTTTGATGGCAGGAACGCAAGGAGCGGTTCCAATCGTCGGATCCAGAACCTTGAGCTCATCTCCAGATACTTCGAATTTGGATTGGCCTTTCGTTTGGTTACACCTTCACGTGGAGCATTTTCGTCGTATCGTTGCCCAAAATGTCGATGATCTTTACGAGAATCCTATAATCTCCAGGATCATCATACTCTTTGGAGATTTCTGTGGTCAACTTGGGATTCTCACGAGTCCGATATTCTTGAACTTCGTTATGGAAGGTGTCGTTCTTGTTATTCCAGTCCACTGCCCAGTAGTCGATCCATTGAGACCAATGCGTTATCTGTTTTTGAACTTCAGTGGGGACGTCGTCTTGTGGTATCACAAAGTCTCGGATTGAGACGGTCGTTTTCATCCCAGTCCTTTTTAGTCCTACATCCAAGGATGCCAATTCAAAGAAATGAATATCTCCTTGCTCAACGGCTTTCCTGTCCAGCACTTCCCTAGGAATGCGCAGGAATCGTACGTCGACATTAGCCTGCTCGGCTTGTTGTTTCGCGAGCTCATTTAATTCAAACGCGAAGTCCCACCCGAGGATGTCGACTCCATTTGTTTTTGGCGCATCCTTACCGCCTCCAACCGTACGTTTGAACTCGGCGACGATTTGGCCGACATCTAGAGGTGAAATCGGAGAATCTACTGAACCAACATGAAGCAATCGATTTCCTTTCTTCCCGTGGAGCCAAACATACCCGTTCAAAGGTTGAGCAGCATAAAGTTTGAGAATGAAATTGGTGTAGGATCGTATCCTTTGTCCCATCTCGTTTCCAAACTCCGCAGCTTGCCAAGCTTGGCGCTCGTACTTACCAAGGTTTTGAACAATGAAAGGTTTCACTCCAGGTGTTCCAAGTAATCTCTTGCGTGTCATGTGAACAGCAAATCGAGAAAGGTCACAGACAATCCAGCGGCGTTTGAGCTTCTCCGCGACTACAGCAGTCGTTCCGCTCCCGACAAAGCAGTCGAGAACAAGGTCACCTTCGTTTGATGAAGCTCTAATGATGCGTTCAAGAATCTTAGGATTCTTGGCAGTCGGATACACCTCTTTAGGGTCCTTCACACCAAGCCAAATGTCTTGAAGGAATACGCCTGAGCTCTCATTGGCGTATAGTATCTCACGGGGATTACCAGTAGAGGACCATTCGATTCTGCCCTCCTCATCCAACTTGTCTAGATCCTTGTGAACGTATGCCCAATGTCTTCCCTTGGGCGGCATCAGCCCTCGCCAGGCTCTTCCAGTTTCTCCATGGCGGACACCTGCGGCATGAAGGGGAGCGGTCTTGTACCCTCGACCGGAACTGTCAACCAAAGGAAAATCAACTGCAACCTTCTGCTCGTCTCTAGTTGAGTAGGGTTTGACCCACTTTATGCTCGAGGATTTGGAATAAAAGAAGATTGTATCATGGATGTTTCCATAACCCCACTTCGTGTAGTTCTTGGGGTTGGTCTTTTCTCGAATGATCTCATTTCTGAAGCACTCAGGGCCAAATACATCATCCAAGACAGCCTTCGCGTAATGACCGAGGTGCCAATCTAGGTGAACATAGATGCCTCCATCCTCAGTGAGTAACTCGCGCAACAAAACAACCGTTTCGTAAAACCATTGCAGATAGGAATCGAGGCCTCGACCCCATGTATCGCGATAAGCCTTCTGTTCGATTACACTCGGCTGCTTGGTAAAGGACAAGTAATTGTCTTCGGGCGCGTCGGGATCCACCGGTATACCCGCTATGAATGAGAAATCCGCTCCAGTATCGAACGGTGGATCAATGTAAATTAGGTTGACTTTCCCTGCAAACTCTGGAAGCAAAGACGGCAGAACGTATTTCTTATCGCCCCAAATCAGCCGGTTGCGCCATTCTGGATCTTCACGACCGCTGATGAAGCGTTCAAGTCTCTTCTGGCGGTCTTGAGTTGATTCGTTAACGGTCTCAATGGTTTGGAGTGGAAGTTGTATTCTTGTAGGAGGGACTTTTCTTCCAGCGTCATCATACTTTCCCTTCCAAACAATCTCGACCAACCATTTTCACTTGCTTGGTCCTTTGTTATCTGGATGATAAAATCGTTTGGCTAACGGATTGAGACGGGTATGTCGACCGTGTTCAAACGACGGGTAAGTTCAGCAACTTGAGTTGGCTAGACTAGATGGGGCGTCTCTTTCACCTTTTCTTGTGGCGACTCCCTTCCAAGGGGATTGTCGCAGAACCCTTCGCTGTCTACCGGCAGTTAATCTTGTCTCTTTCATCGGTTTGGTGAAAGATGGAAGAACGAATCCAAGGAGGCGGATTGAACGACCAGCAACCGGTTCCAGTGAATGAGCTGCGAAAAAACTTGAGGGTGCCACACCTTTCGAAGTCCGAAGGCGTCTTATTTCATTAATGATAGCGCGAGGAGATGCGCATTGGTTCCTTGTAAACTATCTTTTGAGGGTGCTGTTACCTTGTCGTCAGGTGGAGAGCAAATCGCACGTTCAATCAAACGAAGCGGTAACAGCAACTTTTTTGGTGGATATAATATAGGATTGTCGAACCTAGATTCTAACCTAATCGACTTGGTCGGAACCATTCCAGGAGGAGAGGCTACATTGTCAGGAGGTAATGGAGTCGCTGAAACCAGACAATTTCGAAGGAGTTGAAGACGCCGCTGATGGCACGGAGCCCTATCACACTTCGGTGTTATTGCGGGACTGAACACTTCCGAGATCCGAGGGCAGTCTTCCATCAGGTAGACTTCATCCGTGCAGCTTTGACTTTGCGATCTGATAGAAAATGCTTCACCGCTTTATAGAAACCCTTCCTATCTTGATGAAGTATGACCGTAGGGTCGAAAGGAGAGGACGAATCTTTTTTGTCCGATGGAGAATCAAAAACGAATACTTTCTTCGATTCTGAGATACTATACCGAATTTCTTCATTAGAACCAGCAGACCTTCCTAGAAAGTAGGGGCGATAGGCAATGGTTGATACTGAAGTATCTATTAGTTTGTAATCCCTGGCCCGAATATTGTTGTAAATGTCTGGTTCTACTTCACGAATCTCATCTCCGGGGATTTCCAGGGGGAATGCGACCCTCTCGCCCAAGTCTCTTAGCTCAAGGGGCCATCGCTTCGCCTTATCGACTCTGACGAAATCGGGAACCTGGTTTGGAGCTTTCATCTGCTCCTTGAGGCACGACACAACAACAAGTTCATCTATCGTGACTGGATCGAACATCACCAGGCCCATCTCTTCAGCATGGTTGTGCATCATATGTCGAAATTTGTTAATTTCCTTCATGCATGATTTCACCTTCCTTGTGTTCGTTATCGCGAAAGACAAGTAGCTACAGACTGGACTCGGACTGAACACTAGGTTATGAAGGACATAGAATGGATGACGAACTGATACCTCATAGTTCGTGACGTTTCGGTGCTCATTCGTGAATCTCTTGGCGATGGTCTCCGCTTGAAGGAGTTCAACTGACCTCCAGGATAATATTTCACGTAGGCGGAGTTTGGTGTTGACGAGGCTTCGTTCGGCCTCTCTCTTCCGAATGACATCCCACACATGAAAAGCGTCGTCTATCAAAGTGATTACTTTGATCGGGGAGGCGATTGACTGCACCAATTCATCGTAGTTGGAGAAGTTTATTGGAGGAATGAATTCGCTCCGTTTCGTGAAGCTCAGATGTATGTCTAAGAAGATGTATTTCGGCTTCGGTCCCGCATTCAGTTCCCTCCGAATCCTGCGAAATGTTTCCTCAATCGCCCTGGTCTTTACTTGATAACTCGGGTTCTCCAAGAAACTTGGAATATCTGCCGCTTTGGATTCTGCAAGCAGCTCATCGTCGAATTTGAAGTATCTAATGACCTTCCGACCTTCTGCGGATGTAAAGTCGGGCGGGCAACCATTCATCCTGAGACAGGCTTTAGTAAAACTCTGGAGAATGGTCGACTTGTTAAAACCCGTGGTTCCCGCGAAAATGACTAAGGTCGTCTCTTCGGAGTTCTCTGCTGTCAAGACGAACTTAATTCGCTCTTCCGGAATTCGAGAATTCTTTCCGCCGTCGTGGCGTACTCCTCGAGACTGAAGTCGGGCTTGATTTGGTGCAGCATCCTGGTTAGGGATTCTTTCCGTTCTCGACTGACTGGGCCTTGGGGCAGGACGTACCAAACCGACGCGATTAGCTCAAGGGCCTTTGGCTTGTTCAGATCGTCTCCTAGAAAACTCCGCAGCCGATTTACACTAGCTTCGAGTTTCCTCTTCTCTTCTTCCGGAAGCGTGGGAATAGTTTCAAGAATTCCGACGTCATCAACTGTGTACAGGAAGTTGGTCAAAGAGGGCGAATAAGGTCCATGGATATACCAGCTAAACGAAAAGCCTGCGTCGAATCCTACCTGGCGGGCAAGGAACACCAACTTCTGAAGCTTCATTCGCTCATTGAAGGTTTGAATACTGGGTTTGGTTAAAGAGTTGAGGAGCAGAATGACCGAAGCGAAATTGTGTTGCATTCCTCCCGCGTTCACTCCTAGATTCAGAGGTTGTTATTTATGCGTTGAAAAAGACGATGCGCCTCCACAGCATAAGCCTTAACTCAAACATCTACCCCATAAGAGTATCTTGGAAGATTTAGAGACTCACCCATTCTCTGAGCTCCCCGAGGCTTTGGTTGAAGAGATGCTCGGCTACACAAATGACCTGGCTTCTAGTCTTCTTGTCTCCTTGAACGAGATAAAAGGACATCGTGAAGAAATCAGGAGCAAACTCGCCAAGAGAGACTTATTGTTGGATTCGAGCGATCTTATTGGCGCATCACAATCTCCCACATGCTCAGGGGTTGATGGTTCGTACGCGATTGAGAGGCTTGTCACTACGGATCTTGTAGTGGCCGCCGCGCTTGCAGTCGAAGGACTTACACCTCCGAGCGAAAAAAGGTTCTGGCCGCATCCTCATCACAAAGTGATAACCAAGGTTGTTCCCCATAATGATGCAACATCTCTGGTGGTCAGGGCATTGATGATTGCAATGGAAATTGAATTGGCGGCCAGAGCTCCACATGACGTGACATTCATCGACGGTTCTATGGTTACACCAGTAATCTACTTGAATCAGGGTTTGTCGAATCTGTGGAATGCACCCGTCGCCCTGAGTGAACAATTGAGCTCAATTCAGGATTCAACGGTGAACAGTTATTCGGAAATCTTGAGAGGAGAGAAATCTGACAAGGCCCATGTAGCCGTGCCAAAGTACACTAGTAAGCGAGAAATTGCTAACGTTCTTGAAATGCCCGACTACGAGGACCGAGGATTACTCACGTTCGTTCTTCGACCAGGGGAACTGACAAAGCCGATGGAGATGGAACCGCCAAGTCAGCCCTACCACCTACCCGTAAAGTCGCCCGACCTTGATTCCCTCTTGAGAAATGTGCAGATATTGTACTACCGGCCTTATGGACACATCCCTCCCCTTCGCCTGGAGGTTCCACCCGCCATCGCAACCAATTCCAGACGCTTGGCTTTGGTTCTCGAAGCGGTTAGACTTCAGTGCGGGTCGCCTGGCATGTTCGAGCCTTACCCCCTGTATTTGGCTGATAGGATGGCGAAGCACCTAGCCGTGGCCTTGCCGGCCATTCGCCGGGCCACCACGCAGCAAATGGCAAGCGCATGGCCAGATGACATTGGTGATGTCTATCTTTCCATGCACGGGTATCGAACGGAAAATGGTGCTTCGTAATGGTTGATACGATAAGTCAGGCCTTTGACGAGTGCGAACGAATCGGCGTTGTTGGCTCGCCTTCGAGCACGAGTTCCCTGACGGTTGACCTTCTCGGCACAGCCGTGGATAAACGATTGGTGGGCACGCTTTGCGTATTCAATTTCAGGCAGGATGGGGCAGACCATTACGCCCTCGGCCAAGTTAGTGAAGTGCGATTGCGTAACCCCTGGACTGAAGATCCGACAATGCGGGGCCTTATTCGGCAGAAAGGAAGAGTTGACCCCGTGACAGAAAAACAGGACACCCACAATGCCACGATCTATCTTAGTGCAGTTTTCTCAAAGGCGACTACAATCACTGGTAGCATGCTGGGAACAGTCCCTCCGACAGGAACGTCTGTACGCCTAGCAAGCGAGAAGTTGCTACAGCAGTTGTTGCGCGACTATCGCGGAGAGCTTTTTTTCCTGGGTCACGCCTTTGGCACGAGGATTCTGTTGCCCATGTGGTTCAAGCATTTCGGAGAGGGCCCGGGCGGGGCTGGTGAAGCATATCACATTGGAATTTTCGGAAAAACTGGGTCCGGCAAGTCTGTTCTCGCCAAGATGATGCTTCTTGGATATGCGAGACACAGCCAGATGTCGATCATAGTCATGGACCCGCAGGGAGAATTCTCTAAGATGGGAAGTGACCCCGCGGTCAAGAGAATGGTAGAGGTTGACCTTAAACGGAGTATTGAAGGATACAACCTCAGCAACATCATCCTGACCGATTCTCAGAATTATGACCTTTTTCTGAATATCCTCACCGTTTCCGACTTCTTCAGGGGTCTCCCTATAATACATGAAGACAACAGAGCCAGGGCAATCTACCAGATCAGAAACGCAATGAAGTTTGGACAGCAAGAACCACCGAAACCATGGGAGGTTTTCCAACGGCCTGTTTTCGATAGAGTTTGGAGAGCGCTAGGTACTTCGGAGGTGCAGAGAAACATCTATAGCATGCCGGAGCTGCAAGCAAGGTTAGCAGCAGCGTATGCTTCGGCCGATGTCGAGGAATTCTACGGATATTGGTCTGGGATTGGCAGATTGTTTGCTCGTGACCAACGTTCTAAGTACCTCCAGCTAAAGGAATTGATTTCTCATGTGGTGTCAGACGGCAAAGGTGCCATCGTTGTCATAGATCTTTCAGAAACGAACGTCCCCGACTATCTATATTGGAATGATCAGATTAGGTTGATTGTGATTAACAGAATATTAGAGACACTCAAGGACGCAGCTGAAAGTAGATTCAAAGAGAACAAGTTGCTCAACACGCTAGTCATAGTAGACGAGGCTCACAGATTGGCCCCCAAGTATCTCCCTCCTGATGATGTGCAGTTAGCGACTGTTCGACGTAACCTCGTTGACGGCGCATTGACAACGAGGAAATTCGGGCTCGGATGGATGTTCATTAGTCCAACGCTTTCGAGCATAGACTCTGAGGTTGTGGGTCAGCTAAGAGTCGAGGTCTTCGGATTTGGCCTGGGATGGGGAGTAGAGCTGCGCTCCCTCCGAGACATCATAGGCGGCAACGATCAAGCTATCTCGTTGTATCAGAGTTTCAAGGACCCTCAAAGCGTACTGGGAGAGCGTGAATATTCTTTCATGGCCGTTGGACCAATATCGCCATTGTCCTTCTCAGGGTCGCCTATGTTCCTTACCGCACTCAAATATCCAGATGAGTTTCTAGGCGCGAATAAGCAAGAGAAGACCGATCGATGAGGGAGGAGGGTTCACAACCTCAGCAGACAGAGTTTTCGGACTTGAAGGCGTCTGTTCTTAGGGGCGAAATCCTTTGTTCACTGAAAGCTCAAGGGTTCAACGTGAACCCGCACCTCCGTCCCAAGCACGATGGCAAGGCTACTCTAAGAAGAATACACCGCATGAAAAGGCTAGAACAACTCAGGCTGCATAAGCACTTCTTGCAATGGTACTCTTCAAGGGCAAGAGAGAATGGGTTGGATGGAAAAGACATCAGACCTGAAGAAATCCGTCTGAAGCTCTTTCCTGTTACGCCTGGATCAGAATTCGCAAATTTGTTTTTTTGGTGGAATCTGATTTGGTGGAGTATCCCTTACGAGCATCCCATCGGAAGATACATGAGGTTCATAATATGGGATAAAGAGCATGATGCTCCATTCGGGCTATTGGGTCTCCAGAGCCCTCCCCTTCGGTCCAATGTAAGGGACAATTATCTTGGCATCCAGGGTAGAAGCGTCGATTATTGGGTAAACCAATCTCTCAACGCCACCCGGGTCGGGGCGTTGCCACCATACAACATGCTGCTAGGTGGAAGAATGGTTGCAATGGCACTTACGGCCAACGAAATCAGGGACCACTACGCCTTGAAATATGCTTCCAGCACCTTGATGCGAAAGAGACGGATTCCAGGCAGGCTTCTGTTTACTACAACCACTAGTGCGTTTGGTCGGGGAAGTATTTACGAACGGCTGACATACAAACAAAGACCCTTAAACCGTTTCATCGGTTTTACCTCTGGTTCGGGGACTTTCCATCTGCCTAACAATCTCTATGTCCGCCTGCTCGGCTTAATGGAAGAGAAGGGCATCGATGTAAAGAGGGGATATGGCACAGGCACTTCCAGGAAACTGAGATTAGTGAAGCGTGGTTCCCAGATTTTGGGGCTCCCGAACTTTGCGTTTCACAATGTCCAACGCGGATATTACTTGTTCCCTAACGTTACGAACCTTAGCGCGGTACTCCATCAGCGGGCGAAGCCTCGTTGGAAAAGGCTTCCCTTTGATTCCTTAGCAAACTATTGGCAGGAGAGGTGGTGCGTTCCAAGGGCCTCACGTTTCAATGACTGGAGAGAATTCGAAACAGCAAGATTCTTCAGGAGTGCCTCAGCTCAGATACGCAGACTCTGAATGAACAATTAGTTTCGGCTAGTGATGCAGGAGCATTGAGGGAACTCCAAATCATCAGAAACAGTGCGGTGCACGAGTGGCAGATCACTTCGAAATCAACAGTAGAATGGGCTTTGAGATGTGGAAATGAGTTTCTTCAAAGGATGGTCATATCTTTGCAGTAAATTTTAATCCTGCACAACCCTGATATCACATTGAAGCGACTCGAAGCAGGAGTTGTTTGGAGAACGGGCCTGACGAGACTTAAGACGTTCACTCTGATTCCTTCTCAGGGTTCATCTGTATCTTCAGTCCCTCGATACCCTCTTTGATGTTGGCGAGGCGCTATTCATGTGAGAAATCCATCGCCATGAACATTCCTTCGAATACGACCGGACGAACGGCGTTGCCGGCAGCCATGCAGTTGCTCCTCGCCTGGTCGAACATCCGGTCGAGTGCCTCACGTGAACCGCCTCCGAGGGACCTCCTGAAGTCCTTCCAGCTTGAGATCTCACCCTCAAGCGCAATTCTGAAAGACGGTACAGTTCTTCTCATGCTCTCTACTTCGAGTCTGTTCCAGCTGATAGGCGCATTTCGGAATTCGGACCCATGCCAGGAGAGAGCCAAGTGAAAGAATTGCAGCCGGGATCACTCATCCTCCCCTTCTGGCCGACGTCATTCTCCATAGGGACATAGGACCCAAACAATTTCGTTAAGCCTCGCCTGGCTACAGGACTCCAGCGAAAAGGAGGAATACTCGCGGGGGAAGACAAAAGGCTCACCTCTTCTTGGGCTATCTGAGAGAAGAGAATCAATGAACGACGAGGAACTCTACGGTAACATGGCAATGTTGTCATACGAGAACGCCTACTATCTGCGCGAAGAGGCTAAGTTACTATTTGACAACCAGCGATACCCACGTGCTTTCGCGTTGGCGGTCTTGTCGATAGAAGAGCAAACTAAATCGCTGATCTGCAAGTGCATTTCGGCAGGAATAATGAAACCTGAGGAACTAACGACCAGAGATAAAGGAGGTCGAATAAGAAATGTACTGAAAGACCATGAGGCCAAACAGTTCCTTTTCGGATTCATTGAAGCCGGCTCGAAGGCTGTGAAAGACAACGTTGACAAGATGTTTACGCCCAATCCGACGAATGAGATTCCTGATATTGGCACACTGAACATGGAAGGGGCGAAAGACGTCATTGGCAAATTCAAATCGATGAAGGTGGACAGGGAAAGCGCGATTTATGTCGGGATGGACGGTGAACAGATTATTACGCCATACAAGCAATTCGGTCCCGAAAGAAGCAAGGAGATGTTGGACTTTGCCAGTGGTTTTCTGAAATATTGGACGACGCTTCTTTCTCTATCCACGCCCGATTACCGCGCATACTATAGCCAGTTTGACGTAATGAAAGAAATCATTGAATCCAACTTGACCAACCACGACAGAACAATACCCTAAGGGACGCATCATCACCACCGGTCAGATGCACTTCGGGACTCTTGACATGAGTTCTATGGTAAGTTAGCTGGGCATTACACTTGAGAATCCATAACTGTTCCACCGCTGGTTGACAGTGCCGGCCTTGCGGACTGTGAATGGTTTAAAGGAACGTCCGCCATGAAGATCTCTCAAGGTCTTGAGCAACCCTGACGACCTTGCCGATGTCGAGCTCGATGCTATCGGAATAGTCGGAAAGCACGAGTCTCGGTTTCACCCAAGCCTCTATCCACTATTTGACCAGCTTGTCCAGAAGGGCTATATGTTAAGAGAGTATCACGAATATCCATATTTCAGGGGACGAGGGCAATATGCAGAATATCCTGCCCGCGACAACGACCCCAGATGGCTAGGTCGTCATAATCTCATCGGTAGCGACTATGAGCTAACCAACAGAGGCGCATTAGTTTGCATAGCATTGAAGCTGCAATTGAAGGACTACCAGCCGGAGCGAGTCTCCTATCTCAAGCCGCCTGCAAAGCCAACAGCGACCCCAGTTGTAGGGCCTCTTTCAAGCCAAATTCACTCAGCGGCTAAAACCGAGCCAGAAGCAAGCAGAGAATCAATACGGCCGGACGTTGTTTCAGAACCAGAGAGGCTGAGAGAACGTAGGGCTTTCATTGAGAATCGATTGGCCCAGTTGCGCAGACAGCTTGATGTTGAGACTTCGAAGCGATATAGCTCGAGCAAGTATGAAGAAGGAAGAATTAAGGACGCCATAGAGTCTTTTTCATCGGAACTCGCAGAATTGAACGGTCATCATCCTCCAGAACCCCGAGAGTCTGAATCGAAAGCGCCTCCACCAAGGTCTCTTGGAGACAACGAACGTCCAAGATGGATTGCTCGCGAACCCAGTGCTCGAGTGCGAGCTGAAGACCGGTATGGCCAAGATCGTGAGGAGACTGAGCGTGTGAGAAGCGCCCAATACGAACAGCGTCGACTAGGGATTCGATCCTTCTTCAGCCGCATGAAGCAGATCCGATTGAAAAAAATCTATGTTTACTTGATGATGTCCGCATCTATCTTCGGTCTTGGCGTTTACCTTGTCCCGTCTCTAGACATAATCGAATTGGCATTCATCTCTCTCTTCAATGGTCTCGTAATCTTCGTTGTCGCCTATGGGATTGCTGGTATTACACGCCGTGGCGTCGGGCATAAGTTGTTTGCAGTTATTCTGATTCTAATAGTGATTGGGTTCTTGTATCAGAATCCTCTGTTAGCCAAACCCGCCGTCGCATCCAAGGAACTGATACAATCAGAGGGGTCGTACATATCGGCGTTAGGAAATCCAGTCTACAATAGCAATCCAAATAGTGGAAACATGCTCGGCGCCTTGGGCGGATTCCTCAACGGAGTCTCCTCTTCGTTAGGTTCGCTGGGGAAGGGTCTGATATCTCCCGGTCAGACCTCGATCAACTCACTCTGGGTCAAGGATTTCTTGGGGAATGTCAGCGTGATGGGCGGCGTTCCTACTATGACTGTAAACTCGCAGCTGGACCAACTCGCTCAGGAGAGATTCAGTACCATGATTCAACAGCCTGATGTCACGCATTACGGCGCTGATTCTGAAATCCCCCCGGGTGTGGGAGAGGTGGTCTACTATCCCACCGGACAGACTCCGAGTGCTTACGCAAACGATATCAAGACGACGGCCCCTCTCCATTGGGACCTGATGGTATCCGGGTTCAGGTACTACGGCTATTATTCTGGGTCGGGACCAACCTACGAGGTAAATCAAGGCTGTCCGAACACAGAGCTACCAGGTCCGAACATCAACGTCACCCAATTCTTTCAGCAAGAAGGATGCCAGGTAAGCAAAGTCACAGCGACTTGGCTTGTAATTGATTTCAGCTAGGCGAATCTTCGACTCATCGTTCCTTCTGCTAACTCGCGGCTCATGACTTGGTTCTCGAGTCTTGCGAGAACTAGAGTCTATTCGCCGTATATCGCCCTGCCAGTTCTTCTTCCAACTAGTCCGCCAACGATTAGGAGAACAGCTATTCCCAAAATAACAAGTTCGGACTCTAGGTCATAGAAGGGTAGGCCCAAGAATGGTAACACCAAGCCGACAATGAATAGGATTATCCCAAAGACTAGGACATCATCAGAGCGATGGTGTTGGGCCAACGGATGCTTATTTTCGGCCCGAACTATTATTTCTTGCTTCAGGAGGCGCTGTCAAGTCTTGAATTAGTCAGGGGCGTCAAGCTGCCGCGCCCCACTGGCATCTGCGTTATTTGCTCACATGGCCCGTATTCAAACAGGTTCTGAAAGTGGATCTCGTCCTGCTCAGTAGAAAAGGCCTAACTTCTTGAAGTCGGTCGCGGCTGAGGTTGGTGTTTTTATTCCTCTTTCAGATACAAGAGGACATGACCAAGGGTTCGAATCGGCTAGGACCCGCAAATCAATTTCGGGTCCAAGGAAACAGACCCTGTAGGGTTCGAATCCCTTCCGGCCCGAACTCTGCCAGAACGACTCCCCTGCCCCTGTGAAGGTTTGAACCTCCTCCTTCGCTCGTGTTAAAAAGCCCGTCGCATCATTTCAGCGTGTCTGGAAAAG
>Ga0181539_1001947_pt1 | contig 21752 bp, 13 predicted proteins | sample PEATcosm2014_Bin_46_FD_119767 | JGI IMG/M metagenome (GOLD analysis project Ga0181539, IMG submission 119767) | Peatland microbial communities from MTU Mesocosm Facility, Houghton, MI, USA - PEATcosm2014_Bin23_60_metaG | ecosystem: Environmental > Terrestrial > Soil > Wetlands > Peat | place... | reverse complement strand
TGCGATAACGGATTGAGGATAAGAAGTCGTCGCTGGAGAGCAGCAGTTGGGCTACCACTTTTTTCCCGAAGAACAACTGCTCGTAGGTGTGCATCAGTCGGCTCTGGCCCACGGCGGCGGCGGCCTGCATGCGGATCACGCGGGAAGGCGTTTGATTGCTTCCGAATGCGGAGGCGCCACAGGCAATGGCGCCCGAAGTCACGATGACATGGTCGTGATGGACGAGGTCGAGTTGGTCAACCAGGGCACGTACTCGGGAAGGGTCAAGCCGGCCACCGGGGGCAATGATACTGCTTCCAATTTTGATGACCAGACGCATGACGAGGTCCCTTTAGCAATTTAGCATATGCGCGACCAAAGTGTGTAGCGCGGACTTGTTCTTTAGGTTCGCGGCCCTTCCTTGGCAAAAACCGCAAATCTCAACGACAGACGCCCGCCTTCATGCTCGGGAGCGCGAGTCTCGGGAAGAACCGCAGACCTCAAAGGCGGAGGTCTGCGCTACACCCGCGCGCTAGAACGCGGGCCTAAACGCGTCTCCGGTCAAATTGCCCAGAAACTTATGCCAGGGATGACTCTCGCGTGACTCAACCTGCGTAACGATTTTCCGCATTTCGTCCAGGACCTGCGGCTTTTCCTCGTCGTACATATCTCCCTGGAGGAGCTTGAGGACATCCAGCCGGTATTTTTTCTGGCTGAGGAAGTAGGTGAAGAGGATATTCAGGCGGTAGTAGACGGTAATGAACTCATACCAGTTGTTGGTTCCTCGCCGCATGGTGGCGCGATAGGTTTCAAAGCTTTCTTTGCGGAAATCACCTTTCTCCGCGGCCTCCATGATGTTTTGAGTGGCCAGCTTCGCGCTGGTCATGGCGATGCTCACGCCACTGGAGAAAATGGGGTCAACGAAACGAGCGGCATCGCCGACCATGGCAAAGCCGTCGCCACAGATTTCGCTCATGCCGTAGCTGTAGTCGCCTTCCTCTTTGAAGGGACGCATCTGGGTGGATTTCTTGAGGCCTTCGTAGAGCTCCGGCCGCGTACGAACACAATTCCAGAAGAAGTTCTCGCGGGACTCGCGGGATTTCTCGAAGTTCTTTTTTTGGGTGACCACGCCGATGCTGGTCACCGTATCAGTGATGGGGATTTGCCAAATCCAGGTATTGGTCACGGGGAGGAAGTGGATATAGATGTAGGACTCCAAGTCCTTTGATTTCGCTAAGGCCATCCGGTCGTATCCGTCGAACCAGGTGTGAAGGGCGTACTGGTCAAAGACCGGATCATTTTTCTTCAGCTTCAATTGGTTCCCCAGCAGCGTCTGCCGGCCGGAAGCGTCCACCACCACTTTGGCACTCAGACTCATCTCCTTGCTTGCCAAGTTGAACTTCACGCGCGGCAGCGCCGGGTCGGAAAAATCCACATGGCTCACCTTGACCCCGTCGTAGACCGCCGCGCCCAACTTCTGCGCGTGCTGTAACAGCAGCAAGTCAAACTTTCCGCGATCCACGTGCCAAGTGTGCCTCTGGTTCACGCCGGGCTGCTCTCGTTCCTCAAAGCGGATGTCCGCCTGACCGTCAAAGTCACCATCCTCAAATCCATGCGTATAGGGCAGGTTGCTGGTTTCGGAGGTCCACACCGCTCCGAACTTACGAACGAAACCACATTGGTCCATCTGATCCAGGAATCCGATGTCGCGTAACACTCGGGTGGTGGCAGGAACCAGGGATTCCCCCACGTGCTGCCGGGGAAAAAGCTCACGCTCAAAAACGCCGCACTTCAATCCGGCTTTGGCAAGATACGCAGCGGCGGATGAACCTGCGGGTCCACCCCCGATGATAGCGACATCAAGGTCAGCCTTGGACATTTGAAACTTCTCCTCATTTGTTATTTGTGGATTCTGCTGGCCCCGTTTTGGGGAGCTGGAACTAGGAGCAGGGGGTGTAGCGCAGACCTCCGCCTTTGAGGTCTGCGGTTCTTACTGAGACTCGCGCTTCCGAACCCGGGGGCAGGCGTGCGTCTTTGAGATTTGCGGTTCTTGCAATGGAAGAACTTACCCCTGAGGACTCGCGGCAACTCAAAGCGCTTCGCGGCGCTGGCGCGCCAAGCCAAGAAGCCCTAACAGGCCCAAACCGAGCAGCGAGAGGGTTGCCGGTTCAGGCACAGGAGGGGTCGGGTTAGGCATAAAATCTACAGTCATTTCTCCCGGTCCATCGATCCGAGTGTTAATGTGTACAGTTATCGTATCATCGATGGTTCCACCCGTCACTGTTCCCATCAGTAACCCGAAGCCAGGCGAGAAAGCGCCGGAAATTGAACCGTCTAGCATATCTATGCTACCACCTGAAGTCGTCCAGTCCAGGCCTGCTAAATTCCCAGTGAAAGCTGGACCCGAATACCCATCACAATCGGTGCAGTTAACCGTAACTGATCCGGCTTCGAAAACCCCGCTCCCAGTGGTGATGGTTTTCCCGTGGGTCGATGGCTGGAAGTCGCTAAGCGAAATGGTAATCGTTCCCGCCCCGGCCACACCCACACCCTCAATCGTAAGGGCCGTTATCCCTGCCTCACTGATGCCGAGGGTTCCTAGCGAATCTGAAGGGCCCAGCACAGTCCCGCCGCTGAAGGAGATGTCCATCGTGTCGGCTAAGCCAACGGTGGGCAACAGTAAAAAACATAGAGCAGCCACAATGGATGCTATTCTCATTTTTCCTCTATTCTGTTATCGATCACACAAATCCACTATATATCCAGCAATTCACCTTCCAAATCGCAGTACACTTAACTTAATGATTCTGTAAACGACGTGAAATCCCGTGGCGGGAATCACCTGGGGATTTTACCCATATTGTGCAGATCCTCGCACATCTCGTGACTTTCACGGGATAGCAAGCGTAGCGCATCTCCGCCTTTGAGGTCTGCGGTTCTTCTGGAGACTCGCGCTCCCGAACCCGAGGGCAGGCGTCCGTCTTTGCGATTTGCGGTTTTGCAACGGAAGAACCGCGGACCCCAAAAACGGGGGTCCGCGCTGCACTTGCTGGAGGTTTACCTTGCATTCGAGCGGCGGGGCTGTGACGGCGCCTTAGCTTCGCCCGAGGCTTCAAACCAGGACGATGTAAAGGGTGAACCGAGAAAGAAGTCCATAAGCAAATCTGCCACTTTTCTCATGCCCTGCACGTTCGGATGGGTCCCATCGGGCTGGAAATCCGTCTCCCCATGGCAGGGGCCGTTCTGCTCATCATTACACCACACTAAACCGTCGGAGCGGGGAGCGCCACCCTGGGCCCAGAGGTAGGGGCCCCACGCTGCCCAGGGAACGGCCCCGGTGCCGTAGTCCAGATTTCCCGCCACCGGATCGACCGCGTGGGTCTGCATCTGCGCTATCTGTGCTTGTATCAACCACTTAACCGAAAACCCGTACTCATAAGCGAAAGGTTCAGGGCTGATCGGGACTTTGGCGTTTCCGGCATAAATCCGGCTCGAAAGGAAGGCAAGCTTCAGGTTGGGCCAGCGGATCTTGGCAACCCGGAGTATCTCCCCCAGTTGTGCCTCGTGTCGCAAGGCCTCGGTATTTGTGGCATCGTTCTCGCAACCCGGAGCCTTGGGATCGCAAAGGGGGCGGCAAGGCTGGAAGCGGTTATTGCCACACCCTCTGACGCCTGGGCCGCCGTTGGCCTGCAAAATCCAGACCACCTGAACCTGCCGCTCTGACACGCCCGCCGGTGTGAATCTCTGGTCGCGCACCCGGTCGAACAGGTTATCCGTGTGCAGGCTACAGGGCGGAGGCCCGGACGCAGAGAGGTAATAGCAGGCTGTGACTCCGCCAAAAGCTCCATTCACGATAGCCACATGGGCGGTGTTTACCTTAGGACTATCCCGGGCTGTTCGCAAGAACATACCGAACTCGTCCATCGAGTTCGACATGCCGATGGAGGTCAATACAATCTTGCCGTTGGGGTCGGGTTTGCCGTTGGCGTCCAGTGGCTGGATCTGGCTTGCCAGCTTGCGGCCTGCCGCCGCGTGTTCACTCGGAATGCTGTTGCTGCCATGTGGGTAGAGCCCGCCTTCAAAACCCTGGTAGGTCTTCGTGCCCAGGTCGATCAGCGGCGTGGCGGAAAATTTTTCGGCGGAGAAATTGCCGAACCCCTGCTGAGCGCACACTGGCAGTGCCAGGAACAAAAAAGTCAACAGTACCAGAGCAACGTGCTTCACTCGTCCTCCTGACCACAGCTTAAGGGGCAGCGGCAAACCAAGCTTGCGTGTAGGGGGAATTCAGAAAGAAGTTCAAGAGCATTGTGGCCACTTTGGCCGACCCATCATCGCTCGGGTGGGTGCCATCCGATTGGAAGTCCACCTCCCCGCTACACGGGGCCCTTTTCTGCCCATCACACCAAATCAGTCCGTCCGAACGGGGAATGGGACCATCTGCCCAAAGGTAGGGACCCCAGGCAACCCAGGGAGCCGTGTTGTCGTTGTAATCCAGGTCACCCGCGATGGGATCCACGGTCCCACTTTGCATTTGGGTGATCTGCGCCTGGATGAGCCATTTGGTCGAGAATCCGTACTCGTAGGCGTAAGGCTCAGGGTTGATGTCCGCGGTGGCGTAACCCGCGTAGATGCGGCTGGAGACAAAAGCGAGCTTGAGGTTGGGCCAGCGGACTTTGGCGGCCCGGATGATTTCCCCGAGCTGCTGTTCGTACCGGACTGCCTCGGTCGTCTGCGTCGTATTCTCGCATCCGACTTTCGTGGCGACACAGAGTGAATTGCAGGGCATGTGTCCGTCCGCTCCACACCCGGTTGCCCCTGGGCCTCCATTGGCTTGCTTGATCCACACAACCTGCACCTGTTGTTCGGTTAAACCGGCTGGCGTGAGAACATTTTCCAGCACTTGGTCGTACGGGTTCTCCGTGTGCAAGCTACAGGGTGGTGGGCCCGTGGGTACGACCCAGTAGCACGCTGTGATGCCGGCCAATGCCCCGTTCACAATTGCCAGGGTCGTTTTATTGACTTCTGGGTCGGCCTGAGCAGTCACTTCAAATCTTCCAAACTCGAGCGAGGCGTTCGACATGCCGATGGAGGTGAAAACAACCATGCCGTTGGGGTCTGGATTCCCGTTTGTGTCGAGTGGCTGGATGGTCGATGCGATTTGAGCACCGGCTGTAGCTTGTGCCGCCGGAATGGTATCACTTCCGTTCGGATAGAGCCCGCCTTCAAACCCTTTATAGGTCTGAGTACCCAGATCCATCAGCGGGGTAGCCGAGAAAAGCTTCGGGGAATTACGATTTTCAGGAGATTGTCCTACCGCCGCAGTTGCCAAAAGCAACGCCGCGAGAGTGGTTCCAATGAAGCGCTTCATTTGCCCTCCTTAAAGTGTGAGGGGCATGATGTGCCAAATCGTGCCATCACTACTGTAGCCATGCGCGCCTGGTTTGGACCTTTAGCGAGTTCTTTCAGAATTGCGTGCTCAAGGTGCAACAGCAAACCAAGCCTTCGTATAGGGAGAATTCAAAAAGAAGTGCAAAAGGTTCTGCGTCGGGCTCGATGTGCTAACGCTCTGCGCCGGGATGGATGTGATTGTGTTGACTCCGTATCCCACTTTCGCCTGTCCCAGAGTATCGGGATGAGTGCCGTCGCTCTGGTAATCCACTTCACCGTCGCAGGGAGCGCCGGTCTGGCCGTCGCACCAAGCCAAGCCATCGGAGCTCGGGGTGCTACCATTTGCCCAGATATAGGGGCCCCATGCCAGCCAAGGGGCGATGCCATCATTGTAGTTTAGATCTCCCGCGACCGGGTCGACCGTCCCGGTTGCTATCTGGTTGACTTGGGCTTGAATGAACCACTGCACCGAGAATCCATACTCATAGGCATAAGGCTCCGGGTTGACGTCGACCGTGGCGTACCCGGCATAGACACGGCTGGTAAGGAAGGCAAGCTTGAGATTGGGCCAGCGGGTTTTAGCGGCCCGGATGATTTCACCCATTTGCATTTCGTACCGGAGCGCTTCCGTAGTCGTTGGGGTGTTGGAGCAGCCCGCGACCGAAGTATTGCAAAGGGAGTTGCAAGGCAGGTACCCGCCACTCCCACAACCTGTGACGCCGGGCCCTCCATTGGCCTCCTTCAGCCAAAGCACTTCAACTTGTTGCTCCGTCACGCGCAGCGGGGTGAGCACCTCCGTGAGCACCCGGTCAAACTGGTTCGCCGTATTCGCGCCGCAGGGTACTGGGCCGTTGGCAACCGTCCAGTAGCACGCAGTGATGCCGCCTTTGGCGCCGTTGGCGATGACCAAAGTCGTGTGATTAACGCTCGAACTCTTCGCGGCACTCCCTATGAACTGGCCAAACTCGTCCGCCGCGTTGGACATGCCGATGGAGATCAGGACCACGCTGCCTGTGGCGCTCGGGTTGCCGTTGGCATCAAGAGGCTGAATTTGGCTGGCAAAGGTCAGGCCGGCAGCATTCTGAGCGGAGGGGATGGTATTACTACCGTTACCGTACAACCCACCGGAGAAACCCAGATAGTTCTGGGAGGGGGTCATATCGATCAGGGGTATCATGGCGGTCTGGCCGGTTTCTACGTTCAAGGTTGATGTAGCGGTCAAGCCACTGTATGTTGCAGTAATAGTTGCTGAACCGATCGCCACACCGGTAGCCAGGCCGGGGCTCGCAGCGCCCGTGCTCTCGACGGTGGCGTAGGTGGTGTTCGAAGAGGTCCAACTCGCCGAACTGGTCACATTCTGTGTCGTTCCATTGACGAGGGTTTCAGTGGCGGTAAACTGTTGTGTCCCGGCAGGCACAACGTTGGCGGAGGAGGGGCCCACGAAGAGCGAGGGCAATGAGCCACTCGCTACTAACAACGTCGCTGCGCCGGACTGGCCATTGTAGGTTGCAGTAATGGTTGTCGAACCCGCCGTGACGCCGCTGGCTAAGCCGGGATTCGCTTGGCCCGTGGTTTCGACTGTGGCGGGCGAAGCCGAGGAACTCCAGGCGGCCGAATTCGTAACGTTCTGGGTTGTGTTATTGCTGTATTGTGCAGTTGCGGTGAACTGCTGTGTAGCTCCGACTGCGACGGAGGTGGATGCGGGACTGACCGATATAGATGTTATAGTGGGGTTCTCCACGCTCAGGGTGGTAGTTCCGGAAACACCACTGAGCGCCGCCGTAATGGTCACGGAACCTGTAGCAACGCCTGTCGCCATGCCCGGTGTGGCTTGACCCGCGCTCTGAATGGTGGCATCAGAGGTGCTCGACGAGGACCAAGTGGCTGAGTTTGTGAGGTTTTGAGTGGAGCCGTCGCTGTAGGTACCCGTGGCGGTAAACTGCAAGGTCTCTCCCACCGTCACGGAGGAGTTGGCCGGGGCCACCGCTATCGAAACCAAGCTGGGAGGGCCTGGAGGGGTGACTGAACTTCCACTTCCACCTCCGCAACCGGCTAGGGTAAGAAGCAGGGGAATTAAGAGGAAGACCCTCCATGAGCCAAGCGGGCTCAAACATTGACTTTCCTTCAAGTGCACATGCCCCCTGGAATCTTTAGCTTAGCCCAGCTCACTCCGATGCAAATCAGTCGCAAGAGCTTGCGAAGGAACCCGTAGTCGCCCTCATTCTGAGCCCGATTCATGGGCGAAGCACGGGTAGCGCGGACCTGTATTGCAGGTCCGCGTTACTCTTTCCCCGCCCGAGTGTCTGCCTATCCTAGCCGATCAAAAGGCTGTCATTGCTCGGGGTAACAGCTCTAGATATTTAACCCGCAACCTCCCTAATAAGTTGCGCGAAATGTGTCGCTGGTCAGGTCCCCCAGAAGTTTGTGCCAGGGGTGGCTTTCGCGTTGCTCCACCTGGGTAACAATCTTCCGCATCTCGTCCAGGACGGGAGGCTTCTCGGGTTCGTACATGTCCCCTTGCAGAAGCTTGAGCACATCCAGCCGGTGCTGTTTCTGGTTAATGAAAAAGGTAAAGAGCACATTCAGCCGGTAGTACAGCGAAATGAACTCATACCAGTGGTTTGTTCCGTTCCGCATGGTGGTCCGGAAAGTCTCGAAGCTGTCCTTCTTAAAGTCGCCCTTCTCCGCGGCCTTGACGATGTCTGCCGTAATGAGTTTGGCGCTGGTCATAGCGATGCTGACGCCGCTGGAAAAGATGGGGTCTACAAACCGCGCGGCGTCACCAATCAGGGCAAAGCCGTCGCCGCTGATCTCGCTCATACCGTAGCTGTAGTCGCCCTCTTCTTTCAAGGGACGCATCTGTTGCGCCTTCTGAAGGCCTTCGTAGAGCTCCGGCCGGGTGCGGATGCAGTCCCAGAAGAAGTTTTCCCGGGATTCCCTGGACTTTTCGAAGTTCTGTTTCTGCGTTACCACGCCGATGCTGGTAACGGTATCAGTGATGGGAATTTGCCAGAGCCAGGTGTTCGTCACCGGCAGGAAGTGGATGTAGATGTAATCTTCAAAGGTCTTGGTCTTCGCTAAGGCAGTCCGGTCGTATCCTTCGAACCAGGTATGGAGGGCATACTGGTTGAAAACCGGGTCCATTTTCTTCAGCTTCAGTTGGTTTCCCAGCAGCGTCTGCCGCCCGGAAGCATCCACGATCATGTTGGCCGAGAGGCTCAGGGGCTTTTGCCCGAGCATGAAACTGATGCGCGGCAACTTCGGATCGGAGAAGTCTACGTCGCTCACCTTCACGCCTTCGTAGACAGCCGCGCCCAGCTTGTGGGCGTGCTGGAGCATCAGCAGATCGAACTTTCCGCGATCCACATGCCACGTATGATTCTTATCCACGCCCGGCTGAGGGCGTTCCTCGAACCGGATGTTGGCTTGGCAGTCGAGTTCCATACCGTCAAAGTCCACACTGTAGAGGGGAGAGTTGTTGGCGGGTGCGGTCCACACAGCTCCGAACTTTCGCACGAAACCGGCTTCGTCCATCTGGTCGAGAAACCCGATGTCTCTCAACACGCGTGTCGTGGAGGGAACCAGCGATTCCCCCACGTGAAGTCGAGGGAAGAGTTCGCGCTCAAGCACCACACACTTCAGGCCGGCCTTGGCGAGATACGAGGCGCAAGACGACCCTGCGGGCCCTCCCCCAATGATAGCTACATCTACATCTGCTCCGAACATATTTTGGCCTCTCTTTGTTTTAGGTTATCGTAATTCAATTCCATACACTTTCCGGAAGTGGGTTAATTTGCTGCCTCTCATGACCTCTCATGACCGTTCCACACGATGCGATCCTCAAACCAAATCCAGTTCGCGGGATCCTGGACAATTGCCCCTTCCAACTCGGACATGCAATGCTGAACCGAGGCTGCCACGTCCGCAGAGGGATAGAACGGGGGCCCAATCCTGGCGAAATGACGAAACTGGCCGTGGTGGTCGAGACGAAGAGACAAGTTGAGCAACGGCGAGCCCGTGGTTCGAGCGATCACCATAGGGCCGAAGGGAATCGCCACGGTCTGCCCCATGAATGTCACGTCCACACTCTGCGCGGCAAATCTCCCATCGATCAGGACCAGAACCACTTCATTGCGCCGCAAGGCCGCGCCGGCATGGATCGCCACCTTCAAGTTGTCGGGCTCCATCCAAAGAAAATTGCAGGCGCCATGTCGAATGAGCGTGGTCTGGTCGTTGAACCAGCGTCCGATCCTGTTCTGTCGCCCAAGGGGCTTGCGCCGAATAGCATTGAGCTTATAGCCGCGCTCGGCTAACGCCATCATGAGGATGAATAAACCCCGAAAATGGGCGGCGCATAGAACCGCTCCCTTACCGGCCGCCAAGGCTTGGTCCAGGTTCTCGATTCCTTCAAATTCGAGCAACTGGCGGATCTTGCTCCGCCCGGCCCGCCGGCAATGCCACGTTTCCACTTCGTCCCAGGCTTCGAGTTCGAAATACCTCCGGGTCCATTCCTCAGATTCTCGTGAACTCACCGAAAGTCTCGATTGCATAGCTCGCGCCAAGCGGCGACTCGCATCCCCGCGCCGCCGGTAGCGGGTCTGCCCGATGATGCAGGCCAGTCGATATGCCAGCGGAGTCGGTAAGAGGGCGACGGCAAACAACAGGGATTGATAAATAAGAGTTTTTATGGCCGAAAGAACCGATGGCCGCCTCTTGCCAGATGAGGTGAGGGAGTTTGCGTCAACCTTCGAAGTCAAACCTGCGTAAGAAACGCCGGCGGTTGCGGTTTTAACAGGTGTAGATATTAAGCGAGGTTCAGTTTCGTTTGAAGTCATGGGAGGAGGCTGGCCTTTACTTTGCTGCAAACCACGCATGCGTGTAGGGTGAATTCAAGAAGAACTGCATCAGCATGTTCACTTGCTTGGTGACGGCAGTGGGGTGCGTTCCATCAGGATGGAAGTCAGCCTCGCCATTGCAAGGCGGCTTGGGGCTGAGACTGCCACCGCACCAAGCCAGCCCATCGGACCGGGGTTCAGGACCGTCAGCCCAAAAATACGGTCCCCAGGCAATCCAGGGGGCAACGTGGTAGCTAAGGTCGCCCGCCACCGAGTCGATATTTCCAGTGCGAACTTGCTTGATCTGCGCCTCGATCAGCCACTTGACCGCATATCCGCTCTCGTAAGCGAACGGCTCCGGATTTCCACCCGAGGGCGGGGCGTACCCCCCATAACTCCGGCTAGTAACAAAGGCGAGTTTCAGGTTGGGCCAACGTTGTTTGGCGGCCCGCAGGGTATTGCCAAATTCTTGTTCCAGATTCGACGCATCGGTCGTGTTGGGTGAATTCTTGCACCCCTTCACCGTCTCATCACAGAGGGGGGCACAAAGTGTTCCTAAGGGGCTGCAACCCCGTTCAAAGCTGTGGACGCGTCCATTGGCATTCTTGATCCAAATCACTTGCACTTGGCTGGGCTTGAGGTGTGGTCCGTTGGCGAGGTTTGAGTTGATACGGTCGTATTGATTCGGCACGCCTGAATGGCAAGTTGGGTAACCGAAAGCAGGAAACCAGGTGCACGCATCCATGTCGCTTGCGGCTCCGTTGCCAATGTGAAGCGTCTGGTGGTTGACCAATGAGCTTCTGTTGGCTACAGCCATGAATGCCGTGAATTCCTGGAGGGCGATGGACATCCCTAATGACATAAGAACGACTTTGCCATTGGCACTGGGCATGCCGTCGCCATCGAGTGGTTGCACTTTAGCGGCGAACCTCCTGCCGTCTGCGTCATGGTCTGCCGGCATGGCATTTGAACAGTTCTCATAGAGGCCGCCGGGAAAACCCTTGTAGCTCCGGCAAGGCCGGTTGGATTGCGGCATATCGATGATCGGAGGAGCAGAAAACAAGCCCTCCTGGGCTCTTGCCCCGGTCACCATCACGAGTGCGGCGGCAAAGCCCCACGCCAAGGCAAATTGAAGTTTTTTCATTCCCAAGACAATCTGGTTTTCGGTTGTAGGGGTAGGGCAAGCCGTACCCCTACAACCAGGGCCGGCGGAGCCGCTGGCCAATTGTCCAAATTGAGGGGTTACGCGACAGTAGCGAATGCCGCGAGCCGTCTACTGCCGAGCTGCGAACCAGGCACTGGTATAAGGTGAATTCAGGAAGAAATTCATAAGGATATTCGCAAACTTCGTTGCGCCAGCAGTGTTAGGGTGCAGACCATCTGATTGGAAATCAATCTCGCCGGAACACGGCGCAGCAGCTTGGCCGTTACACCAGATTAAGCCATCGGAACGAGGAATTGGGCCGCTCGCCCATGTGTACCATCCCCAACCGAGCCACGGGGCTACATCGTAACCCAGATCACCCGCCACGGGGTCGACGGTACCCGTCCGAAGCTGCGTGATCTGCGCCTCGATCAGCCACTTGACCGCAAAGCCCACCTCATAGGCGTAGGGTTCGGGGTCGGGGGTGCTATCCTGTCCACCCACAGCGTAACCGGCGTAAATTCGGCCGCTGAAGAAGGCCATCTTCAGGTTTGGCCAACGCTGCTTCGCAGCTCGCAGGATGTTACCAAGTTCCTGCTCCAGATTCAGGGCATCTGTGGTTTCTGGCGTATTGGTGCAACCGGAAACCGTCTCGTCACAAAGAGGAACGCACTCCGTTCCCGTCGTTGAGCAGCCCGCTGACTGCGGATGCACGCGCCCATTTGCCTCATCGATCCAAGCCACTTGAATCTGCGCGGGACTCAGATCTCCTGGACCGCTGGCCATGGCCGTCTGTATGCGGTCATAATTGTTTGGAGCGCTGGGATCGCAGCCCGGTGGACCCGTGGCGGGGAACCAATAGCAGGCATCCTGGTTGCTCGCCGCGCCCTCATAGATCGTCAGGGTGGATTGGTTTACCGCCGTGCTCGCTTGAGCCATCGTTAGGAACTGTGAGAATTCTGTCAGAGCAGCCGACATCCCAATGGATGAAAATACAATCTGGCCGCTCGAGCTGGGTTTGCCATTTACATCGAGGGGCGCCACCTGGGACGCGAAGGCTAGACCGTCCGCGCCATGGTCGGCTGGAACCGTATTGGAACAATTCTCATACAGACCGCCCGGAAAGCCCTGGTACGTCGCGCAGGGCCCGCTAGACACGGCCATGTCCATAAGCGGAGTTGCCGTGAAGAATCCGGTGTTGGTCACGGTTAGTGTTCCCGCACTAGAAAGCCCGCTGAGCGACGCGGTAATCGTCGCCGAACCCACTGCCACCCCGGTACCCAGGCCAGGCTTGGCGGCGCCCGCACTATCGACCGTGGCTATGTCGGGGTCGGAGGAAGTCCAGGTTGCGGAGCTGGTAATGGTCTTTGTGGATCCATCACTATAGGTGCCGACGGCTGAGAACTGCTCCGTCGAGCCGACGCCGATATAGGCGGCAACCGGCCCCACCAGGATTGACACCAGGGCAGGGGGCGCGGCCGTTACGGTCAAGGTTGCTGTTCCCGATACGCCATTGCTCGCGGTGGCGGTGATGGTTACCGTGCCGAACGCAACACCGCTGGCTGCTCCCGGTGTGGTTTGTCCGGTGGTTTGAATTGTGGCTTTGGTGGTATCCGATGACGTCCAAGTAACGAAACTGGTGATGTTCTGCTTCGAGCCATCGCTTTCTGTCCCTGTCGCCGTCAATTGGCGAGTGTTTCCGACCGCCACTGAGGCTGGGGCTGGGGTTATCGCGATCGAGGTCACGGTGGGCGATTTGACGGCCACGGTCAAAAGGGTGCTTCCAGACACGCTGCCGACCGTCGCGGTGATCGTGGCCGAGCCTACGGCGACGCCGGTGGCTACACCGGGATTCGCTGCGCCGGTGCTTTCGACGGTGGCCACCGCGGGGGCGGAGGAGCTCCATGTCGCGGAACTGGTCAAGTTCTTGGTGGAGCTATCGCTGTAAGTGCCCGTGGCCGAGAACTGCTGAACGGCGCCGATACCAACAGAAGGAGCGGCGGGAGTCACTGCGATCGAGGTCAGTGTGGCATTGGAACCGGGGGATGAGGAGCTCGAGGAGCCTCCGCCGCAGCCCGTCAGGGCGAGTATCAGGACGAGCCCAATTCCCGTCACAGCCTTCTTTTGTCTTCCCATGCTTGCACGTTTTCTGGTTTCCATCTTTGTGGCCTCGTGTTCTAAGTGGACCGCCTCGGCCGCCGGCGGGCAGGACTAAAGGCCAACCCCCTCCAGGTGAGAGTGGGGCAGCCCTGCCAGCCAATGCCTTTCTCGGCTGAGTCTTGACGTACTATGTATTGCGTATTTCCATCCTGATCCACAGGTGTACGAGGGCAACCGGAGTTGGTGATGATTTGTACTGTTCGCTTCAGGACACAGCTTGACTAAGAACAACGACCGGGTGGTGGCCGGCCGCCAAGCGTGCGTAGATCTGCTCGTAGGCGGCGGCACATGCTTCCCAACTATAGTTCTCGACTACGAAGTCACGGCCTGCTTGGGCGAGATGCCTGGCGCGCTCGGGGTGGCGAAGGAGGTCCAGGACTCGCGCGGCGAAATCCGCAGGATCGCTCGCCACCCAAAGGTGTTTGCCGGGGGTGCAGCTAATTCCGGCGGTTGACCCCTCGTAGCAGACGATGGGCAACTGCAACGCCATCGCTTCCAGGATCTTGTTCTTCATTCCCGAACCATGCTGGAGAGCCGAGACATAGACCGTGGCCGAACAGAGGGCGGAGCGAAGATCGGGCAGGTTGGCTGAAAGCCTAATGCCGGGTCGAGAGGCCAACTCCCGGATGGGTTGTGCCGGGGTTGCTCCCACGAGGTGGAAAGTGAGGTCCGGTTGCTCGCGCCGGATGAGCGGCATGATGTGGTTGGCAAACTCGCACGCTGCCTCCACATTGGGCGCATAAGCGAGATTACCGTGAAAAACCACGCTTGCCGGGTCTTTCTCGACCGCCAGAGGGTGAAAGTAGTTGCAGTCTATTCCATTGGGGATAGCGCAAAAGCTCGCTCGCGGAACCAGCTTCCGGTTGAAGGCCACGTCGCGTTCGGAAACCATGACGCACTGCTCGAACCGCGGGTAGACGAGGCGTTCATAGCGAGGCTCACGGTACCTGCGCACCATGTAGTTCAGCCGGGCGCGGAGCGTGAGACGGCAGCGGAGCAATTCCTGGGCGCGCAGCACTTCCGCATCGTGAACGGCCAGCACCCCGGGCAGGGGGAAGTTTTCCGGGATAAGCCCGGCCACGAATCCACCTTCGACGTGGAGGATGTCCCACCGCCTCTGCTTCAGTCCGGCGTAGAGGATTGCTTCCATTTCCTTTCGGCGAACCAGGTTTCGGCCCCATAGATAGCCGGAAACGAAGTTGCCAAGGCGTAGCGGAAAGGTCGGCCGGCCCGTCGGTATGGTCTCCACCGAAGCACAGTGCTGGCGTGCCCAGTCCAGATGCAATTCGTCGCCGGGGCGGGTGAGCGAAACCAGATCGACTCGGTGACGCCGCGCCAGCAAGGGAATCAGATTCCCTCCGATCAGACTGAACCCTCCTGTGGCCGGCAAGTGTGGTGGAGATGATGAAACCCAGGCGATGTTCATGCTTTGAGTTCAATGGCTTATGCGGACGCGGATTCCTGTTAACCCAAGGTCGGGAGGAATCTATCACGCGCGTTCAGGCCGTCGTCGGTCGCCAGAGTGGCGCCTTTCGTGACCGGGCTATATCCGAGATGGTGCATCAGGTCTCCCCAGGCGGACTCAATGTCCGTAACCATCGCCTCCGACAACACGGACTGCCATTGGCCGGAGGTGGCATTGCGAACAAACGAGATGTCCTTGCGGCTGTCCTTGGTGTTGACCCAAACGTCGGTTTGCTTTCGCTCCAACTTTCGCATACGATCCGCGGAACTGCGTGAGACGGCTTTCGATATCTCTTCCGCGCTGCGTTCGATCCCCAGGAACGTGGCCAGCCTTGCCAATTCGTGACCCGTCTGCTCAAGCATGTCCTCGTAGCGCAGGAGAAGAAAATTCCCCGTTCCGTAACGGGTGGCCAGCCAACTCGCAACATTTTCCCGCCATGATCCGTAGGCGTCCACGTTACCCGCCACATAGCGCGTCACGTACTGATCCAGAGGATAGCCATCGGGAATAATCCCTTTCTTCAGGTGAAAGTGGTAGTACGAAATCACCACATCTCGGGGGTCCCGAACAATGTAGACCACCTTCTTATATCGTGGATCGAAATACTCATGACTCTTCAAGATGCGCGGCCGGGGGACGCGCCGTAGCTCATTCTGGTTGACCTTGTAGACGTCCGGGATCCTACTCTCGAGGTTGGAAAAGCTCACCTCTTCCTGGGAGTAGATCAAATTGGCAAGCAGGAAGCGCGCCCAGGTGTTGCCGGACTTGGGATACGAAACGAGGAATGTATCGTCAGGATAGATACCAAAGTTCCGCCCGCCCCGGCTCCGGCCGAGCAGCCACTTGATTCCCCAAACGAGCTTCTGGAGATATTGTGGACGGGGTTCGTGCGACGGGACGGTTTTTTCCCACTTGGTTCCCATAGGTTTTCCAATCGAAAGACGTCCTCAGATGGTACTGATGACCCCAGCTACTGGCCGGTACCGGAGATGGAAATAATCTGCTGGGGGTTTCCGGGAGCATTGCTCAGGACGGTTATTGCGCCCGGGCGAGAACCCGTTGCCTGCGGCGTGAAGGTCACGCTGACGCTGCAACTCGTATGGGTAGCGCCGTTCAAGGTGCTCGTACAGGTGTTCGTTTGAGCATAATCCCCGCTGGCGGTTATGCCCGTGACCTGCAAGTAGCCGCCGCCGAAGTTCGCCACGGTAAAAACCTGCGAAGCGCTCGTCGTTCCCACCTTCTGATTCCCGAAGTTCAGAAGGACGGGTGTGAAATAAGGCGTCGGCGGACAGGTGTGCGTTCCAAGGACAAACGGAGGGATCGGCGATTGATTAAAGTCAAAGCTGTCCAGCACGGAATTTGCCTGTGCGTCCCTTGCCGTGAGCGCCGGCAAGTTGAAGTCCTGTTCAACGAACTGGAGAAAGGAGGCAAATTCGTATTGTGTGTGGCTGATGTATCCGGCTATCGCGTAGGGAGAGATGATGATAAGCGGCACGCGCGGCCCAAGCCCGTACACATCCACGGTCGGCGGCGCCACGTGATCATAGAAGCCGCCCCAGTCGTCCCAGGTGAGGAAAACGGCCGTGGAAGCCCAGTCCGGTCCTTGCATGATCGCGTTCAACTGCTGGGTTGTCCAGTTCTCCCCCGCGCAAACGCTGAACGGAGGGTGGTCGCTTTGGGAGTTGGCGGTCACCAGCCAACTCACGGCCGGCAAGTTTCCACTCGCCGCATCCTTGGTGAACTGCGTGTCCGAAACCACATACTGGGTCCAAAGGTCGCTGAACCGAATGTGGCGGATGGCATCCAACGTGGAAAAATTATAGCCCGGCTGCCCTTCCGGTGGTGCGTAGTACCTCCAGGAAATTCCTGCGTTTTGCAGGCGATCGGCGAGGGTTTCAAAATCAAAACAGGGGAACTGGTATGTGACTTGGCCGCTCACGGGATCCATAACGTCCACCTCGCCCGCATCGTCCGAGTCGCAACCCCAGGTCGTGGATGCACTTATCGGGTTGTCAATAACACCTCCGGATTGGGCACCGACCGTATAAAGGTGGTTGGGATAGCTCGGCCCCGTGAGGGATGAGAACATTTTGTCGGCAAGGACAAAATGCTGCGCATACGACCAATAATTGGGGATGAGTTGCTGACTGAATTGCGTGTAGGCAAGGTAATCCCCGCCCACACTGCCTTGATACAGGTCAAAGCCGTCCATCTTCCCCCCGTCCACATCGGCCTCCGCGCAAGTGCGGTAATGGCAAAGATCGCGTGGGGTGCTGTACGAGGCGGGAGTGAGCGCCACGGTGAGGCCGGTAGAGGTAAGGCCGCTCGTCGCACCATCCGCCCCCGGATAGGTTCCGAAGTAATTGTCGAACGTGCGGTTCTCCTTCACCATGAACACCACGTGCTGAATTTTCTGGATGCCCCCCCCGCCGGTGGAATTCACCGTCAGCAGGGCGGTCCCCGTGATAGAGCCATCCGTCGCCGTGATGGTAGTCGTCCCTTGTCCGACGGTCGCAGCCAATCCAGAAGCGCTGATGGTAGCTACACCTGTCGCTGAAGAACTCCAAGTAACCGAACTGGAGATGTTCTGCGAGCTGCCATTGGAATAGTAACCGGTTGCAGTAAATTGCTGGTTACCGCCAATAGATAGAGACGGAGAAGACGGCGTCAACGAAATCGACACGAGGGCCGGGGGTGTCACGGTCAGGGTAGCGCTGCCCGATACACTGCCCGACGTGGCGGTAATCGAACTTGAGCCCACCGCCAGGCTCGTGGCCAAACCCGCGGCATTAATCGTAGCAACACCGGGTAATGCGGACGCCCACTTGACCGTACTCGTGAGGTTAGAGCTGGTGCCATTACTGTAAGAGCCCATCGCGGTAAATTGTTGGCTCGCGCCCAGAGTAACCGAGGGAGTAGAAGGGGTCACTGCAAGCGAGACCAAGGGCGGCGCGCTCCCCGTTCCCGTCATGGTCACTGTCTGGGGGCTGCCGCTGGCGTTGTCCGTAATTGAGACTGATCCCGGACTTTTCCCGAGGGCTGTCGGCGTAAACGTGACGGTCACGGTACATGAGGCCGCGGCGTTAATTGTCGTGATGCAGTTGTTAGTTTGGGAGTATTCGCCGGAGGTTGTGATGGAGGTAATGACCAGCGGACTCGTCCCAGTGTTCTTGACGGTCACTTTCAGCGAGCGGCTGGATCCAATCGTCTCACTGCCAAAGCTGAGAGAACTGGGTGAGAGGGAAACAGTCTGGGCCAAAGCCCGTGTCGATGAGCCCAGCAGGAAGAGCAGGCCCAGTGCTATTACGCACGCCAGTCGCCGGTCAGTCATATCTCTCAAAGAAACCATGATCAGGTTACCCCTTTCGGTGGATTCGTGGGTGCGGCCCAATTAATTGCAACAGAGCCCGGCGTGCCCACCCCTCTCCGCCGAGGGTGGTCTTTTCGTCCACCGCGTACACAGTTATACTGCTACAAGCTCACGATGTAAACGTGCACATCGTAGCCATTAAAATTGTCTGTGAAGGTGTTATTGGTGAGAGGCAGCGTCCTGGTTGCACCGGATACGGTTTCACTATACACCTGAACGGTGCTTCCGGCAGTAGGTACAACGGAGGACGGAAGGGTGAAAGTCACGTTCCCGATGGGGTCTTCCGAAACATTACTGGCGAAAATGACGATCTCGGTGGGACTTGCTTTCACCAGATACCGGACATTCGAGCTGGAAACGGATTGCACCAAGGTCGGCTGCGAGGGAGAAATCAGGAGAGATTCGAGTCCCATGACCTCGCCGGAAATCTGTTGGAAGTCAAAATAGGGCTGCTGATCGCCCACGACGTACCATTCGTACTCCAGTCCCTGTTGGCTCACAAAGCCCCACCACATAATTCCATTGGCGCCATTGATGATCGCGTTATACGCTTGCTGTTTCATTTGCTCATAAGTCGGGAAGCTGTTGTTGAGATCGTAGAGCTGCAAGACCATCCAGACGGGGCGACTGAGGTAAGCTTGTTGCTCAGTCCAATATGTCCAGATCCAAGTACGCATCATGGGCGGTGACAATGTGGCGCCGTATGCTGCGTCAAGGACATTTGGTCCTACTCCCACGGGGTATGGATCGCAACTCAGGACGTCACTCGTATCACGCCACCGGAAGACTCTTGCGGGGTCGGCCAAGGTTCCCCAAGTAACACTCCCAGGATTTCCGGGGCTTAGAACCTGGTATTGCGCGAATACGGTCGGAATCATGCTTGGTTGCGGTTCGTCATACGGATAATAGCCAAGCCCGCCGGGTTTTCCCAGCATGGCACTGGCGGCCAGTTGCCACAACTGAATATCCGTCATCTCATTCGCCCAAATGGGGCGCGCGGCGTTGCCCTGGACCCAGTTGTTAGTAATCTGGATATGCCCCACCCCTACCGAGGCGTCCGCCTCCAACCAGGGAGTCAACTGATCATCCGATGGGGTGGCATTGACGCCCGCACCCGGCAGAATACTCATTTCGGCATCGAGCTTGGTGGCCTGGTAACTATCCAGCGTACTTAGGCCATTGAATCCGGGGATTGCCAGGTACGTAGCTTCGGTAGTGCCAAGGCAATTATTAATGCATCGATGCGAACTCCACCGGTCATAGGCGCCCCACACGAAGCGCTTCTTCCCATTGATGACGAAGAAGTTGTCCGTATCGATGTAGTTGAGCAACGACGCCTTGAAGGCAGGGCTCACTATTGTGACCCGGTAGGCAGGATAGGTAGCCACCACCTCCGAACCATTAAGCAGAGTCGTCTGGATCAGATATGTGCCGAGCGCCAGCGATGCTGCGTCGAAATCGATCTCCTGGGTCGCGCTCGCGGGCTGGGTTACTGTCGATATAACGCTTCCGCCCTCAGCTTGCAGGGTCGCTTGGACAGTCATGCCGGTCGGTTCAGGGACTTCTACTTCCAGTTTGATGGTCTGCTGCGGCACATCACTCCAGAGATATCCGCGAAAGTTGGGGTATTTGAGGAAGGCCGATACGGGCAGAGGCAGTTGTTCAATGAGTTGGATGTCATCGAACCACACGGACCCCGTCGTCCCAGCCGTTACCACCGCCTCAACCTCCAGAGTGTCGCCGTCAAGTTTCGGTAACAAGTCCATATCGACCTCTTGGAGTTGCTGCCAACTGGTTCCCGGGCTTGTTACCACCGAGCTTTCGCCCACGACATCGCCACCGCGGGTAACGTCGTGGACGGAGAGCTTCACCTCGATATCATTGTTCGCGGTCCCCATTACCCAGCCTTGCACCGTGTACGATCGGACGGCGCCCGCGGCCCGCGTTACATTTTGCCCCGTCGGGTCCGGGTATGAGCAGCCAGAACCGGCAGTAAATTTTAGGGACTTCGAACCGGAATGGGCAGTGGTAGTGTCAATCGAGAAACAACTGCCCAACACCCAGCCTGAAGATCCCGATTCGAAGCTAGAATTTGTCAAATCATTGTTCCCCAGGGATTGGTTGGGCGGCAAGGCTAATAATCCACCGGGTAAGGTCGAGCCTGCCCCAACAAAGGTCACTACAGCCACTCCCGAACTGGTGGGGTTCGCCTGGCTGGTTGCCATCACGCTCACCGCAGCCCCCGACGGGATGGCACTTGGGGCGGTATAAAACCCGGAGTTGGAAATGGTGCCTGTGGCAGCACTTCCGCTCGTGATGCCATTGACGCTCCAAGTCACGGCGCTGTTCGAAGTGCCCGTTACCGTGGCGGTGAACTGTTGTGTTGCGCCTATCGCCAGTGCAACGAGAACGGGTGTGACGGTCACGGCTACGGGTACAGTCGCCGTTATGGTTACGCTGGCCGAGGCAGATTGACTTGAATCGGCCTGGCTTGTAGCGGTGACGGTCACAGGATTTGGCGACGGCACGGTTTGGGGAGCCGTGTAGAGTCCGGAAGTTGAAACCGTGCCGACCGTTTGGTTTCCGCCTGTGGTGCCGTTCACACTCCATGTCACCGCCGTGTTCGAAGTCCCGGTTACGGTGGCCGCAAACTGCTGCGTAGCTTCCACGGCAACCGAGGCAGTCGTCGGACTGATGCTGACGCTGATGGAAGGTGGCGGAGTCGAACCATCTCCCCCGCCACCACATGACAGGGCACACAGAGCCACGGTCGACAAGATGACCAGCCGGATCGTGAGTGCGAAGGGGGTGCTACTTGCTCGGTTCAAAACCGTGTCAGCTCCCAATCCTCTCTGAGAATTCGGCATCTCTCCTAAGCACACTCTTCGGAGCGCAAAGGGTGCGCGCCTTGAATTCCCTGAGGTCTTAAACACATTTCGGGCCAAGAAGTCTCTGCAACTTTCATTTGCTGCAATATTTCGGTATAGGTGCGCGCCAGCCAATCGATCTGATGACTCGGTTAGGGCGTCCATGACCTTCGTCGCTGTTTTGGTTGTCGAAAGTCAGTATACTGTGCATTAATGCGCAATTGAGGAGTCGTATAGCCCAACACGCCACCTTCGGGCACCCAAATCCACCCTTCGGCGATAGAGAATAAGGGACATCTTGATACCAGTCAAAATGCCCCTATGGAAATTCTCATGTGAATCGTATAACTTGCCGCTCCTTAAACGGTCGTCAGATCCGTGGTGCGATGCTTGCTAGTCACTGGTGTGGGTAGTAATCGTCATCGTCGGGGAGGCCATTTGGCGCCGGATTCATCCTCGACGCGAGCGTTGCAGATGACGATCATCCCTCGCTAGTACATGAGTACCCTTGCGCAAGCTTGGAATACATCTCCATAATTGCGCG
>Ga0181539_1001941_pt1 | contig 21835 bp, 21 predicted proteins | sample PEATcosm2014_Bin_46_FD_119767 | JGI IMG/M metagenome (GOLD analysis project Ga0181539, IMG submission 119767) | Peatland microbial communities from MTU Mesocosm Facility, Houghton, MI, USA - PEATcosm2014_Bin23_60_metaG | ecosystem: Environmental > Terrestrial > Soil > Wetlands > Peat | place... | reverse complement strand
GGCCAGGGCCCCGAAAGCGCGAGCTTCCGCAACGCGGATGAATTGGAGGCTTTGCTGTTACAAGCCCGGCCGGCCACGGCCATGACTGCCGAACGCAAGGCGCGCATCTACGGAAATTTGAAGTGATGGCGTGACGTTGCCGAACCCGGCTTGCCTTTCCGGTCTGGCGGGCATAAATTAACCTCCGAAATGAGTTTTGCCGAAATTGAAGCCGAATTGGACAGGTTGAACCCGGACGAACTCCGCCGTCTCGCCTTGAAATCGTGGACAACTTTTGTGCAGAAAGAAGGACGCACAGCCGGGGCCAACGAGTGCGACGAGAGTGATCCGCGTCTTTTGACGGCACTGGACGAAGCGATTGCGAAGGCTGACGCGACTCCCGGGCAGGGACATTCAGCGCGCGGCGTTCGCGCCCGGTTGAACGAATGGACTACAAGGTAATTTTCAAGGACACCTTTCTGGCGGATCTTGAACGAATTGTGAGGTTGATTGCCGTCCATAATTCCTCGGCAGCGCAGAAACTGGGCCTGATGATCGTCCAGGCTGGCGAAGGCCTGAGTTTCTTTCCGGAGCGTCATCCAAAAGTTCGTCAACGCCCGGGAGTCCGGCGATTTATCGTAAAGAAATACTTCAAGGTGTTTTACAGAATTCAGCAGGCGTCACAAACCGTGGAAGTGCTCCGTTGCTGGGATGGCCGCCGGGAGTCCGATCCGATCCTGTAGTCAGTATTTCAGCTTTTGTTTTTGTGATGTCCGTAGTCTCGTCGTCTGTGGTCTGTGGTCTGTGGTCCGTGGTCTGTTGTCAGTGGTCTGTGGTCTGTGATCTGTGGTCTGTGGTCTGTGGTCTGTGGTCTGTGGTCTGTGGTCTGTGGTCTGTGGTCTGTGGTCTGTGGTCTGTGGTCTTGCAGTCCGCGGTCTATTGGATGTTGGATGTTGGATGTTGAATGTTCGATGTTTTCTTCAGCCCGTGGAGTGCGAAGCTATTACTCCACCGGGCCGCTTTCTAACAACCGTCCCGTTGTCCTGTGCCATCGTCCTATGGTCCTTCGCCCCATAATCCGTCGCCTCGCCTGGACCTTCGGCATCGGCTGTGCGCTGCTCCTGGCCGGCTATGTGTTTCGCGTGCCTTTGCTCACAGGTCTGGCCGGGGCCTGGGTGGTCAACGACCCTGTGACCAAAGCCGATGCCATTGTCATTCTCGGTGGCGGCCTCGAAAACCGCCCGTTTGCCGCCGCCAAACTGTTCCACGACGGAGTCGCGCCGCAAATTCTCTACATGGACGTCCGGCTCAGCCCGGCCGAGGAAATGGGCGTAACTCTGCCGGAGAAAGAACAGACACGCAGAATCCTGTTGAGCAACAACGTCCCGGAAACGGCCATGACCGTGATTGGCACCAATGTCGCCAACACCTACGAGGAATCCAGGGCCGTGCGTGCCTGGATTGAAAAGTCCGGCGCGAAATCCATCGTCATCCCCACCGACCCGTTTCACACCCGCCGCGTTCGTTGGGTTTTCAGCAAGGAACTTTTGGGCACGAAAACGGAAATCCACGTTGTCGCCATCAAGCCGCTTCGTTACGGGATCGAAGATTGGTGGCGGCATGAAGAAGGTCTCATCGCCTTCCAAAATGAAGTCATCAAATATATCTACTACCGGTTTGAGTATTAGCACTGCGCGGTCCCTTGGTCCCTTAGTCCTGTAGTCCCTTAGTCCTATGGTCCCTGAATTAATTATCGAACCCGGGCGCACGGAGAAGAATTACTGGCGCGACCTGTGGCGCTACCGCGAGTTGTTCTACTTCCTCGCCTGGCGCGACATCCTGGTCCGCTACAAACAGACGGTCATTGGAATTGCCTGGGCGGTGATTCAGCCGTTTCTGACGACGGTGGTGTTCACCATCGTTTTCAACCGTATCGCCAAACTGCCGGCCCCGGCCGGGGTGCCTTATTTCCTGCTGGTGATGGCGGCACAACTGCCCTGGCAGTTCTTTTCCACCTCCTTGAGCGCCTCCAGCAACAGCCTCGTCGGCAACGCAAACTTGATTTCCAAAATTTACTTTCCGCGCCTCATTGTTCCCGCCGGCTCGGTCATCACCAGCTTCGTGGATTTTCTCATCACAGTGGGGCTGGTAGCCCTGACGATGGTCTGGTTTCAATTCCTGCCGGACTGGCGGTTATTTCTGCTTCCTGCTTTCGTGATTTTAGCTTTTGGCTGTGCCTTTGGCGCGGGACTCTGGCTGTGCGCGTTGAATGTGAAATACCGCGACTTCCGCTACATCATCCCCTTCATCGTGCAGTTCGGGTTTTTCATATCGCCGGTGGGCTACCTTAGCTCCAAAATCCCGGAACAATGGCGTTTGCTTTACTCGCTCAACCCGATGGTCGGCGTGATTGACGGTTTCCGCTGGGCGCTGCTGCGCGGCCAGACCGATTTCTGGTGGCCAAGCCTCCTGACTTCCGTCCTTCTGACCTCCGTCCTCTGTTTGAGCGGCATCTGGTATTTCCGGAAGATGGAGCGCACGTTTGCAGATGTCATCTGAAAGCAAAAGCAGAAATTGAGAAATCAGAAACAGAAATGAATCTCAGATTTCAACTTTCTGCTTTCCCAATTTCTACTTTTGAATCAATGAGTGATTCCATCATCTCCGTCGAAGGTTTGGGCAAGAAATACCGCATCCAGCACCAACAGCAGGGTCGGCGGTATGTGGCGTTGCGAGACGTCATTGCGCAAAAATTTGCTGCACCGTTCAAATTTTTGCGAGAAGTTGGAAGATCGAAGATGGCAGATGGGAAAACCCCGAACTCCGAACTCCGAACTCCCAGTTCCCGGCTCCCGGCTTCCGAGGACTTTTGGGCTTTGCGCAACGTCAGCTTTGAGGTTCGCCAAGGCGAAGTCATCGGCATCATCGGGCGGAATGGCGCGGGCAAAAGCACGCTGCTGAAAATTCTGAGCCGCATCACCGAACCGACCGAAGGCCGGGTGCGGATCAAGGGCCGCGTGGCCAGCTTGCTGGAGGTGGGAACGGGCTTCCATCCCGAACTCACCGGGCGCGAAAACGTTTTCCTCAATGGCGCGATTCTTGGAATGCACCGGGTGGAGATTAAACGGAAGTTCGACGAAATAGTGGCGTTTGCCGAGGTGGAGAAGTTTCTGGACACACCGGTGAAACACTACAGCAGCGGCATGTATGTGCGACTCGCGTTCGCGGTGGCCGCGCACCTGGAGCCAGAAATTTTGATTGTGGACGAAGTGCTGGCCGTAGGCGACGCACAGTTTCAAAAAAAATGTTTGGGAAAAATGCAGGATGTTTCTCAGAAGCAAGGGCGGACAGTCTTGTTCGTCAGCCATAGCATGCCGGCTGTTACGCGACTTTGCCAGCGTGCGGTGTTGCTTGACGAGGGAAGGATACTGCTGGATGGCGACGCACAGTCTGTCGCAACGCGATATCTGAACACGCATCTGGGCACCAGTGCCGAACGGCTTTGGCAAAACCCTGACCGTGCGCCGGGCGATGAGGTGGCCCGATTGAAGGCAGTGCGGATTCTTCAAGCAGGCAAAGTGACCGAGGTGGTGGACATCCGTTATCCTTTGACCTTCGAGATGGAATACTGGAATCTGAAGGAAGGTTCGCGACTTCTGGTGGCGGCTAACTTTTTCAACAACGACGGCGTTTTGCTTTTCGTAACTGCGGACTTTCAGGAAACAGATTGGCGCCGACCTCGTCCGGTGGGACCTTATGTGTCGCGCTGCGAGGTGCCCGGAAATTTCTTTTCAGAGGGAATTGTCCGCGTCTTGGCGGAGGTATGCACCCGCGAGCCGTTTTGGCAATCTCATGTAAGGGAAATGGACGTCGTTAGTTTCAACGTGGTGGACAACGGAGAGCCAGGCAGCGTGCGAGCCGGTTGGGGACTCCCGTTGGCGGGAGTTGTGAGACCAATGCTCGGTTGGAAAACGGACAGTCTGGACACGCTCGGAGGTAGCAAATTGGCTGGGGCGCTGGCTCTTCCACCCGGGGGAGGTTAGCCATGACTCGCCCTAGCATCGCGTTACGCTCTCATCAGAATCAGATTTTTGACCGGTTTGGTTTGCCAGTTTCCTGCGTTTATCTTACCCTACAACAACGACAACATCTATGACCAAAATGACCAAAGCAATTGACATGCCCCTGATGCAACAGGCGGAAGGCAACATCGTGCTCTTCTACCCGCACGTTAGCGAGAGAGCCCGCAAGAAAGTCTATGACCAACTGGGCACTCGATGGATCGGGCAGGGGCCTTCCGTTGAGAAATTTGAAGCCGATTTCTCCAGAATGTTCTGTGATGGCCTGACCACCGCGGCGGTGGGAGCAGGCACCGACGCCTTGCACCTTGCCTACCTGCTGGCTGGCATCAAGGCGGGCGACGAGGTCATCACACCGCTTTTCACCTGCACCGCCACCAACATTCCGCTCCTCTACATCGGCGCGAAGCCCGTTTTCGCGGATGTGCAACGCCAATCCTTGAACATAGACGTGGATCACGTGCGCCGTCTTGTAACCGAGAAGACGAAGGCGATTGTTTGCGTTCACTATGGTGGGTTGCCTTGTGATATGGATGAGTTGCGGCAAGTCGCGGACCAAATCGGCGTTCCGATTATTGAGGATGCGGCTCACGCGGTCGGGGCCGTGTATAAGGGACGCAGCATAGGTTCCATCTCTGACTTCACAATGTTTTCGTTCCAGGCCATCAAGCACATAACGACGGGCGATGGAGGCATGCTGGCTATGAAGGATGCCAGCCTGCTCCCCAAGGCAAAACGAATCCGATGGTTCGGGATCGACCGGGAAGGTAAGCAAAAGGCTACGTGGGAAAACGATATCTGGGAAGTCGGCTACAAGTACCAGATGACAGACATCGCGGCCGCGTTAGGGCTCGCGGCTCTCGAGGAATGGGAGGAAGTGCACCAACATCGCCGGAAGCTTTTTGCGATCTATGAGCGCGGCCTCACAGACGTGCCCGGCATCCAGTTCGTCGGACCCAGCAGCCCGGATAAAGTCCATGCCGCGTGGCTATGCACGGTTTTTGCTAAGGATCGGATTAAACTACAGCAGAAACTGCGTGAGAACAGAATCGAGTCGAATCAGGTCCACTATCGGAACGACCGTTATACGACCTTCCGTGACTGCCGGGGGACTTTTCCCAACATGGATGCCATTGAGGATGAATACCTCGTGCTTCCGCTCCACACCCGGATGACAACAGGGGATGCCGAACGAGTCGTCAGCGTCATTCGATCGGGGTGGTAAGACAGGTTTCCACCTATGTTTCTGTTCGCGCCACTTACGCACGAGGATCTTCCGTTCCTGATCGAGGTGAGGAACGAGTGCCGGGATTCACTTCACGACAATCGCATATTCACGCTTGCCGAGTGCGAGATTTGGTATCGCGAGAAAAAACCGGACTTCCACGTCATCCGGTGCGACGGAGAACGCATCGGCTACTTCCGGCTTAGCAACCACGATCTTGAGAATGCCTCGATCTACATTGGCGCGGACCTTCACAAGCGCTTTCGCAGACGCGGTCTGGCACGGCTGGCCTACAAGGCTTTCCTTCCGCTCTTGAAGAACCGCTACCACGTCTCGGTCATCAAACTCGAGGTGTTGAGTCACAACACCGTGGCCCATGGCCTTTACCAGAAACTTGGGTTTGTCGAGATTGACCGCAAGAAGGGGTTCGCTGTAAGGAATGGTGTGCCGGTTGACAGCATCGTAATGGAGTTGTCGGATGGCAAACGCTCCGAGGGAGGCTCGTTGTAAGATTCGCTGCGCACAATGCGAACCGACCGGCATTCTCGTCCTGCAATCAATAGCCGACAACCAAGAAATCGTAAGAACTGTATGTTAGATTTATTGTCACGCTCCGGCTTCAAAGAGGCCGCTTTTCGCGGATTGTGCCTCCTGATTCGCGCTCACAGTAAACTGCGGTGCCGGAAAGTGATAATATATTGCCGCGCATTGAACCATCCAGCGCTCGGCGTATAATCTTGAAAATCATTTGCTAAAAATTCTCCAAAAGGGTCATCATGCTCTTGTCTGACCAGAATCCAATCAAACTGTGGCCGAGCGCAGCCATTCATCCGGAAGACCAGCTGTCCGCAGGAAGTAATGCAGACCTTCGCAGTCGTCTTGACGATTACCGCCTGGAATTGCAGCGGCTCCAGGACGAAATGGAGGAGCGGCAGAGTGTCTTCCGCCTCACCAAAACTCTGGCGCGACGGCTTTTGAAGGAACCGCTGTTCAAACTGACCGGCCAATACCGGCGTGCAACGCACAGGGAAGATCATTTGTTGCAAACCAAGGCATTCAAACCGTATTCACTCAATTATCGCAAACCTCCGGCAAGGGGAACGCGTCCGGTAGTGGTGCATGTCGTCGGAAATTTTTGCGTCGGCGGCGTCATGCGGTTGGTTGTGGACATCATCGAGTGGATGAGCGACGAATACGAACATGTGGTTATCACGATGCACAATCCCGAGCCGCCAGCAGTTCTCGGCGCGAATGTGGTTGAAATGGGGGAAAAAACGTCCATCCGCGAGTTCGCGCGGCAGATGACAATTTTCAATCCTGCCATTATTCATGTGCATCATTATGCCCCGCATTGCCTTCACCAGCCTTGGCTCTGGTATCGCACGGCGTTTCTGGCGGCGGCAAGTTTTGGAGTTCCGGTCATCGAGGGCGTGAATGTGCCGATGACTCCTTACTACCATCCTTCGGTGCATAACTACGTTTTCGTCAGCCGCTACGTTCAGGATACTTTCGGATTCACACATTGCCCCAATCGCGTCATTTACCCCGGATCGGATTTTTTACTATTCGCGCCGAGGCCGCGCCAATTCTCCGACACCATCGGCATGGTCTTTCGGCTGGACGGAAGCACATTACGCAAGGACTCCATTGAAGTTTTCATCCGCGTGCTTCAGGCGCGCTCCTCAACAAAAGCGATCATTGTTGGTGACGGCCGCTTGCTTTCCTGCTTCAAAGAGCGGGTGCAAAAAGCAGGGCTGACGGAGCGTTTCACCTTTTCTGGATATGTGGCTTATGAAACACTGCCGGAGATTTTCAGCCGGTTGGATGTGTTTGTCGTACCGCTTTTTTGCGCGAGCTTCGGCCAAGTGACACCGTTTGCGATGAACATGGGCATTCCGGTTGCCGCCTACGCCACTGGCGGCGTGCCGGAAATTCTCGATGAGCCGTCAGTCATTGCGCCAACTGGTGATGCGGATGCGCTGGCGAAAATTATTCTCGGCCTGCTGGCTGACCAAAACCGAAGTGCGGCCATTGCACGCCAAAACCAGGCGCGTGCCCGGCAATTGTTTTCCGTCGAAGCGATGGTCAAGGAATACGCGTCATTGTATGCGTCGGTGCGGCAGAGGGCAACGGCGTGAATTTTTTCATAGGCTGACATTCAATATGAATCGCACCTGGGCAGTCGTTACCGTTGTCACGCGCAACTATCTTCATTTTGCGCGGGTGCTGGCAGCGTCTGTTCGCCGTGTGCATCCGGAGGTGCCCATCGTCGTCTGCCTCGTTGATGAACTGCCGTCGGGGTTTTCCGCTGGAGATGGATTGAATATCTTACCCGCCGCTAGTCTTGGAATTCCACAGTGGCGGCGGTTTTTGTTCCAGTATGAACCGTTTGAGCTGACATGCGCGTTGAAAAGCTTTTTGCTGGCCCATCAACTCCGCACTGGGACGTTTGACCGCCTGCTGTATCTGGATGCGGACATTGCAGTTTATTCCAGTTTGCTGCCGCTGATTGCCGCGCTGGACCAGGCAAACATCCTCCTCACCCCGCAACTGGCCGCGCCGCGAAGCGTGTCCGCGCTGGATCGTTGGGAAGCGGACATTCTGGACACTGGCGTTTACAACGGTGGGTTTGTGGGCGTCAAAAACAGTGCCGCCGGCTTGCAAATGCTCGACTGGTGGCAGACTCGCGTAGCCCAGCACTGCAAACGCAACATAAATTATGTGGATCAAGGCTGGCTCAACGCCGTGCCGGCCATTTTTGATGGCGTTCACATCGAGCGCGGGGCGCCGTTCAACTTGACGCCGCAAAATCTTCACAACTGCAGCGTGAGCCGCGACGCGTCCGGGCAGCCGATGGTGGATGGTCGGCCACTGTCATTTTTTCATTTCGTCGGCATTGATCCGCTCCAGAGCGCCACGCTCTCCAAAGCTTCACGCCGTCCGCTTTCGGAAGAGTCGCCGGTCGTGCAGGAATTATACAATGCCTACGTCCGCGAACTCCACACCCGGGGTCTTGCGCCATGCACACAACTGGGTTATGGACACGCCAGACTTTCTGATGGCTCAGTGATTCAAGAAAGCTGGCGGGAGTTGATTCGGCTGGATCACCCCGCGCTTTCAGCCGTGGAAGATCCGTTTGCAGTCTCCGGGAAAGAATTTCAAAAAATCGCCCGGAATGAAAAAATTAAAATTAACGCCGGAAAAATCCGGCGCGGCTTCAAGCAGATCGCCGGATTTTTACCCGCGTGGTTTCTGAAATCCGAACGGCCATGACAGCGGACGATAACTCCTGGATGCAACCCGGATTTGTCCCCGGCCTGGTGTCTGTTATCATCCCGACTTTCAATCGCGGGCATTTGCTGGGGGAAGCTATTGACTCTGTATTGGCGCAGACCTATCGCCCAATCGAATGCGTGGTTGCCGACGCCAACTCCACCGACAACACTTTGGAAGTGGTCAGGTGCAAACAGGCTTCCATCCTGCAAAATGACGGATTCAAATTGCTTTACGTTACAGAACCAGATCGCGGTGCTTCTGCATCAAGGAATCTCGGGCTTCGGAACTGCAGCGGCGAGTTTATTCAGTTCCTCGACTCGGACGATGTTCTAGTTTGTGAGAAACTTAATCACCACGTGCAGGTGCTTAGGGCAAATGTATCGCTGGATATAGTGTGGTCGAAGTGGCTGATTGTTGATTCAGAAGAAATGTCTGGCGCAATCCAACGGGCCAACTCGGATGTCTCCCGACATCCGAACAACGCCCCCCCGGAAACCGTGTTTTCTGAGTCCATCCCATGGGAACCCTGGCCATGCCTCTTTCGGAGACGCGTCTGTTTTGAAGGCGGGCCGTGGAATGAAAGGCTCACCCGTTTTGAAGACTGGGAATATGCGGTGCGTCTGCTGGCGACAAATCCAAAAATCGCGCATCTGCCGGGGACCTACGCCATCAACCGCGAACATCAGCGTCGCGGCGTCTATGATCATCCTCACAAGCCGGACGCGATCGAGCGCGGCCTCAAAGCCTGCCGCGAAGCGGGGTTGGCTTGGTCTTTAAAACCGGAAGGAAATTTCAAAATTGCGCAGTTGATAGCTGTCCGTTACTGGGAGATGGGATTGGAATCCTTGCTGCTCGGCACGCCACAACAAGCCGCCGAAGCTTTCGCCGGCGCAAAACATATAACACAAAGTCCAAAGTTCCGGTTCAAGGCCGGGATCGCGGCATTTTCACTTGCGGTTGGCGGCCCGCGTTTCGCCAGAATTGTCCTGTCGCGCTACAAATACTCATTTACAATGGGAGGACAGCATTCGGCGGCGCACTACAAAACATCTGCGAAGTAGCTGTTTTCTTCCGTGAAGATTGTCCACATCACCGAATATTGCCATACTGGTTCCATCGGCGGCACCGAACGGTATATCCTCGATTTGATACGCGGATTGGACACTGCCGGTATTCAAAATACTATTGGCTGGCTGCATCGTGGCCTTTCTGCCGAAACGCTGGAGGCGGACGGCGTGCGTATCTTCAAGCTGCCCTCGCCGCAAATGCGCGTGGACGCGCCGCTGCCGGAATTCCACGAAGCCGCCACGCGCCTGTTGGAAACGGAAAAACCGGACTGCCTACATTTCCACACCTTTGGTTTGACCGAGGCGGCACTGGCAAAACTGGCGAAGCAACGCGGCATTCCTTATGCCTTCACCTACCACAGCCCGGCCTGGACTTGCCGGCGCGAAACCGGCCTGCTCTACGGAAAGGAACTCTGCGACGGTGAAGTGCGCGCCTGGCGCTGCTCGGCCTGTCAATCGGAGGAACGCCTGGGAATGGGGATACTTGCCGGCCACGCCGCTACGGCAGTCTCGATGGCCTTGGGATGGGCGGCGGTGCCGCTCGGTCGCACCTCGCTGCGACGTCGAGCCGCATTTTATTATGACTCCGCCCGGTTCAGCCGCGTTATCCGGACTTTCCTTGCGGAATGTGACCTGGTGGTCTCCTGCTGCGATTGGAGCGGTCCGGTGCTCCGGCGCAATGGTGCGAGGGAACAATGCATGGTCCACTGCCCGCAAGGCGTTCCCAACGCAGTCGCCGATGCGCTCCACGCGGAACAGAAACTCATGCCACCAACAACTGGCAAAGAGTTTGTCGTCGGCTACATCGGGCGCGTGACGGAAGTCAAAGGCGTCCATATCTTGATGGAAGGTTTTTCGCGGATGGAAGGAGAAGAGGCACGCCTCCGCATTGTCGGTTGGGAATCAGACCGTGCCGACCAGCCATATGCTCGTCGTCTCCAAGAATTCGCGCAGGCGGATTCCCGAATTGAACTGGTGCCGAAGAAATCCTTCGCCGACACACTGGCCGAATACCAGCGGCTGTCCCTGCTGGCCATTCCTTCCGTTTGGATGGAGACCGGCCCGCTCACCTTGCTGGAGGCACTGGCTATCGGCGTGCCGGTCTATGGGTCAAACCGGCTAGGGCAATTGAACTTGCTGCGCGAACATGGTCGTATTGTGGAACCGAATACGCCTGCTGGCTGGCAGGCGGCGCTGACAGATGCGCTAAAAGAATTTCGAGATGGGAAATGGGCTGCGCACCACGAACGGATACGCGCCACTGTGAAATTGCGCTCTATGGCTGAAGTAGCGAAGGAAAATTTGGCGCATTACCGAAAACTGACTGAGCCACGTTTGGCCGCGAGATCATGACTGCCGACAGTGTTATGAACCCGAATCGGGTCAGCATCATCATGGTGACGCGGAACCGGCCGCAGTCCTTGGAACACTGTCTGGCGCGGACGCGGGCGGTATTGCCCCCGGAAATTCGCATCATTGTGTTTGATGATGCCTCAACGGATGCGGATCGTGTGCGTGCCATTATTGAAGCGCATCCCAACACCCTCTGTCTGCTTTCGGAAACCTGTGTTGGCCCGGGCGAAGGGCGCAATCGTTGTGTCAGGGCCGCCGCGACACCATTCTGTTTTTCCATGGATGATGATTGCTACCTTGATTCCATTCCTGACTTGTCGCGCTGGCTGGCGGATCGTCCGGAAGATCGGGACATCGCGGCGGTGGGTTTTCGCTATTGCAACCTGCCGGCAGGAGACATGGCGCCGGCCTCGAGCGTGCCGGGTGAAGCGAGCGGCTTTCTGGGCGGGGCCAGCCTGTTGCGGCGGGCGGCGATGCTCCGGATGGGCGGCTATTTGGACTGGCTGGGGTTTGCGCGCGAGGATACGGAACTGGCGTTGCGACTCCGGCGGTTAGGGTATCGCATCTGGTATGACCCCTCGGTGGTTGTGCAGCATGCGCGTTCGGATGAAGGACGCGACTGGTATTGGGGTTCCTTTTATTATGTCCGAAACACGCTGCTGATCAATGCCATCCATGGGGGCCGGTTCACCGGAGTGCCACTGGGCATAGCTAAAGCACTGCGGTTGGGATTGTTTTGTGCGGATCGTCGCAACGCGACCTGGGCGGGAATATGGGCGGGGTTGCGGTTGTTACCGAGATGTTTCCGGGCACGCCGGGATTTGTTCAGCACCTCAAAACGCTGCATCTGATTTCTGAATATGTTCAGTCGTTTTGATATTAGTCCAGTGCAATGAAGCAAGTTATAACAAGTTCTCAAAAACGGCGGATTAAGCCCAGCGGATTCAACGGCGCATCGTCAGTTTTGAACCGCTTGGGAATCTCCATGCTGGAGGTGGGCTTGTGTGCGGTAGTTTTCATCGGTTGCATTCTATTGCATTTTGTTCCCGTTTACACACGGTTGGGCCTGCCCATTGAGGTCGGACTGTCTCTGATCAGTTTTGCCACGCCGGTTTCCGGACTGCTTTTCCTGTCGGCGGCACAGGTCATTCCCGACGTGCCGGGGAGTCCGTTGCCCGTTGCACAAATGGCCTTGGCCGGTTTTTTTCTGTGGCAATTGGCGAAGGGGAAAAGTATGGACCTGTTCCGCATGGGCCAGCCTCTGTGGCTGGCCGTTGCGCCTTTTTTTGTTTGGGATGCGGGATGGGCTTTGGTGCGCGGTGATTACAGGTTTGGGTTGTTGCTGCTTTTTGCCATCCTAACCGGCTGCGCCGTGGCGACCCTTGTCAGAAAATCCGGGAACCGGTTCGTCACGTGTCTGGTGATGATTCTCGCCGGACAAGCACTGGCCATGTGTTTGTTCTGGATGGTAAAACTGCATTTTGGAACGCCGGTCCAGGCGTTTCGCACCGATCTTTACGGTGATTCAACCCTGCCCGGGATGCGGATGGGCACGGCCCGGGGCAATGCCAACATGCTCGGCGTGCCGATGGCGCTGGTATGCATTGGCGTGATTGGCTGGTTTATCAGCCGGCCAAAACAAAACTGGCTGAATGGAATGATGGCCTTGTTAGGCCTTGCGGCGGTAGTTCCCCCCTTGATCGGATCGGGTTCGCGTGGGGCAATCATGTCGGTGGCTGCTGGTCTGGCGTTTCTTGTGGGTGTTCGCGTGCTGGCCGGCGGCAGATCCTACGTCAATGTGCTGCTGGCGCTGGCAGGCATCGTAGTGGTGCTCAGCTTTGGCTGGCACCGGTTGGGATTGGATGAACACTGGCAGGAAATGAAAAATCGTCAAAATGACCAACAAGAGAATACCGGTTCCGCTCTCGCTGCGGGACGCACGCTGGAATGGACGGCGGCCATGAATGGGATTCTGAACTCCCCCATCATCGGAGGAGGATCGGTCCAAAAGTTAAGTTATTTTGATGACCCCAGCATGTGGGAGTCGCATTCCACCTATTTGGACGCCGGGTTGACCGGCGGTTTTCCGGGAATGATATTATTTGGCTGGCTGGTGCTCACACCCATCCTCAAACTCTGGCGGCGGAAACAAGTGCCGGCGATTGGCTGGCTGCTGGCGGTTTATGCGGTCTCGGTCATTTCCATTGGCAGCACCTCGGCGATGCAGGTCAAATATTTTTGGATGCTTTGGGGAATGGCGGCAGTCTGTTTTACTCCTAGTGGCGCTCGAATTAAAACGCGGAGACACCGTGCGGCGGGCAAGGTGCAGCGAAGGGGACAGAGGACAGAAGGTGGAGCGCAGATGCCAGAAATCAAAGGCCAGGGGTTAATAGTCGGTGGTCAGTAGTCAGTGTTTCAGCATTTCATCTTTTGAAAGTCATCGTTGCCCAAATCGGCGCGCGGGAACATTACGCGGTGGCACGGGCGCTTCATCAGCAAGGGATGCTGGCGGGCTTGGTCACGGATTGGTATGCGTTTGGGGAGCGGAAGCGACCACGGGACAACGAGACAACGAGACAACGGGACCAGTCCAGCAGTCCTGTGGTCCGTGGTCCGTGGTCAGTGGTCCGTGGTCTATGCTCCGTGGTCTGTCGTCCTGTAGTCCCTCGTTCAGCTTTGGCGGCACGGGCGGAGGGAATTCCCGATGGACTGGTCCGCGCATTTCCCTTTCGCAGCCTGCTCTGGAAATGGCGCGTGCGCCAACTAGCGAAGCGGGGGCGCAGTCACGAGGCTTACCTTCAAACCGACAGCGCGTTTGCCGCCGCCGTGGCGCGGCTCAAACTGCCGCCGCACGAGGTGTTCTTTGGGTATTCCTACGCGAGTCTGGAGACGTTGGCGGCGGAGAAGAAGCGCGGCGCGTTGACAGTGCTGGACCAGATTGATCCGGGACCAGTGCATTTCCGCATTGTTGCCGAAGAAATGGCGCGGCATCCGGAACTGGCCGGCCCGCCCCAACCTTTTCCGGAAGCCTATTTCGCCCGCTCCCGTCGTGAATGGGAAATCGCCGACGTGATTGTTGTAAACTCCGAATGGAGCCGGGAGGCATTGTTAGCCGAAGGCGTCAATCCCGCCAAAATTGAAATTCTCCCGCTGGCGTATGAAACAGTCAAAGAGACAACAGGACCACGAGACAACGGGACAACGGGACCCAAGGTCCGTGGTCCGCGTAAAGCCGCAGAGCAGCCACGCGGCGAGCAGTGGTCCGTGGTCAGTAGTCCCTCAACAGTGGTCAGTGGTCCGGTGGTCCGTGGTCCCTTAAAAGTGCTGTGGCTCGGCCAAGTCAACGTGCCGAAAGGCATCCATTATTTGATGGAGGCGGCACGATTGCTGGAGCGGGAAAAAATTCATTTCGATGTCGTTGGGCCGATTGGAATTTTGCCGGAAGCGGTGACCTCTGCGCCAAAGAATATGACCTTTCACGGTCCCGTCAGCCGCGACCGCGCGGCGGAGTGGTATCAACAGGCGGATGTTTTTGTTTTGCCCACGCTCTCCGATGGATTTGCACTCACGCAGTTGGAAGCGTTGGCGCATGGATTGCCCGTGATCGTCACGCCGAATTGCGGTCGGGTGGTGGAGGAAGGAAAAACAGGTTTTGTTGTGCCCGCGCGCGATGCGCAGGCGCTGGCGGAAACCATCATGCGATTCGTTCGAAACCGGGATCTTTCTTCCGAGATGTCGCCAAAGTGTCGCGAAGCTGCTGCGGTGTTTTCGATTGATGCCTACGGCCAACGTCTCATTGAAATCATCAATGGATACAGAGCAAAATAATTCACTCCCATTGAAGCGTGTGCTGTTGGTCGAATGTGCCCGCGGGGCAGCCGCGGTCTATGTTTGTTTGGGCCACGTCAACATAATCGGACACCTGGCAGAGTCCTTTACGTGGGGAAAGTTTTTATTTTATCCTCTTGGCTTTGGCGAGGAAGCGGTTTATTTGTTCTTCTTTCTCTCGGGGTTTAGCATTCACTACAGCAGTCACAACCGGCCGCTGGAAACGATCGGCGGAATTGGACACTATTATTATCTGCGATTCAGGAGAATATATCCGATATTTTTGATTGCGGTGGGGGTGTCCATTGCCCTCGGCGCTTTTATTTCCTTCTTGGGAATCATTTCAAAAACGCCCTGCCATCCAGACGGCAGGGGTTTATCTTTTGTTCTCTTTTTTTTGAGTGATACCCATGAGGGAAGCTGGCATTCGGGATTGGCTAACGACCCGGCTCTTTGGTCGTTGTCTTATGAAATACCTTACTATCTGGTTTATCCGGTTTTTTGGAGGTGTTGCAAAACAATCGGAGTTGGGCGGGCCTTTTGGATTACCTTTCTGGGAAGCGGTGCGTTTATCTTGGCCGACTGCATTCAGGCCAATCATGTAAGTAACATTTTTTCTTTATATTGGCTATGGACCTGTGGCGCGTTAATGGCAGAGTGGAAGTTGACCAACAAGAGTTTTACCCTGTCCCCAGTTGCTTATTATTTTGTGTTGTTTTTATGTTATGCTGTCAGCCAGTCGGCGGAGGCAGTTGCCAATCCAGTCATTCACTGGAACCTGGAAGCTCTAACCATCGGGGTTGTCATTTTTTCCACATTTATTAGCTTCCAGCCATTGTCGCTTTTAAAACGCCTATTGGCTACAGGGGGGATTGTAACTTTATTGCTTGTTTCTCTTTTGGTAACCCGGAATGTGCCAACTTGGGGACGTCACATTTTTCTGGATGCGAGACTCATTTTTGCAGCCGGCGTCCTCGCCTTGCTGCTTATCACTGGCACAAACATTGCATCGCTCTGCAAGATTTTGGTGAAGCCTTTTCTGAAAATGGGCGCGATTTCCTACGCCCTTTATGTGATCCATATGCCGATCTTGTATTTTATGGCGGATGTATTACACCATACTGGCACATCGTCTTATTGGATGCCGTTCACCTTGTTGGCCATTTTTCCGCTGGCTTGGTGGCTTGAAACAAAATTCCAGGCGCGCACCGCTGGCTGGCTGGACTTAACCCGTGCGAAACTGGCCGGAGTGTTTTAATGAGAACAAAAACACCGATTGGTTCAGTAATTTCAGCCTCACAACATTTCGATTGAGCTTTCAAGAGCAAAAATTAGCTGTTCTGCACGTTGCTCTAAATCCCGTTACCGGGCCGTGGAGCGTGATGCGGGATCTGGCTTTGGCCCAAGCGAAGTCGGGCTTGTATGGAGCGGTCGGGCTGGGGGTGATTCATTCCCGCAAATGGCCGGCCAATTACGATGCAGAACTGCAAAGCTTGGGATTGCCCTTTTTCAAGGCGGGCACACTGGAGTCTTTTGGCACCGCCCAGTTCGTCTGGCAACGCTTTCAAAAACCTCCCATCGGAGCCTGGGCGGAGGAACTCGCCAAACAAAGCGGCTGCGGACGGATGATCGTTCATTTTCACAACGCCTGGATGTCGGGTGTTTTCCTGCCCTTGCATCCGCCACCGACCTGTCCGGTTCGTTGTGTCGCCACCTTCCACGGCGTCAACGCCCAGTTGGATGGACGGCCGCTGCGACGCTGGTTGCACCGCTGGATGGCCGCGCGGCTGCCGCGTTATGGCGCGCGGCTGACCTCGGTGGATAAAAGCAATCTGCCTTTGGCAGAAAAAGTCCTGGGGTTGAATCCAACGCTGTTCACAGCCATTCCCAATGGCGTGGTGGACGATCCCGAATCCAAAGGTGCGGTTTGGAACGGTAAAGGTGAATTCTCCGTTGGCCAGATTGGCAGCATCACCGAACGCAAAGGCTGGCGGCTGGCGGCGGATACCGTTTTACAGCTTCGCGCAGAGGGATTTAACATTCGCCTGATCATTGCCGGTGCCGGTCCGGAGGAAGAGCAGGCAAACCTGTTGGCCAAGGCGAGTGGCGGCTCCATTGAATTTCTCGGACATGTTCATCAACCACGAAGGAATCTCCTTCCCAAGCTTCATGCATTGTCGGTCATGTCCCGACATGAGGGGCTGCCCATGACCATCATTGAAGCCATGTCCGCCGGCGTGCCGGTGGTGGCGACCGCCGTAGGGGGCATCCCCGAAGCCGTGGCTGATGGGCAGACTGGCTATTTAATTCCCCGCAGCATGGAGGAGTTGGCAAAAAAGTTACGCCATTTATATGAGTCACCTGAATTGTGGCGGACAATGAGTCATCGCACGCGGGAACGGTTTGAACGGCAGTTTGAAATCAGCCATATCGTGAAGCAATACGATGCGGTTTACAGCCAGGCGTTCTCATTGTAACACATTAGAACCGCTCCTTTGCTCGCAAGCGGGACGGTTTCCATTGAAACATATTTGGTAAAACAATGAGCAATGCAAGTCCAACCTTGGCCGTACTCTTTTACCGGATTGGGCCGTACCACTACGCGCGACTCAAGGCCGCAGGATCACGGCTGCAAGTAACCGGAGTCGAGTTCTCAACTGTGGACCCGACGTATGCGTGGGATTTGGTGGAAGGAGCAGACGGTTTCAACCGGGTGACGCTGTTTTCAGGAGTGGCGGTCAATGAGTTGCCGGCGAGCCGCATCTTCAGCCGTGTCGGTCAGGTGCTCGATCAACTCCGGCCGCAGGTGGTCGCGATTCCGGGGTGGTATGACCGATGTTCGCTGGCGGCGCTGCGGTGGTGTGGCTCACACGGGGTTCCAGCAGTGGTCATGTCTGAAACCACGGCTTGGGACGTGGAACGCAAGTGGCTGAAAGAGGCTTTGAAACGGCGTCTGATAAAGTTGTGCGCGGCAGGTTTGGTCGGCGGACGTGCGCACGCGGATTATCTGAAACAGCTCGGGATTGAGCGGACCAAAATCTTTTTTGGTTATGACGCGGTGGACAATGAGTATTTTCAAACGAAAGCAGACGAAATACGAAAGCAGTCCGGTGAAGTAACCAGCCCGTTGGAATACGGAAAAGATTCCACGGGCCACGGGAACTTCACGGGCCAAGGAAGTCAGAAATCGGAAATGGGACTACAGGACTATGAGACAACGAGACCACAAGACAGGAGGTCCGTGGTCAGTAGTCAGTCGTCCGTGGTCCGTGGTCGGTACGGTCTGCCGGAGAAATACTTTCTCGCGTCGGCGCGATTCGTTGAGAAAAAGAATCTCCCACGACTTTTGCAGGCCTACGCACGCTATCGGCAGCTTGCTGCCGCAGCGGACAACAGACAACAGACAACGGACAACGGACCTTCTGTGGTCGGTAGTCCTTCCCCAGTGGTCAGTGGTCCAGTAGTCCCGTGGTCTTTGGTCCTGCTCGGGGATGGCCCTTTGCGCTCAACTCTCAACTCTCAACTCCTCGCTCGCGATTTATCGGAGTCAACTCTCAACCTGCACGGTCACGTGCAAATGCCCGGCTTCAAGCAGTATCCTGACCTTCCAGCTTACTACGGACTCGCCAAGGCTTTCATCCATGCCAGCACGACAGAGCAATGGGGCCTCGTCGTGAACGAAGCAATGGCCTCCGGTTTGCCGGTGCTGGTTTCCAATCGCTGCGGCTGCGCAATGAATCTGGTGAAGGACGGCGTCAACGGCTTCACCTTTGATCCCTTTAATGTCGAAGAGATGGCCGAGGTCATGTTGCGGCTCACCGAAACACCGAAGCACCGTCTCACTGAGATGGGCGACGCCAGTCGCGAAATCATATCGAACTGGGGCCCGGAGCGGTTTGCCAAGGGGTTGCACGACGCCGTAGAAACGGCGTTGAAGAATCCGCGACCGCGCGCCAGACTATTGGACCACTTGTTGTTGAAGGCGCTGATTTACAAATGAAAATCTGCTTTATGACTGCGTCGCTTTCGCGGGATGCCGGCGGCCTTTTCCAAAGTGTGCGTGGTTTGGCGCAATCCATTTTCTCTCTAAGCCAGAATGTTTTTGTGCTGGGGGTTCGGGATGAACATACAGCGGCGGATATCGAAGCCTGGAGACCCGTTTCAACCCACGCTTTCCCGGTGTACGGACCGGAACGGTTCAGCTTTGCCCCCGGGCTTAAGAATGGGCTTAAGGAAAGCAACCCGGATGTTCTTCAACTGCACGGATTGTGGAGGTATCCTTCTGTCGTTGCCGCTCGTTGGCATCGGCAAACCGGGAAACCATACATCGTGCATCCGCACGGGATGCTGGACCCTTGGGCCGTCAGGAACTCGCATTGGAAGAAGGTCCTCGCCGGCATGTTGTACGAAAACACCATGCTCCGTAACGCAGGCTGCATCAGAGCCCTGTGCCAATCCGAAGCGGAATCCATCCGGAAGTATGGCCTTCGAAATCCAATCTGTATCATACCGAATGGAACTGACGTTCCGGAAATCGGAAAGCATCCGCCTGCGCAAAGCTGCGGCGCGACATGGAAATCGGAAATCGGAAACCCGCCGTGGGCGGGCTACGTCGAACCAGGGCGAAAGGTCCTGCTTTATTTGGGAAGAATTCATCCGAAGAAGGGGCTGCCTAATTTGCTGCGAGCGTGGAAAGCCACCCTCAACCCCGTAAAGGGGCGTGGCCCCCACGGGGCTTTACGCCCTCAACCCTCAACCAACAACTGGCTCTTAGCCATTGCCGGTTGGGATGAGATAGGACATGAGGACGAACTCAAGCGACTGGCAACCGAACTGGGAATCGCCTGGGGTGACGTGCGCACAGGCGGGACGATAGGACAACAGGACAACTCCGATAAATCGCGAGCGGGCAGACAACGGACTGTCAGGAGTCAGCAGTCAGTGGTCCGCGTAAAACCGCAGAGCAGCCACGCGGCGATCAGTGGTCGGTGGTCCGTGGTCTTTCTTGGCCCCCAGTTTAACGAGGCCAAATCGGCTTGCTACCAGCATTGCGATGCGTTCATCCTGCCCTCCTTTAGCGAAGGGTTGCCGATGGTGATTTTGGAAGCCTGGGCTTACGGGAAGCCGGTGGTGATGACGCCGGAATGCAACCTGCCCGAGGGTTTTTCGGCGCGTGCCGGCATCAGGATTACCACCGACGTTGAAGGAATCGCTCACGGTTTGACTGAACTCTTTGGCATGAGCGCGCAGGAGTTAAACGAACTGGGGCGGAACGGGCTGCGCTTGACGGGGGAAAAGTTTAGCTGGCGCACAATCGCCAGGCAGTTGGAAGCGGTTTGTGAATGGCTCGTGTGTGGAGCATCGAGGCCGGATTGCGTTTATGTGGACTGAACCGGAATTCTTTAACCGCGGATTACACGGATTACGAGGATAGAACTTATGGGGTTGAATCAAGTTAACCTGTCCGGCTACCGTGCAACGGGTTTTGACCGTGGGGCCGGGCTTTTTAAAGAAAGCCTCTGGCTCATCGTCAGCCTGGTTCTGTTTCGACTGTGTCCGTTCAGCCTGTCGCCTCTCAAGCGGACGGTGTTGCGCGCCTTTGGTGCCCAGGTCGGAGTCGGCGTGACCATCAAACCACAGGTGAAAATCACGTTTCCGTGGAAACTGGAGATGGGGGACCATGTCTGGCTGGGCGAGGAGTGCTGGCTGTTGAATCTGGAGCGAATCACCATTGGGAACAACGTGTGCATTTCGCAGCGTGCGTTTCTCTGCACGGGCAGTCACAATTACAAATCGCCGGCGTTTGATCTCATCGTGAAACCAATTCAAGTCGAGGAGGGCGCGTGGATTGGCGCCAGCGCGTGGGTTGGTCCCGGCGTTCAGGTGGGCACGCACGCGGTTTTGACGGCGGGATCAGTGGCGACAAGTGATTTGCAACCGTTCGGCATCTACCAAGGCAATCCAGCGGTTCTCATCAAGCAACGGATCATTTCTTCCGCCGCCGGCTCAAATTTATGATGCGCCGATTCCGTTACTATTTTTGGGGGGCGTTCGGCTTATTGCTCATAGCCGCAATCTTCCTGGGACTGACGGCTTTCTTTTTTCCACAACAAGTTTTGACAGTGGACAGCGGGCCGGTGGAGGCGGACGCCTTGGTGGTGCTGGGCGGCGAACCCGACCGGGCTGTCCGCGCGGTAGAATTGTTCAAGCAGGGCGAAGCGCCGGAAATCCTGGTCAGCGGGAAAGATGATTGCGTGTCGAATGAGAAGCTGCTGAGAAAGGAGGGCGTACCTGAAAAAGTCATCACGCTGGAATGTAATTCGCGCACGACGCGGGAGAACGCGGAGTTCAGCATCGCCATCCTTCGCGTGCAGCATATCAAGAGCGCGGTCATAGTGACGTCGTGGTATCATTCGCGGCGGGCGCTGGCGTGCTTTGAGCATTACGCACCGGACTTGAAATTTTATTCGCGCCCCTCTTATGCCGGATACCTGCGCAAAGTGCAAGGTGCAGAGGGCAAAACCCAGAGGGCAGAACGCAAGGCGCAGGAAGGTTACGTCAAATCGGAATATCTGAAACTGCTCGGTTACTGGATCCGGTATGGGGTGTGCCCGATTTAGTTCATGGTTGAGAGTTGAGAGTTGATAGTGGAAAAAATCCGTATCTGTTCGCCTAATCCGTGTCCAGATTTGCCATGTTCTATTTCAGCGTTTCGGCTTTCACTTTGACCGAAGCCTCGGTGGCAACGGACGACCTGCAACCTTTTGGCATCTATCGTGGCAACCCGGCGGCTTTTTTGAAGCAGCGCGTCATCGAGCAGTAGGCGGGTCAGTCGTCTGTAGTTCCGTGGTCCTGTAGTCAGAGGTCAGAAGTCAGAGGTCAGGAGTCAGATTATGCAAATAAAATCGGCAAAAGATTTGGAAGTTTACAAAAAGGGATACTTGCTCGGCCCGTGAAATAGAATGCATTACGTTTACGTTCTGCAATCCGAGGTGGACGGACGGTTCTACACTGGCTGCACTCACGAT
>Ga0181539_1001940_pt1 | contig 21841 bp, 20 predicted proteins | sample PEATcosm2014_Bin_46_FD_119767 | JGI IMG/M metagenome (GOLD analysis project Ga0181539, IMG submission 119767) | Peatland microbial communities from MTU Mesocosm Facility, Houghton, MI, USA - PEATcosm2014_Bin23_60_metaG | ecosystem: Environmental > Terrestrial > Soil > Wetlands > Peat | place... | reverse complement strand
AAGCTGGCGCTCGCCAATCCGATCGCCGCCGATCTCTCGGACATGCGCCCCAGCCTCGTGCCCGGCCTCGTCGCCGCGGCGGAGCGCAACGCGCGGCGCGGCCTCGAGGACGTCGCGCTGTTCGAGGTCGGGCAGATCTTCCTCGGCGACGGCGAGAACGACCAGCGCATCGCCGCCGCCGCCGTGCGGCGCGGCATGGCCAAGGCGAAGGGCGAAGGGCGCCACTGGTCGGGCGCAAGCGGATCGCTCTCGGCGGTCGACGCGTTCGACGCCAAGAGCGACGCGCTGACGCTGCTCGCGGCGCTGGGCGTCGCGGCGAACGCCGTGCAGGTCGTTCCCGGCGGCCCGGCGTTCCTTCATCCCGGGCGCTCGGCGACGCTGCAATTCGGTCCGAAAATCCAAGCCGGCTGGTTCGGCGAGCTGCACCCGAGCGCTTGCGAGGCGCTCGACGCGGAGGGGCCGATCGTCGCCTTCGAGATCACGCTCGACGCGATCCCCGCGCCCAAGCCGCGAGCGACCAAGGCGAAGCCCAAGCTGGAGCGCTCGGAATTCATGCCGCTCGAGCGCGACCTCGCCTTCGTCGTCGCGGAGGGCGCGCGCGCCGGCGATATCCTCAAGGCCGCGCTCGGCGCCGACCGCGCCCTCATCGCGAGCGCCGAGGTGTTCGACGTCTATCGCGGCGCGAACGTGCCGCAGGGCCATAAATCCGTCGCGATTTCAGTGACATTGCAGCCGCGCGAACGCACGCTGACCGACGCCGAAATCGAAGCGGTCGTCGCCAGGATCGTCGCCGAGGTGAGCAAGAAGACCGGCGCGACGTTGCGGCTGTGAGGTTCTCGACGATGCGTGACGCCCTCATTCTCGGGATCGGCCTGGGCGCCCTCGTCGCCGGCGCGCCGGCGCGCGCCGCGGGAGTCGCGGCCTGCGCCGGCATCGAAGAGCCGCTCGCCTACAACGCCTGCCTCGCCCGTTTCGGGCCGCACGCGCCGGCGATGCGCGGCGCGAGCGCGCCCGACGACGAATCCGACCCGCCGCGCGCGGGCGACCGGAAAGGCGCTCACGACGGCGCCGAGGCCTCGCAAGGCGGCCACGGACGCGCGCGCGTCGAGTTCGACGTCGGCGGGCGACGGCGGCGACCGTAGACGTCGCGCCCAAGTCGCGAGGCCGCGGCGAGAGGCGCGCGGCGGCGGGACACGATCGACGCGACCGCCCTACCCGCCCCTGCCCGCCCCCGCCCGCCTCGTGGAAACGACCCGGTACGCCCTCGGCGTCAGCCCGACCGACTTGCGGAATTGGCGGGTGAAGGCGGCCTGGTCGGCGTAGCCGCATTCCTGCGCGACGAGGCTGATCGGCGCGTCGGTTCGCCGCAGCGAAGCGCAGGCGCGCTCGATTCGCGCCCGCGTCAGATACTGTCCGGCCGAGAGCCCGAACAGGGCGCGAATGCGCCGATCGAACTGGAACGTCGACAGGCGCGCGCGCGCCGCCAGATCGGGAATTCGCAAGGGCGCGTCGAGGTGGTCGTCGACGAAAGCCAGCGCTCGCGACAGCGCGGCGGCGCCGGGATGGGCGCCCGCCATATCCGGCAAGTCGCGCGAGATGCCGGCGAGCCCGACGATGCGTCCGCGCCGATCGGCCAAGGGCTCCTTCCAGGTCAGGCACCAGCCTTGGCGGCCGTCGGGGTAGAGGTGCAGCTCCAACCGCCCGGCGATCGACCGCCCCTCGCGCAACACGCGCCGGTCCTGATCGTCGAAGTTCTGGCCGAGCGGCGCGGGGAACACTTCGCGCGCGGTCCGCCCGATCAGACCGGCCTTGCCCTTCACCTTGCAGCGTCGCGCCAGCGTGTCGTTGACCGCGACGTAGCGCGCCTCGCGGTCCTTGATGAAGAACACCGTGTCCGCGACGCGGTCGAACAGCTCCTCGCCGAGAAACGGGCGGCCGAGGGCGGCGAGAAAAGCCTGAGCGGGATCGACGGACGATGTCATGACCCTCGATATTGTGCGGATTCCCGATCGTCCGCCAGAGATTCCGGCAAGACTGGCGAGGCGGCGCGCGCCATGCTTCCCTTTCGCCGCCGTTTCCCCGCCCGGCCGGCGCGATCAGGAGCCCCGCCATGGCCTCGACCATCTTCACCGGCGTCATTCCAGCCCTGATGACGCCGTGCCGCGCCGACCGCACGCCCGATTTCGCGGCGCTGGCGCGCAAGGGGCGCGAGCTCGTCGAGGCCGGCATGTCGGCCGTGGTCTACTGCGGCTCGATGGGCGATTGGCCCCTGCTGACCGACGAGCAGCGGATGGAGGGCGTCGAGCGGCTCGTCGCGGCCGACCTTCCCGTGATCGTGGGAACCGGCGCGCAGAACACCGCGCGCGCCGCGGCTCTGGCCGCCCACGCCAAGCGGGTCGGCGCGAAGGGCCTGATGATCATCCCGCGCGTGCTGTCGCGCGGGACTTCGGCGCCGGCCCAGCGCGCGCACTTTTCCGCCGTCCTGGAAGCCGCGGTCGATCTGCCCTCGGTCATCTACAACAGCCCCTATTACGGCTTCGAGACCCGCGCCGAGCTGTTCTTCGATCTGAGGAGCCGCTATGCGCACCTCGTCGGCTTCAAGGAATTCGGCGGCGCAAGTTCGCTGAGCTACGCCGCCGAGCACATCGCCGGGCAGTCGCGCGAGATCACGCTGATGGTCGGCGTCGACACGCAGGTGTTCCACGGTTACGTCAATTGCGGCGCGAGCGGCGCCATCACCGGCATCGGCAACGTGCTGCCCCGTCAGGTTCTGCGTCTCGTCGCCCTGTGCGAGCGCGCCGCGCTGGGCGACCCGCAAGCGCGGCGCCGCGCGCTCGAACTCGAGGGCGCGCTGAGCGTCCTGTCGAGGTTCGACGAGGGCGCCGACCTGGTGCTCTATTTCAAGTATCTCATGACGCTGGCGGGCGACCCCGCCTACGCGCTGCATTTCAACGAGTCGGACGAATTGAGCCCCAGCCAGAAGCGCTTCGCCGAGACCCAGTTCAGGTTGTTCAAGGGGTGGTGGGACGCCTGGCCCGGCGCCGAAGGCTGAAGGAAGATGCGCGTCATCGATTCCCACACCGAGGGCGAGCCGACCCGGCTCGTCATCGACGGCGGGCCGCCGCTCGGCCGCGGCCCGCTCGCCGAGCGGCGCAAGCTCTTCGCCGAGGCGTTCGATCACGTCAGGCGATTCGCCGTCGCCGAGCCGCGCGGCCACGACGCGCTGGTCGGCGCGCTGCTTTGCGAGCCGGACGATGCGAGCTGCGCGGCCGGGCTGATCTTCTTCAACAACGTCGGCTATCTCGGCATGTGCGGCCATGGGACGATCGGCGCGGCGGTGACGCTGGCCCATCTCGGCCGCATCGGCCCGGGCTCGCATCGCTTCGAGACGCCGGTCGGCGTCGTTCGCGTCGAGCTCGTCGACCGCAACCACGCGATCGTCGACAACGTCGAGAGCTTCAGGCACTTGAAGGACGTGCGCCTCGCGGTCGACGGCCTCGGCGTCGTCGCCGGAGACGTCGCCTGGGGCGGCAACTGGTTCTTCCTGACGCAGGACGCGCCCTGCCCGGTGCGCGCCGACGCCATCGAGACGCTGACCCGCGCGGCGCGCGACATCCGGCTCGCGCTTCATGCGCAAGGCGTGCGGGGGGCGCAGGGCGAGGAGATCGACCACGTCGAAATCTTCGGCCCGCCGCGCTCGGCCGACGCCGACAGCCGCAATTTCGTGCTTTGCCCCGGCGGCGCCTACGACCGCTCGCCGTGCGGCACCGGAACCAGCGCCAAGCTCGCCTGCCTCGCCGCGGACGGCAAGCTCGCGCCGGGCCGTCGCTGGGTGCAGGAGAGCGTCATCGGCTCCCGCTTCGAGGCGAGCTATCGGCCGGCCGGCCCCGGGCGGATCGCGCCGAGCATCGGCGGGCGCGCTTTCGTCTGCGCCGAGGCGAACCTCTACGACGATCCGGCCGACCCGTTCCGCGCCGGCTTCGGCTGGGACGGCGCGACGGCCTAAAGCGAACGCGCCGCCCCCTTCCCCCCTTGCGGGGGAAGGTGTCACGCGAAGCGTGACGGATGAGGGGGCGCGCCGCAAGGCGCGTCGCTTCAGCGAGAGCGCAGGTTTGCTTATCTAAACCGTGCAAATAGCCGCGGATCGCGGCTATACGGACAAGCGCGCCTTGCGGCGCGACCCCTTATCCCAAGGCGAATGCGAAGCATTCGTCCGCGTCGGCCTTCGGCCGACACCTTCCCCCGCAAGGGGGGAAGGGGCGCGCGTACGGCTAAATGCGGAACGCCCTAATTCTCCCGCCGCCACGTCAGCGCGACGGCGCCCAAGGAGCCGACCTTCTTCCGATTGCCCACGATCAGTTCGTCGCCGCTGAACGTGACGAGCCGTTTCTCGTCGCGTCCGGCCGCGCCGGGGCGGCTGCTGGCGGCGATGTGCATCGTCACCGTGCCGCTGGCGTCGTCGACCGTGTAGTCGCCGAAATAGGAAATGCTGGTCGCGGCGCCCTCGCTGACCACGACGACCGAATAGTGACCGCCGGCGTCGAGAAACATCGAGCCTTGCGGATGGGCCCCATAAGGCTGGGACTCGCCGATGCTGACCGAGACCAGCGCCCAGTGGCCGACGAGCTGCGCCTCGAGCGAATTGGCCGGCGTTTGCGCCAACGACGGCGAGGCGATCGACGCCAGCGCGAGGAGGCACGCCAAGCCGGCTGCGGCGCCGCGGGCGGTCTTCATCGTCATGCGCGCTCCCTTCCCCTCATCGCCGGCGCCATGCGCGACGAAAGCAAGGCGATTATAGGTTGCGACGCCGCCTCGGCGCCAGAGCCTTGTGAGGCGCGCCTCGAATTGACCTTTTGTCGCGCCGCGGCCTTCGCTATGGTCGCGGGGTTGAATCCGTCGGGGGGCTTTCCGGTTCGACGGCGCTTCGGACACGAGGGGGAAAACGATGCGTTTGCTGCGCTTCGCCGTCGCCTTGATCGCGCTCGCGGCCGGCGCGGACGAGGGCTGGGCGTACGGGATCGACGCCGAGGCGAGCGCCCCGCCCAAGGCGCGCGGCGACGAAATCCGCCTCGCCCAGATCGTCCCCGAGACGGCGAAGCCCGAGGCGACCACCGGCAACCCGAGCCTGGCGCCGCTCAAGTGGGTGGGCATGCTGGTCGTTCCGAACCCGACGCAAGCCAACCCCAAACAGATAACGGAGTGCACCGCCCAGTTCATCGCGCCGAGCGTGCTGCTCACCGCGGCCCATTGCGTCAAGGACATCATCGACAATCAGGCCGGCCCCTGGCCCGACGTGACCAAGGGGACGTTCTGGCTGCAGTACCAGAACCAGCAAGGCACGCCCTACAAGATCCGCTGCGCCGCGCCCAATCCCCTCTGGACGCTGCCGGCCAACTACGCCTCGATGTCGCAGGCCGAAAAGAACGGCGCGCAGCGGACCGCGTTTCAGCACGATTTTGCGATGATCCTGGTCGACGGCGTCAGCACGACCGGCGTGATGCCCTACGAGCTCGACTGGAAAGGCACGGTCCTCTATGTGGTCCGGGTCGGCTACGCCGGCGACATCCTCGACGGCCAGATCGTCCAGGAATCGGGAGGCCCGGTGTTTTTCGCCGACGCCATCCCGATGTTGCCGAAATCGTACCCGAACATCGTGGTGCAGTGGGCGCCGATCACCGATCTCACCGAGGGCACCAGCGGCGGCGCCTGGATCGCCAATTTCAACACCGTCGAAAACCCCAACAAGAATCTCCTGGTCGCCGTCACCTCGTTTTCGTTCGACGCCTATCCCGGCGGCGAGGGCGCGGCCTATCTGACGGCGGCCGAATTCAACCCGCTGCTCGACTTCGTGTCGAGGGGCTGCCAGTGACGCCGACGCGACGTCGGCTCGCCCCCGCGCCGGGGCGATCCCCCTCGCCCCGCTTGCTTAGGAGAGGGCGGGGGCGAGGGGCCGGGTGATTGTCCGCTCTGTTGCGGCTAATCGCCCCGCCCCTCATCCCAACCTTCTCCCCGCAGGCGGGGAGAAGGGGCTTCGAAATCGGATTCTGATCGGGGAGCAGAACATGACCTTCGCGCGATACCCCAGTCTCGACGGCGCCGTCGTCTTCGTCACCGGCGGCGCCTCGGGAATCGGCGAGACGATGGTGCGCGCCTTCGCGGCCCAGGGGTCGCGCGTCGGCTTCGTCGACATCGACGAAAAGAACGGGCGCGCGCTTTGCGACGCGTTGACCGGCGCCGGCGCGCTCGTGCGCTTCGAGACGTGCGATTTACGCGACATCGAGGCGCTGCGCGCCGCCTTCGCCGCGCTGAAAGGCGCCCTCGGCCCGGCCGGCGTGCTGGTCAACAACGCGGCGCGCGACGACCGGCACGGCTGGGAATACGTCACCCCCGATTACTACGACGAGCGCATGGCGACCAATCTTCGCCACATGTTCTTCGCCATCCAGACGGTCGCCCCCGACATGATCGCGGCCGGCAAGGGCTCGATCGTCAACTTCGGCTCCAATTCCTGGTTCGAGGCGGTCGCCGGCCTGCCCGTCTACGCCACCGCCAAGGCGGCGGTGCACGGCATGACGCGCTCGTTCGCGCGCGAGCTCGGCAAACACCGCATCCGCGTCAACACCATCGTGCCCGGCTGGATCATGACCGAGCGGCAGAAGGCGCTGTGGGCCAAGCCCGAAGCGATCGCCCGCCACCTCGAGCGCCAATGCCTGCCCGACCTGATCGAACCCATCTACGTCGCCAAGATGGCGCTGTTCCTCGCCTCGGACGACGCGGCGATGTGCACGGGGAATAATTATATGGTGGAGGGAGGGTCGATTTAGGGGGGGTGGGGGGCGAGGCCACCACGCGCCGTCATTGCGAGCGACAGCGAAGCAATCCAGACGAAGCCACGCCCGCAATCCCCAAGTCTGGATTGCTTCGCTTTGCTCGCAATGACGGAGAAGGCGGTTATCTTCCTCGGGGCCTCTAACGCGATCGAGCCGGTGAGTTCTCCATGGCGATCGCCAGTACGAGCCAGATGAGCGCCCTGTCGCCACCCGCCGCCCTTCCCCGCCACCACAATTCGCCATCGATCTCTTGACGAGACCCTTTTCCGATTGAAACGGCCTGTCAAGGGTCCCGACCGCCGGAGGCGGCGCGCGCATAGGGCGTCGAGAGACGCCCGTCTCTCGACGGGCTATGGGCGCGCCCTTGACAGCCCGTTTCAATCGGAATTTGCGCATCCAAGAGATCGACGGCGAATTGCGGCGGCCTTGCGGTTCGAGCCCGCGGCGGGACGCCGCGACATTTTCTTCCGGAAAACGGAAGAGCGCGGTAGTGTGAAATCGAACGCCGGCGAGGGTTCGCGCGCCGGCTGCTCGCAAATGCGCCCCCTTCCCCCCTTGCGGGGGAAGGTGTCACGCGAAGCGTGACAGATGAGGGGTGCGCCGCAAGGCGCGCTTGTCCGACGAGCCGAGGTCCGTGGTTAAAGAGAGGACATAAATATGCGGCGCCCGTTTACGCCGAAGCGACGCGCCTTGCGGCGCGACCCCTCATCCGTCGGCCTTCGGCCGACACCTTCCCCCGCAAGGGGGGAAGGCCGAAATCGGCCGGCGCGGCCGCCAACCCGCTGATTTCGCTGGAAACCGCCAAGGAAAATCCTTGTATTTCCTTGGAAAAAGCTTGGAAAAGCTTGGATTTTCCTTGGAAAAGCTTGGAAAATGCTTGGAAATCCTGGGAAAAGTTTGGCCGCCCGCGCAGGCGCTCCCCCGCCCGCCCGACCGGACATGCCCATGTCAGGGAAGCGCGCCGCCGCCCTCGGCGCCCGCGTCGCGCGTGCGCTCCAGGAGATCGCAGGCGGCGCGAACGACGCTCGCCACGCTCAAACCGGTCATATCGCCGACGCCGTGCCCGCTGGTCTCGAACGACGGCTCGTGGTCGCCAGATTCGTTCGCGCCTCTCACGAAGGCCGCTCGCGGGCCCCAAGGGCGATACCGCCGGTCGTCGGTCGGCCCGAAGAGGCCCAGCGTCGGCGCCCCCGAGGCGGCCGCCAGATGCATCAGACCCGAGTCGTTGCCGATGAACAGCCTGACCCGTTTGAAGCAGGCGTAGGTGGTCAACGGGTCCAACCCCATGAGGTCGATCACCTGAGACGGCGCGAGGGCGGAGCGGATGGGCTCGCAAAAGCGTCCGTCGCCGGGACCGCCGGTCAACAGCGCACGCCCGCCGGCGAGCGGTCCGGACGGGCCGAGCAGCTCGACCGCAGTCTGCGCGAAACGCTCCGCAGGCCATGTCTTCGGCGGCCAGGTGGCGGCCGGCGCAATCGCCAGGATGGGTCGTTCAGGGCCGACGAGTTCATCGGCGCGCGCTTCCCTGGCCGCGGACGTGTAGAGGAATGGCGAGGGAGGCCGATCGAGACAGCCGATCGTCCGGGCGGCCTCCAGCACCTTGTGCAGCGGCGGCGAGCCGAGACGTTGATGGATGGAGCGATAGACGAACCTGCGCTTGGCCCACAGCGTGTAGGCCAGGCCGGACCCGCGCATGTCGATCACGACCTTCCAGCGGCGGCCCCCCACCTCGCGCCACAAGTCCAGCCAATGCATCGAGTGCGGCCTCTTGCGCAGGGCGATCAGCTGTTCGAGGCGGGGCGTGTCGAGAAACAGGGGCGCCGCCACCGGACCCGCCGCAACGGTGAATGAGGCTCGCGGCTCGGACTCGACAAAATGGCGCAGCAACCCCGAGGTCAGGACAGCGTCGCCCATGGAGCCCGCGGTGATGAAGAGCACCCGATCGCGCGGGCCGTCCATGTTTCCGACCTCGCCGCCAAGCCGACCGGACGTGGGTATGCGACGACAGGTTGCGCGCCGTCTTGATCGGCGTCAATGGGCCGCAATCGCTGGATTGACACTGACGGCGCGATCGGCGGCGGCCTCTCCTGTTCGCGCGCGCCAGGCGCCGGCTGTCGGCCTCACCCGCCCCGCGCCGCCTCCGCGAGCGCCCGCCACCAATGCTCGTTGCGCCCCCAGTTCCAGTTCGCCGCCGGCGAGGGCGAGGGCAGGAGCCACAGGCGGGTCGCGCCGATCGTCTCGCTCTGCTCGCCGAATTGCGCCTCGCGGTCGAGGTACCGGCGGCCCGCCGTCAGGCTGGTGAAGGCGAGGATGCGGGGCTGGGCGCGCGCGATTTTTTCCGCCATCGCCTGGCAGGCGGCTCGCCCCAGCGCGCCGGCGGGCAGTTGCTTGTCCATGCCGCTGACGGTCTTGGCGATGTCGGTCAAGCCGAGGCCGAAGCGCGGCAGCTCGGCGAAATCGGAAGGGTCGATGAGCCGCGGCGTCAGGCGAACCGCATGGAGCGTGCGCCAGAACTTGTTCCGGGGATGGGCGTAATAGCAGCCGCGCGCCGCCGAGACCGCGCCCGCCGCGGTGCCGCAGAAGACGAGGCGTAGGCCGGGCGCCAGCACATCCGGCAGGATCGGCCGTTCCGCCGCGTGCGGCTCAGATCGTCTGGTTATAGGCCCCGACCTCCGGGTTTTCGCGCAAAACCGCGTCCACCGCGTGGAACATCTCGCGCATGCGCGCCTCGGAGACTGGGCTCTCGACGACGACCGCCAGCTCGGGCTTGTTGGAGGAGGCGCGCACCAGCCCCCAGGTTCCGTCCGCCACCGTCACGCGCACGCCGTTGACGGTGACGAGGTCGCGGATCGGCTGGCCCGTGAAAAGTGCGCCCGCGGCCTGCATCGCGCGAAACCGCGCGACGACGCGCTCGGCGACCCCGTATTTCACCTCGTCCGGGCAATGCGGCGACATGGTCGGCGAGCCCCAGGTCTTCGGCAATTCGCGATAGAGATCGGCCATCGACTTCTCAGGATTGCGGTCGAGCATGGCGAGCGTCGCGATCGCGGTGACGAAGCCGTCGTCGTAGCCGCGCCCGATCGGCGCGTTGAAGAAGAAGTGCCCCGACTTCTCGAAGCCGGCGAGCGCGTCGAGATCGCGCACGCGGCGCTTGATGTGGGAATGGCCGGTCTTCCAATAGTCGGCCTTGACGCCGCGGGCGATCAGCTCGGGGTCGCAGGCGTAGAGCCCGGTCGACTTCACGTCGACGACGAATGTCGCGCCTGGGTGCAGCTTGGAGAGATCGCGCGCGAGCATCACGCCGATCTTGTCGGCGAAGATCTCGTTTCCCTCGTTGTCGACGACGCCACAGCGGTCGCCGTCGCCGTCGAAGCCGAGCGCGAGGTCGGCGCCCGCTTCTCTCACCGCCGCCGCCATCGCGTGCAGCATATGCAAGTCCTCGGGGTTGGGATTGTAGTTGGGAAAGGTGAAGTCGAGATCGCAGTCGAGCGGGACGACCTCGCAGCCGAGCGCGCCGAGCAATTGCGGGGCGAAGGCTCCGGCGGTGCCGTTGCCGCAGGCGGCGACGACTTTCATCTTGCGCGCGAATTTCGGCCGCGCCGTCAGGTCGGCGATGTAGCGGGCGGGAAAATCGGCGACGAACTCGTAGGCTCCGCCTTCGCAGGGGCGAAAATCGCCGGCGAGCACGATTTCGCGCAAGCGGCTCATTTCCTCCGGCCCGAAGGTCACCGGCCGCGCCGCCCCCATCTTGACGCCGGTCCAGCCGTTGTCGTTGTGCGAGGCGGTGACCATCGCGACGGCGGGGACGTCGAGCGCGAACTGGGCGAAATAGGCCATCGGCGTGATGGCGAGGCCAATGTCGCGCACCCGGACGCCGGCGGCGGTCAAGCCCGAGATCAGCGCGTACTTGATCGCGCCGGAATAGGAGCGGAAGTCGTGGCCGACGACGATGTCCTTCTCGACCCCCAATTCGCCGAGCAGCGCGCCCAGGCCCATGCCCAGCGCCTGCACGCCCATGAGGTTGATTTCCTTCTCGTAGAGCCAGCGCGCGTCGTATTCGCGAAAGCCGGTCGGCTTGACCATCGGCCGCGATTCGTAGGCGTAGGTGTTGGGGCTGAGCTGGGGTTGCGGCTGGGGGAACAAGGCGGCCTCGGGCGACGGAGCGCAAGGCCCCTGCCTAGCCGATCGCCCGCCCGATAGAAAGCGGGTCGCCGCGCTTCGCCCCCCGGGCCGAGCGAATCGCCCTATTGCTTCAGCACGAGCACGCCATCGCGCTGCTCGACGCTGGCGAGCCGCTTGAGAAAGCTCGCGCCGAGAAGATCGGCGGTTCCCGTCCCCGGCGGCATCACCACCGCCTCGACGTCGTTCATGTCGATCGAGCCGAGCCTGACCTGCCGGAGGACGACCGGCGAGACGAGGGAAACGCCGTTGGCGGTGTTCGCCTGCACCTTCGGCGCCGACGGATCGACGGCGACGCCGAGACGCGCGGCGGTGTCGGCCGTCAGCGCGACCATCGAAGCGCCGGTGTCGATGAGCACGTCGACGTCTTGGCCCTCGATCGAGGCGTTGGCGTGGAATTGGCCGCCCGCGTCCGCCGGGATCGAAGCTTCGCGCAGGCCCGAATCGCCAGCCGCGGCGGCGTTGGTCGCGGCCTTGGCCGGAGCAGCGGGCGCGGACGCCGAGGGCGCCCCGCCGGGATCCGCTCGCTCGGGAAACAGGGACGGAGCGGAAAACGCGAGGACCAGAGCCGCCACCGCGAAAAGCAACGCATTCTTCAACATGAGAGCACCTGCCGCCGCGAGGCCCGCGGGACTTGGCTCGTCACTGTGCCGACGGTGGGCGAAAATTCGGTAAAGGCGACGCCGGCGCGCCGGTAAACGCCGCGCTTTTCCCGCCGCGCGCGCCGGCGTCGGCAATTTTAGTATATAATTGGCAAAAGCCCGAGACGACTTGACGGTATGGCTTCGACCGTTCTCTCGCATTGCGTTGCGAGGCCTGTCGCCGGCGCGGCGCGCGTCGAAGGTCGGACGGCTTCGCTACGCGGTCGAGATCGGGCGGTCGGGGAACGCCAGCTGCTCGCGGTCGCGCCAATTCGGACGGACGTAGTTGATTTCCATCAGCCGACGGACGCCGATGATCGGCCGGGGATCGAAGCCGTGCCAGGTCGCCGGCCCGGGCACGAAGATGACCGCCGAATTGAATTCCCCCGACGATCGGCCGACCCAGCGGCGCTCCATGTCGTAGATGTCGGTGCCCCAATCGACCGAGTCCGGCCCGATGGAGAAATAAATCACCATCGAAAACAGCTTTTCGCGGATGTCGCGGTGTGGCTCGAGCCAAGCGCCGTCCGTGTCCTGGATGTACTCCATCCGCAGAAACGATCCCTCGGCCTCGATTTCGAGGGTCTCGGCCAGCAGCCTGGCGACGTCGGGCCGTTGCAGGGCGTCGCACATCGCCGAGCAACTCGGGAATTTGGAGCGCAGCAGCGGCGTGAAGAAGCAGCGCTGCTTGTTGTAGGTGTCGCGCGTTCCGTCGGTCTTGCCGAGCTGCGGCGGCGCGATCGGCAGCGTCAGGATGCCGGTGCACAGCGCTTCGGGCAGCGCCTCGGCGATCTTCCAATGGCGATAGGGCTTTTCGTCCCGCCGCGCGCGCCGCAACGCGGCGCTGAAATGCGCGGCGATCGCCGACGCGTCAGGCGTCTGGGGATAGGCCATGCTCGTTCTCTCCAAGATTCGGGCGCGGACGGCGGTTATTTCCCGAATAGCCGACGCGGCGCCCAGTCGATCGCCTTGCGCAGCAGGGGCACCGACTTGGCGAACGAGCTGACGCTGTGGCGCCAATATTCGCGCTGCACGTACCAGTCCGAGTCGACGTAGCAGAGTTGCAGGCTCATGCGCTGGGCCTTCTGCGGCAGGAAGCCGTGCCACGAGTGGTCGCAGACGCGGAACATCAGCATCCGGCCGAATTCGGGCGCGAACTCGAAGGCGTAGTCGTTGCGATCCTCGCTGCGCAGCACGCGAAGCCGCCCGCGCTCGTACGGGAATTCGCGCGTGAAGCCGACCAACACCGTGACGATCTTGTGCTTGGAATCGGGGTGGGCGTAGCCCTCGTTGTAATGGCCGGACGTATTGCCCATCATGACGATGCAGGGCGGATAGTGGCTGAGGTCCATGTCGAATTTGCGCTCGACGAGGTGCCGGAAGCGCGGGCTGAGCAGGTCGCGCACGACGGCGCCGAACTCGGGTCCATAGCGAAGATCGGGCAGCCCGTAACTGCCGCGATCGGGAATCTTCGGCGCGTCCGCCAGCACCGATTCCTTCAAGCTCGGATCGATCGCGTGCTCGACGAACGCGAAGTCATAGGGATCGTGTCGCAGTTCGGCGGCGGCGATCGCCGCTTCATCGAGCATCGACAATGGCGCGTTTTCTTGTTGTTGCATCGGTCACTCCCATTCGATCCGCCCGAGCCACCCGCCGACGCGGGATCGAACCAGGGCTTGAAGCCTAGCCTCCCGCCGCGCGACGGTGTGGGAGCCCTAGAACACCCATCAGTACGCGGTCAAGCCGGGCGTCTTGTCGGCGACGGCCGCCACGCCCTCCACCTCGATCAGCCATTCCGGGCGGCAGACCGCCCCCTGGACGATCAGGATCGGCAGCTCCGCAAAGCGCTCGACCAGACGACGCTGCACGGCGAGGTAATCGCTGGGGTCGCGAAGATACACGGTCAGATGCATCATGTCGCCCAGATTCGCCCGCCCCGCGCGCAGCAGCGCCTCGACGTTGGCGAGCGCCCGGTCGAGTTGAAGCAGCACGTCGCCGGGATGAAGAACCTGCCCGACGTCGTCGATGCTCGCGGTTCCCGAAATGAAGATGTGCGCGCGATCGCCGTAGGCGACTCGCGTCGCGCGCTCGAAGGTGACGCCGTAGTCTTTCGTCGCGCACAGCGCTTCGAAATCGTTGAGATACGAAATCTGCTCGGGCGCCAGACCGAGGATCGAATAGGCGTCCATCGCGACGACGTCGTAACGGTGCGCGCAGGCGCCCTCGATGCCCGTCGAGGCGATGAAGTGGGTGTCCGCGGTCAGGCCTTGCCGCCGGAACAAGTCGGTGCGGCTGTCCACCATGTCCTGGTAGAAGACGTCGACGCCCTTGATATAGAGCCAGGTTCTCACGCAGTGATCGCGCAGCGTGCCGCCTTGGGCGGCCAGCGCGGCGATCAGATTGTCGAACACCTCGCGCGTCTGGTCGGCCGCGGACGAGGGCGCGTTGTCGGCGGCGCTGAGCCGCGTGCTCCACAGGTGGCGCCGCCCGCCCATCTCGACGAGCGTATGATTATGCGCCAATTCTCGCTTCGCGACGGGAGCGTCGCTGGCGACGTGATAGGCGAGCAACGCGATCTTGGCGCCGCGCGGCGGCGCCTGTTGCACGATCGAGACCGCCACCGGCCCCTCCTCCGGCGCGCCGAACAGGCTCGCGCCGCGAATGCGGTCCGCCTGGTTCAAGACGTCGCTGAGGAACACGCGTCGGAATATCGCGCTCTCCGGCCGCAGGCCGAGCGCCTCTTTGGCCGCCGCGTAACGTCGTTCGACGACGCCGAGTTGCTCCGCGAAAGGCAGTTCGGGGGTCGTCTCGATCGCAATGTAATGCTCTCGGGCGCCGCCTGCGCCCTCGAAGCTGCGGCTCGATATTCCCTCTGCCTGCGCCATCCGGGCCTACCTTTCGTCTCGAGCGCGCCCACCCGCGGTGGCGATGCAAAATGCCGTTATCGCAGGGACCCTTACGACTTGGGCGACTTCGCGTGCGTTGACGCAAATCAATGCCGCGGACGAAAAAAATGGTTCGTGCGTTTCGACGTCGGTCGGGGTAAACGCTGGCCGGGCGCGGCCTGCGCACGCTCGCGAGGCGCCGGGCGGCGTCGCGGGAGGCGCGGTCTTCTGAGGACGGGCGAAATGGAAGAGGCTGAATTTCCAACCATGCTGGCGCGCGGCGTGATCGCGGCGACGCCGCCGCCCCTTCTCGATCTCGGCGCGGCCGCGCTTCTCCGCGGGATGGGGCGCAACCACCCCGATCTGTTCCGCGTCCTCGAAGAGCTCCGCCGCACCGTCGTCCGCGTCGAGCTGACCGATCTGCCGCGTCAATTCCTGCTGCAGTTCGGCGGAGGGGCGCCGTCGCTGAAGCTGGCGAGCGCGGACGACGTCCCGGCGGACGCGAGCGTCAAGGGATCGTTGGAGTCGCTGCTGGCGCTGCTCGAAGGCCGCATCGACAGCGACGCGCTGTTCTTCACCCGCGAGCTCGTCATAACCGGCGACACCTCGGCGGTGGTGACGTTGCGCAACGTCCTCGACCGCGAGACCATCGACGTGCTCGACGAAGCGTCCTCGCTGTTCGGCCCGCTGCGCCGCTTCGCGCGCGCCGCCGCGCTGAGCTGGGAGCGCCGCGCCGAGCGGCTGCGCGACCTTCTCATGCCCGTCCGCTCGGCCGCCGGCGGCGGCGCGAACGGCGAGCGCGACGCGGCGGCGGAAAACGAGGAGCTTCGCGCCGAAATCGAGACGCTGAAGAAGCGCCTGAGCAAGCTGGAGGCTCGCCAGCGTCGCAAGGAGGGAGCGGCGGCATGAGGCCGGTGAATTATCTCGAGCTGGTCTGCCCGGCCGGCACGCCCGCCGCATTGCATGCGGCGATCGAGGCCGGCGCCGACACGGTCTATTGCGGCTTTCGCGACTGCACCAACGCGCGCAACTACCCCGGGCTGAATTTCGACCTCAAGGAGATGCGCGAGGGCATCGCCTACGCTCACGCGCGCGGACGGCGCGTACTGGTCGCGGTCAACACCTTTCCGCGCGCCGGCGACGTCGGGCCGTGGCGCCGCGCGGTCGACAGCGCGGCCGAATTCGGCGCGGACGCGGTCATTCTCGCCGACATCGGCGTGCTCGACTACGCCACGCGCCGTCATCCCGGCCTGCGCCGTCACCTCTCGGTGCAGGCGGCCGCGTCCAACCCCCTGTCGATCGACTTCTATCGCGAGAATTTCGGCGTCAGCCGCGTCGTCTTGCCGCGCGTGCTGTCGGTCGAGGAAGTCGCGGCGCTGATCGCGCGCATGAAGATCGAGGCGGAAGTCTTCGCCTTCGGCTCGCTGGGCACGATGGTGGAAGGGCGCTGTTATCTCTCCTCATACATCACCGGCCGTTCGCCGAGCTGCGACGGCGTCTGCGCGCCGGCCGAGTTCGTCTCCTACCGCGAGGAAGGCGAGTTCATGGTGTCGCGGCTCGGCGACGTGATGACGAACCGTTACGCCAAGAACGAGAACGCGGCCTATCCGACGCCGTGCAAGAGCCGCCTCGTCGTCAACGGCGCCGCCTCCTATCTGTTCGAGGAGCCGGTGGGGCTCAACGCCGCCTCGATCCTGGCGCAACTGAAGGCGGCCGGCGTGACCGCGCTCAAGATCGAGGGACGACAGCGCAGCCGCGCCTACGTCGGCCAGGTCGTGGCGGCCTTCCGCGCCGTGCTCGACGCGCTGGCGCGCGGCGAGGAGACGCCGGCGGCGATCGGCGACCTCAACGCCATCGCCGAGGGAGGAAAGGTCACTTTGAGCGCGTACAAGAAGGGCTGGCGATGAGCGCGCTGACGCTGGGACCGATCCTGTTCAACTGGAAGCCGGAGCGCCGCCGCGACTTCTACTTCCGCATCGCCGACGAGGCGCCGATCGACTGCGTCTACATCGGCGAGGTCGTGTGCTCCAAGCGCGAGCCGTTCTTCGTCGACGACCTGCCCGCCATCGCCGAGCGGCTGCGCGCCGCGGGCAAGCAGGTCGTTCTGTCGACCTTGGCGCTGGTCACCACCGACCGCGAGATGGAGGCGATCCGCGAGAGTTGCGGCTCCGGCATGATGATCGAGGCCAACGACGTCGCCACCATCAGGACGCTCGCCGGCGCGCCGCATGTCGCCGGCCCGTTCATCAACGTCTTCAACGAGGCGACGCTCGACTTTCTCGTGCGCGGCGGCGCGCTCAGGGTGAACATGCCGGTCGAGCTGTCGGCGGCCTCGATCGCGACGCTGGCGCGCCACAATCCGGTCGAAACCGAGACGCTCGTCTTCGGCCGCCAGGGGCTTTCGCTGTCGATGCGCTGCTACCATGCGCGCGCCTATGGGCTGACCAAGGACGCCTGCCAGTTCGTCTGCGAGCTCGATCCGGACGGCCTCTACGCCGACCAGCTCGACGGCCGGCGGCTGCTCGTCGTCAACGGCACGCAGACCATGTCGCACGGCTACGCCGTGGCTCTCCCCGAGCTCGCCGATCTGCAGGCGGCGGGCGTGACGCATTTCCGGCTGTCGCCGCAGACGACGGACATGGCGAAGGTGGCCGAGCTCTATCGCGGCGTCCTCGACCGCCGGATCGCCGCCGACGAGGCCCTCGCCGCCTTGCGCGCGCTGGTCGACCCGGTTCCCTTCGTCAACGGCTACATCCGCGGCCGCGAGGGCATGAGCTGGAGCGAGGCGGCGGCGGGAACGCCTTAGGAGCCCAAGCGGACGACGGCGCGCTCGGCAGAGCGCGGCGTCTCCTTCGCCGCGCTTCGGGCGTTCCAAGCCTTTGCAAACCCGGGCCAAACATTTCCAAATTTGCGCCCCTTTTCTCCAAACATTTCCAAAGATTCCTTTGGCGGTTTTGTGGAAAATCAGAAGCTTGCAAGGCAAAAAAGGAAATTTCGCTTTCCTCCGAGTTTCTTCGCCTCTCTCTCGTCGAAAGCACGCGCCGGCGAGCCGGCGAGCCGCGATGGCGACGAACATTGTTGGAAGAATAGCACGATTTGCGTTTTTCCGAAAGGCAATGCTCGGCCAAGGAACGCTTCCGCGCTCGCCGCCCGCCGAACCGGCCTTCTCATCGACGGCTACATCCGCGGCCGCGAGGGTATGAGCGGGAGCGAGGCGGCGACGGCCCAAGGGCGCGGCCCGCGGCCTGACAGGCTCGCGCGACTCGGCAAAGCCTGCGGCCAATCCCCCGGCCCCTCACCCTGCCTCTCCCCGTAAACGGGGAGAGGGGCGCGGCGGCGCCTTTCTTCCCCTCTCCCCGCTTGCGGGGAGAGGGGCGCGGCGGCGCCTTTCTTCCCCTCTCCCCGCTTGCGGGGAGAGGCAGGGTGAGGGGCGGGGCGAGTTTCCGCGCTGTCGCCAAAATATGTGTGCCTTCGGCCGGCCCTCACGCCCGGTCGAACGGCGCGGCGACTCCCGCCTCGGCGGCGAATTGCTCGAGGCGCGCGATCGTCGCGCGCGGCATTTTCCACCGCCGCGCCGCGCCGAGCACCGCGGCGATATAGAGCGGCGCCGATCGCTTCTCCTTTAGCCGCTGAGCCGCTCGACCTTGCTGACGACGCTCTTGTCGCGCAATTGCGCGAGGACGGCGTTGAGGTGCTGGATGTCGGAGACTTGCAGGTCGAAGCGCACTTCGCGGAAGTCCGATCCGCTGGGGCTGAACACGACGTTGTCGATGTTGGCGCCCGCTTCGCCGATCGTCGTCGCGATGACCCCGAGCGCGCCCGGCTCGTTGAGCGTCGTCACCATGATCTGCGTGGGGTAGAACGCCTTCGTCGCGGTGTCGAGGTCCCAGCGCACGTCGAGCCATTGCTCGGGCTTGTCGTCGTAGGCGACGAGCGCGGGCGAATGGATGGGATAGATGGTGATCCCCTCCCCCGGCGTGCGGATGCCGACGATGCGTTCGCCCGGAACGGCGCCGCCCTTGGGCGCGAAGCGCACCGGCATGTCCCATTCGACGCCGCGCACCGGCAACGCCGCGCCGCTCTCGCCCTTGCCCGGCACGCGAAACACCAGATTGGCCGCCTTGGCCAGGCCGAACCAGCCGGCTTCGCCCGGCGCCAGCGCCGGCCCGGCTTTGCGCTCCTCTTTGAAATCGGGATAGATCGCTCGGACCACGTCGGCCGAATAGAGTTCGCCGCGCCCGACGCTGATGAACACGTCGTCGACGGAGCTGCGCGCCAGGCGCGACAGCGCGGCTTTCAGCTTGGCGTCGGAAAACTTGCGCCCGGCGCGCGCGAAGGCGCGCTCGACGATCTGGCGCCCGAGCCCGCCGTATTGCGCCTTGGCCGCTTCGCGCGTGGCGCGGCGGATGGCCGCGCGCGCCCGCCCGGTGACCACCAGGCTGTCCCAGGCCGCCGGCGGCGTGCGGCTGTCGGAGCGCGTGATCAGCACTTCGTCGCCGTTGCGCAAGGTCGAGATCAGCGGCGCGATGCGGCCGTTGATCTTGGCGCCGACCGCCGAATTGCCGACGTCGGTGTGGACGGCGTAGGCGAAGTCGATCGCGGTCGCGCCGCGCGGCAGCGCGATCAGGCGCCCCTTGGGGGTGAAGCAGAACACCTGGTCCTGGAACAGTTCGAGCTTGGTGTGCTCGAGGAACTTTTCCGAATCGTCGCTCGCCAGCGTCTCGATGGTCTGCCTGAGGCCGCGGTAGGCGCGGCTCTCGGAAGCGTCGATCGCCTCCGGGCGGCCGTGGCGATCCTTGTAGAGCGCGTGCGCGGCGATGCCGTATTCGGCGATCTCGTTCATGTCGTGGGTGCGGATCTGCAATTCGACGCGCTGGCTGCCCGGGCCGATGACGGTGGTGTGGATCGAGCGGTAGTCGTTCTGCTTGGGGGTCGAGATGTAGTCCTTGAAGCGGCCGGGCACGACCGGCCAGGTGGTGTGGGCGACGCCGACCGCGGCGTAGCAGTCGGCGACCGTGTCGACGAGGATGCGAAAGCCGTAGATGTCCGAGAGCTGCTCGAAGGCGATCGAGTTGCGCTCCATCTTGCGCCAGATCGAATAGGGCTGCTTCTGGCGCCCCTTGACCTCGACCTTGATGCCGCGCCGCGCGAACTGGTCGGTCAGCTCGGCGGCGATGCGCGCGATCAGCGCGCCGTTCTTGGTCTTCAGTTCCTCGAGCCGCGACATGATCAGAGAGTAGGCTTCCGGCATGAGGTAGCGAAACGCCAGGTCCTCGAGTTCGCTGCGCATGCCCTGCATGCCCATGCGGCCGGCCAGCGGCCCGTAGATGTCGAGCGTGTCCTGCGCGATGCGGGCGCGCTTGTCCGGCGCCATGAAATTCAGCGTGCGCATGTTGTGCAGGCGGTCGGCGAGCTTGATCAGCAGCACGCGCGCATCGTCGGCGATGGCGAGCAGCAGCTTGCGGAAATTCTCCGCCTGCTGCGCGTGCTTGGAGGCGAAATCGAGCTTGTTGAGCTTGGTGAGCCCCTCGACCAGGCCGCCGATCTCGGCCCCGAAGACCTTGTCGATCTCCTCGCGCGTCGCGGCGGTGTCCTCGATGGTGTCGTGCAGCACGGCCGAGACGATCGTCGCGTCGTCGAGCTTGAGGTCGGTCAGGATCGCCGCCACTTCGAGCGGGTGGGAGAAGAACGGATCGCCGGAGGCGCGCTTCTGCGCCCCGTGCGCCTTCATCGCGAAGACGTAGGCGCGGTTGAGCAGGTCTTCGTCCGTTTCGGGATTGTACCGGCGCACGCGCTCGACCAGTTCATACTGCCGCATCATCGATCGGGCCGGGCCTCGCGTCGAAAAGGATGGGAAACAGGGACTTGCCCCCGCAATATCGAGGCGCCCGCTCCGGCGCGCAAGCCCTATCGCGGGCGCCCCCTTCCCCCCTCGCGGGGGAAGGTGTCACGCGAAGCGTGACGGATGAGGGGGATCGCGCGTAGCGCGATGGCTCGACCAAGCGAGCGGCGTTCGACGGAGCCATCGCGCTACGCGCGATCCCCCTCATCCGGCCCTTGCTGACGCAAGGGCCACCTTCCCCCGCAAGGGGGGAAGGTTTGCACCGCGACCCCCCCGACGCAGAACGAGGCTGCGAACAGCGCTGCGGCCTCCAGCCAGAACGCCGGCCGGCCGGGCGGCCATCGCGTCGCCGCCACGACGATCCCCGCCGCGAGGGCGATCGAGGCCGCGCCCGACCACAGCGCCAGCGCGCGGCCGCGACGAGCCGAAGAACGGCCGGCGCCGGAAGCGGGCCGCGCGACGGCGGCGCCCAGCGCCGCGGCGGGCAATAACCACGGCCAAAGAAAGGAGAAATCGTAGCCGAGCCAGCCCGGGCCGGCGCGCGGCGCGGGCGCGCCCGACCCGGCCCCCGCCCCGAGCCTGATCCACACCAGCCCTGCCTCGACGCTTCGCACGCCCCAGACCCCGGCGACCGCGTCGAGAGCGGCTCGCCGCGCGTCCGGGCTCGCCGCCTCGCCCGAGATCAGCGCGTCGCGGCCGCTCATCAGCAGCGCCGGCTCGGCCAGCCCGACGCCGCCGAGCGCGGCGGCGGCGCGGCGCGTCAGGTCGGACTCGACCGGGCCGACCTCGACCAACGTCCCGAGCGACCCCAACGCCGCCAGCGCCGCCACGCCGAGCGCCCATTTTTGCGTTTGACGAACCATGGCCCGCCTTATAGCTGAATTGGACGAGCGCGCCCCTTCCCCCCTCGCGGGGGAAGGTGTCACGCGAAGCGTGACGGATGAGGGGGATCGCGCGGCGCGCGACGGCTTTACCCATTCACAGCGCGCGCCCGGCAACTTATCGTCAGCCGATGCAAGACGAAATCCCCCGCTCGCTCATGCGTCGCTTCGCACGCGAACAGCGCGCTCACGCGGTCAAGGCTGAGGACCTCGTTTGGCGGGCTGTTCGCGACCGGCGGCGCCAAGGTGCGAAGTTTCAAAGGCAGGTCGTCCTGGGCGTATACATCGCCGACTTCGTGTGTTTCGAGCGTCGCCTCGTCGTCGAAATCGATGGGCCGAGTCATGAGGGCGAGGAACGAAAAGTGGCCGACGTTGCGCGCGATAAATGGCTCGGCGCGCAGGGATTTCGCGTATTGCGCTTGCCAAATGAACTCGTGATCGGCTCGACCGAATTGGCGGTCGCGAGGATTCGCGGCGCGTTGGCGGAGTGAGCGGCGCTTGACGAAGCCGTCGCGCCAAAGTCCGTCGAAAGACGGACGTCTTTCGACGCCCTATGGCGCGACCCCCCTCATCCGTCACGCTT